>ULSX01024387.1_pt1 | contig 23850 bp, 8 predicted proteins | sample 1957031 | NCBI WGS metagenome assembly ULSX01 (sample SAMEA4835718, study PRJEB28245) | human gut metagenome | biome: gut microbiome; material: fecal sample | place: Denmark | collected 2008 | reverse complement strand
AAGCAAGGTTCATTTACCATCGAACAACTTCCCCTCTACCCAGGCTTTATCCTCGGTGACGGAGTAGACGACTTTGCAGTTACAGAGAAGGAACTTAACTTCGAGGATACCTATACGGTGTACACGGCGTTTATTCCGTTTCAGAATAATCCGACAAGAAATATGATTTTGTGTGGAGCTGATAGCAAAAAAACTTTTTCCATGCAATATTCGTCTTTGGTTTATGTATCTTTTATAGCGGGTAATAACTATTATATAAATGCTAATTTTGTTAATGGGCTTAATTTGTTTGCTTGTAAACGAAATGGTAATAATATATATATTAAGAACTTATTAACTAATAAAGTTGTAACAGGTACGTGTGGGGACTGGGTGGAAAACGCTGGGCTATATTATTTATGGAAGAATGCAACTTATGCATCTTTTGCTAGAGCCGCTATTGCCGGTCAAACAATCTGTAACGGATACTACTCTACGGATGAAGACGATGAAAAGGTTCTTAATTGGTATAAGAAGCAATATCCCTGGCTCTTTCCCGACCAGGCATGGACAGTGGTAGGCAAAACCAACGAGGACGAAGATCGTGCTACTATTGCCAACATTACGGGCAATGGTAATGATCTTGTACTGTCTAATTTTGGGTTTGCAGAAGGGAGTGGGTATGGGTTGTATAAACTTAATTTTAACAATTGGTTTGCTAATAGTGGTAGCGGTAATGTTAATATAGTTAATGTCGTTAATCCCCATAAGATTGTGTTAGAACAATCTCAAGAAGCCGTGGGTGCATTTTTTCTTGGTAAAAATGTCTCTTATTCTGGAGAATTAAAGATAAGCGTTTCAAATAAGCCAAGTGACATTGAATTATCTTTTGGTTCTACTGCTTTAGGCAAAGTAATATTAAATGAGGGAATTAATATTGTAAAAATTAACCCTGTTAATACGAGTATAGGCTTTTTTACAAACAAAGCATTTGAAGCACAAAATATAATTATCGAGCAAATCCCCGAATACGAAGGCTATCTGGTTACTGATGGGGTGGATGATAAGATGGTTTCGTCATCTTTTGGAATGGGTAAGGATTTTACGATTGTTGGGGATTGGAAGTTTATAATTGATGAAAATAAAGGTTGTGGTTTGGTAAAAGTACCTAAATTATTTATTTATAACTCAAAAACCGGACTTGATATTTATATTAATTCTAATTCAATAAAAAACATTTTAAGCGGAATTAAAGGCCTTAATGCGGTATGTTCTGATGGTAGGGTATATGATTGTAATTGGAATGAAATATCGGTCAAGTATGATAATATGGTTGATATTAATGATTCTTTTCTAATAGCGAATAGTGGAAATATATTTACCAAAATGGCTTTTAAAAACTTGGGCATCTACAAAAACCAGCTCCTCTCCAAAGAGGACTGTATCAAAGCATATAACTATTTACAAACATTAAAAGCAAAATAATATGAAATACGCAATAGTAGATTTGTTATGGGCTAAATCTCATGGAATAGAGATTTTACCCGAAATGAGAACAAGTATAGATCAGAGTAAAGTTATTTTACATGAAGAAATGTTAGTACCTTTTGAAGATGAATCATTTCCAAGATATTCGTTTAGTGATTCAACTTTTATTGAATTGTTAAATAGTGAAGAATGGACTAGTACAGAAGAAGAACCTGTAATTAATAGAGACTTTAGTCGTATCTTAGCTTTGAATATTCTTGATGAAGAGATTACTAAAGAAATCAATACATATGATCTTACTCCAGGTAAAGCATTACAGGTTAAAGATCATTATCCTGAATGGACAGCAGGTATTGCAGTTAAATCAGGAGAAAGATACTTATCTGATGATGTTCTTTGGGAATGTATAAAAGAACATACTACTCAAGACAATTGGAAACCTTCTATGGCTACTGCAAGTTTGTGGAAAGTAGTAGATGAAGAACATGCAGGTACTATTGAAGATCCTATCATCTATATTCCACCTATGGAAATATTTAAAGATAAATACTATATCCAAAATGGTATAAAATATAAATGTACAAGAAATAGTGAACAACCTCTTACACATGATTTGTCAGCTCTTGTTGGATTATATGTAGAAACTATTTAAAATAATTAATTATGACATTTAATTCGTTAAATACAATAATTGATGATATCATACTTACTGTGAGGGATAACGATGTTAGCGAAAGTGAAAAACTATCCCGCATACAAATAGAGCAGTGGATACATCAATATAGAGCATATTTAATTAAACAGGATCTAGATAAGGGTAGAGATATAAATCCAGAGTATATACAAACTATTGGACCTTTGCACATATCTAAAGTAAGTAGATGTGGAGTACCCAATGGTTTTAATTATATTTCTGATGATGAACTACCTAAGTTTATAGATTTACACTTTGGTTCTGGTTTAGTTGCTGTGAAAGATATGCATGGTAACTTAATACAGGTTGGGACAGAAACGAAAGCTAAATATCAGACTAGTAGAAAATATACATGTAATGATTATATTGCTTACTTAAAGAATAATCACTTATACCTAAGTGGTCCTGGTTTTTTAGAATATGTAGAAATAGATGGTATATTAGAAGATCCTACAAAAGCTGGAGACTGTTATGATTACGATTCAGCTTATCCAATGCCTGCTGACAAAATACCTACATTAAAGAATTTAATCTTTAGCAAAGAGTTAAATTTTATGTTATCAGTACCTACTGACACCACGAATAATAGTACTAACGACGTTAATAATGAACTAAATGCAAGAAACTAAATCTTATACTGGCAAAGACTTCTACAAATCTTATATTGATTATGTTGGTGATAACCCATTATATCAAGTAGAATATAGAGTGTTTAGAGATATAATAAATGACTATTTTAAATACTTAAGAGATGAATTAATAGAGAATGGTAAAGAGATAAAATTACCATGTAGGTTAGGTACCTTAAGTATAGTAAAACATAAACCAAAAGAATATAGTGGTAGGAGTCTCAGGATAGATTATGCAGAAAGCAAAAAATACAATAAAGTAATTTATCATCTTAACGACCATACTGGGGGATATAAATATCGTTTTTATTGGAACAAACATAATATGCTTACGAAGAATAAGACAATGTATCAATTGATAATGACAAGAGATAACAAGAGACATTTGGCTCAAATATTGAAAAATCGTGTAAGGGATTATGTTGAAGGGAATTAATAAAAACACACATAAATTATCTGGAGTATATGAGATTAGAAATACACTAAACAACAAAAGATATATTGGTAGTTCTATAAATATATACAGACGATGGCGAGATCATAAGCGAATGCTAAATTTAAGTGTTCATCCAAACAAACACTTGCAAGCTGCTTGGAATAAATATGGTGAAAAACATTTTGTATTTAAAATTCTTGAAACTTGTGAACCTATAAAAGACACAATATTGTTTTTAGAACAAAAATATTTGGATTTAAAACCGGAATATAATAATTCCCCAACTGCTGGAAGCAACTTGGGTTGGAAACCCAACGAAGAGTTTAGAGCAAGGTGTAGAGAACGTATGAAAGGCAAAATGAATATACCTAAAGAAATTGTTAAATTAGGGATACATAAAGCTACGGAAGTAAAAAAGAAACCCGTACTACAGTACACTAAAGATGGCAATTTTATTGCAGAGTATAGTTCTCAAAAAGAAGCTGCGTTATTAGTATTTGGGAATGAGCGTTATCATAAAAGTATAAGTGGATGTTGCAGGGGAAATAGAAAAGAGGCAAAAGGATATATATGGAGATACAAAACAGACAATTATCCAAATAAGATAAAGTCCTGTTTGGCAGATCGTTATAAGAATAATAAAAAAGCAGTTTATCAAATAGACCCTGTTACAGAAGAAATAATTGCAGAATACGCTTCAACAAAAGAAGCAGCAATACAGTTTAGCAAATCTACTTATTCTTCTATTAGTTTGTGTTGCAATGGTAAATATAAAACCGCGTTTGGTTTTAAATGGAAATATAAAAATTAAGATTATGATAACAAAATTAACATCAGTTAAAACTGCAATAGCTAAAGTAATAGCAGACCTAGGATTGCAAGAAGATGATATTTTAATATCAGATATGCGAGAGTGGGTAGGAGAAGCTATGGAAAAAATTGGTGCAGTACAGCAATTTGAGCGAGTTGTATCTGGTGTGAATGGTGCACCAATTATAAAGATTAATTGTCACCAAGCTCAATTACCTTGTAATCTTCATAAATTACATCAAGTAGCATACTCTTTTAATTGTGATGGACCTTGGTTTCCTATGAGGAAAGCCACAGGTTCATTTGCTGCTTGGGGTTGTGAAGACTGCAAGAAATGCTGTGATAAACCTGAAATGCTGGTTAAAGATGAAGTATTAGTAAATTTAGTAGTAGACTTATATGGTAATATAGATAAAACAGAAGCATTAGAAATGCTAAATACCAATGAGAATATGAAGACCATACTACGTAATCTTATAAATACACATACTGTTAACCTTGACTATATTAGAGGTAATACTAGTGTTAATCCTAACTGGGATTTACAATATAGTATTAAACCTGGTTACATTATGACAAATGTTCCTTGTGGTTACCTAAAACTATCTTACAGTGCTATTATTACTGATGAAGATGGCTATCCTATGGTACCAGATAATATTTCTTACTTGGAAGCAATATATTGGTATATTACTCAGAAGATTGCTTTTCAGAAGTATATAAGAGGTGAGTGGAACGAACGTATGTATGCGAATATGAGAAATTCTTGGAATTACTACTGTAAACAGGCATATGCTGAAGCAATGCTTCCCAATGAAGATGAGATGGAGTCTATCAAACATACATGGAATAAGATCTATCCAGAGTATAATGATCACAGCTCTTTCTATAGTCATACTGGTTCAATACAACACATTTATAATGCTAATAGATAATGAATGCACAAAGACAAACAAATACTTTCCAGAAAGGAATGAACTGTGATCTAGACTATTCAGTTATAGATTCAGGACAATATCAGTGGGCAGAAAATATACGTATTATTGCCAATGATAATAGTTCTACTGGAGTAATGCAGAATATTGAAGGCGTTCGTAAGCTCAATCCTACATTGACATTGAATGGTGAAACAATAGTCCATACAAATACAATTAGGGATTGGGCAATTGTGTTTACTAAGAAAGGTAGTAACTTCAATATATATAGATACGATTTTGGTGCATCTGAAACTGAACCTATAGTGACTACAGTAGCATCCAATGTAGCATTGGATATTCCTATTATAGATGGTCATTATGCTGTTAGTAGTGTTTGTAAATGGGAATCTGATGATCTAGTTAAGATATACTGGTGTGATGGGGTACATCAGATTAGAGTATTAAATGTAGCCACAACTCATCCTAATCTTAATGTAGACTCTTTAAATATATCACCAAAGAGTCAATTACCACCTTTATTCTTTAAAGGTTTAGGTACAGGTGGATTGAAAGCTGGTAAGTATCAATATTGCTATCAACTATTTAATCCCAGAACATCTGAAACGTCTATATCTGTTTTATCTCCAATTATTACGGTATCTAGGAGTTTAGAAAATACTAACAGCCAAGATATATATGGTAGTTCTAAAGAAGAAACTACTAATAGGTCCATTAAACTACAGACTACTGTTGATACTAACTCTTTTAGTAGAGCTAGAATAATTTCTGTATATTACTCTAGTAATACTGCAGAACCTGTTATCACAGTGATAGATGAAATAAGTATTTCGAATAACACTCTAGTTTATGAAGATAAAGGTGGTTCAGTTATTGATGAACTTACTCTGGAAGAATTCAATGGTTTAAGTACTTATATATTTACTCCCAAAGTAATAGAATCTAAAGATAACATGTTATTTGCTGCTAATATCACTGAACAGACTTGGGATATTAGTGATGATGAATTTGATGCTAGAGCATATAGATGCAATAAGAATGGTCAAATATTATTAACTTCTACATCTGGACAGGATTCTATAACATTTTCTACTTCAGAAATAAGTACTAAAGATATACCAACTAATCACGACTGTATTTGTCCTGCAAACTATGATGATAATAGTCAGTATTTATATGCTCCAGATGCTACAGGTAAGTATGTATATGGCGGTATAGGTAAAAATATTTCATATAGGTTTATAAAAACAAATCTAATTGAAAGTGATGCCCCTACATCTAGGACAGGTTATGCTGAAGATTCTTTCTCATTAAACTCTAAAGCACGCTCTACATCTACTCTAGATTTATATAACATTGAGGAAGATGGTTCCTGGTCAGATGCAGGGTCTTTATCTTTTGCTGATGCTACTGCTAAGGTATTAAACTATAGTAATAGTGAAGTAGAATCAATGGCAAGGGGTTATATGAGAGATGAAATATATCGTTTTGCTATTGTATTCTACAATGAAGAAAATGTAGCATCCTCTGCACACTGGATTGCAGATATAAGAATGCCTAAAGCTAGTGCACCTGGTTATAATATCTTTACTTCAGGTATGCGAGTAGATATTGGTGGTAGTACTACTAATAGTCTAGAAGTAGTTACACATCCATTAGGTGTACAATTCACAATTAATATACCAAGTGATTTAATCCAAAGTAAGAAGATTACTGGTTATGAGATTGTAAGATGTGAAAGAACTATTTCAGATAGAACAATATTGATGCAAGGAGCTGTTAGTTGTGTTTGTAATTATGATAATACAAATCAATTAACTGCTTTTCCATATCTTACTTATTCTACTTCTCATGGTATGGTGTCACAAAATAATAAATATGCACATGCTTTTGACTTTAGTAGTCAGAATGCTAATGAATATTTCTTATTCATATCACCAGAAATATGTGTTAATAGGACAAATGCATCTGAAGTAACAGGAAGAGCTACAGAGATTAAAGGTATATACAGACTAAAATCTTCAATATCTCCTGATGAATCTATGGGTAATGGTACTCCTGCAAACGATAAGGTTATACCTAATGGTAACAAAGTTAAAGTATTAGTTGGAGCAAAAGCTTCAAAACATGATTTAAAGAATATAACCTCGAATACTGGTACTAGTTGGGCTAAGAATAGTGGTTGGGCTTATACTTCAGTTACAGCTATAGGTGATTCTATAAAACAATCTACTGCAAATAATGCAATTTATATGGGTGCAGAATCATGGTATGATGCCACTTTAGCTAAGTATTACAATAAAGTTACTACAGGGGGATATAATTCAGCATCAATTCAAGACATTACAATTGCTACTAATACAGATCCCTTTGACTTAGATGACGATGCATGGAGAACTAAAGCTACCAATGTAGGTAGTATGGTATACTATAACTGGGTATACGGAGATACATCTAAGGCTAGTGATTATGATGATAATAATGTTAGGAAGGTTGGACCTCATGGGGTATGTGCAATATTCCAGAGTACAGATATGACTTCTCGTAATACTATGGTTGGTGAAGTACCAGAATTAGCTGCTGGACCTGAAAGTGCTAATACAATCCTCATTGCTAATTTAAGACAATCTGTAACACCTTATGGTGGCAATAGTTATGCTACAAGACAGAACTCTGTATATATAAGTACTGGGTCTTATGTCAATGCAAAAGACAATAGTAATACTAAAGTAAATGTATTCGGTGGTGATACGTACGTTGGGGTATTAGATTATGCTAACTGTATGTTTGCATATCATAACGCTAGTGATAACTATGAACAACCGGATAATGAAAGAATTAGAGCATATAATGGTGCTTATATACCATTAGAGTCTTCTATTAATCTTTCATTGAGAACTGATACTGTAGGTACAGCTAAAACTTATGAATCTGGTACAGGCTATGCAAACCATTTTGTAGAGAATGATATTGTACAAGTAGGTTCTATATATGTTCAGAATACGCCATTATATGCTTATAATGATGCTTATTCTGCTCAACCTAGAGCTAAAAACTATGTTAGTAAATCAATCTATAGTATAGATAATTTACATACAGATACTAGGGTAATGAACTCAGAACCTAAAACTAACTTGGAAGTAACTGATTCATGGACTAAATTTAGAGTTGCTAATTACTTAGATATTGATACCAGATTTGGTTCTATAAACAATTTAAAGTTATTTAAGAATAACTTGTTGTTCTGGCAAACTGACGCTTTTGGCACACTTGCCGTAAATGAACGTTCTCTTATCCAAGATAATAATGCAGGTGCACTTACGTTAGGTACAGGGGGTGTATTAACTAGGTTTGATTACTTTACTACTAAGAATGGTTCTAAAGAGAATCAATTAAGAACTGCAACACAATCAGATAGTACAGTATATTGGTATGATGCTGATAGAAATGAAATATGTGGTTTTGATAATCAATTACGTACTGTATCTAAATTAAAAGGTGTACAATCTTATTTACACGATAATAAGGATATAATTACAAATGATCCTATATCTGTATATGATAAAAAATATAATGAAGTTCTTCTTACTCTAGAAGATAAGACTTTAGTATTTAATGAACAAGTTGGAGCTTTTACTTCATTCTATACTTATAGACCTGATTGGTATGCTGAATTTACAGATAAATTAATGATATATAAGAATTTAGCTGTATATAAGTATAATTCAGGTAACGAATTAGATATGTTTACTGGCAAAGATAAAATATCTTATGTTAGATTTATAGTAAATGATAAGTACCCTCAAACTAAAACATTTGATAATGTTGAATATGGCGGTGACTTTACTTACGATACTAACTTTGATAACATCTACTTTGAAACTAAAAGACAAACTAGTTTTACTCTTACTCAGGATGATATAGATTATAGAGAGGATACTTATAAATTCTGTATTCCTCGTAGTAGTAGAGAATTAAATGAGGCTGAAGAGTTAGTAAACAAATCTTATAGAGATAGAATGAAAGGGAAATATTTAATCTGTCATTACAAATATGATTGCAATGGTGGTAATACATTTAAAGTTCCTTATATTAGTACAGCATACAGATATTCATTGATATAATATGAAAAAGAAAATAAATAAAAAGAAAGTTCCAGCTTACGCTTTTGGTATAGATCAAGGTTTAGAAATTGCTTCTATATTGGGAGCTGGTTTACAAGGCTTTACAGAAGAAGGATCTGGTGCAGATATTGTTGGCAGTACTCTAGGGGGTGCTGCCAAAGGTGCTTCTGTAGGCTCTGCTATCCTTCCTGGTATTGGTACAGCTATAGGTGGAGCTGTAGGTGGTGTTGGAAACCTTGTATCAAGTATCTTTAGAAAGAATGCAATTAATAAGCAAAAACGTATTAAAGCAAATGCTAAAGAAGTAGCAATGGGGAAAGGTAATGCAGCCACACTTGAACAAGAATATTGGAATGATAACTCTTTAGCTTACACTTTTGAAAATGGTGGTATATTACCAGATTTAGCTTATGTGGATAATAATGAAGTAATAAGAGATGACTTTGGTAATATTGCACAAGTACCTAATAGTAAACCAGGTACAGATAATCATTTAATAGATGCTTCTAATCTTGAATCTGTCTTATCTGATAAGATCAAAAGACCTGGTACAAATAGAACATTTGCACAAGAAGGTGAAAAACTTACTAAAATGACGAAAAAAAGTAAAGGTAATGACATATTTGCTAAGAACACAAATATGTTAAATAAAAGAAATGCAAATGCAATGTATGAACAATTACTTACAGAGCAAGAAGCAGTTAAAGCTAAGAAAGGTATTAAGCCTAAAGTAAAAGGAATACCAGCATATGCAGATGGTAAAGGTGATTGGACTAGACGATTAGGCAAATCTATTGCTAATTTCTTAACTTCTCCAATACAAGGTACAGCAGTTAATAGTGCTCTTACAAATGCTTTTAATAACACAGGTAATAAAGCTGGTTTAGGCGCAACTAAGAACTCTAATTGGGATGCTCCAGTAATGAATTACTTGAATGGGATTAATTGGACAGAAAACCTTGTACCTAAATCTGGTCCAGCACCTGGTAGAACTTATGTATATAATAATGATCCAGTAGATAATAGTGTTGATGCTATTACTGGTGAAACAATTCCTGTAACAAAAGTTAAATCTGTTAGGAAACATACCCCAGCAAGTAAGTCTGCTAAAGCCACTAACTCTCTTAATCAAGCTCCTTTACTGGATATTGAAGATTTCAATCCCACATTAACACCTGATCCTATTTACGCTCCGTTGCTAAATATTGAAGATTTCAATCCCACATTAACACCTGATCCTATTTACGCTCCGTTGCTAAATATTGAAGATTTCAATCCCACATTAACACCTGATCCTATTTACGCTCCGTTGCTAAATATTGAAGATTTCAATCCCACATTAACACCAGATGAGATTAAAACACCTAGTAAGCCTTCATCTAACTTTGGCAGTCTGTCTGGTTTATTCCCTATATTATATAAGTGGATTCAGAGTAGACGTAGACCTGAAGTAGAAAATCAGGTTATTAATCCTTATACTGGGGCTATTAATAGAGCAATGGCTAGTCGTAAACTTAATATAGAACCCACTCTTGCAGCTAACAGAAGATCTAGAGCAATTGCTCGTAACAGCATGGCTAGACTTAACCCTAATACTGGTATGAACTTAGCATACGGTAATCAATTAGCTACTGGGGAATATGCTCAGAATACTTCAGTATATGCCAATAGAGATAATGCTAATAATCAATACTTAGGTGAATACGCAAATATGATGAACAATTTAGGTCAGCAATATGTACAGAACACTGTACTTACTAATGAATTAAATACCCGTAATAGAGCTGCTGCAAGAAACTTTGGTGCTACTGCTGCTGGTCAGTTAGGTCAATGGTCTCAGACTAAAGAAAAGATGCGTAATGAAGCTGCTAGAGATGCTATGATATACCCTTATTTGAGAAATTTCTTAGCATACGGTAATCCTGGTGAACTGATAGCAGATATGGATAATATGTATTACAATAATAGAAAGGGTAAAAAGAATGGTTAATAGATATGATAATCCAGCACAAGCTCAATTTATAGATACCTATGCTCCACTACCTTTCCAACAACTGTATACACTTGGTAAAGATGCAAATGCTAGAGTAGATAAAGCTATTTCAGACTTATCTGGAGCATTAGATAAATGGTCTGATTTCAGATCTCCTTCTTTAAAGGATATGCAAACTTGGTATGATGAAACTCTTGGTAAAGCTAAACCAATTATCGATAAATTGTCTCAGAATATTGATTTACTTAAGACTCCAGAAGGTAGAGCTCAGATTAATTCTATTATCAATAATGTAGATAGACTTAAATTATCTACATTACTCCAGAGTAAAGAAGGAATGGAGCAGAGAATAAAGTTTAATCAACTGTTAGCTGCTGCTGGTAAATTTAATGAGATGTGGCATAATGTAGACTTTGCAAACTATGATAGTACAAAATCAGGTATTTTCAACGATATTGCTCCTTTAGCATATAAAGATATTAGAGAATTAGCAGATCCTTATTATGCTAAATTACAGAAGGGTTATTTATATACTAAAGGTAGTTATGACTATTTTGGCAACACACTTAGCGATCTCGAGAATGTAGCAGATGCTCACTTGAACGATATAGTAAACACTCCAGAGGCTCAAAAGCATATGGAAGTTTATAAAAGGAATACTGGAGCAAGTGATGCTGAAGCAATTCAATGGCTAAGAAATTCTATTGTAGAATCTAATATTGATAGAACTATTAGACCTACTAGAGAGGTTAATCCTTTCTCTTTAATTACAGCTAGAGCTGCTGCTACAAAGAAAGCATTTGGAGAAGAGACTATGCCAGTTCAATTCTCTACTAAACTTGCTTCTACCTTGTTAAGCAAACCAGGTACAGTCAAAAGAGTAACTGAAAGTGGTAAACAGTTACCATTAAACCGTAATAAAACTGCTAAAACAGTATGGGAAGAATTATCAACAGATATAGGTTCTCAAGTTAACTTTATCAACGATGCTGAGCTTGATAAGAATTCAATAGTAAAAGGTATTAATGGTAGTCCTATTTACTCTGGTAATAATATATTTGGTATGATGACACAAGAACAATATATTAATGCTAAGATGGGCGTACCTGTTAACAATGCTAATTGGAGTTCAGCTAGAACTAAGTTTGAACAGGATCTCATTAATAATAATATACCTAATATTGGTATTACTCCTACCAGTAAAGTATTACTTGAGAACGGTCTTCCCGGTAAGGAATCATATACTCAGGAATATAAAGCATATATACCAGTAGATTATTTCTTAAACAATAAAGACATCTATAAAGACTACTTTGATACTGGTTTCTTTGGGGACGATACATCTGAAGATATTATAAAGAATGAAGACTTCCAAAAGTTTGTAAACAGTCTAAATGGTAAGATACCTAATTACAATGGTAGAATTGCTGATATTAAGAGTGTGAGAATTGCAGATGATGGTACATTTGCACCTGGTCATGAGACTCAATATAATGGAGTATACATTGAAATACCTGTTATGAAAGGAGTACTCAATAATGAACAAACAAGAGAAAGAGCAAATCTTGAAGAGTTCCAATATAGCAAATTAGGTTCTAAAGGTAATATAAATTATAGACAAAGTAATGAAGATTTGATCTATGGAGAAAACTAGAAACAACAGTGGTGTTCCATTGGCAATAGAGCTTCGCAAGAAGAATTATGAAGATTATTTAGGTGCTTCTAACGGTACTGTAAACCCTGAAGTAGGTAGTACTATTAGTCCTCATGAAATACTTAGAGATCTTGCTAGTTATCAGAAAGATTCTTATAAGCCAGCTCTAGATACTGATGACACATTAGACGAATCTCGTAATAATCTTAGTACATATGATTTAATAACTAACTCTGTGGCAGCTTCTTTACGTGCTATGAACGAAGCACAATTGGCTAATACTCAGGGTATACTTAGACGTGAAGTATTACCACAGATGGATAGAATTAAATCGAACATTAATTTGTTTGAAACTTATAATGGTTTAGTGAGTCAAAGAAATAACTTGCTAAACCATTTAGCAGTTTCACAAGATGACGCTGAGATATCACAGATTCAGAATGAATTGAGCAATATAGATAGTAACTTGTATAACACTAGAGAAGCATTAATGTCTCTAGGTGTATCTCCTGATATGAGCAATATTTCTGATATCAGAGAAAAGCAAGAAGCAGACTTAAAGTCCTATCAGAATAAAGCTAATGAACTCTATGCAGATATTGAAACAGATGAAGCTGATATTGAAAGATATAAAGTAGATTCTAGATTTGAACAAGCTATGAGTGAGAATCAAGAGTTTAAGTGGACAGAGCCAAGTAAATGGATATATAATGTACCACAAGCTGTAGGTTCTTCTTCATCTGCATGGTTATGGCAAGTAGCTCCATATGCTTCTACCGCTCTTAGATCTGTCTTCAAAAAGGCAATCTCTAAAGCAGCTATAGGTGCAGCTTCAGGTGCTATAGCAGGTAGTGTTGTACCTGGTGCTGGTACTGCTGCTGGTGGTACCGTTGGTGGTGTAGCTGCTGGTACAGTAGGTGCTATATCTGCTGCTTTAGATGTAGCTAATGCTGGTATGTTACTTTATTCTAACTATAAACAAGCTGAAAATGAAGCCAATGCTAATGTTGCAGATGATTATAGAGATAGAGTGACTCAGTTAATTACCAGTACAGGTTTAACTATTTCTAATATTGCAGATGAAGCCCGTGCAAATGGTTTAGATGAAAAATATGCAAGGTTATCTGACGATAAGATATTTGAAAAGATATTAGATGGTCAAATTGAATCTACCAATCCCATTCTAGCAGAAGCTCAGATACAAGCAAGACAAGGTTTGGATAGAGACTTTGCTCAGAATATGTCTATTACTTATGCATCTAACTTAGCTAGTGACGTCATCATGTTACCGTACTTTGGTAAAATTGCTGATGGTTGGCTAGGTAAGACTATAAAGAAAGGTGCTTTATTATCAGACCCTATTGAAGCAATAGGTGATAAAGCTGCTGATGCTGCTAAAAAGACTTTATCTAAGTATGTATTAGGTAGAAATGCTATAGATAAAGCAACTAGAAGTTGGGCTAGTAGAGCTGCTAAAGCTGCTTATATAGGTGGTGATTTAGCAGTGCGTAATCTTGCTACTTCTTTTAATGAAGCATTAGAAGAAGGTGCACAATATAATACTGGTGCAGCTTACAAAAGAGGGGATTTTGATGATAGTGATTTGAACTTAGAAGGTTTAGCTTCATCTCTATTTGGCGCTTATAAAGAAAAAGGTAGAACTCTTGTAAATATACTCGGTAGTCCTTTTGGCTATCAAGACGCTTTATATGAAAATGACAGTGAATACTGGAATAATGTAAAGCTTGGTGCAGCTGCTAGTCTTTTATCACCTATGCAAGTAGGTGTAAATGCTAGAGGAGCGTATTCCTTATATAAGGAAACTAAAGGGATGGATAAAGTAAATGAGCTTGCTGTAGGTGAGATTAATACTAAGGAAGATATGTCTAAAGCAGTTACTTACGCTAGTGGTAAGTTTAAAGGTGTTGAATCCGAAGTAGTTAATGCATGGGCTAATCTGGCTGAAGGACCTACAGAGAATCTACCAGAAGGTTTTACAAGTGATGATGCTTTAGAAGAAGCACAGTTTGCATCTCGTGTATTTACTGTGGCTAAATCTGATAGAATGAAAGACTTAGCTGAAGACTTAGGCATAGAACAGAATACTGAAGAGTTCGGTAATTTAGTAGGCTTATATATGCAAGCTGAGAAAGACTTTAAGGCTTCATTAGAAGATCTTACAGATAAGAATCAGCAACTCAACAGTAAAGCACAAGCACTTAATTCAAATGCAGCATTAGCTACTCAGATGGAGAAAGCTGTAGATAATGCATTTAATGCAATTAATAATAATGCTCAAACTACAGATCAAATAGTATCTAAAGATGAGATTAGAGAACTGTTTAAGTTGCAAGAACAACAGAGAGTATTAGATAATATGCTCAAGGAAGTTAACAATGCTACAGAAATAGTTAAATCAACATCTAATCCTGCGGAATTGAGAGGTAATGAATATACTCTAGCTAAACTAGAGGATATGCGTTATAGACTTCAAGCAAGAAAGAAGTCTATAGATAAAGCAATGCCATCCTGGTATAAGAACTATACTGGTGATAAGACATTATTAAACAATCAAGTAGCATCTGTTGGCGCTTTTAATGAAGTTACTGAATATGAGAATGCTATAGAAGATAGATTATTTTCAGAGATTAATGCTGAAAGGAATCAAGAAATCTACAATGCCTTTAATGGTATTGAAAATGGTGCTAAAATAACCCCTACAGAAGCTTCTCAACGTGCTGATATCATTACTGAGGCTAAGGAAAAGAAAACGCCTAAAAAGCGTAGAAACCTTAAATTAAAAGCTTTACGCAATATTCATAATGCTCAAGGTGAAAAGCTTATTGATGAAATGCTTGAGCTTTATCAAACTAAAAAAGAGCAAAGTAAAGAAATGATGGAAGGGACTACTGGCGTTACTGAACAACAAACTGTTAACAAACCTGTAGTACCATCTAAACCTGTTACAGTACCCACTGGTACAGTTACAGAACAACCTGCTCCTACTGTAGAACAGGTTAAACCTGCTACTCCTACTAAACCTATCAAACCTGTTAAACCAAGTAAACCTAGAAGAACTATAAGTGCTAATGAGCTGGATGAAGCAGATGCAGCTTTAATAGCTGCTGCAGAAGGTCAAGATATAGGTTTAGGTACACCTGCTATTCAACCTACTGCTACTGCTGCTCCTTCTTCTGTAGATACAACAGATACAGAAAAGGAAAAACCTATAGTGAATAACGACATATTAAGTTCTGATGAAGATCCTTTTGCAGGTGGTTTTGGTGATCCTACAGGAGAAGGTGTATTTGACGAAAGAGGTGGTGAAGCAGTAGAACCATCTAAACCCAGTAAAGCAGCTAAAGCTAAACAAGATACTCAAGATGCTAAAGCTAAATTCAATAAGTCTGTTCAAGATTTCTTTGATTTACTTGATGACAATAGTGTAGGTTTTGCCTTTGACCCAGCTGCAAATGCTGAGAAACAAGCAAAGATATTTGTTGCTTTCTTAAAATTATTAGGTAATGCATTTAATTTAGGCGCATACAAGTTTAAAGAAGTAGCCCTGAATATGTATGAGGCTATTGGTAATAATAGGGAAAAATTAACTACTCATTTCGATTCCATTAAAGGTGCTTATACTACTGCCTATTATCAGATGCCAGAGGAAGATAGAGCTAGAATGAGTTCTCCTCAAGAAGTTGCTGCTATTACTGTGGATGATTTATTTGATATACCTGTAAGTGATCTTACAGAAAGTCAAGTAGAAGAAGCAGCTAAAGCTGGTGTATTACCAACTCCACAAGCTCCTGCAACTATTCCAGCAGATGCTATTACTGATAATGAGTTAAAGGACTTTTCAGAAGATAGCAGATTAGGTATCCTCAATACCTTCCATTATAAACATGACGCTCAATTAAGCGAAACAATAACTTTTGCAAATGGTAATAGAGTAACATTCTCACTTAATACAGAATTACCAGAGTTATTCCGTACTAGGTTAAGTGATTTGTCATTTGAATATTCTGTAGCGCCGTTTATACACTATAAGACTAACAGTACTAAAGTAAAATGGAATAATCCAGCTACATATGATTGGGCTAGGGTAGGTATGATAATCACAGATAGCAAAACTGGTAAGAAATACTGGTTAGCTATGCGTAGTCCTAATAACCTTAGAGTAGGAGATACTAGTGAAGAGTATAATACTTTAATAAATGATCTTAGGGCTGCACGTGCTGATATTATATCTAGATTTGTTGTGAAAGATTCTAATGGCAATCTTACTAATGCAATAGATTATAATATTAAAGTAACTCCTACACGTACATTAATACATAATGCAGTAGAAGGTATTAGTAAATATGCTCCTATTAATGATGCTAAGTTCAATAATATCTTACAGTTAAGTACTAACTTAGATGAAGAACTTGATAACTTTGGTTACAGTACTGGTGTAAGATCTGCTGAAACTATATATACTATACACGGTGATAATACTGGTTTTACCGGTACTACCTCAGGTGGTGTGTATTATATTATAGCTGGCAACAAACGTCTATCAGGTAGACCATTACCATTAAAGATTAGCACAGTAAGCTATAACAACTTAGAAGAACTAGCTAATCTATTATCTACTATTGTGTTTAAGTCTGGGTTCTCAAGCTATGATAAGATAGGTAATACAGATCTTATTGGTTCTGACTTAATAAAGTTATTTTTGAATTATGGAGAAGCTACCCAAGTAAAAGATAATAGTGATATTAGTGATGCTGCTGCTAAGAACCTGCGTAATAAACAGTTATATGTAGATAACACCGGTGTAGTAGGTAAATTAGTATATGGTAACAATAGTACGTCAATTGCGGGTTTAACATCAGACCAGAGAGATAGAGAAAGAAAAGCTTTTGTAGATTGGCTTATGAAGGAAGGATCTATGCCTTTTAAAGTACCTTCAAAAAACAATGATGTTGTATCAGTAGACATGAAGCTTAGAGATCTATTTCAAGGTAGATTAGCAAGTAGTGTAGAAAAAGCTAATGGTAGGTTAGAATTAGTGCCTGGTGTAGTATTTACTAAAGACGACTTAGATCATTCTTTATTGGCATGGATGATTAAGAATGGTATGTTGAAATCCAATCTTAATACAGAGAGATACGAAAGACCTTTTGTTATCGCTGATGGTATTACTCAGGATGCTCCAACTAATATTCCTAATTCTACAGCTGTTCCAACAGTAAGTGAACCTCAAGTTGAACAACCTACAGTAGAAGAAAAACCAGCTCCTACTCGTAAACGTCGTACTTTCCGTGATCTCAATACATTTGGTGGTAGCGAAACTGAAGTAAGAGTAAACTTTACTCCCAATAAGACATATACTTCTAAAGAGAAGATGAATAAGGTTCAGGCACGTAATTTCTTAAAAGAGAAATTAGGTATGTCTGATGCTGAAATTGATATAATTGATGTAGCAGTATCTTCTGATATGCCAGCTACAGCATTATCTCATATGACACAGGATGCTATTCATCTTTACTCTAGTGACCCAGCTGGTGTTGAATATCATGAAGCATATCATAGGGTATCTCTGTTATTAATGTCTGAACAGCAACGTAATAAAGTATATGATGCTTATAGATCTTCACATGAGAATATGAAAAATGCTTCTAACAAACAGGTTGAAGAAGCATTGGCTGAAGACTTTAGAAAGTATATGCTTGAAACTGTACCTTCTAAGGCTTATAGAATTACTAAATGGTTTAATAAGCTCATAGACTTTGTATATTCTTTAGTAGGTAGAATAAGACCTACAAGTATATTTAGGGGTATATATGAAGGTAAATATGCTAATGTACCTGTAACACAAGAAGCTAAGGATAGATTTATAGCAGCTTATGGTTATAGAGTTAATTTCACACAGCATGGTCATGAATTTCAGAATATTAAATCTCTTGATAGTTATTTCCAAGCTGTAGATTACTTTACTACATCTTATATTAGTCAGTCTATGACTACTGAAGATATAGTAGACGACTTATCTAGAATTAACATAGACTATAACGATATGAGAGAATTCTTAGAAGATCTTTCATATGATGAAGCTGCTACACCTGAACAGAGAGCTGCTGCTAAAGAACTGTTTGATAATTTTAATATATTTAAACAGGATGTGCAAGCAAAACTAGCAGAGCTAAGTTTAAAGCAAATTAAGGAAGAGCAAGAGTATGAAGAAACAGAGGAACGTGATGGTGGTGAAATAGAAAAGGATAATTTTGACAAATATGATAAAGCATCTTATGAAGTATCCATTCTACACAATATTAGACCAGCTGTTAAACTGTTTCTATCTTCAATAGAAGATCGTGTATATAACACCGCTACTAAAACCTATACTAGGGATATTAATCCTGAAACAGGTATTCCACGTGTAACTCCATTTATGGCAGCTTGGCGTAGAATTGTAGATAAGCTATTTGATGAAGATAGTTATGGTGGCTTAATACGTAAAGCTGCTCAATTATCTAAAACAGATCCTTTCTTTGCTTCTGTATATAATAGATTATCTAAGATAAAAGACTCTAACTTACAGACACAGATATTCCAAACTATTACTGGATTTAGACATAATTTCCTTACTGTAGGATATCAAGATGTGGGTACTAATGAGGTAATGTACATATCTAACTTAGGTGGTAGTGTAAATGTACGTAATGGTAAGCGTATTGTAAGTGACTGGAATAGAAATTTCTATAACAGTGAATTTATGATAACTGATGAGCAGGGTAATAGAAAACCTGATATGGCTAAACTTAAAGAATTAAGAGATGAACTCACTAAAGCTACAAATGAATTAGCTAAGTTGACAGATTCATCTACTAATGAAGATCTTAGTCAGGCATTATATAAATTACTAGATATTTATAATAAAATAGGTATATCTATTACTTATGATACTTTGTTCCAAGCAATTGTAGATAAAGTATCAGCTATCAATTCTGTTAATAAACCTACTATATTACAAGCAGCTAAAGACTTATTAACAAGTAATAGAGATGGTAGTTTAGCTAAAGCTATACCTGAAATATTACGTAGACCAGTAAAAGATAAACCATCTGACCGTATTAAACGTACTGCTGATGCTATATTTACTGGGGAAAATAGCATACTTAACTTAGCTATTGTACATTATCAATTGAATAATAATAACCTTGAAGAAAAGGTATTAGGTCCAAAAAACACTACAGTTTATCCTTTATCTAAACATAACTATATTACTCTAGAAATAAAGAAATTGAATAACGATAGATCTTATGTTAATAAACTGTTAAAGTGTCCTATCAATAGTTCTTCTATAGTTTATAATCAGTTAAAGAGTAATCCTAATACTCGTCTTACTGTAGGTACATTACTTAACATTACTGAGTATAACTCTGGTAATACAGGTACGGATTATCAATCTGCTCCTAAAGTAGAAACATTCATTTCTAAATTCACATTGTCTGAGAACGATATATTAGTACTCCCTACTATGTCTGATAAAAAGACATATATGCCTATACAGGGTCTTAGACTATTTAAAGACCGTACAATGGAGATTGTACCTTTGGATGGTGAACTCAGTATTAGGATGTCTAAAGATGTAATAGAGCAGTTCTATAAGTATTATAAGAGTGAATATGATGCTATACTTCAGTATCGTAGAATGAAATTAGCAGAAGACCAAATAGACGATGCTAATAGACCTACTATGTACTTTGGTAAGAAAGGAAAGGATACTGGTAAAGGTGGTAAGTTTCGTATTGCTCGTGGAGTATGGCATACTGATGAAAACGGTAATACTAACTATATAGACTTTAATAGCTTAAGTGATCAAGAATTAATGGATACTTTCAATAATGTTGCTCAATTGAAAGAAGACATTAATACTACACTAATTCACAGAGCTCATGAACAGTTAATGTACGTACAGAAATTAGGTTTGATTGAACAAAAGAAATCAGGTTTATGGTCTAATAAGTTCTTACCTGTTTCATCTATAAATGAAAGAAGTAATAACTATGCTAATACTTATGCTCAATTATCAGGTTCTCAGAATAAAATGCTAAGAGAGAACCTTGCTATTATGGATGCTATTTGGACATTTACTGTTAATCATTTTGTTTCAATGTTTGAAACAGAAAAGGTAATATACAAAGATGTAGCATTCTTTAAGAATTATCCAGATGTATCTAAACGTCTTGCTGGTACGCTATCAACTGGTGATAGACCTAGATTGGACTTTACAGATCCAAATCACATTATGAATAAAATACCTAGGTATAGGAATGGCAGATACAATGTGGCTGGTCTGAAAGATATCGAAACACATACCAATCAACCTAAAGAACTTTACAAAGCTATTTACAGAGCTTATGTAAGAGAACTTATGGAGAATGATGGTAATTACACTAAAGAATTCATAGACAATGTATTTGAATCTGATGATTTATTTAGTCATGAAGATATACCTCAGGCTATTAAAGATAAAGCTAAAACTAGTACAGAGCGAGATTTAAAACTATATGGTGATATTACTATGGATAAAGATGGTAATATTACTATAAATACAGAAGATAATCCTATTAACCAAGCAGATGCTTCTGTATATTGTTCTCCTACTATGTATAAAGCTATTCTTGCTACACAAGGCTTATTAGATGCTGAGACTGAAGCTGCTATTGATTACGTAGAAGAACATGCTGATGATCTTGGTGATGTACGTAAATATGTAAATACCCTAGCAGCAGTAATGTCACCAAAGAAGATGGTTTACTTTGGTAATGAAATACTTGAACCATTACAAGGTGAATTCATAAATATGCCTATCTTTAATAAGATGGCTATCTTCCCTCTGTTTAAAGTATTAGCAACTGGAGACTTAAAAGCACTGTATGATAGAATGAATGATACTACCAATCCTATTGATATGTTTACTACTAAATCAGCAGTAAAAGTAGGTAATATCGTTGAATATGATTTCTATACAGATACTTCTCAGTCTCAAATATCCGAGGAATTTACTAAGGATGAAAATGGTTCTTATAACAAACCCATTACATTTAGACAACAGAGCTTTGGTAACTTATTAAATCAGATGCCTATTGAAGCTCACGAAGCAGAAAAGCGTATGTTAGTAACACAGGCTATGAAAACTGTATATTCTAACATCAGGCTTGATGGTGATTATTATTTACCAAATGGTAAGAAGCTATCTGGTCGTGAATTACGTGATTATGCTATGAGGGCTATTGATAACTTGTCAGATAGAGGTTTAAATAGGCTTTTAAAGGATTTACACGCAGTTAAAAATGAAGATGGTACATTTACCTTCAAAGACTTACAAGGTATCTCAGATTCGCTTGTAAGAGACTTAATTGCAAGTAATACTGATTCTGATATAGTAAATCAAGTTGCATTGAATGAGAATGGTGAATTTAATGTACCTATTTCAGCATCACCATTATCAAAACAACTTGTAACTAAGTTAATATCCAAAGTAAATAAAGAGACTGTAGATATTAATTTACCTGGTGGTACATTTGTACAGATGTCTTCATTTGGTATGAAATCTATAGACAAGCTTAGTCAAGCAGAAGCTAAACAAGACTATAGTAAGTACATGGTAAATGAAGGTCGTAAGCTAATGCTTAAGAATGAAAATAATTCTATGGACTGTGTAATTAGTATTAATTTACTTAAGCACATTATACCTGGTTATGACAATATGTCATTCTTAGAAGCTAGACAGTGGTTAATTGATAACCACATTATCGGTGATAATGCTTCACCTTCAAGTATGGCTTATCGTGTACCAACACAGGGTATGTCTTCTATTGCTGCTCTTACTATTAGGGATGTAGTAATGTCTCAAGCAGGAGATATTATAATACTACCTGATGAATTTACTGCAAGAACTGGTTCTGACTTCGATATTGATAAACTGTTCTTAACCCGTTATAACTATACTACAAAACGTTCTAATAAACTTGGTAGAAATGCTACTAATGTTGAAAAAGAAAATGCTTTAAAAGGGTATGATGCTTGGGCAGATGAAGTATTAGCTATTCGTAATGGAGAACCTGTTACAAGGAGAAACTCAATGAAGGCTTCTGAAGCTATAAACGAATACCTAGAAAGTAAGAATTCTAATATACGTTATGATATTGTAGACGGTAGCTATAAAGTATATGAGTATGTAACTGCTAAAACTGAATATAACTTTGATAAACCTATGTCAGAGAATAGTCAAGGAGCAATAGAAAATCTACTTATTGATACATTTATGGCTTCATTACTCGATCCTAAGAATGTACACGATACTACTAGACCTCTTGACGTACCTGTAAATATCATGAAGAAAGGTATTGTAGAAGTATATTTCCCAGATGTTAAGAATAATCAAGCTCTATTTGAATACACAGAAGCATATCAGGATAATTTAAAACAAGACTTTGCTGATAGTAAATCAGGTATTGGTCCTTTTGCTTTGAATAACCCTCATCATGTATTAGGTCAATTAGTAGAGTTAGTAATGCAAGCACCAGAGTATATGCCTAAATTTGGTAATTTGCATAGAGTGTCTGGTGTAGACGATATTCATATTCTTGACTGGTTGTCTGCATTGATTAGTGCTCACGTAGACGTTGCTAAAGATAACTACATTATTAAACTGAATGTAAATACATTTACTTATAATGTTACTAATTTATTGCTAAGAAGCGGTGCTGGTAAGAACACTATGTATTTTGTATCTCAAGAGATAATGAAACGAATGGCACAAGATTACATTCAGAGTAAAGGTACTTATGCTATTGATTCTACTAAATCATTCCAGAGTAGGTATAATGAGAAAGAGAAAGCTATTCTTGAAGAGTTTACTAAGAAAGCTAATCAAGCTGCCACTAATAAAATTCAGAGAGATGCTATAACAAATCTTTTAAATAATGATAAACTTAGTTGTGATGAATTATTTGAAATACCTGAAGCTGGTAAGTTAGGTTATCTTGAGAATCTATTGCGTAAAGCCAATGAGAAAGAAAAAGATTTTGACTATTACTATGGACAACTTC
>ULSX01050502.1_pt1 | contig 24037 bp, 22 predicted proteins | sample 1957031 | NCBI WGS metagenome assembly ULSX01 (sample SAMEA4835718, study PRJEB28245) | human gut metagenome | biome: gut microbiome; material: fecal sample | place: Denmark | collected 2008 | reverse complement strand
ACTGTTCCATCTGAAGTGGAGAAAGTAGTGGCTGCGTATCATCCGGATGCTGTCATTCACTGTGCTGCTTATACAGCAGTGGATAAGGCGGAAGATGAATATGGCAGGGCCATGGATGTCAATGCCAAAGGAACGCTGGCTCTTGCAAAGGCCGCCAAAGAAATCGATGCGAAGTTTCTTTATATCTCTACAGATTACGTCTTCGATGGTACAGGAACAGTGCCTTTTACCGTTGATGCAGCCAAAGAGCCGCTGAATATGTACGGACTGACCAAGCTCTTTGGAGAGCAGGCTGTGCAGTTGGAGATGACCAAATATTTCATCGTCCGTATTTCCTGGGTCTTTGGCAAAAACGGCAATAACTTTATTAAAACCATGCTCCGCCTGGGGCAGAGCCATGATGAACTGACTGTTGTGGCAGACCAGTGGGGCTCCCCAACCTATACGGCGGATCTGGCGCCGCTGCTCTGTGATATGGTAGAGACTGAGAAATATGGAATCTATCATGCAACAAATGAAGGCATCACCAACTGGGCTGAGTTCGCAGCAGCCATCATGAAAGAAGCCAATCTTCCCTGCCGCATTCGGCCGATTCCTTCCTCAGATTATCCTACGAAGGCTGTTCGGCCGCTGAACAGCCGCATGGATAAAAGCTCACTGGACAAGGCCGGATTCACAAGACTGCCGGAATGGAAGGATGCGCTGAGAAGATATCTGAAGGAAATCGGAGCTCCTGGAGGCTGACTGTAGGCTGCTGGCTCTCGGCTTCCGGCTGACGGCTTCCGGCTGCCGGCTGCTAGCTCTCGGTCCCGATTCGCGGCTCCCGGCTCCCGGCTTCCAGCTTCCGGCTTTCGGTTATCGGCTCTCGGCTGACGGCTGTCGGCCCCCGGCTTTCAGCTGACGGCTTTCGGCTGACGGCTTCCGGCTGCCGGCTGCTGGCTCTCGCTCCCGACTCTCTATTCCCGACTCCCCAATCCCCAGTCCCGATTCTCCTGCTTTTGGGAGCGGCAGGTAGCATGCTAAGTTTTCCAAAGTGGTATTTTTAAAACTTAAGAGATGTTAAGTCTGAAAAAGTAGCATTTTTGAGACTTAAGAAATACTAAGTTTTCAAAATGGCTGTTTTGGAAACTAAGCACTTAATATGCAGTGCTTAAGTGCTTATAAAAACTCTTATATCATGATAGCTTTTTCAGTATTCAAATAGATAAGGAAGTTGACGAATAGGGGAATAACGTCGGTGCAGGTGTCATAGATTTGCGAACTGTCTTTATCTAAGGAGGATTTAAGATGAATATTTCAGATTTTCCGGCACCACATATACCAAAGAAACTGCCAATAACTGAGATTGTGAAAGCCATTCTGGGTGATTATGCATTTTTAAAGGTAAATTTTGAGGCAACAGCCAGATTATCTGAGTTCATTGGGTATTTGCAAAATTTGCCGAATCCGGATATTCTTGTATCAGCACTAACATTACAGGAGTCTGTTCTGTCATCACGTATTGAAGGTACATTGGCCACAATCTCAGATGTAGTGCGAGATAATCCTGAGACTGAAACGATGAAAAACGATATCGTTGAGATTATAAATTATCACAAAGCCATGTTGTATGGACAGCAAGATTTGGTAGATAGGGATTATCACTTTTCTAAGAACTTTGTCTGCAATCTGCATGCTATTCTGATGAAAAATAATGTACGAGGTGCACATAAAGCTCCAGGAAGATTTAAAATTGAGCAAAACTATATTCGAAATGATGAGTTGGGAAACTTTACGCCGCTTCCTGCCTTTTTAACAGATGAGTATATTGAAAATCTTATTGAGTATATGAATGACCATCGAGAACCTTCGCCACTGCTTCAGGCTGCCGTGATTCATTCACAGTTTGAGATGATACATCCCTTTGAAGATGGAAATGGGAGGGTAGGAAGATTGATTATTCCTTTGTATTTATATAGTACGAAGACAATTCCATTTCCAACTTTCTTTATTAGTCGGTACTTTGCCGCAAATGATTTGGAATATAAGAAGAATTTATTTAATTTGTCGAAAACTGCTTCTGAAGATAAAATGAAGCTTGTTCATTATTGGAAAGAATGGGCAGTGTTCTTTTTGCAGGGAGTAATAGAAGAAAGCCAAAATCATATAGCAATGTCGAAAAGGATTATTTCTCTGTATGATGAGATTAAAAAGACACTCAGACGAACAGATCAATATGAAATTGTGGATTATTTATTTAATAATCTAAACCTTATTCCCACTGAATTTCTAAAGCAAACAAATTTACCGAAAAGTACGGTTTATAACACTCTGCGACAATTAGAAACTGCCGGGTATATAGTGAGGACAGGAAGCGAGCGAAAAAGTCGATTCGTTTTCCAAAAATTACTGGATGTTATTTAATATTATGTATTATGCTATGGATTGCTTATAGTTACTCCCAATGATCATCTTCTTAACTTGTGATGTAATTTGTAGGGAGATTCAGTGGATGTATTGCCAGAAGAGGCTGAGATTGAACATCCTTAATGGGTTGTGTACAATAAGGAAAACTTATGAGTAAAAGGAGAACATTATGGGACAAATCAAAGTGACAAAAAATGTGGGAGGCATTGAAGGCCTCTGCATCATTGAGCCCGCCGTCCATGGAGACGAACGGGGCTATTTCATGGAAACTTACAATCAGAGGGACATGGAAGAAGCAGGATTTCATATCGACTTTGTCCAGGATAACCAGAGCATGAGTACCAAAGGTGTCCTTCGTGGTCTCCATTTTCAGAAGCATTATCCCCAGTGCAAGCTGGTAAGGGCCGTGCGGGGCAGTGTTTTCGATGTGGTCGTGGATCTGCGGGCCGACTCCCCAACCTATGGCAAGTGGTATGGTGTAGAGCTGACAGAAGAAAATAAAAAACAGTTCCTCATTCCCGAAGGCTTTGCCCATGGCTTCCTGGTTCTTTCCGATGTGGCAGAATTCTGCTACAAAGTCAATGATTTCTGGCACCTCAATGATGAAGGCGGCATGGCCTGGAATGATCCGGAAATCGGCATTGAATGGCCTCATGTACAAGGTACTTATCAGGGAAGCTGCTCTGCAGAAGGATATACCCTGGATGATGGCACACCGCTGAATCTTTCTGATAAGGACCAGAAGTGGCTGGGGTTGAAGGATACTTTTAAGTTTTAAAAGGTCAAATGCTATCTATAGACAATCACTATTTAAGGGGAAATTGGAATGGACACGGGCAAATGTAATGACCTTTTGGGTAAAACTGGAAGAATAATATAGTGATTGTGGTTATAGAAGTTCTGAAACATAAAAAATAAGGGACATGATTGACCTTCGTGCTTAGGATTTCGAAAAAATGGGACGGTGGTGGATATTGTGGTAGATATCTATGATTGGTTGATGAATTATGACTGGATCATCACGATGACAGAATAAACATAAAGATTTATAGTAATGGGTTTGAATTATTGGCATTTGGCGGGATGAAGCTTCATGGTTATTAATGCACGAAAAAAAGATGTGATATGGAACTACCTCAGCATTTTCTTCAATCTGGGAAGCAGTGTCATCTTCTTACCTGTGATGATTCACTATGAGTCTCCTGATATTGTGGGATTATGGTATGTATTTGTAAGCATTGGCGCTATTGTTCAGTTGTTTGATATGGGGTTTAATCCTACAATCAGCCATTCTGTAACTTATGCATGGAGTGGAGCATCGGATTTAAAAAAAGATGGTGTAGTTTTTACCGAAGATAATAATGGTCCGAATTTTCCTCTTCTCTGCGGTGTTTTGAAAGCCTGCCGCTATTTATATCTGCGTATATCGTTGGCGGCAGCTGCAGTTATGCTGGTGTTAGGAACGCTTTATATTTATCATATCGCATCGTCTTATTTATCAATTGAAATTTATGCAGCTTGGTTTATTTACATACTGGCAGTATTTACCAATTTATATATTGGCTATTATACGGTATTCCTTTCCGGTATCGGCGATGTTTTCCGAAAAAATAGAGCCAACATTATTTCTAAAGCATTGTTTGTGGGATTGGGAATTATTGGCATGGTCATGGGATATGGCCTGTTATGCCTTTGTATTTCTTATCTTATCAGTGGTTTTGCCCTTCGCCTTTTATGCAAGAAATATCTGATTTCATATCATGCCTTTCATAAACTTTTGAAAAAGGGACAAGAAGGAAAGTATACAGTAAAATATGTTATCGGTACTATGTGGCATAATGCATGGCGTGATGGTCTGGTGACGATTACTGCTTATCTTACCGGGCAGGCAACTGTTTTGATTAGTGGCGCTTATTTAACGCTTTATGAAACAGGTATTTATTCCGTATCTATGCAGATTATTAACGTGCTGCTTGGGGTAGCAGGTGGTATGTTTACGGCATATATCCCTGCGCTGCAGTCTTGCTATGTTACTAAGAATGTGGAAAAAGCAAGAGAGTTATATCAAAGAGCTATCGGCTGCTTTTATTTCATCTCTATTTCCGGCATTATTGGATTTCTTCTAGTCGGAGTACCTATTATCCAACTTATTCGTCATGATTTCGTGATTGATCGACTTGATTTCGCATTGCTTGCATTTTCCATGCTCCTCATGAATCGTCATCGTTGGGCTGCTTGTTTGATTTCTACTTGGAATACACTGCCATATACTTTCGCTTTTATCCTTTTTGGTGTACTCAGCGTTTTAGGTACTTATATAGGACTGGCTTTTTTCCATTTAGGAATCATTGGTCTTATTGGTATTCCACTTATTATTGAGTCTTTGTATAATAACTGGAAATGGGTGGTTGTGGTAAACCGGTTCTATCACATATCAGAACTTGAAACGGTCAAGTTCGGCTACGGTGAGGTGAAGAGACTATTGAGAAGTAAATTCAAAAGATAAATTTGCCGTAGATGGATTTCAATGCATGTTATGATACGGAGTTTCGGATCTACATAATATGCCTTGGAAGGCTATGCGATACGAATATGCAATTCAGGTTCGGTGAATACGCAAGAGGGAGTCATTCGTATTATAGTTGATGTTTTTTCTAGTAGGCATTTTGCTGGCTGAACGATGGAACCAGATAATGTATTTGCTTGAATCTCAATGGTATCCGGGGTCTTTTTGTGACTCCTTGATATTCAATAAAAATGGATAATACATAATGTGTTCTTTCCTGGTATTGCTGCATTTATTTAATCCGTAGATAGGGTATCTAATGCCTGGGAAAAACATACAATCTGACTAAGGTGTTATGTTCATTTAGGATATTAATATAAAGAATTTCACGAGAAAGGGTGCTTACTATGTCTGAATATATAGAATCGATTCATATAGAAGGATTCAAGAAATTCAAAAACTTTGATATGGAATTTAATCCTAAAATGAATATTTTAGTCGGTGAAAATGAAGCCGGAAAGAGTACGATACTTGATGCGATTCGTCTGGTATTAAATCAGGATTATAAAAATGCGGATCGCTCAGTTTTAGAAGATTTATTCAATGCATCGATGATTAAAAGATTTAAAGAAAATCCATCATTTGAAAATATACCACGCATATATATTGAGTTAACTCTAAATATTGATCCTAAGTCTGAAAATAGTCAGTTCTATTGTGGGCAGCATAATCATACAAAGCAAATAAAATCAGGCATTTCCTTTACGTGCGAATTCGATAAGGAGTTATGGGAACATGAAATTGAATGGAGCAAAATTACAGAGGTTCCTTATGAATTTTATAAATTAAGCTGGAATACATTTAGCGGAAGAAGCTATAATCCATACAAGCGGGCGATTCATTTTCTTTCATTGGATACCTCACAACAGGATCGGGTACATAGTTTCAATTATTATAATAAGACGGTCTTTAGTAGTGCTTTTGATGCTACAGAAAAATTGCATATAAAGAATAACTTTCGCAGTAATTTAATGAAAGCCTTATCGGATGATTCACTAAAATTAGGTGATGATAGTCGCAGGGAATTGGGCATTGATAGTAAGAAGGTTATTTTAGAAAATATTATTTCTATTCTACAGGATGGAGTCTCCTTGGAAAATCATGGGAGTGGAATGGAAAGTTTGATTAAAACGGAAATTGCATTAGAGAAGTCGGCCAATATGGATGTTATAATGTTAGAAGAACCGGAAAATCATTTGTCATTTCCTAATCTACTCAAGATGATTGAAATGATCGTTCACAAAAGAGAGGAAGCTCAGGTTATAGTAGCTACACATAGTAGTATGATCGCCAGCCGGCTTTCTTTATCCAATGTTTCCTGGATTACTGAGAACAGAGCGGTTAAGTTAGAGAATCTTAACGAAGATGATGCTGAATTTTTTTATAGACTCTCAAATAATAACTTGCTTCAATTACTTTTAGCGCGAAAAGTTATTCTTGTTGAAGGCGTAACGGAGTATTTACTGGTGCCTGCATTTTATAAGGAAATAACCGGAACTTCAATGAATCAAGATGAATGCGTCATTATTCCATGTAATGGCGTATCGTACATGAGATATATACACATAGCAAGATCAGCTGGGAAAAAAGTAGCAGTATTAACTGATAATGATCATAAAGACACTAAAATCGAAGAATGTGAAGAATTCAATAAAGGTGTAGATAAACAAAGAATATTTATAGATAGAAATGCTAATAATTGGACTTGGGAAGTTTGTCTTTATAACCGAAATAAAGTAGAATGCAAGGAATTAATTATTAATTTAGCTTCGAGATCGAAATTTAAATTTACGACAGAAACTCCAGATAATAAATTTATTGAATATATGACAGAAAAAAATCATAAGGCTGAGCTTGCCTATCAAATACTAAAAAGGAAATTGATAGAAGATCATAGGATAATGGCACCGGAATATGTAGAGGAGGCAATCCGATGGCTGGAAAGGTGATTTTAGCTGTTGCAGGTGCAGGCAAAACATATAAGATTTGTCAAATGATAGATATGGATAAGAAAAATCTTATATTGGCATTTACCCATGAAAATATTAAGAATATTGAGAATGGGTTGATAAAGAGATTCAAACGTATCCCCAATAAAACTTTTGTAATGACATTTCACTCATTTGTATACCAATTTCTATTGAGACCTTATGAGTTTAGTTTTTTTAAGCATTTCCACCAAGAGTTTGCAGAAACACATGGAGTTTCACTTAGTAAACCTCCAGAACCATCAATTCGTTGCGGCAATAGTTACCGTAGAAATCCTGCATATGTTCCTATAAAAGAAATTAATCATTATTTAACAAGGAATGGAGAATATTATTGTGATTTAATGTCAGAGGCGTTCATGCGAATGGATAAATCTGATATTAAGACTATTATGTCTAATTTTTCCTTATTTTTTGATTGCATATATGTAGATGAATTTCAGGATTTTCGCCAATATGATTATGATTTGTTAATGGAGATTTGCAAGACATGTCCTAGTGTCACAATGGTTGGAGACTTTTATCAGCATTCTGTAAGTGGTGTTCAGAACAGCGGAAAACCATTTCAGAAGAGAAAACGATGTATCGATTATAATGAATTTATTGAAGACCTGGCTGCGCAGAAGATTGTTATTGATAATCAAAGCCTTCAAAATTCCTATAGGTGCTCAGAAGAGGTGTGTGCATTTATACGGGAAAATATAGATGTTAATATTGGGGGAAATAAAGAGAGGCATGGTAAAATTATAGTTATTGAAAATTATACAAATGAAGAGATAAAGAAGATTATTTATGATGACAGTATAATGAAGCTTGTCTATAAGGATGCAAGTAAGCAAGATTTTAAGTGCTTAAATTGGTCGTACTCTAAAGGAGATACCTTTTCAAAAACATGTATCGTTTTGCCTGATACTATGTCAGCCATTGTATATAAAGAAAAAATTAAATTAACTTCCAGAAATAGGAACCTTCTATATGTTGCGCTTACTCGTTCATCAGGTGATGTGTATTTGCTTACAAGAAAACGTTTAGAAAAAATATTGAGTACAAAGCAACTTAATAGTTATTCAACATTCACTAAATAACAACTTGAGCCATTTTCTGTCCAATGATGTGTTTTCTGCCATATATCTGTCTCTTTGGTATGCATTGATATTCTTTGGGATTGGAACATTTCTGGCCAGTGTTGGTTACGGATTAGCCTATTTTGCACAGGGGAATTATTACCGCGATTCTGCAGAGAAAATTGCTGGAATCAGGAAGAATGCGATGGAAGATAAGCCAATTAGTCTTCAAACAAATATATCATTGTGGCATCGTGCAACCTTATGCTGCTGTATTGGTGCGTACCTAGCTTTTTTTGTAGGGGTGTGGTTTAGTGCATGTGGATTCCACCAAGTGGTTTGCTTAAATTAATAACTCAACTTTCCCACCTTGATATTCGGCAGGAATGCCGATAATTACTAAAAAAATTGCTAATAAATTGCTTTCTTGACATATGAAAAGCACCCCTCCTTTGGTATCATATAAGTACCGAATCTCATAAAGCCAAAAGAAAGGTGCTACTTATATGATAACTCAAAACAGCGAAAATGAACAGTTCGAAAAATCTATTGATATTGCTATGAAAGAGCTGAAAATATCACAGCTTCTGCGTGCAGCCAACATCCGAAAAGCCGGAATCAGCGCATTCGACATCTTTTCTACATTGCTCACCGTAATCTTCCTGAAATGTACACTGTTCCAGCTCCTTAACTCTCGCAGCAAGTCCGATTATGCCTCAAAAATACCTATAATCGGTTTCTTAACAATCAGTCATTCAACTGGTTTAAATTCCTTTTCCTGCTGTCCGAACGTGTTATCTCTTGCTTTACAAAGCTGACGCGTCCGGATCGGCCAGGACTGTTTGTCATTGATGACTCTGTCATCCACAAAGATAGAAACTCTAAAGGAGAATTATTGGCAAGGGTATTTGACCACGTAATCGGCCGATGCTGCAAAGGCTTCAACCTGTTAGTACTCGGCTGGTGAATATTACGCCGTTTCGGAGCCACCCAATACGCACATGAGAGCCATGCGATACGCGATTTGAGAGCCAGTGAATACGCAGAAGGGAGCCGTCCACTCCCGGTGGACGGCTTTCCTACTGTAATCCTTTTACAATAAATCCATTTCCCCTGTCTTTTCTGCCTCAGCAATCCTCTGCCTCATGGACACATCCCCTTTAATTTCTAATTTATAGGAGCCGTGAATGATGCGGTCCAGAATGGAGTCGGCAATTGCGCCGCCGCCAAGCTGCTCATGCCATCCGGCAAAAGAGTACTGAGAGCAGTAGATGGTAGAGGTGTTGCCGGAACGCCGCTCAAGGAGTTCTAACAGACTTTCCTGCTGGGGCGGTTTTACCGGGACAAGAAGGAATTCATCAAGGATGAGAAGACGGACGCTCTGAAGCTTCTTTGTATAGTCCTGCTGCTTGTTTCTGGCGGCCGCCAGGGCATACTCCACAAAGAAATCCGGAAGCCTAAGGTAAAGTACTTTGTAGCCGGCCCGGCATGCGTTCATTCCCAGTGCGTTTGCTAAAAATGTTTTACCGCTGCCCGTGGCGCCGCAGAGAATGATGTCCCGGCTCTTTTCAATCCTGCAGTCCCGTAATTTTATATCTAGAATTCATCTGACGCCTTGCTGGAATATTCGGTAGATGCTGACATTTTACTGATATTTTAGTTTCTGATTAGCTTGAATTTTCTCCATTATAGGTATATAATTATATCTAGTAAGGAGGAGATTCTATGGATATGCCAGCTAACGCCAAGACGCAGACTATCTCGGGGAAAAAGTATGTCTTTATTGATACTCCCTATTGGAACGCAGAAAAGCATCGCGGGGAGCATAAACGCCGCTATATTGGGAAAATAGTAGAGGGGCAGTTCGTTCCGAACGGGAAGTATCTGCTGTCGCTGGAGAAGTCCGGGACAATAAAGCCTGGACCGGTTCCTGTCACTGAATGTAAGCGGCAGTTTTATGGAGCCACCTATCTCCTTGACCAAATCGGTGAGAAGCTGGGGATTGTGGATGATTTGAAGGCTTCCTTTCCCGACAAGTATAAGCAGCTCTTGTCTCTTGCCTATTTCTTTGTGCTGGAGGAAGGCATGTCTGCTTACCGTCTCCGCAAATGGGCGTTGACTCATAAGCATCCCTATGGCAGGGATATCCCCTCCCAGCGGATTAGTGAGCTCATGGGCTCTATTGATGAAGCTTCAAAGATGAATTTCTTCCGTCGGCAGGCTCGACGCAGAGCGGAGAAGGAGTTCCTTGCTTTTGATACCACATCGATTTCCGCTTATTCTGAGCTGATTAAATTTGCCAAGTATGGGAAGAACAAGGAAGGGGACCATCTGCCACAGATTAATCTGGCTCTGCTGTATGGAGAAGTATCAAGACTTCCGGTTTACTTCCGCAAGCTTACGGGAAATACGGCGGACGTCAGCCTGATACGAAACCTGATGCTGGACATTGATTTTCTGGATATGAAGAAACTGAGCTTCGTTATGGACAGAGGTTTCTACAGTGAGAAGAATATTAATGACCTGATGAAGCATCACCATAAGTTCCTCATAGGTATTAGATGCGGACTGAAAATTGACAGGAAACATCTTGATGAGGTCCGTGGGGAAAAGCTGACCAGCTGGGAGAATTACAACGATGATGTAGGCCTGTACGCTATGAGCTTCACTGATGAATGGGACTACAGGGAAGAGCAGCCAGGGACGGGGAAATGTGTATGTGGCAAGCGGAGAGTCTATGTCCATGTATACTTCAACGACCAGCGTTGTACCGATGAACGGCTAAGCTTTGCAAAGTACCTGACATGTCTGCAGGATGAGCTGAAAAGCGGCAAGAAAGCGGAAGGACACTTGAGGGACTACGATAAGTACTTCGTAGTCAGCGAGACCCCCAAGAAGGGACTGCATATTGTTCCCAATGGAGATGCAATTCGTGAACATCAGCGTGATTTCGGCTATTTTGTTCTGCTTTCCAACGGGATTAAGGACCCGGAGGAAGCCATAAAGCTTTACCGAGTCAGAGACCTGATAGAAAAGGCTTTTGCAAATCTGAAAGAAAGACTGGACATGAGGCGTATGTCCGCCTCCTCCTCCGAGAATTTCGAAGGAAAGCTCTTTGTACAGTTTCTGGCACTGATTTACCTTTCCTACATCAAAAGGCAAATGGACGAGAATGGACTGTACAAGAAGTACACGATGCAGACACTGCTGGATAACTTGGATATAATTGAGCTTTACCAACAGCCGGGAAGGGCTCATCACCTTTCGGAAATAACAAAGAAGCAGATGGCTCTGTATGACGCGATGGGAGTCCCATTTCCGAAATAGATATAATTTCACGGGACTTCAGGTTAACATGCAATAATCACTGGAAAAAGAAAAGAGGAATGTAGTATAGCATTTCATTCATTTTTTTACTTAAGCTTGGACGCATTTGACAAGTATTTATCATAAGAAATGCTCAGAGCTTTTGCCAATTTTAAGTAAAAAGTCATTGAAACGCTATAGTAGTTAGGTTACAAATTGATTCCCATAGTTGTATAATAAATATTTCATCGGAAAAACATACTTTTGTATTTAATAAAGAGGTATTTACTTGTATAATAAAAAAGAGAGTCATCTGAAACAATGGCTTAACACCATAAAATTTTAATATCATTTCTATGTGAGGTCATAATATGAAACTGGTAATAGAAAATATAGGGAAAATAAAAAAAGCGGAGTTTGATTTTAGAGGAATTACGGTTATTGCCGGAAATAACAATACAGGTAAAAGTACTGTTGGTAAAGTTTTGTATTCTTTTTTCAATTCACTTCAAAATGTAAGTGAAAAGGTCGAAAATCAGCGATATGAGGAAAGATGTGATGCATTACAAGCCTATATGACTAATGAGATATACTCATCCTTTGAACCATCGGATGAATCAAATCGGATAAGAAGAATTTTTAGTGCGTTAAAGTTCAAAATTCCCGAAGATCTTGATCTTAGAGATAAGTCAGAGGTAAAAAAATGGGTGGCTTCTGCGCTAAAAAAGCGCGGGATTAAATTATCAGATAGAAGCGCAGGTTTTTCGAAACTTTGGAAGCAATTTGAGAATATCGACAAGATTGACGATAAGGATATTATATCTGTTTTGGTCGAACGGTATTATAAGGATGTCTTTCATAATCAGATTAATTCCCTTTTTGTGGATGCAGCAGGGAAAGTGAGATTGGATATTCAAAGTAAAGAATTTATATTAGAATTTAAGCATAACAAGGTCACCAGTCAGAATATTCCTTTTGACATTAGGAATAGAGCAATATTTATTCAATCCCCAGATATTATTGATGCATTAGGGGAAAAGAATAGTTTTGCCCATGGCTTTGTAGCTGAATTGATGAATGGGTTAAATGAGCAATTAATTCTCTCGCTAATTAAAAGGACTCGGAAAAATGCTATTGCGGAAACGCAATTTAGAGAAAAAATGACCAATATTACAGCTCTTTTAAATGAAGTGATTCCAGGAGAATTTGATAAAAAATCAAGCGGAAATGTTGTTTATAACGAGAAAGAATTTGAGGAACCTCTTTCTGTTATAAATCTCTCTACCGGATTGAAATCATTTGCACTTCTTCAGCTTTTACTCGATAACTCAGCGCTTGGAGATAAAGATGTGTTGATTTTAGATGAACCAGAGGTAAATCTTCATCCCGGATGGCAACTTAAATATGCAGAGCTTATTGTGCTCTTGGAGAGGGCCTTTAATTTAACAGTCCTTCTTACAACACATAGCCCTTATTTTTTACGAGCAATTGAGATGTATTCCCGCAAATATGGAATTACAAATGATTGCGATTATTACCTGGCAAGCTTGACTGGGAACAATGAGGCAGAATTCTTTCATGTCAATGACCAATTGAATCGTATCTATCGGGAAATGGCAGAGCCTTTTGAAGTGTTAAACCATATTGATGATAATTTAGAAAATTGATTGGTCGCTTATAATGCGTTTAATGGAGCGAGACATGGGAGATTTTGACATGAACTTATTATCTGCTTCACCAATTCATAAGTATAATGATTTTGAAAATATATTCAGCAAAAAATATCGTGAATATTATCAGGAGATTTCTAAAATATCTTATGATACAACGAACAAATATATCCTATGCGATACGAATTGGCATGCCTATAATTTCGATAAAATAATTAAATCATGGTCCATAAAACAGCAGCTTAACCCATTCTTTACTGTTGATGCGGTATCTTTCAAGTCTGATTTTTTGAATTTTATTGAGTTCAAAAATGCTAAGTTAAGTGATGAAAAGAAATATCAAATTTACCTAAAAATCGATGAATCGTATCGCTGGTTTGAAAAAGTATTTCTTGAGTCTCATTGGCTTGATGCAATAGACATAAAGAAAAGATTTATTTTCGTTTATAATCCAGAAAAGATTGCTAATGGTGACAAAGGATATCGAGATATTAATGGTACAATTGAAGCTTTAGCAAATAACAAAATTCCTAAGGAAAGTAAGGGGGAAATTGTAAAATCTAAGTTACGTAGGATAAATGAAATGAGTATTCTATTAAAATATTTTGATGATATTCAGTTTCTAACTGCAGATGAATTTATGAAAGACATAGGGAAATATTGTAATCGCTAATCAATACGTTTTATTCTCAATGTTTTGTATAAGGTAATTCGCTCCTAGGGAAATGCTGACTTAAATCCACTATTTGCTGAGCAGCGTTGCATAATCCTGTTAAATAGAGATAATGATAGATAAGATGAAATTTTGGCAGCAGTCGTCGAAAGGTGCCAATCAGGGGTAGTTTAAAATCTGTTCCCATAGGTAAGTGAAATGGCGGTTCAATGCTACACAATACGCGTGTGAGAACCATACGATATGATAGTGAGAGCCAGTGAATACGCAGGAGGGAGCCATCCACTCAAGGTGGGTGGTTTTCTCCTATTTTGCCGTTTCTTCAAGGAATCTATCCTTATAGCATAGGGGAAATAAGTTGGCTCTCCGGTGGGTATCATACTAGAAAAGGGCTCTCGTTTGGTGTATTAGTGGGACTCTCATCAGCGTATTAGATGGCTCTCAGTGTATTTAGTGAATGTTGAATAACTATTTATGGTCGGATGCATTAGATAATTACTGAGATTTTACACGTAATATGGCATAATATATGCATAGATAACTTTAGCATCCCCGGATTTTCTTTGCACATAGGAGCTCTATTCATGTATAAACTCACTCCCCAGTACCAGCAAATTTCTATTTTTGACTTCAATCAGCCGGGTGGGCTCCAGCTTTCCTCCGACAATAGATGGGTTCAGCTGGCGGATTCCCTTGAGTGGAACAAGTATGTAGAGCGCTATGCTGAGCAGTTCCCTTCTAAAACAGGACGTCCGGGAATTTCTTTTCGTATTGCCTTTGGCGCATACATTATCTAGAAGGTAACCGGAGCTTCTGACAGGAAATTATGTGAGCTCATTGCAGAAAACCCATATTATCAGTATTTCCTTGGGCTCCCATCTTTTCAGTCTGAATGCCCGTTCACCTACTCTGCTATGGTGTATTTTAGAAAGAGATTCACACCTGAGTTCCTTATGGAAGTCAATGAAATGATTCTAGCAGCGTCTGATGTAACGCCGGAACACAGGGAGGATAAGTTGGAGGTGCCCGATGGCACTGCTCTCCCCGACAATATGGAGACCTTGATTCTGGATGCGACCTGTTCTCCTTCGAATATCCGGTATCCTCAGGATTTCTCGCTTCTCAATGAAGCCAGGGAGCATCTGGAGGGGATGATTGACTATTTCAATGATACCTATCATCCCTGGGCTAAGCCAAGGACTTACCGGGAAATCGCCAGAAAGGACTACCTGAAGCTGGCAAAGTCCAAGAAAAGGTCTGCAAAAGCTGTCAGAATGCAGATTCGGCGGGAGTTATTCAATCTTGCCCGTGATATGCGCTATATCGAACAGTACCTTGCGGCAGGCTATGAGCTTCCGGACAAGTATCGGCAGTTGTACCAGACCATTCAGAAGCTGTATGAGCAGCAGAAGTACATGTATGACCACAAGACACACCGAATCGATCATAGGATTGTCAGCCTGCGTCAGCCCCATCTGAGGCCCATTGTACGCGGCAAGGTCAAGGCACCGGTAGAATTTGGTGCCAAGTACGATGTGAGCATTGATGAAAAGGGACATGCCCGAATGGAAAAGCTGTCATTCGACCCTTACAATGAAGGCGGCATTCTGACTGATGCAGTGGAATGGTATAAAAACCGTACCGGCCATTATCCTATGAGGGTGCTGGTCGATCAGATTTATCGCACTCGCACAAACCGAGAGTTCTGCAAGCAGCATGGAATTCGCATGTCCGGGCCGCGCTTAGGACGTCCGCCAAAAGAGAAACAGAAGACAACAAAGGAAGAATACCAGGACAATGTCGATAGAATCGAGGTTGAGCGCTTCTTCAGCTTGGATAAGCACTGCTATGGTGCCGGGCTTATCATTACTAAACTGCCGGAGACGACGTTGTCTTCTATCGCCATGTCTGTTCTTGTGGGGAATCTGTTCAGAATCCCCACTGGGTCCCTTTTTTGGCTCTATTTTGTGGATTTAGGGGCAGAATCAGAGTCTCAGCACTATATGGAGTTGGTAGACTGAGATTCCGAGGCGCCCTCAGGGTCAAAATGTCTCCTGAAAAATGAATTTTCACGTTTTGAGAGCATTTTAGGGTATTTTTGCAAAGGGTGGTTTTTTAACAGCCACTATTTAAGAGAATTTTAGAAAATTTTGATTTAATCATCCAAGAGTGCAAAAGACTACTTAGTCAGCGATTCCTTAGTATGCTATAATGAAAACATAGAGAATACGTAGCAGCATTCAACCGTTGTGTGGATTATCAAGGTGGACATTATGTTAAATCAAATCTATACGCAATACATCATTAATTTTGAGAAGAATGATGATATCATGGATAGTTTAGCCTTATTTCAGGAGAAGTTACAGCCGTTTTTTGATAGGAAAGCGTATACAATCATTGGTATACCAGATAACATTCCTGTACCCCCGGATGCGGCTAGAATTATTGCTATTTCTTCAAATGGACATTCCAGTATGGAAGTTAGCCTTTCGCAGATTCGCCTGAATACGAAGTTTGATTCTGCCTATGAAGGTGATCTAAATAAATGTCAGGAGTATATGGAGGGGCGTATTAAGGCCATTAATGAAATTGCAGAGGATGTTTTGAATCATAGGATCTTCTTTAATGGCGTTATCTCACAATTCATTGATCCGGATATTTCTAATCCTACGGATTACATCATGAATCATCAGTATAAGAAAGATATAAAGCGTGATAATTTATTTGATGTTCTTACTAAATTTACCTATGTGTATTCGGACCAATATTATATTAATTCCACAATCAGTAATATTCGAAAAGATAAGACAAGGGAAAGTTTTGGCATACAATTGGATGTTAATAATCGTTATTTCTCGAATTTCAATGAAGATCATAGATATGTAGATCAAACACTCATTGATGGGACGCTGGCATTGTATAGTGAAATCGTCCAAAATCATTTGACAGAACTGATAGAAGGGAAGTTGTCGATATGATAACCTCTAAGTCATTTTTAGGGAGGGATGTTGCATCGACTGTTGCTGTTGCTTTAAGTACGACAGCTATTGCAGTTAGTTCATCGGTAACAACTCTTCCTTATCCCGTGACGAACAGCGAGAATGGGAATGTTGCGTTCAACGAAGCATATCCTGGCTTTTTGACAGATGCCCCAGCTTTTGACTCGCCTTATGGCGTCTATAATGCTGCACTTTATCAAGAACAGTCAAATTCATCACTTGGCTTTACTTGGATGGATTTATTGAGGTATGATTTCCAGATTTCAGAAGATGCTGAGGAATTCTTAAAAAAATACGATTTAATAAATGTTCTTTTTGAGGCGAAAAATCATATCAGGCAATACTTTCCGAATGAAGTGCTATTTTTGACACTTGCACCCTTCGTCGAGCAAGGTGACGGTCGTCTATTATTGTATATCAAAACAAGCTTACCAGTTGAGAAAGCATGTGCAAAGTTAGATCAATTGGATGAGTGGATACTTGATCACGCGGAAGAGTTACATGATATTTTAATCGATGTGATGTTTATATGAAAAATACGACTTACGACTGGAATCAGTTTTTATCTTTTTCGGAACAATTATATAATGATCCCTTTGGGAATAATGATTCTGAAACAAAATATCGGATTGTTGTGAGCCGTTCATACTATGCAGCATTTCATTATGCAAAGAAATTTTTGAAAGATTTTCATTTGGAGAATTCTACTATATATGGAGGAGAACACCAACGTGTTATTCGCCATTTTAAAGAAATGAAAAGGAAGACGCCGGATTTTCAACGAAAATGTAAGCGTATTGGGCTTTATTTAGACCGCTTGAAAACACGGCGTATGCAAGCTGATTATAAGGACGGCTATACCTTTAAAAATGCAGATGGTGAATATGGAATTAAACAAGCACATACAATTATTTCGAGCATTGATGAGCTTAAAAATTATTTCAACTGATGCATGATTATTGAGCCCAAGTAAAATTGCTATTCCCAAGGGTTTTACATTTTTAATTCTGAAAACAATTGAATTTCTTATTTATTCTAAAAATAAAAATCCCAATATGAACTTGATACCTATGTTCAATGGGATTTTTTTGTTGGTAAATTTGATATTGACTATTTGCAGTAGTATTCTTATGCGGTATTTTATTTGTTATTTCTAACCACTTAATATAAGGAATTACTTTGATAGGAAGAAGACTTGATTATTTTGACCTTTTTAATGCTTCGAAAATATATCATTATAATCTTTTTGAGGAATGAATATTACGGCGTTTCAGAGCCACCCAATACGCGCGTGAGAGCCATACGATACGCGATTTGAGAGCCAGCAAATACGCAGGAGGGAGCCATCTACTCAAGGTAGACGGCTTCCCTCCTGTTTAATATTTATTCTCTGGAAATAGAAGACTGGCTCTTTGCTGTGTATTGAGCTAAAAATTGGTGGCTACCATTAGCGCATTAGGTGATTCTCGTGGATTATAAGACTTGAATGAAATAAATATCAGATTTTTTTGATGAGGATTTTCTTCTAGATTATTTATTTTTCCCCTAATTTCCGTAAATTTTGGTATCCAGAAGAGAATTCAACTCCTGACTTGACATTTGCCGGTCTCGGTAAAATTGAGGGAGCATAATGTGATATTCGGCTAAGAAGCTGGGACTTTTTTCTGTATGTTTTTTTACTGTTTCATATATCCAGTTTGGAGTATTTGAACGTAACGAAGCCAGAATATCTTGCTTAGAAAGCTTTTTCATACCATTGCGGTAGCTCTGTTTTTGATAGCGAGTTAAAATGATTCTTGTAAAATATTGCCTTATAGAAAATAAGTAACGAACTCGGACAATTTCTTTTGGAACGAGCAGTAACTCCTGATTATTTATTGTGTAAGATGGAGCGCTTTTGATTTTCCACTTTAAAAGTGATGGCTCCCAGTACCAGAATTGAGTTGTAGAATTAGGACGTATTCCATATTTCCGCAACTGCTGTGTTGTATATTCATTCAGATTCTTGTGTAAAATATTGGTTAAGAGGTCAGAAAGACCATCTTCGGCAAATTTAGGAAGAAGTATAGCTAAATCAACCGGTCGGTTTATGCTCTTGATCTTTTGTATTAGTCCTTCCAGTGGATTGAATGTCTGCATTAATCCTTCAGCGGTATGTCCCTTTCCGTTATTCCCTTTTCCGTAACCAAAACGCGTGCCATTTTGTTCGCGTGCATGAGAAAGCAACTCCCGCTCTTGAGTTTTATCATGCAACGAATAAGCTTGATAAAATTTGTCGAAAAAAGATTGAATACTTTTATTAGCAGATTGACACCAGGTCGACGTTGAGAATTCAATTAATATGGGATCCAGAAAGAGTCTATTATCATCATTGATCGCAACATCTACAAATTCATAATTCTGATGTCCCTTGATTCCGTTATTGATAAAATCAGACACAAAAAGTTTTTGTTTAGTCATCATATCACCTCATTGGTTAATAATAGTAGTGTAAAATGAGCCAAATGTGTGATATAATAATTGAGTGTTGTGATATTTATACACATTTGGCCAAGGCATTCTGAAACCACTGGCATGGTTTTGGAATGCTTTTGTCATGCCCTTAACTCGATTCACATTTTTGAAGGAGTTCATTTTCCTTCTCCACAGAACTATTTGTAACAGAAAAATACAAAATTTCCATTTTACTATCATAATTGGCAACATACTTTTTTGCAGGGTTGAAAGATAATCCTGTTAATGATGACAGTTGTCTTATGAAATCTTTGCATCCGATACGAATCCATCCATTTTTCATTCGGCTGTAGAAGATAAAGCTTTTTGTTGCGGAATCACCACGATATGGAGTTACGCCGATTACTTTTTGGGTAGAGTCAAATCCTAAGAGAACCTTTTCGGGGTTGCCTAACAACGATGAGGCAGCAGCATTAAAGGATAACGCATAATTGCTGATTGTGACGTACGGAGCTCCTGATGCAATATAATTCCAGTCAAAATTGTAGTTCATTTTCATTACCTCCTTTCTTGCAATCTATTATAATACGACGAATAGTAAAAATCAACACACGACGAAAAACAAAAGAAAAATAAAATATAAAAACGATATAGAAGGTAGAAAAATAATTTAATAGAGACACGGAATGACAAAATCGAGACAAGCTAAATCAGCAAGCCATTAAGAAGGATAAAGAAGCGAAAATACAATTTGTCAATAAAATGATTCTACGAAATACCGAAAGCGCTGAAAATAAAATTTTTGGGTTATGAGTGTATTTTAATGTAATATCATGACAAACAGATTGAAATTATTTCATCTCTATAAAAATAGGATTTTTTAAGTCTTGACGATTTTGCAAAGTGATTCATTGAATTCAGAATAAAGTCGAGTTTGCCTAACAAATTAAATATTATAAATTATCAATTGTCTTATATTGTTAACAGGAGTAATATCCTCTATAAATGTTGCTTACATGTATATTCTTACACTTCGTTGTATCGTAATGCTATCGCTATCCATTTCATTTCTTGGCATGTTGATATTTATTTTTTTAACATATAGTTTTGATGGTGCTGACCTGATTACAGAATGCTGGTTTCGCATGAATTTCAGTGATAAGGCAAATAAATGCAGGGGGCTCAGGCTGATTTAGCGGGATAGGAATCCAAGGACTCATTGTGGTTCACAAAGATATTTTTGATTTATTTGATATTCTTGGATTAACTTGACGTATTTTTAAAAATATTGGAATTCATTTTGCCCTCGTTATATATAGTTCAAGTAAACTTTTGCATGCTGCATAACGTGGGGAATAGCCACGATGTTGTAGTTTGATAGGACAAGTATTTCTGTCGTTTCTGTTGCGGATTGTATAGCTTTTGGCCTTTTGGATAATATCTATTCATTTGTTGATAATTCCAGTCACATCGTTGTATAAAATGAAACGCTATTACTCTTTGCATATGTCGCTACTATGACTTTGTTTTGCTTTCACTTTATTCGGCTTTAGCTTTATTAAAACCGTCAATTGTAAATAAACTTTTCGCATGACTGTAATTAATATTATGCACCATAAGAACTACTCTGATGGTGAAGAGGAGAATTTTTTCTAATTTTGTCAGGAGGACGTAGCGCTGTATAATTTCTCTATTCCACTTTGCTTCGCTAGCAATAACGGGGAAGGAATTGCTAGACTTGAAATGACAGTGGGGCGCCGTAGGCGCCGCCACTACAAAGAAACCCGGTGTCTTCAATTGCCCAGTGTGCCCAATGAGTTCGGTGTCTGCATGGTCTACGGCCGCTGCGCATCTGGGGAGCAATGATTTCATTGCAGACTCTGATTTCATACGAATTTTCATGTCATACCGCGTCGTAGAACTCCTTAAATAGTTACTATTTTCGTCCTTCTACTCCTTGTATGCCGTAAAAATTCTAGAATGAAATCAGAAAGCAATGAAATCACAGCTTCCCCTGAACGACGGCGCGCGCCAGGCATGAGTCTCCCGTCATTTCTGCCCTGTAAGGGGTTTCTGGAGTCCTGAGTCTCTCTGTGTTTTTCAGTGTTTGCTGAATTTGTTACCTTTCCGGAAAAGGTGAGGGGAGAAAGGCGGTACCCTTTTTGAATTCCGGCATTCCATTCCTGCATTTCCTATGGCCATCTTGGAAATATATGGAATGCTTTTTGTCAAAACCGCGGGCCTTTTCATGTCCCTCTACTATATAAATAACGGGGAACTGCGATTTTTGAAAAGATGATAAAAATTTTTGATGATTTTTTGCAGATGCCCCTTTTGTTTCGCTGTGCTCGCCACCTACCCTTTGAATGGGGGGCAAGTAAAAAGGAGTGAGACTCCGCTGTTTCAAACCTTGCGCCCTCTTGGCAGGCAGTGGGGTCTGGAAAGTATAAAGGAGCTTGCCGACTTCACCTCGGTGGCAGGTTTAGGGAGTGAATAGGTAGAACATATAAAAATATAAACGGAAAAATCGTGTATATGATTGACCCGTTTGGACTGGTCTGATATAGTAAAAGCAGAATGAATATAAGGTGATGCTTGTTATATAAGTCTGTTTTCATTTAAACAGTCAGAAAGCATAGAGTAGTTTACAGAGCTTGATTTTATAGGGATTTTATGCATTGATTTGTCCTTAATTAGCCTGCTATTCTTCTTCTCATTCCTTGTATTATGTAAAATTCACGAATAAAAGCATTGAGCAATTTATCAAGCGTTTCCGTAGAGGTGGATGTTTATGATTACTTATTTTTCCATGGAAGGATTTCTTTCCGTAAAGGATAAGGCGGAGATCTATTTTGTACCGCGGCCGCATACACGCATTGCGAATACAAGATTTGAAGATAATTTTATTCAGACTCCTCGATACAAACTGATGAAAGCGGTAGCTTTATTTGGAATTAATGCTTCCGGTAAGACTAATTTTCTTGCCGGACTGCAGCATTTAATTTCCATTATCAATCATGGACTGAATTTGGGATCCATAGATGATACCCGGCGGAGCTTGATTAATTTTGATTGTAATCATGTTTCTTTCGGAATAGGGTTATATGATGCGAACCTGGACAAAGATTATGTATATAAGGTATCTTATGATTCTGAGAGGATTCTGAAGGAAGAATTGTGTCTTGACGGGCAGGTTATCTATAGTTTTTCAAATGGCCAGCTGCAGGTAGCAGATATCAGGGGGATAAGGGATAGAGAGGCTATTATGCGGCTTTTTTCTGGAAATTCTACGGAGCTTTATCTAATCAAGCTTCATGATTATATGGGAGATTACATCAGAGATTTTCGCAATCTGGCTGCCACAGTAAGAGTTAATATCAGGGATATCGTTCCTATGCGGGGTCGAAATAATATCCGTATTATTAACGAGAAAGAGAAGAATTTTTGGGAAGAGCAGAAAGATGGAGTTATCCGGATTTTTCAGATGCTGGATCCGACTATTACGTCTGTGGGTTTTGAAAAATGGCAGTCTGATAATTATGAAGTAGTCATTTATAGAGAAAATCGTAAGTATCATTTTGGGATGGAATCAAAGGGTCTTCAGAAAATCTGCCATTTGATGGATTCTCTGTTAAGAAATATGGTAGAGGGCGGTGTATTGGCAGTAGATGAGCTGGATTCATCGATCAGTACGATTTCTTTGTTGGAGTTATTTAATGGCCTTATTAATACAAGACAAAATAAGGGGCAGTTTCTGATTACGTTCCATAACCCTTTCTTAATGAATCAGAATATTTTTCAGCCTCAACAGCTTTATGTTGTCAATAAAAAGATGGATTTATCAACGGAAGTATATTCTTTTGATGAATTTGACCTTAGAAATGATAAAAATAAGTTGTATGAGGATTATTTGAAGGGAAGGTTTGGTGGTATCGGTGGGTAAGTCAATACGCAGGCCTGTATCACCAAAGCGGCAACTGAAGAAAAATATCTGTTTCCTTGTAGAGGGGACTACAGAGGAGAATGTAATTGATCATTTGTATAATAAAACTGATTTCCCTCGTATATCTTTCCATAAAGCACAATATGGTGGTGGATATGTAGACATCAAACATTGGATTGCTAAGAGACGGGATAGGCTGGATATTGTCATCGTTGTTTCAGATTTGGATAGAGCAGCGAAAAAGAAGGAAATGGAGACATTAATAGAGGTCATTCATTTTTTGTATAGAGAAAATCCTAAGAATAATATTTTTCTTACATTTCCGTATTTTGAGCAATGGATGCTGAAGGGACTGAGAAATCCTAAGCAATCTCTTTATCAAAGCCTGGGGTATGCGACTAAATCAGCGTAAAAGTCGGATAAGAGCCTGGCATCGGCTGTCAGCTATCGGCTGTCGGCTGTCGGCTTCCGGCTTCCGGCTTTCGGCTGACGGCTTTCCGCTATCAGCTTACGGTTGACCGAATGGAGGAGTACTATGGCAATGGATTATCGACGGCTTGATGTCTGGAAGAAGTCTATGATGCTGGTTAAGATGGTGTATCCGCTGATTGAAAGGCTGCCGCAAGAAGAAAAGTATGCACTGGGAAACCAGATTCGCAGGGCTGTGACTTCCATTGTTCTTAATATTGCTGAGGGGACAGGACGTAATTCAGATAAGGAATTACGCTATTTTCTCACTGTAGCTCGTGGTTCTACAGCAGAAGTGGAAGCGCAGCTGCTGATTTGCGTGGAACTGGGCTTCTTTTCAGAGCAGGATGCTTCTCCCGCTTTGTATTTATGCGATAATATAAAAGGAATGCTTTATCGGTTTATAGAGCGAGTTGGGGCGAAACAGTAGAAATCGGACAACCAGAATCGGTTAGCTGTTCATATAATTAGTAAGCAAATTCGGAAAGCGGTAAGCGGAT
>ULSX01062274.1_pt1 | contig 28512 bp, 16 predicted proteins | sample 1957031 | NCBI WGS metagenome assembly ULSX01 (sample SAMEA4835718, study PRJEB28245) | human gut metagenome | biome: gut microbiome; material: fecal sample | place: Denmark | collected 2008 | reverse complement strand
GTGCTGAAAGGCATCTCACATCGACCTCCACACCGTAATTCTTAAGAATTGATACTGCCGGCTCAACCTTTGGCAGATCACTTGTTGATCCCATGATAATTGCTACTCTCATTTTTCATTTCCTCTTTTCTTGTTTATTTATATTGCAGCGCAGGCTTATTTTGCCTGCGCACTTTATATAATGTTAGATACTGTTGAGATACTGGTCTATCATCTCACTGGAGGTCTGGTAATCTCCGGTTCCCACATACTCCTTAAGTGCAGTGAAGAACTCTGTGTCTATATCTCCGTAGGAGTACCTGTCAATATCACGTATAAGGTCCTCCACAGGTTCGCGGTCCCCCGCTCTCAAGAATGCCCTGAGCTCCTTGAGCTTGCTCTTGTTTATTCCATCCCGGACTTCCTTCTCAGCAGGCTCCTCCACATGATTTATCTTTGACATATACTTGTCTATCTGCTTGAAGAAGTCGTTCATCATAGCTATAAAATCGCGGGTATTATCGCGGGCATACTGCTGGTTTCCGATATTTATCGCAGACTCCAGGTTGGCCGCCTTGCGCTCGATTCCGTAAGCCCCGATATTTGCACTGCTGCTCTTGATGTCATGGATTATATTTTTGTACTTTCTCACATCGTCGTCTATATATTTTCTGAGCTGCTGTACCTCTTCCCGGTACTCATCCCTGTAATTTCTGACAAATGTGTTAAAGGTTCTGAAGCTTCCACCCATGGCTTTGACGGAATCTTCCACGGACACAAATCTTCCAAGCAGGACTGCATCCTCCATATAGTTGATGTCATCATCGGACTGGGAAAGCTCTGTGTCTCTCTCCTTTATCTTGTCCTCCGATATATAAGTCCTCAGCATGGATTCTGCCTGATCGAGCTCTATCGGCTTAACTATGACATCGTTGAAGCCCGATGTGAGTATCTCCTCTCTGGATGTCTCGACCGTGTTGGCGGACAGCGCGATGATAGGCATCTTCTTGTACTCCTCACCGTCAAGATTTCTCATCTCCCTGACGGTATCCAGTCCATCCATGACAGGCATAACGGTGTCGATAAATACCATATCGTAATTCTCCACCATGACCTTATCAAGTGCATCAAATCCCGATGTGGCTGTATCGCACGCCAGACCATATGTATCAAATATGGTCTTCTCCACCTGTAATGCAAGCTCTGAGTCGTCCACTATAAGTATGCGGGCATCCGGCAGCCACAGATGTGAATTGGCATTTCTTCTCGCCATCTCCTTGCGCTTTCTCTCATTGTAGTTGACATAACTATAATCAAACACTGACTGCTTGATGCTGAAGCGTATGGTCGTTCCTGCGCCATATATGCTCTCTGCGCTGATGCTTCCATCCAGCATACGCACAAGCTCCTTGGCTATGGCAAGGCCAAGACTGACTCTGAACATTCCTATATCTGATCTCTCATAGGAGTCATCCAGCTCAAACAATGTTCCAAGTCTCTCTTCCTTAACTCCAAGTCCTGTATCCGATATCTTGAAGTCCAGATATATCTCATCGTGATCCCTGTCAAATATTCGGGATATCTCAGTCTCCGGTTCCTCTATGAGCTCCGAGAATTCACTGACTGTGTAATCCTCGGCCTCCGCCTCATCTACATCCTCGTCAGCTCTTCTGGCTATACGCCAGTCAATGTCTATGCTTATATAGCCCTCTTTTGTAGTATTTGCGGACCATGCAAATATGTTCTCAAGAATCTCTCTCACCGCCGTCATATCTCCTATGAGTCCGTTCGGTATCTTGTCCTCAATGCTGACCTTGAGATCGATGAGATCACTGTTCACCATGGACTTGAATTCGTCGGAGAGCTCATCTATGAGATCCGAGGCAAAATACTGCTTGTACTCCGGCTCTATGATGTCGTCCTTGAGGTTTGAAAGCTTCGATATTCCATCGGACATATCGAGTATCTCTCTTCCCGCAGCATACATGGCACCGTACTGTGCATACTCATCACTCTGGGTATCCTGACAGTTTCTCATGGCAAGCTCTGAGATGGCGATTATGTTATTGAGTGGAGTCCTTATCTCATGATTAAGATAGTTTACATAATCATTCTTTGCCTGATTGGACTTCTCCGCCTCCTCACTCTTCTTGCTGAGCTCTTCCACCTGCTCGTTCTGTCTTCTGAGAAGCTTGAAGATACTTCTCGCAACAGCTATTCCCACTAAGATAAGAAGAACTATAAATATCACAAGGAGCATCTTTGCCAGATTCGTCTCGAAAAAACCAAGTTCCTTGTCTATGACAAATGTAAGCGGCTGTTCACACTCCACGCCGTCCGCATTTTTTGCAGTTAACATAAAACGGTAAGTACCTCCCTCAAGATTGGTGTACTCGACCTCCATCTTGTCAGTTCCCGTGAGCGTTCTCTTCTCGCTCTCAAAGCCCTCAAGGTAATACTCCACTGATATGTCAGCACGGTTTACATAACTAAGGACTGAGAACTTGATAGTTATTCTGTTGGTGTTCTTCGGCACATCTATCTGTCCGTCCAGATCTGAGAACTGATGCTCAGTTCCATCCACCTCTATGGAGGCAATACGAACCCTAGGAGCTACCTCGTTCACATACTCTGAATTGAGATTTATCCTGCACAGCCCTTCATCGCAGCACACATACACAACGCCTGTCTTTGACACATAGTTGGTTGATTTCTCTGTTATGTTGGATATTATTCCGTCGTTCTTCGTAAAGCTTATATATTCAGGTGAGGCATTGCTCAGTATATCCTTCTCATAATATCTGTATAAACCTCTGGAACCAAACATCCACAGGTATCCCTGATCGTCCATTATGAGATCGTATATACCGTTGGTGTTATCCACGGTGGTGACCTGTCTGACGGTTCCCTCCTGATAATACAGACCATTGTCCGTTCCTATCCACAAACCGCTGCTTCCGCGGACCATACTTGACACAACACTCATCTTCTGGGTATCATCCAGCTTCATCTTGCCGACAGTATAATCCGTGTCAACTATAAACACGCCAGCGCCGTTGGAACCGGCATACAGCTCGCCGGTCTCGTCTGCGTACAGGCTGATTATGTCAGGGTTATCAAGTCCATCCAGTCTCGATATGCTCTTTACGACATCATCGCCCTCTATCACAGATATACCGTTCTCTGTTCCAACCGCCACCGTTCCCGGCTTTATCTCAGTTATACAGTTCACGGCATTGCTTATGAGTGATGACTCTCCACGGCTGTAGCTCTTGTACTGCCAGTTTCGGCTCACCTTTATTACACCATATATCTTATATGTAGCTATCCACAGATGATCGTCCGAATCCACATACAGATCTCGTATACTTATACCGCTGAGCTTTGATACGAGCTCATTTTCCGCACTCGTCACAAGCTTGCCATTTGAATCTACGATATACAGACCTTCATCAGTTCCTATAAACGTGTTGCCATTGTAGCTCGTCACACAGTTCACGATGGAGCTGTCTATGCCGTACTTCATTGTGACATTCTGGAACTTGCTCCTCTCCAACTGAAGAATACCTTTTCTGTATGACGTAAACCAGTAATTGCCCTCAAAGTCTATGATCATATCGCTCATCGACTCGTTAAAGCTCAGTCCCCCGATGGCTGTCACATTACCCTTTGATGAGATATATCCAACACCGTCATCGGCAAGCGCCCAGATGTTGTCGCCATCCGAATATATCTTGTTGATTCCGTGAAGGCTGCCCGTGTTGATGATCTCATTCTTGCCGTCTGTTCCTATCTTTAGGATGCTGTATCCGGCGGATCCATAATATCTGTTGCCATTCTCGTCAACATACAGTGAGTTTATATCGTCGACCCTGTACTCTGACTTGTTGGTTATGGTGACATGTCTTTCAGGATCAACGGTTATCAAAATATCATTATTGGCTATTGCATACACATAGTCCCCATGTCCTGATATATTTCCCACGCTGAGTCCTGACACGACATCATCAGCCAGAGCTTCCGCACCGTCAGATGACAGACGAAATATTCCCGACGAGGCCGCTATCCACAGATTCTTGTTATCGTCCTCGTACATGGCGTTGATGGTTGACACACCCAGATTGTACATCTCGGAAACTCTCTGAAAGGTTCCGTTATCATACATGTAGAGTCCATAGTTGTCCGTTCCAACATACAGCTTCTCATCACTTGTGAGATAAATGCAGTTGATCGAATATTTCGTGGCATCCTCGTCACCGTCCAGTGAGAACAGTGTAAATTCACTTCCGTCATACCTGTAAAGTCCGTTGTCCGTACCTATCCATATGTATCCACTCACAGACTGGCACACACAATTTGCCTCTCCACTGTCAAACCCATCGGTATCGGAGAATGTCCTCTGGTTATAATTTGATGTAAAATCCTCATCTGCAAACACACTAAGCCGTGGCCACATCACTGTCGCCACGGCAAGTATTATCACGTATATGATAAGTTTCTTTTGATGATCTCTCATTTTTTCCTCCGAAGATATGTCCGCTCCTACGCCTCTTTGAGGAATGCAACATATCCTTTCTTGGTCTCATATATATCTGCCTTGGATGTCACTTCCCATGGTGCATGCATGTTGAGTACAGCCACGCCACAGTCTATTACCTCCATACCATACAGTGAAAGTATATATGCGATGGTTCCGCCGCCACCGACATCTACCTTGCCGAGCTCGGCTGTCTGGTATGTGATCTCCGCATCATCCATGATCTTTCTTATAGCCGCCATGTATTCTGCATTTGCGTCATTTGATCCTGACTTTCCTCTTGATCCTGTGAACTTGTTAAATACCATTCCCTCACCGAAGATAGCCGCATTCTTCTTGTCAAATGCTGACTCAAATGTAGGATCAAAGCCCGCAGATACATCCGATGACAGCATCCTTGACGATGCAAGACATCTTCTGAGTGAGATCTCTGAGAAGCCACCCATGGCGTTCATGATCTCAGCTACAGTATTCTCAAAGAAGTGTGACTGCATTCCTGTTGCTCCAACACTTCCTATCTCCTCCTTGTCAGTGAGCAGACAGCAGGTCGTCTTCTCCGGATCGTCAGCCTCAAGCATGGCGACAAGGGATGTGTATGCACACACTCTGTCGTCCTGGCCATATGCCATGATCATACTCTCGTCTATACCGCAGTTCCTTGCCTTTCCAGCAGGAACGATCTCGAGCTCTGCTGAGAGGAAATCCTCCTCCTTCATATCGTACTTCTTCTCAAGTAGCGCAAGTACAGCTTCCTTTACAGCCTCCTTCTCCTTGCCCTCAAGCGGTCTGCTTGCAAACAGTATGTCAAGCTGCTCTCCCTCTATCACTGAATCCGCTCTCTTCTTGAGCTGCTCCTGAGAGAGATGTATGAGAAGATCTGTAACACAGAATACCGGATCATTCTTGTCCTCTCCTATGTTCACTGTCATAACGTCACCATTTGTCTTTGCAACAACACCGTGTATGGCAAGTGGGAGTGTTACCCACTGATACTTCTTGATTCCGCCGTAATAGTGAGTGTCGAGATATGCAAATCCACCCTTCTCATAAAGCGGATTCTGCTTCACATCCATTCGAGGGGAATCAATGTGTGCACCGAGTATGTTCATGCCCTTCTCAAGCTTCTTCTTTCCTATATTGAACATGGCGACCGTCTTGTTCATCCACACGGCATACACTTTATCTCCAGCTGCAAGGCTCTCCTTGTTCTTAATGATCTTCTTCAGATCTCTGTAGCCGTGATCCTCTGCCTGTCTGACGATCTCTTTAACGCATTCTCTCTCTGTCTTGCCATTGTCAAGGAATTCCCTGTAGTCCTTACACAGGCTCTCCAGCTCCTTTATCTCATCCTTCTTGTATTTGTTCCACGCATTTTTCTGTGCCATTTTCATTGCCTCCTGTTAATAACTGTACACATCAGTGTCTATATTCCACGCACTCCTGCGCATAGTAATACTGCGCAGGATAACGAGTATAGCTCCCATTATTATAAAGAAAATAATATATACTGCATATGACGGGATCATTGTAAACTTGAAAACAAGATATCCTGCCACACACAAAACAATTGCTATAACAATTGCAATAGCCATATTAAAGAATGCATTCAGATTGCCTCTGAGCGCACCGTATTCATCCTCCCAGTCAAGCTTCGGATGTGTTGAATCGAGAAGCACACCTGTGTATGTGCAAATGCCCGAGCCGAGGATTCCCAGCACAACATAATACACACTGTCTATAACACTACACTCCATATATATACAGAGGATAACCGTGGTAACCGCGATCGTCACTCCGCTGAACAGCATGCTAACCCAGACCTTTGCGCGGATCTGGAGATCATATGTCATCGGGATGTGCTTTATAAATGATATATGGCTTCCCTCTCTGGTGAACGCCGTGGATGCGATACTGTTCATCGCTGTTGCAAAGAATGCCAGGGCGATGACCGCAACCAGCATGACCATGTCAGCCAGGAAAAGCCCTCTTCCAAATGTGTCTCTGAATGCCCTGATCGAATCCGCAGTTGCAGGTATATTGAACAATGCCACAACGAGTATCGGCCATATCAGGTTGACCACAACGCAATACTTCCTGTATGCCGGAGTCCTCACCAGTGTCTTTATCTCCTTTGCCATATATGATCTGAACGGTGTCTTTATGGCAAAGTTCTGCAGCCCGACAACTTCCTTCTGGCGGCGTCCTGACCTTCCGGTGGATGACACAAGGTATACGCCCCTGAGGTACAGCAGATTTCCAAGGAAAAACAGAAGTGCCACACAGGCAGCGTTCACAAGCACAAAGAGCAACATATACACGATGTTGTTACTGCCCAATGCCTTCAGGAACAGCGGAACCGTGAAAAATATATTGTTCATTACCTTTATGAATATATTGTCACCATTTTTAAGGCTGTCTATGTAATTATTTATATTCACAGAGTCCATCTGTGCAAATGACCATATGAAAAGGCCTGCAAACACTACAACCGCAAGTCCCACCATGAAATCCACATTTCTGAGCAGTTTGAGTCTGCTGAAAAACGCCATGACTATCAGTGCAAATATACCACAGTACACCAGCGGCAGAACCGGAAGTAAAAATACTCCAAGTAATGAGGTTATCACGGATACCGGCTTTATCTCTGCGGCTACAAAGTAACCGATAAATCCACAGAAGAGAACCATAAACTCCATGACGCTCTCGGCAAAATATGCGTGTGTAAACTTGGCGGCCACAAGCTCTGCCGGTTTCACAGGCAGCGGCAGTAAATGATCAAGATCAGATGAAAAATAAAGCAGATTGAATAAGACCATTATACTGAATATAACGCCGAACACCGACATGAGCTGGATAACGAGGTTGAGTCCCTCTGTACAGCCTCCCGCCTCCATGAGTGCGGCAGTCATTATGTAAACTATAAATCCCACAACGATACAGCACGGGATCATGATACAGCACATGGCGATGATTCCCATGACCTTATATGCCTTTGCCTTGTCCCCGTGCTCCGGCATCTCCATATCATTATTCCTGCTTATCATACTGAGCAATATCCTAAAATTCTTCATGCGTCATCTCCACAAATATCTCTTCAAGAGATTTGTTCCTGTGCTGTGTCTCAAGCTCATCCAGAGTTCCCTGGTATATATCCTTTCCCTTTCTTATCATGATTATCTTGTCGCAGAGCTTCTCTGCAACCTCGAGAACATGTGTTGAAAAGAATACACAGTTTCCTGCGTCGGCATGTTCACGCATCATCTTCTTGAGCTCATATGCCGCATTCGGATCAAGTCCCGTCATAGGCTCGTCGAGTATCCATACAGGTGGATTGTGCACAAGCGCAGCTATGACCATCATCTTCTGGCGCATACCGTGGGAATAGCTGACCATCTGTCTGTTCAGGCTGTCCTCCATACCAAAGCGTTCAGCCATCTGCTCTATCCTCTGCTTTCTCTCGGTGGTCGATACTCCATATATATCAGCGATGAAATTGACATACTCAAGTCCCGTAAGTCTGAGAAATATATCAGGATTGTCGGCTATATAACCCATGGACTGCTTGGCCTCCATCGGCTTTTCTCTCATATCGAAACCATTTATCTTTACTCTGCCCTCCGTCGGCATAAGTATACCTGTCAGCATCTTGATGGTAGTTGTCTTACCCGCACCATTCTGTCCAACAAATCCTACTATCTCACCCTTGTGTATATGGAAACTGAGATCATCAACTGATACAATGTCTCCGCCATACACCTTCTTAAGATTCTCCGCTATTATCATGCGCATGTCCTTTCATCACTATATCGTTTTTGCATACCCGGTCTTATTATATCAATTCAGCGTACGGTTTACAAGTTTACCGTTGTATCAAGACAGAATGAATATATGACCTTCTCCTTAACCTTCATGCCGGTGAGCTGTTCAAGCACATCGGCGTATTTGTCGAGCTGGACATGGTATCTCTTAACCAGCTCCGACGCATCCTTCACGCTGTCTGTCTTGTAATCCAGAAGAACTATGCCGCCATCCTCCTCGAAGTAGGCATCTATGATTCCCTGTACAACTATCGTCTCGTCTCCGCAGTCCTTAAGTGAGCTCATTATTTCTCCGGGCTTCATCATCATGTAGAACTGTCTCTCACGGTACAGTCTGTCCGACTTGCCCGCAGCCGCCATGCGCTGTCCTATCTCACTGTGTATCATCTTATATATCTTCTTTGGTCTTATCCGCTCTCTGTACAGCTCATCAAATAACCCAAGCTCAAACACTCTGTCGACATCCTTCTCTGCATCCGCAACAGTTTTCCCTGAGAAGTCTGCAAGCTCCATGATCTTGTGATAAATGTTTCCTATCTCATTTCCATGGACTATCCTCTCCTCACTCATGAATGCTGGGATTGGGACCTCACTTCTGGCACTGTACTCCCTGCTGGTTAGGATATCCGGTGTAATGGCATCCTCACCGTGCGCCTGAAGTCTTTTTATCTCGGTTATGGACATCTTGCTCTTAAGCCCCGAATGTCTGTAGCCATACCTGAATTCCAGTCCGTTCTTCACATGGTCATAAAGTTCTTTGTCGAGCTTCGCTTCAGAGGCTTCCACTGTCATATTTTCTGCTTCATCCTGATCAGTCTCAGGAGACATAAAGCTGTCGGCCTCCACCTCGATGCTCTTCACATGATCGCACTCTCCCACATATCTGAGCGCGGTATATATCCAGGCGGCATAGCCATTTGCTTTCATGATAGATGCATAATTCATCCTGTCTCCGATTATATACATATCACAGGCTGCCTTGAATTTGTCTGCATCCTTCACGCACCCGGTCATGTACAACTTTTCCTTTGCCCTGGTTAACGCCACATACAGGACTCTCATCTCCTCGGCATAGGTCTCCGCAACGATATTCTTACTCATTATCCGCTTGAAAAATGTCATTCTTCTGGCTCTTGTTCTGAGGTCGACCTGGTCGCACGCCAGATAATGATCCTGGTGGACAAGCACATTTGATCTGGTGTCCATCAGATTAAACTCCTTGCCGAGCCCAGACACAAATACAACAGGGAACTCCAGTCCCTTGCTCTTGTGCATGGTCATGACTCGGACGACGTCCTCATTCTCACTGACCACATCAGCCTCTGCAAAATCCAGATCATTTGTCTTGAGCTCATCAACATATCGGATGAAGTTGAACACGCCCTTGCTGTTCTCCTCGAAATCATCCGCCTTCTTGATGAGCATGTCGATATTCGCCTGGCGTCTTCTTCCCATCGGTCTGGCACCGACAAACCAGTAAAATCCGGTGGTGTCCAGCACGTATCTTATTATGTCGCTTATGGACATATAATTTTTATTCTTCTTGAGATAGTCAAGCATGCGGAGGAATTCCCACAGTCTGTCCACAGCGTGTTTTTTCTCGCCCACATGGGTGTCCATATAATCTATGACCTTGTCATAAAGTCTGGCGTTCCAGTCCGTGCCGTTCTTCTCGTATCTGCTGCGGTATTCACCCACTATAACCGCAAGCTCCTCCTCATCAAGGCCCACCAGTGGCGACCTTAAGACAGCAGCCAGGTCGTAATCCACGTAGCTGTTATCAACTATGGAGAGCATGCTGACCAGTGTCCGTATCTCAGCAGCATCAAAGTAGCCACTCTCACTCTCAATATACAGAGGTATGCCCTTCTCCTGAAATACCCTGTCAAATATGGTGGATGCTGTGGACACACTTCTAAGCAGTATGACGATATCTTTATATCTGACAGGTCTCCTGTCAGCACCACTTCCAACATACAGAGGTTCACTTCCGTCAACAATATCACGTATCTTACCGGCGATATAATTCGCCTCAACCTCAGGATTGCCATACTCCTCAGATACATCCGCTTCTCTCATATTGTTGTCTATGAGTATGAACTCTGATACAGGGCCATGATCCACGTCATCCGGCTCCGTCATCCCTTCTCCGTCACTTATGGCAAATCTGGAATTGAGCTTTGCGCCCTCATCGTACTCTATGTCTCCTATCTCTCGCCTCATGAGCTGGGCAAATATTGAGTTCACCGTCTTTAACACATTTATCTCACTTCGGAAGTTTCTGGTCAGCAGTATGCTGTTGCCATCTATGTCCGGGTCCGCTATGTCAGCATCACCCAGCCTGCGGTAGCTGTCATACTTCTCTATGAACAGATCCGGTCTCGCCATTCTGAATCTGTATATGCTCTGCTTAACATCGCCGACCATGAATGTGTTGTGGATATCCTCACCGTGTCCCGACACACTTGCCAGAATATATTCCTGCAGAAAGTTACTGTCCTGATACTCATCTATAAGTATCTCCCTGTACCGCCTTGAGACTTCCTTTCCAATCTCTGAAGGGATAGCCCTGTCATCCTCTATTCCATCGCAAAGTATCCTGAACGCGAACTCCTCTATGTCGTGGAACTCGAACATATTCTTGTCCATCTTGACCTTCATCAGCTCATCCATATAAAGCTCAGTGAGCTTCAAAAGTGATGATATCACTGGCTCAGTCATGGCTGCCTGCCTCAGAATGTCATCCACATCCAGGACGACCGAAACTATGTCGTCTATGATCGACTTATACACATCCCGCCTTGATTTGACAAATTCCTTCTTCTCCGGGTCAGCTCCACCGCCCGGGTTCACAAATCTGTCAAATGCATAGCATATACTCCGGCCCTGGGCATCCTTCTCCATCTTGAGTCCCTCCGGTCTCAATGACGATCTGTATATATCTCTGAGTTCAAACAGGTCAACATGCAGGTCGTCTTCCCCGCCACAGCTTCTGAGCATGTGTGTTATCAGCTCAACATCCTTATCCACACGGAGTCCGTACGCCTCAAGGCCATACGCCTCCGTTGCATATTTCTGACACTCCCTGACCATATCATCCGCAGTTCTGAGCATCATGTACACCCTGTCCGCAAATGTTCTGACCATCGGAAGCCCCATGACTTCTCTTCTCTTCTCCTCCTCAGTGGATGATGTATCCACGGCAAATTTCATGGCATCCGCCGCCTGCGCAAGCCATTTCTTCGGCTCCGGATAGCTGGATATAACCTTTATTATCCTCTCAACTATATCCGGCACGGCACTGTCGCTCTCATTCCTCGCAAATGTCCTTATAAGCCTGTCGAAACCGGGCACGACCGATTCATCCTCATAGCACATCTCCATGACCTGATCCATCACGTCGTGCTTTATGATCTTCATCTCCGTGTCGTCCGCTATGCCAAATGCACAGTCGAGCTCCACCCTCGCAAAGTATTCCTTCACTATCCTAAGGCAAAAGCTGTCTATGGTGCAGATGTCAGCATGGTTGATCAATGTCATCTGCTTTATAAGATGCTCGTCATATTCGCCCTTCGCCATCATCTCATCTATCTTTTTCTGCAGTGCCTGTCCTATCTTCTCCTTCATCTGGGCCGCTGCCGCATTTGTAAATGTAACGACAAGAAGCTCATCCACAGATACCGGCTCGCTTCCCTCTATTCTGTCACCACGCGAATTTCTTCCGGCCACCATCTCTATGATACGCTCCACGAGCACCGCCGTCTTACCTGACCCCGCTGCTGCAGATACAAGTAGATTGCCATGCCTTGTGTCGATGACATGCGCCTGCTGGTCTGTCCACTTTATTCCATTGTCAGTCTTCATATCTTTTCCCATGTCATCATTCCTCACTTATCTCTATATCGAACTCAGCAGCTCTCTTCACTATCTGTTCAGACAGTTCCCTCAGCTCCTCAAGATGGGCCCTCTCATCCGCAAGCTTCCTGCCGGTGCTCTCGAGAGTATCCCTCATCTTCTGTGTTGCCTTATCGCCGCGGCCATCTACCTTCTTCTTTGCATCCTCATACTTTTTCCGGGCGCTGTCACACGACTTAACGGCCTTCTCCATATCGCCCCTGACCTTCTTGTATTCAGTCTTGATATTCTTTATATCCTCAGCTTTGCGGCTGTAATTTTCCGCCTCGCCCCTATAGATCCTGGAGTATGAATTGCCTGAATACTTGCTGTCAAATGCACATATGCCCTTAAAATCACAGTATTTGCACGCATTTGCCTTGCCCTCATTGACCGGATTTATCTCGATGCTTCCCTCGGCTATACTGCCGGCAAGCCTCTCTATGTTCCTGCGGTTCGCCTCCATGAGATCTGTTATAAGAGTCTCCTCAAGGCTCTGTCCGTTCTTGAGTGTCGCTGAGCTGTTGTCCATGACCTTCAGCGCCCTGTTATCTCCATTGTACAGGCCTGAATATCTGGACTCCTCAAGTATCTTCTTCTCGAAGGTGTCCACAAGCACTCCCCCGAACACCTCGTCATCGGCCGCAAATCCCATGCCGTCATCGGTGTATCTGATCTTATCTCCCATTGCCGTCACGTCACATGCCGGATTGTCAAAGGTATAATACAGAAGTCCGCCCACATGTATACCACCAGGTCTTCCAAGCTGTGCCATCCTGCGCTTTTCAAGCTCGCAAGCTATGGCGCCGTATGTCACGAGCTGCATCTGGAGTCCTCCGAGCACCTTGTCTATATCCAGCTTCTTATCAGATGACTTGTAATCTATGATCTTGAAATAAGCATCCCTGTCATCCGTAAATTCATCTATTCTGTCTATAACTCCCTTGAGGCTCATCGTGAGTCCATTTGGAAGATTGAATATATATCTGTCTATGTTGTCTGCATTTTCCGATGTGTTGAACCGCCGCTCAAAATTCTCCGGGTCCATCTCCCCACATCTGATAAATGTGCGGAGCGTCCTGGCTGTCCTCGACGCAACATCCGCCAGAAGCTTTTTCATGTATGCCGCTCTTGAAGAATCCTCAAAGTACAGCCCGGCTTCATCCTCCGCAGATTCATTTGCAAATTCCACCGCCTTCTGTTCCAGCTCCGCCTCGTCCAGATGTACCCAGTCGTTGTCCCTGAACATCCTGACAAATGAGAATATCTTCTCCATGGTGCTGTGAAGTATATTACCAACATTTGCAGCGCCTATCCTGTATGTCTCCCTCTCTCTGAGCGAAAGTCCGTATGTCAGGAAATACTTGAACTGGCACTCAGCATACCGCTCAAGCTTGGACACACTCTCCACCAGATTCTCTCCATATATAAGGCGTACAGTATCTGGAGACAGATTTTTTGACGAGTTAACATAATTCTGCCCGAAGTTAATCGATCTGAGCTGTCTGCCATATCCCATCTTCGAAAGCAGTTTTCTGACAGCGTCCAGCGTCTCCCCGGCCTCAGCGTCATCAGAATGTCTGATGATGTATCTGAGCGCTCCCGCCGCAGTCTCCGGCATCTGACCGTCCACATCATACTCCTCCGTCCGTATATCCGGGAATATATTCTTTATCCTGTCTATCAGGTATGACGGCTTCATGGACTTGAGATCCTCTCCGATCTTTCGGCACAGCACATAGATCATATCCGACGCCTTGGTGAGCGTGGTGTATATATAGAACTGTTCTATATACGCATTTGTCTTATCTGATGGAGCCAGCTCTATACCGTAGTCCTCAAGACTCTGGCGGTCTGCACCGGAGAGTATCCTGCCCTTCTTGGCCGGTTTCGGAATTATGCCTTCGTTCACTCCCGCCATGAACAGCACCTTTATATGGTTGAGCCTTGATCTCGTCATATCGCCGACCACCACGCGGTCTATAGTCGGAGGCACTATACCGATCTCCATATCCGCTATGCCTGCATCCAGGATTCCCGCATATTCTTTTACGGTAAGCTTCTCATCGCCGATTATAGCCTCCATCTTCTCAAACAGGGCAACAACCTTGTCAAATATCCTTCCGTATGCATCTCCCTCATCCCATCTCTCCTGCTCATACAGCACTTTCTTATGAGCCTCAAGCTTACCGCACACATCAAGCTGCGCAAGGAAGCTGTAAAGAGATTCCGTATATGTTCTCACTGTGTTCTTGGAGCCAGGGCTTGCCGGCTTCCACACATCGATACATTTATCCGGGAAAAGCTCCATGATCTGGGCTCTTATAGACTCCATGTCTGCCGCATAGTCAGGATTCCTGTCATCGGTTATCTCCTTCGTCCAGCTCCTGTAACCCCTGAGATTCCTGAGAAGCACATAGTTCTCCATCCTCTCAATGTCGTCCTGATCCACACCGGTCATTCCTGACTTTAACAGTCTGAACACGCTGTCAAATGAGAAGTTGTCCGTCATCACACCGAGGAAAGCCCTTATGGTGTCTGAGCACGGATCTCCCTTAAGAGATATATTTGCATCTATGAACACAGGGATATCGTATTCCTCCATCGCCTGACGGTAATACCTTGCCACATCCTGCAGATCCCCCGCAACCACGGCTATATCCTTATAACGGTATCCCTTGTCCCTGACAAGCTCTCGTATTCTTCCCGCTATATACTCAGCCTCGTCTGCCGCCCTGTCCACAGCGACCACATGTATGTCTCCGTCATCGCCTGTGACTCTGCCATGGGGATATCTGAACAGATTGGCCTCAAGTCCTGCAAGCTCCTTGCTTTTCTCGAATCTGTACGGTCTGCGCTCCTGACACATAACGACATTATCCAGTATGTCCACATGCTCATCGCCCGCCATTCTCACAAGCGCCTGCACGGTCTCCTTGGTGAGTCTGAACAGCTCGTACTCCTTCGGCTTTGTGAAGCCTATCTGGGACGCATCTATCGTAAATACAAATGTCATGCTCTCAACGCGTGTCATGAGCTTCCTGATAAGATCCATCTGTACCGGTGTAAATCCTGTGAATCCGTCAAGATACAGATGGCTGTGCGCCAGCATATCCGACCTGTCCACGCACTCAGCCAGCAATTCAATGAGCTGCTCCGCAACTATATAGCTGTCATCCCTGTTATACTCCTCAAATCTCTCGTATATAAGCCTGATGTCATGCATTTTTCTGTATACCAGACTGTCCTTATCCAGCTTGTCCATGACTGCGTCGATCGAATCCCTGTCAACCGCATACTGGAACAGCTCAGACATCATGGATTTCATCTCATCTATAAAACCCATCTTGTTGATATAGCTTCCATAAACAAGGAGCTCGTCCTGTGACTCTATAAGTATCTTCTTGATGAGCATGCTCTTTCCAAAGTCCTCCAGAACCCTTCCCGGATTCACTGACAGCTCATCGAATACCCGGTACGCAAGCCTGTTGAAGCCTATGGCATCTATGTTCATTGTTCCATGCCTCGGATGCATGGTCACTATATCTCTCTGCGCCTCCATGGAGAACTGCTCTGGAACCACGTACAAATAATTCAGGTCTCCGTGAGCCATCGACTCCTCTATCAGCTTCTTTATCACATATTCTGTTTTTCCTGAACCGGCGGGTCCCAGTACAAACTGTATTGCCATCTGTATTCTCCTTACACCTCAATATACTGTTATCTATGCTGTTTTTTCATCTGCTAATAATTTTCTCATAAAATCGCTCTCTTGTGAATAAAATATATAAAAAACAGGGAGAGCAAATAATGTCATCAACTAAACTTATCGTATTAAAATCAAAAGAACTCATATACACCGCCATACTGCTGGCACTTGTGATCGTATTTGTCATTATACTTATCACCATGTTCCGCGGCAAAGATTCAGATGACACCAGTGGTTCAGCCAGGAGCATCGCAACCTCAGCCCAGACTGATCCGTCTCCTAAGCTCGACGAGATACATTACACACCGGGGACATACTCATCTTCCCTTGTTCTGGGAGAAAACACTCTGTCCGTCATGGTCACTGTGGATGAGGACTACATCACAGATGTGTCATTCAAACAGGTGGATGAGACTGTGACCACCATGTACCCACTTCTTGAAACGGCACTCGAGGATATCAATACTCAGCTTCACTACATATCTTCCGTGGACGATATAACACCTTCCGGAGACAGCACATACACTACCAGACTTATCATAGATTCCATACGAAATGCCCTGAAGGATGCCGTGATCAACTAGCTGTCACGGTGCTTTCTGCCAAAACAAAAGGACATATGACCGTATATATCTTGTATTATATACGGTCATATGTCCTTTATTTATCCCACCGTTTATACGGTCGTTACTGCTTTGCAACTATGTTATCTTTATCCTTGAAAATACTGCCTCCCGGCACATATCCCCTGACTCTTGATACAGGATAGATGTTGCTGAATCTTCCTATAACTGTTCCAGGATTGAGGACGCTGTTGCAGCCAACCTCAACATTATCTCCAAGCATTGCGCCAAACTTCTTAAGTCCTGTTGCTATGTCAAAGTTCTGTCCATCCACCTTTCCCTTAATGTGAACCAGAGTCTTATCTGACTTCACATTGGATGTGATGCTTCCAGCCCCCATGTGTGACTTGAACCCGAGAACTGAATCTCCCACATAGTTGTAATGAGGAACCTGAACGTTATTGAATATGATGACATTCTTGAGCTCTGTTGAATTACCTATCACACAATTCTCTCCGACCAGTACGCTTCCTCTGATGAACGCACCCGGGCGAACCTCTGTGCCTGCACCTATGATTGTCGGTCCAAGGATGGTTGCTGTTCCATACACCTTACAGCTCTTGTGGATCCACACATGCTCATCCACCTCATTGTACTCATCCTTGTCCAGACTCTTTCCAAGCTCAAGCACGAAATCCTTGATAAGTGGAAGCGCCTCCCATGGATAGGTAAGCTTCTCAAGAAGAGGCTTTGCCATGGTCTGATCCAGGCTGTAGAGCTCCTTTATTGTTACAACTGACTGTATATCTTCCATAATAATAGTCTCCTTTTCTATCACATATAACTGATACATACTATGTTATACACCTTTGAATCAGTATGTGCAATCACTGTGTATCCGCATTCTTCTCCGCCTTTGCGCCTGTTCTGGCTGTGGCTCTTGTCTCCTTCTTCTGGGCACCTCCGCCCTTGGCGTAGAACACCTTCGTTTTGTCGAATACCCCTGTTATTCCATTCTGGTTCTGTATCTGCTTCACAAGGTTTGTGTATTTGGTGACAAATGTAGTCATCTTATCCGTGTATTCCTGCTTGGATATCTGACCTTCAGCGACACCCTCAAGCCCCTTTTCCCAGCTCGCCGTCAGGTCCGCTCTCAGCAGACCGTTGATGGAATAATATACTATATCGTATATTATCTCCCCAAGGAATGTCGGGGTCACTATCTGTGTCTTCTTGTTCAGCGATATATATTTGTTCTTCTCCAGCTTGGTGATGATCCCGTCTCTTGTGGCACTTGTTCCGATTCCAGCTCCCTTGATCTGCTCTCTGAGCGCCTCATCCTCTATGAACTGTCCTGCATTCTCCATGGTCAGGATCAGTGATCCTGAGTTGTATCTCTTAGGCGGGGATGTCTCGCCCTCCTTTATGTCGATTTCCTGGACGCTCAGCTTGTCACCTTTCTTTATCTTCGCAAGCCTTGATATGAATTCAGGGCTATACTTCACATCGTCCTTCTTCTTGGAAAAGCTGTTGGCCGCCACCTTAAGATAGCCATCGTTTATCAAATATTTGAAGTTGGCAAACAACTTCTCTCCGTTCTTGGAGAGTGTCATTGCAACCTTCTGGTATTCCGCAGCAGGGTAAAATATGCTGAGGAATCTCCTGCATATGATCTCATATACCTTGAGAGCTGTAGGTGCCAGACTTCTAAGTGCTCCAAAGCCCTGTCCGGTAGGTATGATGGCGTAGTGGTCGGTGATCTGCTTATCGTTCACGTATTTCGTCTTTGCAATCCCTTTATATGTTCCACTATCCATGGCCTCCTGTGCAAATTCTGCCACAGGCTGGAAATTCTTAAGTCCCGATATGTTCCGTCCTATCTCCTTTGCCACGGCCGTTGACAGCACTCTGGCATCTGTTCTCGGATAGGTTACCAGCTTCTTCTCGTAGAGCTCCTGGACTATCTTGAGGGTATCGGACGGACTGATCTTGAAAAGTGATGAACAGTCATTCTGAAGCTCCGCCAGATTGTACAGCATCGGAGGCTGTTTCTTCTCTTTCTTGCGCTCCACAGCCTGGGCCACAGCCTCGGGCTCCCCTGCCTTCAGCTCCGCCAGAAGCTGCTCCGCTGCGGGTCTCTCTTTAAATCCATTCTCCTTATACAGAAGAGGCGACTCGAAATACTTTGTGTCCTTCACTGCCTTCCATTCTGCATCAAATGTCTGTCCTTCCTCGCCCACATTTGCAACGAGTCTGTAGAACGGAGTCTTTACAAACTCCCTGATCTCACGCTCTCTCTTCACTATTATGCCGAGGACACAGGTCATGACACGGCCCACGGCTATGACACATCTGTCCATGCCGAGATACCTCTGGACTACATTTGAAAACTTCAGCGACAGCGCCCTTGAAAAGTTGATACCCATAAGGTAGTCCTCCTGGGCCCTAAGGTACGCTGCGTCGCTGAGACTGTCGTACTCTGAGAGCGGCTTCGCCTCACGGATTCCCCTGAGGATCTCCTCCTCGGTCTGTGAATCGATCCACACACGGCGTTTCTCCTTGCCGGTTACGTGAGCCATTGAATCCACAAGCCTGTATATGTATTCTCCCTCTCGTCCTGAATCCGTTGCCACATAGATACAGCCTATGTCATCGCGGGTAAGCAATCCCGCAACGATATTGAACTGTTTCTTTGTGTCAGGAAGAACTTCATATTTGTATTCAGTTGGAATAAATGGAATAGTTGAAAGGCTCCACTTCTTAAGATTCGGATCGTAGACCTCTGGGTAGCTCATGGTGACCAGATGTCCGACACACCATGTGACAACCGCTGTATCCGACTCCAGATAACCATTTCCCGCATTGCCCTTCACCCCCAGCACGTCGGCAAACTGCCTCGCCACGCTGGGCTTCTCTGCTATATATAAATTCTTCAAATTATGCTCCTATTCTTTCAGCATCCGCCACACACATGATCCTGTTTATGCCGTGGCCGGTGCAAAAATACATCACAACACATCTGTATATAATAGCAGAATTTGAAGTAAGGGGCAAGCTGCCATATAAATTGCGCGTTATTCCAGAATTGCTCCGCACTTCTCTCGCGCTTTGCGCGTTATTCCAGTATTGCTCCGCACTTCGTGCTCCCGCAATTCTGCGCGGCATTCACACTCCGGCCTGTCGGCCTTCGTGTTCATGTCGCGTCATCCCGTCAAATGCGCTACATGCCGCGAGCAAGCTCTCGCATGTGCGCGCTTGACGGGATTTTAACGCGCAAAAAGCACCCCGCCTGCGATACCGCAGACAGGATGCCTCTAAGCTATTTTATATAGAATTTAGTAGGATTAGCAAACTCAATCTATGTTTTACTGCTCGAATAACAGCTGCTCGTATGTTGGGAATGGCCATGCTGTCTTTGGAAGTTCCTTCTCAAGTTCATCAGCAGGCTTTCTCACTGTGTCAAATGCTGCAAATACTGTGTTGTGGAAGTACTTAGCCCAGGCCTCTGTATCTCCCTCGTAATCTGCTGCCTTTGCAACCAGCTCCTCAAGGGCTACTGTAGCGCTCTTGAGCTCTGTGAGCTTCTCTGAGATAGTGTTCAGAAGTGATACCTGAACTGTAGGATCAATTCCGAGAGCCTTGATCTCAGCTGCACCCTTTGCAAGCTCTGCCTGATATTCCATAACTGCAGGAATGATCTCCTCATTAGACATCTCTATCATGGTGAGTGCCTCGATGTTGATCTTCTTTGCATAGTTCTCAAGCATTACATCAGCTCTCGCCTCAAGCTCTGCCTTATCCATAACTCCAAGATCCTCAAAGATCTTAACGCTCTTGTCTGCTGCAAGATAAGGAACAGCATCAACCATGCACTTGATATTTGGAAGGCCACGCTTTGCTGCCTCCTCAACCCACTCATCTGAGTAACCATTGCCATTGAAGATGATTCTCTGATGTGCTGTGAGTTCTCTTCTGATGAGTGCCTTGCAGGCTGTCTCGAAATCGTCAGCACCCTCAAGTTCATCTGTCATCTTCTTGATCTGATCTGCAACTATTGTATTAAGTACCATCATTGGGAATGCGATGGACTGTGTTGAACCAACCATTCTGAACTCGAACTTGTTACCTGTGAATGCAAATGGTGATGTTCTGTTTCTATCTGTGGCATCCATTGTAAATGTAGGAAGTGTTGATGCACCTGATACATATGTCTTGCCCTTTGGGGACTCTGTAGCCTCACCCTTCTCGATGATCTGCTCAACGATCGACTGGAGCTGCTCTCCAAGGAATGCTGAGATGATTGCTGGAGGTGCCTCGTTAGCTCCAAGTCTGTGATCATTTCCTGCTGATGATGCTGAAAGTCTCAGGAGCTCAGCGTTGTTGTCTACTGCTGCCAGAACTGCTGCCAGGAAGAACTGGAACTGGAGATTTGTCTCAGGATGCTTGCCTGGATCGATGAGGTTCTCGCCCTCGTCTGTTGAGATCGACCAGTTGTTGTGCTTACCTGAACCATTTACACCGGCAAATGGCTTCTCATGGAGTACGCACTCAAGGTCATGCTTTGCAGCGATCTTCTTCATGGTTGCCATAACCAGATGGTTCTGATCTGTGGCGATGTTGGTTGTTGAGAAGATTGGTGCAAGCTCATGCTGTGCAGGTGCAACCTCATTGTGCTGTGTCTTTGCAAGGATGCCGTATTTCCACAGCTCCTCGTTCAACTCTGTCATGTATGATGCGATCTTATCCTTGATTGCTGCGAAATACTGATCATCAAGCTCCTGTCCCTTTGGAGGCATTGCTCCGAAAAGTGTACGTCCGCAGAGCTTAAGATCTGTTCTCTTTGCAAATTTCTTCTTATCTATCAGGAAGTACTCCTGCTCAGGACCAACTGATGAAGTAACCTTCTTGGCTGTTGTGTTGCCGAACATTGCAAGAGCCTTAAGGGCTTCCTTGCTGATGGCATCCATTGAACGGAGAAGAGGTGTCTTGTAGTCAAGTGACTCTCCTGTATATGATGTGAATGCTGCCGGGATACAGAGGATACATGTTCCCTCATCTGTTGTCTTTACAAATGCAGGTGATGTACAATCCCATGCTGTATATCCTCTTGCTGCGCATGTCTCACGAAGACCGCCTGAAGGGAATGATGAAGCATCCGGCTCTGACTTAATGAGCTCCTTGCCTGTGAACTGGAGGATAACACCGCCATCACCGACTGTGCTTACGAATGAGTCGTGCTTCTCTGCTGTTGTCTCTGTAAGTGGCTGGAACCAATGTGTATAATGTGTTGCACCAAGCTCCATTGCCCATTCCTTCATGGCTGCTGCAACTGAATCTGCGATTGATGTATCGAGAGGCTCGCCCTTGTCAATAGTCGCCTTGAGTGACTTGTAAACTGCTTTTGGAAGTCTCTCTCTCATGACCTGATCTGAGAATACGTGTGAGCCAAATACGGCCGAAATTTTGTTCATCATAATTACTACTCCTTTTCCTGATTAAAATGAATCCTTAACGTATCCTCAAAAAAAGAGAAAGGTGTCCTCCTTCTTGAGAACACCTTTGTCCATTTCGTATCATCTAATTGTTGAATATAAAATACTCCATATTCTTTCAAAAATCAACCCCTAATTTTAAAAAATTTATCAAACATATATTGCACTGTTCTCATCCACACAGTAGCACGCCAGCTTTCCGCCCCTGTATCTCTCCCCATTTCCGCAGTCGAGATCCATATAGTAAGGTGTCACGTAAACGTTGTAGGAATGATCTTCATTGAGTCTGTTCGTCGTCACATGTCCGCAGAACACATACCTGTCAAATGCTTTTTTATCTGAAAAAGGAACATTGTGGATATCAGGTGAGATGAGAAATCTGTATTCATCTCTTCTCACGGCATTCGTTATAGATTCAGTGATATTGATCGTTCTATCAGCATTTCTGATGTATGAACCGCAATGTATACCCGAATGTGTGACTACACAATCTCCATACTGCGGTGACCTAATCTCAGTATAATGTGGCAGATGTGCCAGAAACCCATGCAGTTTCATCTGATCATCCACATTGAGCTTCTTGATATCTCTGACTGTTCCACCACCGCCGAATATGATCCACTGTCTCTCTGACATGCTTCCCTCTATGTACATCTGGGCAAACAGTTCATGATTACCCTTTATGAGCTGCATGGAACCATCCACAAGATAGTCCGACATAAACTCAAGAAGAGAAATTCCCTCATCGTTCCAGTCAAATATGTCTCCCATGACTATCATGTGGTCAGTGGATGGAGCAAAGCTTATCTTTTTCAACATTTTTTTGAATGATGTGACATCTCCGTGGATGTCTGATATGAGATATAGCATTTATTCTTCCTTTGACAATCTTTCTATCGCTCAGTTTTATATATTTGCATTGGCTTTTTCATTGCAGCTGGATTTTTCATTGTGGCTGCCATCTTCTATGAAAAACATTCTAAATCCCAATATCATAATCGGAACCACCTCGTTCATATGCAGCAAAAGCGTCACTGCCGGCTTGATAAATCCCAATTCCGCCAATATAGCATATATGATCAGAAATGCTTCTATCATATATATTCCAAGCACAAACGTTCCACGTCTGGCAGATACCTTCATAAGCTTTGCTGCAGACAGAATGACAGCAATTGACAAAATAACAAGCAATATGAACCACAATATACACAAACCAATCCCAGCCTGATGTTCAATTATCGTAATATTATATCTTGCTCCAAAAATCTGGTCCGGCATACTTCCAGCCTGATCCAGTTCATCCATGATCGAAGAACCTGAAATCTTATTCTTACTAGTAAATACATCATCACATCCGGCAAATATAAGTATAGCTCCACAAAGCAGTGATAACAGACAAGTCACAATATTCAACCTGTGCTGAACAGCCATGTATAGAATAAACATAATCGTTTCTGCGCATACAATAGCAAATGTGAGATCATCTTTGGCCGTCACAAGTTTTACACTCACAACATTTGCAAGTTCGATAAGAAACCAGAACAAAACTCCACTCCAACTTTTCTTTACAAGGTCAACGCCCTTTACCATAACCACAAAAGCTAGTATCGTTATCACCACAGCATATATTTCGTCACTTCCCGAGCCGAATAATCCCCAATGTTCTCCATCATCGAGTCCACTGTCGGTATGTATTGAAAACGTCACACTTGCCCAGCAGATAACGGCATACAAAAGCGTAAGCACAAACAATGCCGCCGCATCTCTAAATTTCTTTTTATCTGTAAAAAGCGATCCACAATAACGCACTGCGCCGTATGTCTTATCACATATCTTCTCAAGTGGCAAAACAAAAAGTATCGCCCCTACAAAAATACATATAAGAATGTTCCTTATCTGGCTGACTGCACCTCCGCCGCCTATGTATCCAGCCAAAAATGTATTCTCCGTTCTCGTCATTATTCCCCACATGGCCGCATAACATATAGCTGATATCACAAATGCCGGTATTGCCGTTTTTAGAATTTTCTGATCGTATTTTTTCATCTTTCTCCGCCTCCATATATCAGTTTTTCTATTTGTAAATCATCCTTTTTTAAAAGGTACTATGGCACTGTATGATGCCGTTCCAGACCAGTAGCTCTGAAAATCACCCTCAAGCATTAGACTTACCACCGCATTTGGATTGTATACACCATCATTATAACCGCTATATTTGACAAATGAAACCTTCAAATAATTCAGTATTATACCAATCTTTTCACAAGCTCCTCATAAATCTCCTCCGCCACAGCAAGCTTGTACGCAAGCCTTGTCGGCTGAACCGGAATCTCCACATAATAAGCTTCCACATCGCCATCTATGTCTATGGCAAAGTATACCTGTCCCGGAACTGAAGCGTTAGGATTCGCCGGATCAACATTGCCCATTGTTCCAGTCACGCCGATCCCTATATTCGCATTATATGCCTTCCTGCACGCCTTCGCCATGGCACCTGCAGTTTCCTTTGAGTAGACTGTGTACTTGTCTATGATCTCCGCCGGAACCCCCTGCATGATCTTTGCCTCATTGCAGTAGGTGACAAATGCCCCCTTAAGCACAGCAGATGAACCTTCCGTGTCTGTGATGAGGGATGCAATCTGCCCCGAGGTGGCAGATTCCATGGTAGTTATGGTAAGTCCTTTGGAAATAAGTAACCTGGTAAGTTTTCTATAGTTCTCTCTTATATTGTTTTCTCTATACTGTTTGTAATTATTCACTTTATTATCAATCATAGATTAACACCACCTTATTAGTTGAATATTAGCAGTCTATCTAACATATCAGTGACACTCATCCCCGCCACCAGTCTTTAGGCCTTTTATCCCGCCAAAATAAGCACTTTCTTGCCCTCAAATGCAAATCCGTAATGTACAATATGGTCTTTGTTTATCCCCTCATCCACAAGCTCTGTATCACATTCTTTCTCATTTATCTGAGTCAAAGCTGCAAGTGCTGTATCCTGAAGTGTACGTTCATCTTCCTAGTTTTCATCCTCATCACAGTTTACGTCCTCATCCACTGTGGCTTCTCTATCCTCATCACTTTCATCCTCTGTATCATCAAAATCACCAAGGTCATCAAGGTCCACACATTCATCAGCATATTTCGCCTCCATAATCTTGTGGATCTGCTCATACTCCTCATTTCTGATCTTCATAAGTCTACTATAAAGTTCACTATAGTTTACCGGTTCTCCCTTTTCCTTTTTCTCATCCACAAGCTTATCAGCTTTTTCTACAAAATCAAAAAAGTCGTGACGTTCCTCTTCACCCTCATCTTTATCGTCAGGAATCACCAGTGCTTTGTGTGCCATGTCTACTTTTATATCTGTCAGCCTTGTCATTTTCACTAGAACATTAAGCTGTTCCTGAAGGCTGAGTATCTGAATCTCCAATACTTTTCTATCATACCCGCTATCGATTATCTCCTGATCAGTATTTATGAACCTGCACTTCAGATCCGGCTGTGGCTTAATGGGAATGATCAATAGTCTGACAGCTATAAACACTGCTATCATACTACCCATGTCAAACAATGAATGACTGCTGAAACTGTTGTCCACAATTCCTGCCTTTGCACATATTCCAAATATCAGAAGTCCCAAAACACTTACATCTATCCATATCATCATCCACATTCTTTTATGTGAATAACGTTCAACTGTCTTCGAAGCACATGCCAGCAGAACGATAATAAATGCCAGCAATGCAATCATCCATATAACAACTGGCGAATTCAACGGTTCGCCCACAAACGAATAATCACCTGATACATTTCTGCGCAATCCGTTCTCGAATCTATCCATTACAGGAAGTACAACATATCCATAAGCTATCCCCAGCATCACATTAATGATTATATAAATCAGCCATTCTCCTATCGACTCGCTATTATATAATGCATATATCATAAGCACTTCCACAGCTGCACTGAACAGCACAATTAGAACCCATATGGCATATCCAGTCATCTGCCAGGCAGAAGATAATGAAGTTTCAAATAACATATCTGCTTTTTCACAAATCCGGTTTGCATATATGTATGTAATAACGGCAAGATAAATTACCGATAAGATAAACCATACAATACCACTCTCAAAGAATTGCCTGCATATATAACATACTGCAAGACTCAACGCAATCACGCAAAATATGTACAAGCCTGCCCGGCTAATCTTCGTATAAGGGATATAACAAAAAATGGCAATCAGCGAGGCAATCACAAGTATGGTAACTAAAAACACTCTTGATTGCCTAAGATTCGGATTTCTCTCTTTACAAATATAAAGATAAAATTTATACATGAGTTCCCACGGGATCAAAATAAATACCATGCCGATGACTAGCATCTGCCATTGATCCCTAATCCACCACGGCAGGAACTGCGCAAGTCCGGTTGCTTCAGCGTTAAAACTGAATACTCTCTTGAATATAATAAAGTCTTTTACCACAAATGCAACCAAAAGCAGTACTATGATAACTGCTGCTTTTATCTTGTAACTTCTGGATGTTATTGGTTGCTTCTCCTTGTAAGCTTTTTCATCAAACTGGCAAACTCTGTCATCAGCATCTAACATCTCTTCTGATATATCATTCGTTTTTTCAGTTGAAGTTCTGCTTGAAGTCTCATTTGAAATCTCTGTTGAATCTTCGTTGGTTTTTTCCACTTGCTCTCTCCTTTTCCTCGTTTTTTGTAGTTAGTTTTTGTCTTATTAAGACAAGAATTTCACTATCGCTGCACTATATGTCTCTCCTCTTTTGTATTGTGGCTTATAGAATCAAGCGCCACTTTTTAATATATTAAATTATACACAGAACTTAATTACTTAACAATGTAAGATTGAAATCTGCTGCTCTGGTGGCTTCTTCCCGACTTCAAGCTCGGAAATCTTCAAATGTAATGTAACTATAAGCATTAAACTCTGCAGATTAGTCAATTAAAAACACATCGCTAAGATGGAGTGCTAAAATAAAAAAATACTAATAATACAAAGGAGAATAGCCATGAAGATGAACAAAATCAAAAAAACATTAGGTATTTTACTTATGACTTGTGTATTGCTGTTTGCATCCATAACTCAAAGCGAGGCAGCTACCGCAACTATGACACAAGCTGAAAGGAAAGTATATACCAAGTGGTTGCTCAACGGAATCACCAAAACTCAATACGGAACATATTACAAAAGCAAAACCCAAGGAATAATGTATAATCCAGAATTCTATGTTTATGACATCAATGGAGACGGACACAAGGATATCATTGTAACAGGTCGATTAGGTCTCAGAACTATGACTTATTCAGAGGTTTATATGCATGTGAACGGTAAGTATAAAGCTATTCCTGTAAGAGGAAGCCTGTACGGTGTGTCAAATGCAGGCATCTATACAATTGAGGATGATTACAGTTCCGCTGGGGCTGTACGTTATCACACTTTATCCACATACAAATTCAGTAAGCATGGAAAAATCTCACAAAACTATACTTTTAGCAAAACCACCATGTATTATGACATCGACAGAAATATCAGATATAAAAACGGAAAAGTAATCGAGAACAAATGCACATCCTCAACTGGGAAGAAAATAAGCTTAACAACATTCAGAAAAACTAGAACCCAGGTCAACAAGAAGAATGTGTCTAAAAAAATGCACCCGGTAAGCAAGAGTGGTATTCAAAAATACTTAAAATAAAGCTTTTCGGGAGCATCCCAAAGTTTGTGTAAACCTTCAAACTGATGTAAGATAAAATTACTCAGTTTGGAGGTTATTTTTATGGCAAGAAGAAAAGACAGCCCACAAAAAGCAGCAATGAGAGAAATGATGCGGGATTATCTGAAAAATAATAATATCAGCATCAAAGACGGCACCGATGTTAACAGTATCATGCGCGACATGATGTCTGTCCTTTTGGAAGGTGCCTTGGATGAAGAACTGGATGAGGGGTTAGGATATTCCAAGTATGACTACCGAAACAAAGAAACGGACAATAGTAGAAATGGACATTCCCGTAAAACTATGCATACCAGTTATAGAGATATGGATGTAGCCATTTCAAGGAATCGTAATGGTGATTATGAACCACAGCTGATTAAGAAGTATCAAAATACAGCAACTCAGGACATGGAAGAAAAAATACTTTCTATGTATGCCAAAGGAATGACAACCGGAGACATTGAATCCCACATGCGTGAATTATACGATATTGATATTTCTGACAGCACAATCAGCCGGATCACAGACAAAATCCTGCCGATTGTAAAAGAATGGCAGGAACGCCCTTTGGAAGAAGTGTATGCTGTAGTATTTATGAATGCAATCCACTATCACGTCCGCAGTGAAGGACGTATTGTAAAACGTGCGGTTTACATTGCCCTTGGTATCGATATGAATGGGAAAAAAGATGTTCTTGGAATGTATGTTGGAGAAAACGAAAGTGCGAAGTTCTGGCTTTCTATCATGAATGGATAAAAAAACAGAGG
>ULSX01053681.1_pt1 | contig 29699 bp, 29 predicted proteins | sample 1957031 | NCBI WGS metagenome assembly ULSX01 (sample SAMEA4835718, study PRJEB28245) | human gut metagenome | biome: gut microbiome; material: fecal sample | place: Denmark | collected 2008 | reverse complement strand
TCGGTCTTGGTTGTTCCGCAATTCTTACACGTATACTTCTTGGTTCCCTCTGTCTTGTATGTCGGCGCTGTCACAACCTTGCCGCTATCCCACACGTGGCTCGTACATACAAGTTTGGCTATAGTTTCGGTCTTTGTCTCGCCACAGTTTGTACAGGTGTACTTTCTTGTTCCTGTACTTGTGTAGGTCGGCTCCTTTGTCACCACTCCAGCATCCCACTTGTGGCTTATGCACATCTCGAATGTATACTCGGCATACTCCTTGTTATACTTGCTTGAATTGCTTGAATCCTTAGTTTTCTTTATATTAGGAGAATCTGTAATAAAATACACCAGCTTACCATACTGTTCTCCAAACGCATATAGATTATTTCCTGTTGAACTATTATACTGTGTTCGTATATTTATAAGCTCTGTAGGAATTACATTTGTCGATGTTATATCTATCTTGTTCAAGCTATCCGGAGTAGTAAAATATAAATTATCACCTCGGAGATATATTGAACTATAAACACCATGATAATACCCACCACTCGGAGTTGTCCATTTTGCAGTGCCCGAATACAAAACCTTGTTTATGTTAGTCGAATACTGGTACTTATTTATGTTAAATGATGTTTTCGAACTGCCCTCACTTATGCTGTACCAATAACCGTCTTTATAAAAAATAGCTTTCTCAATACCATTCCAGAACTTACCACTCTCATAAGTGGTGTCCACCGCTGTCGTATATGTATCTCCCTACTGTGCGCTGACAACCATATCCGTTCTGTCCTTAGTATGGTTGATGAGTGTATTCTTATTCATTGTATCAAAGCTGACAAGGAAATAATCATGATATGATCTTCCAGGCATATCCCACACCGGATCGTCCCAAGTTGCATCTATGTGATACCATTTTCCATGTATCTTAACTATGTTCCACGCGTGATTGATATTTTCACTTGATGCGATTGCACATGAAAGACCAGCCTCTCTTAGCAGATAAAACATAGTCTCGGCATATCCCTGACACACACAACTATGTTTAACCAAAGCTCCATACATATCGTACCCGTGATTTGCAGCAATCGTTCCATTGAAATAATCCTCATATGCATATGCAACTGTGGATGTGAGATACTCATGATATGCAAGTACTATCTCTTCATCGCTCATTCCACTGGTATCTATCTTACTCTTGACTTCCTGAAGTGCAGCATCAAGCTCCTGCTGCTCCTCCTTTGCATTTGTCAAATATGTAAATGCTATTTTGGTGATTGAAGAGCCAGAAGTCCAATATGTATAGCCTCCCGATAGACTGATAAGCTCGGGATGAGAATTGATAATAGATCTTACTGCCCCGTTATTAATATCGTCTCTCGTAAGGCCAAGTTCCGATACATCTATACTCGTCTGCCATGCCTTGATTCCTTCAACAATAAGCTTCTCAAGTGCTGTTGCATCATATGTAGATGCCAGTGAAGCCGCACCATCCTGCTGCTCAACGACAACGCCAAGTCCGCCTTTCTGCAAAGTGTCGTCCAGATCATCATACCCTACCGTAACCTGACTCTCATCTGAACTTACCCGTGTCTGATCAGATGCATATGCTCCCACTTTACCGCCTGGCAATAACACAACCGCCGCTGAAAATGCCAAGGCACCGATACAGATTTTTCTGCTCAGCCCCCTTAACAACTCAGACCTTATACTGCCTGCCACCACTCTATATGATTTCCTCTTTTTTATCATAAAACTCCTCCTTAAACGATACGTTCCAACCTTATATTTCCGTTCATCCCTCAATACTTTTATTATATAGATTTTTGACACTGTTCGATAGCTTTTTACCTCACTTTTGTACATCTTGTAGGAATTGACAAATTGCGCAACTTTGAGCAATTCATGATATCTTAATCATAAGCAATTATATCTCTTATTTCAAGCCGTTTTTCTTAATTATATACAATATTGTCCTGATGAATGGCAGTGTATATATTTTGTATATTTTGCACAAATTAAAATGTATTGTCAAATTACAATTGAATTATTTGTCTATTTGTGCTACCTTTAAATAGCAAGCTGTGCAACCGTTTGCGCATATATTCTACACTAAAAACAGATCACATAGAGCACATTACCTTTATTTATAGGAGATGACAGATAAATGAACAAAAACAAGCTTTTTCCACAGATAAACGGAATACTACACGGCGGTGATTACAATGCTGAACAGTGGCTCGACCGCCCTGATATTCTGGCAAAGGATATCGAGATGATGAAGGAGGCAGGAATGACTTCCGCTACACTTGGTGTATTTTCATGGTCAGCATATGAGCCTGTTGAGGGCGAATACCATTTTGACTGGCTGAAGGATGTTATGGACAACCTGTATAATGCAGGCATTTACACCGTTCTTGCCACGCCATCGGGCGGCAAACCGGCATGGATGGCACAGAAGTATCCTGAGATCAGGCGTGTGGATTCATATGACGTCAGGGAACATCAGGGCGTCCGTGAGAACCACTGCATGAGCTCACCTGTATACAGAGAAAAAGTTGCCAATATCATCCGTCAGCTCCACGCCCATGTGGGAAACCATCCGGGACTCATCATGTGGCATGTGTCAAATGAGCTTGGCGGGGAGTGCTACTGCCGTCTCTGTGTGAAAAGATTTCAGAATTACCTCGCAGAGAAGTTCGACCACGACATAAACAAGCTGAACAAAGCATGGTGGACCACCTTCTGGAGTCACTCATACAACAGCTTCTCACAGATTGAGCCGCCATACAAAAATGGTGATTTCAGTATCATGGGGCTGAACCTCGAATGGAAGAGATTCACAACATGGAACATGAACGATTACATGAAATCAGAGATAACGCTCCTCCGTGAACTCACCCCTGAAATACCTATAACAACCAACTTTATGCAGCTCTACGAGGGTCTCGACTACAGACCGATGGCAAAGGAGCTGGATGTGATCTCATGGGATTCATACCCTAGATTCCACAATGACTACGAGAGTCTTGCGGATGTCATGGGCCAGAATACATTTGACCACGCGGTCATGAGATCCATGAAGAAGGATAAGCCTTTCATGCTCATGGAGAGTGCTCCGGGGCTTGTAAACTGGCATCCATACAACAAGCTGAAGAGACCTAGCATACACAGACTGTTCTCATACAACGCAATCGCCTGCGGTTCTGATACAGTCCAGTATTTCCAGTGGAGAAAGGGCAGAGGCTCATTTGAGCAGTATCACGGTGCCGTTGTTGACCATCTCGGAACAAATGACACCAGAATATTCAAGGAGGTTGCCGCCCTCGGCGCAGAGCTTGATGGGCTCTCCGAGATAACCGGCACACTCATCAGATCAAAGGTTGCACTGTTGTTCGACTGGGACAATATGTGGGCCATAGATGATGTCAAGGCTCTGGGGCAGGAATCAAAAAAATATCCTGAGACCTGTATGTCTGTATACAAAGAGCTGACAAAGCGCGGCGTTGACGTGGACGTCATTGCATCCGATGAACCACTCGACGATTACGATGTGGTTGTTGCACCTATGCTCTACATGCTGAGAGATGGCGCAGCCGAGTCCCTTGCCGCATTTGTAAAGAGGGGCGGACAGCTTCTATCCACTTACTTTACGGGCTATGTAGACAAGGATCAGCTCTGTATACTCGGTGGATTCCCGGGAAATGGACTTGCAGATGTATTTGGAATCATCAGTGAAGAGATAGACACCCTGTATCCATCTGACAGAAACAGCGTGAGCTTCACAGATGGCAGTTCATGCGAACTCCGTGACTATGCTGAGATCCTGAGAGTCGGAACGGCGGATGTACTTGGAACCTACGATTCTGATTTCTACGCCGGAAATGCAGCAGTGACAGTGAACAGCTACGGCGAGGGCAAGGCCTACTACGTGGCTGCAAGAATAGATTACAGTAAACTCGGTGAGATCATGGAGCAGATGATGGTGAACGCCGGTATCGCCATAAAAGATCTCCCTGACGGAGTTCAGTATCACTGCAGATATGCAGATGACGGAACTGCATATGGATTTTTCCTGAACAACACCAACGAACCTCAGACAATATCTGAAGTTCACGGAACCGACATTCAGACGAAGAATATATTTGATGGCAAAATGGAATTGGCTCCGTTTGGAGTATCCATCATCAAGGAAAATAATTAAATCTGATAATAACTTTTTCCTTCCTTAAACCTTTTTGAAAAAGGCGGTGATACTTCTGTTGTGTATCACCGCCTTATGTGTTCTATTTCCAGCATGGACTCTCAGTCCTATATGCATTTTTAGTTCTTTTCAACCTGCTCCAGCTTATCCTCTATCGCCTTGATAACGATCTTGAGGGCTTTTATTCTGGCATACTTCTTGTCATTTGACTCCAATATGTGCCATGGCGCAAAGCTGGTGTTGGTCTTTTCCAGCATCTCATCCACCGCAGTCTCATAGTCATCCCATTTGTCACGGTTGCGCCAGTCCTCATCTGTGATCTTCCAGCGTTTCTCAGGCGTGTTCTGTCTGAGTGTGAATCTCTCAAGCTGTGTATCCTTGTCGATCTGAACCCAGAATTTGATGACGATCGCACCCCAGTCGTGGAGTTCCTTCTCAAATTCATTTATCTCATTGTACGCCCGCTGCCAATCATTCTCCGAGCAGAAACCCTCAAGTCGCTCAACCATGACTCTGCCATACCATGTTCTGTCAAATATAGCCACATGCCCAGACTTTGGAAGTCTTGTCCAAAATCTCCACAGAAAATGCCTTGCCTTCTCGTGTGGCTCCGGACTTGCTATAGGATTTACCACATAACCTCTCGCATCAAGTGCCTCCGCTATCCTCTTGATATTTCCACCTTTGCCTGCCGCATCCCAACCTTCGTAGCCTATGATAACAGGTATCCTCTTCTGGTAAAGCTCATTGTGCAGTCTGCCGAGTTTCTTCTGCAGCTTGTCAAGTTCCTCCTTGTACTCCTCATCCGTCAGTTTCTTGTCGAGAGACACCTCGGAAAGTTTCGGGATCTTCTTGAGCGCAAATGTATTCTGCAGTATAGGTACAGCATGCCCCTGATTGAGCAGCGCAGTATCTATTCCCTGATTGATGATATCGAGTATCTGAAGTTCTGCCCATTTTCTCTCCTTTGCATCTATCATGTACCACGGTGCATTTGACAAATTGGTGTCATACATAAAGCTGTCAAATGCCTCAAGATACTCGTCATACTTTTTGTTCTGCTTCAGATCATGCTTAGACACTCTCCAGCTTGTAGTATCATCTTCAAGAAGTGTTTCAAGCCTCTTCTTCTGCTCATGCTTGTCTATCTGGAAGAAAAATTTCATGACCAGATATCCGTTGTCCGCCAGAGTCCTCTCAAATCTCTTGGTGCTGTCAACTCTCTTCCGGTATTCCTTGTCTGACAATTCTCCAGACATCTTGCCACCTACTATGTCCCTCATCCATCCACCATCCAGAAATACAAACTCCCCCTGTTCCGGTATTCTCGTAAAATACTTGTACAGGAATGGTCTGCGTTTTTCCTCATCTGTGGAATACTTCACTGACTCAACGTTGAAAAATCTCGGATCCATATTCTTTATGATCCTTCCCACAATACTTCCCTTACCTGCGGCTCCCCAGCCCTCAAATATGACAAATACAGGTATCTTACCTTCCTTTACCTTGATCTGATTGCGTGTCAGATTCTCTCTGGCAATCTTTAACCGAGTGTCTATCTCCTCATCCGATGGACGCTCCGGCTTGTTCCAGTCCTTTAACATGTAACCCACTGCTCCTTTCACATTGTCTCTTCATTTGTTTTTATGAATAATATACCCCGATTTACAGAAACTAATGCCGCTTCGCATTTACTAATACAAATGCCGCTTCGCGTCGCGCATTTTTCTTCTTGCTTTTTGCAGACTCGAACCCTCGCGCTGCCGCGCTCCATGTTCGGCTCCGCCGAACGGGTTCTCGTTGATATCGCAAGAAAAAAACAAATGCCGCTTCGCGTCGCGCTTTTTCCTTCTTGCTTTTTGCAGACTCGAACCCTCGCGCTGCCGCGCTCCATGTTCGGCTCCGCCGAACGGGTTCTCGTTGATATCGCAAGAAAAAAACAAATGCCGCTTCGCGTCGCTTGTTTTTTCTTCTTGCGATATCATTATACTACTTTCTTTTGGGTTGATACATCTGAAAAAACATTAAGGTGGGTGAGGGAAAATGAATGTTGCGAAGGTAAAATTCATATGATATAATGTCAGCAACAATGAAACAAGAAATTCTGACATATGCTTTCCCAAAAGCATAACGAAAACCCCAGTAGTTGGCGCTACTGGGGTTTTCTCCGTCTTTTAAAGGCGACGTACTCCTTGGGCTGATTACCACTTACTTATCTCCGTTCTGTCACTGCGCTCCCCCCTTTCCTAGCCTGTCTAGGGGTGGCAACATCTGTATTGTGACATATTATCTTTTTCTTTTCAATGGGTTTACATAACTATACAAAATGTATAGTTTTATACATTACTACATATAAAATCCCCGGCAGCATACTGACATGTGTCCTGGATTTCAGGTACATATCAAAGGCCACCGGGGCTTAATTATCACTATAATTCTCTATATTATGACAGCTCCAGATCAGGCTTGCCATACTCAGCAAGCTTCACATCATATGCCTTGCGCATAGCTGCCTCAAATGGTATCTCTTTCATAGGAGCATCCAGTTTTTCCAACAGATAATGTACAAAATCAGGATTCTGAATGAGCAGTGGTCCATGAATGTATGTCGCAATTACTCTGTTCTTGCAGATTCCCTCATTCATGGTATCAGGATTGCTGCCCTGTCCGATCTCCACCTTGCAGAATGTCATATCATCAGGTATTCCGTAAGTGTGGGCAAATCGGCTTGTGTATCCGATGAGTGTCATATCGTTGAACTTCGCCTTGATGAGCGTGTTGAAACGATTCGGAGTCTGGCGGACTGAGTACATGCCCGGAACAACGCCAAGTCCTGTAACTCTGGTTCCATCCTCTCTCTTGATATAATCACCAAGGAGTTCCATGGAATTGCCAACCAGAAGGAAAAGCGCCTTTCCATCCTTCATGCATGCTGCGATCTCGTCCTTGTACTGCATCAGTCTGTCAAGCACGAGCTCCTGGCTCTTCTCGCTCATGGAACACATATACACCATGTCTATATTCTCTTTGAGGAAGAGTGGCTTCTCATTAAGTCCTGTTGTCACAAATTCCGCATCCGGCAGACATTTCTGCAGGTACATTGTATTTCCTTTGTCACCGTAGAGTGTACATATTTCCGGATATAAAATCTCAATCTTCATTATTTGTCACCCTCCAGTCTCTTGATTATCTTCTTCTTCATCTCACATGACATTCCGTAATTCTCACAGTCGTACAGGATATATATTCTGTCAACACCATCTATAGTCACATCGTCTGCCGCAGCGACCTCGCTGAGATTTGTGAGTATCTTCTCCTCAGGGATACCAGCCAGTAAGCATCTCACCTTGTGGTCGTAGCATCTAGGTCCTGTGCAGATGACCTGTACAACATCATCCCTGTTGAACTGCTCATACTCCAGATCGTATATCCAGCCTGAGAACTCTATACTCTTCTGTCTGTCCTCAAGATCGTCCATCGCAAGGAGGATAGCCTTCTTGCCCTCCTCATTTGCCACATACTCAAATGTTCTGGATGAAGAAACCGCACTCTGTCCCTTTGAAAGCGCCTGGATTACTGTAACACCATTCACTGTGGTCTCGTTGTGACGGGAATCCGGTATATGGATCTGACCCATGAGTTCCTTGATTCTCTCAGCCGAGAGACCGATCTCGCGCAGTGCCGAGATAACTGTAACTTCATTATATATATTGAAGAGAGCTGTATGGATCAGCGGATAAACTGTCTTCTTGTCTCCCTCCTGTATAGTAATTGTCATCTTCTCTCTGTCTATGTCGGTTGCCAGATACTTCTTGTCTGGTGAGTGAAGTCCACACTTCGGGCATACCACATCGCCGATGTGATGATATCTGAGGTAATTGTACTTCAGCTTCTCGCCGCAGTTAGGGCAGATCTGGTAATCCGCGATAAGGTTGTATGGCTCGGTCTTGTCATCAGGCTGCTTGCCGATTCCATAGAACACTCTGTAGCTGTCTTTCTTCAACATGCTTGAGCAAAGCTCGTCCGCATTCAGGATAACCTTTGCAGAATCAGGGCAGTAGGTATCTATGACACTGAAAATATAGTCAGGGTGAGCATTTCTCTTGAGTGAATCTCTGAAAAGTCCTGTTACAACAAGATAATCCGGCTTCACATATGGAAGTATCAGCCTTGAAGCACGCTCGTCCACCTCAAATACAGTGGCATCCACTCTGACCTTTCCCGTAAATGTAAGGCTGTTGATGACATTTGTCGTACAGCCAGGGACGATATTGGAACCTGTTCTGTTGCTGACAACTCTTCTTCCATCCTTCTCCAAAACATCAGTTATCAGGTTACTACAGGTGGTCTTACCATTTGTTCCTGTGACACATATCGTAAGCGGTGCCTTGGGCGCCTGTGCCAGGAAATCCGGACATATCTTCAGGGCGATAACTCCAGGTGTATGCGTACCGTTCCTACCCAGGAGCTGGATGAGTCCCTTGCTCAGTTTGGCGGCTGCGAGAGCCACATGAAATCTAAAAGATGACATAGCTATTCATTCTCCTTATATATACAAATAAAACTCATGTAATTCTACAACCTTTGACAGATGTTGTCAATTATACCAGCACATAACAAGACTATGATTTCGCCTCTTTCCAGTGTTTCCTGTAATTTATCCTGCGATATGAATTCGGAGTCGATCCATATTTTGTCTTGAAGCATTTTGCAAAATAGCTTCCGCTGGCAAATGCCAGATACTGCGATATCTCCGTACAGGAAAAATCTGAATACAGAAGCATATTTCTGGCAGTCTGAAGCTTCTTCTCCATGATGTAATCTGAGATTGTCTGACCGACCTCCTTATGAAATAGTTTGCTCAGATAAGAGCGTTCCACTCCCACAAATTCTGCAATATCAGTAATTTCTATTTTTTCATGCAGATGATCATACACATAGTCCATCGCCCTTACACAATGAGGTGATATAGCAGCTTTCTTTTTCACCTTTTTCATCCGCCTGGCATAGTCCATAATCAGTTGGTTATGTACATCTATGATCTGCCGTTCTGTCTGCGCCTTGTCCAGCTTATTAATATAGAAGTCACTGAGATTGTAACTCTCCATCTCCTCCATCCCCTCTTCTATGCAAAATCTGGAAATCATTGCCACTAGCACTATCTCGTGATATCTCCTATTGCGAACCTTGTCATCTGACAATATTCCTCTTGACGCAAGAACAGCCTCATCCTCATCGCCTGTCAGCAACATTCCAGACAAAGCTTTCACATCACCGCTGCTCACAAGCTGATAAAAATCAAGCTCATTGTCGTATGTGGAATGTGCCAGTCCATATTCCCTCTGGACAAACTGCTGTTTTACTATCTCATTCGATATCTTCATTGTCTTTCTGCCTTTCCTCTGTGATATTCATGTTCCTTCATCGCACATTTTTATCATATACTTTCATTTGCGATTTACATTTTTGTAATTTGTTGTCCTAACTACATTGCTACAACACATTTATTATATAATTGACACATTTATTATATTCTCTTATCAACGCAAATGCTACTATAAACTCACAGAAAACGAAACAGACAATGAGTGCAATATATATTTTACTATTTCACAGGAGGTTAAAGATTATGAGAACTTTAGACGGATTCAAAAAAGGTGTAAACTTAGGCGGATGGCTTTCACAGGGACCACTTGACAAGGAGCATCTTGACACATTTATCACAGAAAAAGACATTGCAAGAATAGCATCATGGGGACTTGACCACGTTCGTCTTCCTATCGATTACGATAATTTTGAAAACGAGGACGGAAGTGATAAGGAATACGGCTACGCTTACATCGATTCATGCATTGAGTGGTGCCGGAAGTACAAACTCAACATGGTCCTTGACCTGCACAAGACATATGGATATATATTTGACGACGAGGCTCATCTTCTTGAATTCTTCCATGAGAAACCTCTTCAGGAAAGATTCTATGGAATATGGAGAAAGCTCATAGACAGATATGCAAAGGATGCAGACATAATGATGTTCGAGCCGCTGAACGAGGTCGTAAGTCCGACCGTTGTAAACGAGTGGAACGAAATATCAAGCAAATGCATCGAGATCATCCGTGCGAAAGCACCTACTGCCAAGATCCTGCTCGGTGGGGTTGGCTACAATGCTGTTACATCTATAAAGCTTCTCCCTCATCACAACGATGAGAACATAGTTTACAATTTCCACTGTTACGAGCCAATGGTATTTACCCACCAGTCTGCTTACTGGGTAACAGGTATGCCTTCAGATTTTCATATCGAATATCCGGGGGATTTCAATGACTACATGGAGAAATCCCGCCAGATCGAAGGGTGTATGCATGGGGCCATCACCGAGAGTAGCCTTGGACTTAATTCCATCGGACCTGATTTGTTCGAAAAAATGTTTCTCGACGGCATCAAGGCTGTTGAAGAAAGAGACGGATTTATGTACTGCGGCGAATATGGTGTTATAGATCAGGCACCACTTGACGGAACTCTGAACTGGTACAAAGATATCCATTCTGTATTTGAAAAGTACGGAATAGGCCGCGCCGCATGGAACTACAAAGAAAAAGACTATGGTCTTGAAGGCGAACACTACGCTCCTATCATCGATGAGCTTGTCAAATATATGTAACGTGATTTAATTTACGATAAAACCTTCCATTTTTATAAACGGAGCCGGTTCTCACTCATAGAGAACCGGCTTTTTGTTAATTTTATCCACGATGTACCGCACCCGCCCTTGTGAGGAGCACCACGGTTTCTACCCCGCGGGTGAGTGGAAACATGTCCACAGGGGTCATCTTGATGACCTGGTAGCCGTTCTTTGTCATATATTTCAAGTTGCGGGCAAGGCTCTCCGGACCACAGGATATATACACAACCCTTTTAGGTCCAAGGGTGATGACCGATGACATGAACTCCTCCGTGCTTCCAGATCTCGGAGGATCCATGAATACCACGTCTATGCTGTCCCCTTCCTCAGCGACATCCACCATAAATCTGCCGGCGTCGTTACTGTAAATGTCAACATTCTGTATCTTGTTCATCTTCACGTTCACCCGGGCATCATGCACTGCTGCCTCATTCAGCTCCACGCCGATGACCTTCTTCGCCCGGTCGCTTGCAGCTATGCCTATGGTTCCTATACCGCAATAGGCATCTATCACAGTCTCCTTCTTCTTGAGATCCGCGTACTTGATGGCTTTGCCATATAGAACCTCAGTCTGCTCAGGATTGACCTGATAGAAGCTGCCCGGCGATATACGGAAACGCTTTCCGCATAGGATATCCTCTATATGCCCCTTGCCGTAAATGACCTGGTTCCTGTCTCCAATGACCATGCTCGTGTCCTTCATGTTGATATTCTGGACAACCGTTGTGATCTCCGGATGAGCTGTCACAAGTGCATTTGCAAGGTTCTTCTTGGACGGGAATACCGGCGATGCTGTAACTATGATCACCATGATCTGCCCAGTCTTTCTTCCTACTCTTATCTGCAAGTGCCTTATGAGTCCTGTCCCTGTATCCTCGTTGTATATCTGGAGCTTGAACGACTTTATCAGTCCGGCAAATGTTCTGATGATGGCCGCAGCCTTCTCATCCTCCACATAACAGTTCTCGACTGGAAGTATATTGTGTGTTCCCTCCTCGTACACCCCGGAAATTATTTCTCCGCTCTTCATTCTCCTGAATGCCGCAGTGACCTTATTCCTGTAGTGATACGGATTCTCCATGCCTATTATCTTGTCCACAGGACCAAATACGCTGAGCAGGTCATCTATATACTTCTGTTTCTCAGCAAGCTGCTGCTCATATGGCATATCCACATACTGACAGCCACCGCACAGGTGGGATATAGGACATTTGCTGTTCGGGTTGAGCTTATATTGTGATGAGTGTGCCTGTCGCGGTTTTCCCTGTACATTTTTACCTTTGCTTCCTGTTTTTATTTGTTTCTCTCCACCTGTTACATCGTACTTTCTGCTATGTGTCTGTCTTTTTCTTTCGTTTACGCTGCCACTCGTTTTATTGTTTTCTTCTCTGCGAGGCTTGCCCCCGTTTCTTCGCTCTGCCATCATTTTTACCACTCCTATTCTCCAGTGAGCGTCACCTTGATCATATCGTGGTGAACCGCCTCAAGAAACTTTCCCAATATATCCTCCGTCCTGACCTTCATACTTGATGTATTCACACACGGATGGCATCCAAGATACTCGCCCTTCATAACATCCTCGTCAACAAGCAACTGCACATGATTCTCATGGTCATTCATGAGACCCATGACGCTGACCGCCCCCGGCCTGATATCCAGATACTTCTCCATATCCTCCGGCGATGCAAATGAAAGTCTCGCGCTGCCTATCTGCGATGTGATCTCCTTTGTCTTGAACGGCTTGTCGCCCGGCATCATGAGCAGATAGAACTGTGTCTTCTGCCTGTTGCACAGAAACAGATTCTTACAAATGGTTGCCCCAAGCACCGCATCTATCTCACTGCAAACTTCCATTGTGTCTGCTGGAGCATGATCTGTGCGCCAATACTCTATGCCGTGATCATCAAGGAAATCATAAACTCTGATCTCCCTCTCAAGTCGTCCTTCATTTGTATCCGGTCTGCCTTTATATAATTCCATTTGTGTGCCCTCCGTTGGTGGTTTATATATTTTCTCTCATGCATTTACGCGTAAATCATATCACGTTTTCCGTGGCGTTGCTATATAAAACAAGCAATATAAAATCAATATCAAACCATGCCTTCGAGAGTGTAAACACATACCGGCAATACCTTGTCAGAATAAAAAGGAACAATCTGACAATATCAAATGCACCTGCGTTCAGCTGGTGCACTCAATAATATCCCATTGTTCCCATTTTGATAATATTATCTACAACCTATTGCCTTGCCTGAGATAATCAAGAAAGCCCTCACATCCCTGACACACATCCCTGTATGTCTCATCAAATCGTCCCGTATACCACGGATCAGCTATAGATTGTCCATGCCTTCCCGCGTAATCGAGCAACAAATGTATCTTGTCCTGGTAGTCCGGACCGGTTATGCGCATTGTGTTCCTCACATTTGCTGTATCTGCGCAGAGCAGGTAATCATAATATTCATAATCCCGCCTTGTAACCTGCCTGGCTCTCTTGCCACTAAAGTCTGTATAAGCCGTCTTACCTATGCCATGCGCCCTCAGCACTTCCTTCGCCGGTGGATATATCGGATTGCCTTTTCCGCCCCAGATCTCCTCAGTGCTGGTGGCCGCAGAGGCTATCTCAAATTTATCTGCTATGCCGAGCTTTTCTACCATGTCCTTGAGGACGAACTCGGAGATGGGGGAACGGCATATATTGCCGTGGCAGATGAATAAGACTCTAATCATACGCTTTTTCCTTTATTTTCAAGTGTTTCAGCCATTTTTATACTCTGCTAACTTGGCATATATTGGTATAACATGGCATAGTTTTGTAAGCAAAAGGTGTAAAATAAGGTGTAAAAATATCGCCTTTACACCTCGGTATTTTACACGGTAAATGGATTAGACATTTGCAATTCTTTCAATCTCAGCCTTGGCATCCTCAAACTTAACATGGGTATAAACATTAAGTGTCACACTTATATCAGAGTGCCCCATAAGGTACTGTAAAGCCTTAGGATTCATTCCGGACTTAGCCATGTTTGTACAATAGGTATGACGGCATACATGCGAAGTAATGGTCGGAAGCTGCACCTTATAGATGCCATTGTATTTATCAAGAGCATGCTTAAAATAATGCTCCCAATGAAGCGAATAAGAAATGCTTCCATCCTTATCAAAAAATAAGAAACCACTTCTGCCATCCACCATCGGCTCAATCTTCGGAGGATTACGATTCTCAATAATACGCTTAAAGCATTCCTCTACATCCGCTGACATCGGCAATACTCTTGTTCCGCTGTCAGTCTTGGTTTCCTCAATATAGTATCCATGCTTCCCCTTTTTCTGCAGCTGATGATCTACATTAATTCTGTGATTCTTGAAATCAATGTCTGACAAAGTTAAACCGCAAAACTCAGAGATTCGAAGTCCCGTCTTAAAAAGAATATACATTCCGTCATAATATCGACAGTAATGTGCATCTTCTTTTATAAACTTCATAAACTTTCGTTCTTCCTCTCTGCTGATGGCTTCTCTTTTGATGCTGTCATTGATAACCACATCAACAAGCTGAAATCCAAATGGATTTTTGCGAATCAAATCATCGTCAACTGCTAACTGAAATGCAGGTCGAAGCACTCCACGAATTGTATGAATGGAGCTGTAACTCTTTCCATCCTTCTGCTGAAGCTTAATAAGCCATGCCTTTGCATCTGAGATTTTCACAGTATCAATTCTCTTTCTGCCAAACGGATCCTTCTTAAGAAGATTAATTACTGTTCCATATCCAGCCATTGTAGTAGGTCTTACTCCGTTCTTTACCGAAATATACTTTTCTACAAGTTCAAGCACATTAAGTTTGCCTCCGTTTACAACAATGTGATCAAACTGATCTGCTTCGATTTTCTTTTCCATTTCTCTGAGAGATTCTGTATGTTTCTTTCCCACCAGCATTCTGTCATTATGGTCAAGTCGCCAACTGTAACAATAACGCTCATCCCCATAATTATCTACATACTTATATCTGTACTGTCCGGTGGAAAGCTGAACCTCTCCTGTGTGTAAAATACGTCCTCTGTTATCTCTTCTCTTTTCGCTCATATTCGGTCTCCTTTCTATTTTCCAAGTAAATAAGAAAGGACCATCCCGTGATTGTAATTCTACCATAGGAGGTCCTTAGTGTCACGACATTTGCCGTTTGTGTCATTATATTTTCTGTTGTCATACTACATACGCTGTGCTTAAATATGTTTCAAACTCAGGTCTTTTTATTCTAATCTGAGTTCCAATCTCCATAATATATTCCGCTCCGGCATTTTCTGCTGCAAGCTGTCTTAGCCTCTTCTCACCTATGCCAAAATAAGATGCTGCTTCCTCTATGGTAAGCAGATATTTTTTCCATACCGGGATCGTCTGTGATGATTTCTTTAACGCTTTGTCCGCTTCTGCAAGTTTGCCATTCAGTCTGGCTATTGCATCATAGGCTAACGGAATACATGCAGGTATTGCTTTGGGTGCCATGTTTATTTCTTGCAAAAATAATACTTCTTTCATTTTTAAATTCCTTTCTTTTCTCAATTTATTTTTTCTTATTAAGTTCTTTATAAAAGATTGCAAGCAATGATATCCGTTAGCGAATATCGATTTTGCTTGTTGGGGACGAATTCCCCAATCCCCCCAAACCTCACCTTCGGCTCGGAGCTGCAAAACACTTTTATCAAAATCAACTCCTATAATGAGGTATCACCTTTCTTCTTTTGAATGTCTTGCTCCAGCCGATTCTGCTCTCCAAGAAAATGTTCTACATTCTGTTTTGCAGATAGAAGTTCCATCATCTCTGTTCTTGCAATCTTGAATTCTGAATAGATTTGATTTTTCTCTTTAACCAACTTTTGAAATTCTGCATCCAGTTCCCTGATTGTAGGAATCGGTCCATCATATTTTTTGAATGCATCTTTTGCCGCCTGATATAATGTCAATGGTTCTCGATGTTCTTCAAAAAAGTTGGCATCAAATTTCCTTGTCTTATATTCCATATAGATTTTCCTCGACTTAGAATAATTGAAAATATGCTGACGAAGAGCTTTTATTTCGGCCAAACGTGCTTCAATTTCCTTTTGTCTTGCAGATAAATAATCAAATTTATCAGTTGCTTCTTTTGCTGCTTCGCTCAACTTTTCATAATCTCCAAGGCCTTTTTCACTTAAGAAAATCAAAGTTTTGGAAATAGCCTTTATATTGTGAAGCTTTGCCCAACGCTCATATCCAGGACCTTTATTCTTTGCAATGATGCTCTGAATATCAAGAACGGTATCTACCTTCTTTTCCGTTTTTTGCTCCGCTCTCTTCCCTGCAATCACATTTCTTGGATCATCTGAAACAATATCAATTACTTCACCGGCAATTCTCTTTTCAATATCTTTTTCTGTATATCCGTTTCCAAGTGAGCGAAGTCGCAGGAAATTCTTCTGTTCTTTTCCTTTAACAGAAATATATTTTCCCCGTTTAACTTCATAGCCGTTACCTTCAAGTGCTCTTAAAAATTCATCAAAGCTATCTGGCCTTTTCCTCTCAAAAATCGAATCTATCAGATTGCGGATATCATCTCTTTTGGTTTCTTTTTTCGGATAAGTTGTCCGGTTTTGCCACTCCCCCGGCTTCTTCTCAGGAATAACAGAAAGGCCATGTTCCAAGCAGATAAGATCACTTAATCGCCTTAGCGAAAATGACGACAGGAAGAAATTCTTATACTTATGCTGCGCATCCAGTGTGGTGGAATTGTAAACAATGTGGTTATGGATATGTGCCTTGTCCACATGAGTTGCAACAATAAAAGCATGTTTTCCTTTCGTCCATCGCATCGCCGTTTCGTATCCTATCTGGTTTGCCTCTTCCGGTGTAGTTTCACCGGGCTTAAAGGATTGCCTAATCTGATAAGCAATTACATCCTTTTCTTTTGGATTTCTTCCGGTGTTAACCGCATACTGATTCTTTGTGATTTCAAATTCCAAATCCACGGTACTGGGATCACATTCATAAGATGAAACAAATTGCCCGGCTTCGGTCTTCTCATCATTTTTTGCATAATCAGTTCTTTCCTTTAAGCACTGTCCCATGCTCCTGCTCTTTTGCAGATGCATGGGAATTAATCTCGTCGCCGCCATAGTACCGTTACCTCCTACTGAATCTTTGCCAGTTCAGAAAAAATGCCACGGAGCAGTTTCTGGATTTCTTTCTGACCTGCGGTAAGTTCTTCAACATCACTCTTATAAACAGCTCCGGTTTCATTTGCATGTTTTGCAATCTGATTTATATTGTTGGAATTGATTCTTGCCAGCCTTTGAATCTCCTGTAAATCACCCAAATCAAGCTTTAAGATATATCCATCCATCGCCATTTTTCTTAAATATGCAGAAGGATGGTTGACTCCTGCCTCCTGCATTCTCTCACTGATACGGGCATATTCACTTTCTGTAACCCTGAAATTAATCTGTTTCGTTCTGTATTCCTTCATTTGTCATTTCCTCCTAAACAAGCCCATTCGCATGGTCATTGTTATACATTGCTTGATAATAATTACTGATTGTCAGTGGTGCATTGTAAAGCGCAGCTAACAGATATTGCTTAATGTTTCTAACCTGTGTGGAATTCTCCTTAAGACAGGACAACACATAGGATATATGGCTATAATCCAGCTTCATAAATCTGCTTTTGACTACCTCTAGTGGCTTGTCATCACCAGCAATCCGTATTGTCTTTCTCTTAGAGCAGACCGTATCAAGAATAAGCTCCATTATTTCCGTAATACTTTCTCTGTCATAAGGATTATCATGATAAAGAGCATCTACACAGAGCTGTTCATCAAAATACTGTTTATATGACCGTCTCTCATCCATATCCACATCTTCATCCGCTGATAAGATAGGATTAGTATTATTAATATCAATATAATTTTTATCAGTATTATTACCTGATGATTTTAAGCACTCTGTAGTGCTGATTTTCAGCTCTCCGGAATGATGATTTTCATCACTCTTGAATGCTGAAAACAGATTATCTGCAAAGTTCATAACATAGATAATATCCGGCTTTCCAAGCCCTTGTTTCTTACGTTCAAGCAGTCCCGCTTTTTCTAATTCACGCAATAACTTAGTTGCCTTTTGATGTGCACATCCCAACGCTTCCTGTATGCTTTCTAAAGTGCAGTAGATAAATACCCTGCCGGCTTCATCTTTCCATTCGTTCATTGCTGACAAAGATACCCGGTCTAAAAGAATTCCATATAGAATCTTTGCTTCCGCCGATAAATCTTTGTATTCGTCACTTTGGAAAAATGCTTTTGGTGTTCTATAGAAAGCAAACAACTGCGCTTGATCTCCATAAAATTAATTAAATCGCTTCTTCATCTTTCCTCCTGTTAATATTTCTTTTTGTCGTCTCCCCTCCTCAATTCCTGGCAGGTAACCTCTGGTTTCTTTAGCCCTGTGGACTGTTTTGGACTGTGCCGTTATCACGACCTTGGCTCGCTCACGGTTTTCCGGTCATCGCTTAGCTTCCCCGAATCGGTATTGATTTGGAACGCTCATTTAGTTTTTTTGTTTGTATAGCGATTTTCTCAAAATCAGAGGCCGCATCCCGTATATCCAAAAGGTAGGATTTTTTGCAAAAAAATAAGAATTTCCACGCTTATGGAAATCCTTGTTGATGTGAACTGTTGTTCTGCTGTATAATGTGTCGGTAACCTTTTGTGAGTATAAATGAAAGAAGTGATATAGATGAATTGCAAGCTAACGCTTGGAGAGAAATTAAAAGATTTAAGAACAGCTGCAGGGCTGTCCCTAGTAGAACTTGAAGAAGCTACCGGAATATCAAAATCCGCACTTGGCAGCTATGAAAGTGATGATACCAAGAAGGAAATAACCATTGCACCACTTATTACCTTGGCAAAGTATTATGGAGTAACAACTGACTATCTACTTGGTATGACAGATAATAAAGAACAGCATCTATTTCCGGTTGATGAACTTGGTCTCGATGATGCCACTGTAAAAATACTGAAAAGCGGTGATTTAAATGTCAGGCTTATTTGTGAAATGATTAAGAATCCTGCTTTTGCTAATTTCATGTCTGATATGGAGATTTATGTTGATAATCTAGCTGCTATGCAGATTCATAACATGAACAAATATATTGAATATACCAGAGCAAAACTTCAAGAAAAAGGGACGAATACTAGCGACCACTTCATGAAAACGCTTGAAGCTGCCACTATAAAGGAAGATGACTATTTTGCAAATCTTCTCGGCAACGATATCACCGGAATTGCAAAGGATATTAAAGAAGCTCATAAAAAAGATTCCAATACCGGAAGTGACACAACCGAAGTTGATGAAATCGAAGATGCCTTTGAACAGGTACAGAAGGCTGATAATGCTACACAGGCTCAAATGATTATGTACAGTAAAATGTTCAAAATCAACTTTTCCAAAATGGATCCCCATGAATTCAAGACCTTTACAGATATTCTTCAAAGATATTCAGACGCTTTTAAGGTGCCAAAAGGCAATGGAAGAGGCAAAAGAAAATAGACTTTACTACAACAAAAGGCAGATTAATACCATCTGCCTTTTGTTGTTATATTACTATCTGTGAATGTACATTCTTGTCTTTTCCGGTTCACCATCCCCTTGAACCATACATACGAATTCCCATCCATAACGTTCATAGAAACCAATGTGGTCCGTCACTAAATATAAGGTTGCTACTCCTTTGTTTGCCATATCATCAACTACTTTATTTAGCAGTTTTCCGGCTAATCCCTTTTTACGATGTTCTTCTTCCGTGTATACAGCGCATACATTCGGAGTCAAATCCTTTCTATCATGAAAGTCATTATCTATTACCCCAAGCCCAGCAACTATGTTTTCACCATATAAGCATAACCACCATCCATTCTCTGTCTTACCTGATAAATATGCTTCCATACATTCCAAGTATGCCTCTGTCGGTACGCCCCACTTGCAATGAAACCACTCAGCTGCAATTGGCGCTAATTCTGGCCTTTCTCTTAATATTATAATTTTATATTCGTTCATATATTTGTGTTCTCCAGTCCTATTTTCCTTTCTATAATTTCATAATATCCCTCAAAAACTTCTCGAAGAATTCTTCTTTCTAAATCCACTCTGTGCTCCAGATGCTTAACTAACCCTTCCATTCCTATATAGCCATGCGCTTTGAAGAATGGTGCTCCTTCAAGATATTTTATCATAACAGGAAACCACATCTCATTTCCAGCCTCATCACTTCTCTCTTTTTTTATTATTTCTTCAGCCTCTCTGACATTGTCTACAGAAAGATAAATGATTTTATATTTTTTACCTTTAAGCGTATCCTTTACTCTCCTATAAAAATCCACTATTTCATCGTCATTCATCTGTAAATATAAAATCTGATTCTCAATAATGTTCTGAAAAATAGAGCATTCAAATAATTGATTGTCCTCGCTCCAGCTAGTAAATCTACTTAAAACAATTTCTTCAAATTCTGCCTTAGATTTTAGTCCATTGTATATCTCATACTGCTCCAGTTCTTTATGGAAGTCAGGAATATCTGTGATGATTCGTGTATATGTAATAATATACATTTCACCTTCCTTCACCGTATTCTTTTTTATTTCTCCTGCAAGATTGGCATATTTCTTTATTATTATTTCATATTGTGAATGCGAAACATATGCACACCACGCCAGTTCAACTGGCGAAAAGTCGCCTTCTCTATACGCTTTAAGTTTAGGATTGTCCTGAGTCATTTTTTCAAGCATGGTGGTCTTTCCAGAACCTTGTATTCCTTCAATAAAGTAATTCATATAGCCACAATCTCCCTTCTATAATCTAATAACCTTATTTGCTATTTTTTCTTTAAAAGTCTCATCATGCTCTACCAAAAGCATGGTCGGTCTATAAGTTTCAATAAGCTTTTCTATCTGCATTCTTGTAAAAACATCAATGTAATTAAGGGGTTCATCCCATATATATAAGTGTGCTGATGTGAGTAAACTTGCAGCAATCAGAACTTTTTTCTTTTGCCCCTCTGAATACTGTTCCATCGGCTTTACAAACTGGACTCTCTCAAAATCTAATTGTCGAAGAAGTGATAAGAAAAGCGTGTAATCAAGCCCCTGTAATTCACAGTAATCCTTAAGAAAGCCCTTTAAATGGGATGTATCTTGGTTAATGTATGAAATAACTAGATTCTCAGGAACTTCGAGTATTCCTTCCCCTTCATAATTTGCATTCTCTTTAACAATTCCACGATTCATATCAAGAATTGCCTTAATAAGACTTGATTTGCCGGAACCGTTTTCACCATCAATAACTACGCGGTCGCCATTATTAATTTCAAAACTTAATCCATCAAATACATTATTATCTGAATCCTTATATTTAAACGAATAATCTCGCCCAAACAGCAAACGCTCTTTATGATATTTAAGTGGCATTAATTTAAGGTCCGTCACCTCTTCGATGTCATTTAAAAGTCCTTCTTTTTTTTCAATTTCTCTGTCAATCCTACCTTCGTAAGCCTTCACCCGCTTTTGCATTTTCTTGGTTTTGGCACCAATATATCCTCTAGTATCTATAGACCGGTCGTGCTCCTTAATGGGATCAAATCCTATCTTTGTGTTTTCACTTTTCTCTGCCCATCTGCCTGCTCTTTCTGCTGCTACCTCAAGTTTTCCGATTTCTTTAAGATGCTTTTCATTCTCAACACGTGCATTGCTATCAGCTTTTTCCTTATTCTCCCACCACGAGCTAAAGTTACCTGTCTGAACTTCAATTGAAGCGCGATTAAGTACCAACACATGGTCAATACAAGCATCAAGCACATCACGATCATGAGAAACCAAGATAAATCCCTTCTTTTTCTTAAGGTAACTTTTGACTATCTCCCTAGCTTCTTTATCAAGATGATTTGTTGGTTCATCTATCAAAAGGAAATCGTTGCCGCCGGAGAATAATATTGCAAGCATTATCTTCGTTCTTTCGCCAAAACTTAATGTACCAAAAGGTCTGTACAAAAGTTCTGCATCGATAGACAATTCCGGCAATTCACACATAACCCTCCAGATTTCTACTCCAGGCTTCCAGGATTCTATAAGCTCGCCGGCAGTTTTAGTCAGCTCTTCTGAATTAACAATGTACGGAAAGTAGTCAAAAATCGTATTGGTACTAATATTTCCTTCATATTCATATTTCCCAAGAAGCAAATTTAAAAATGTTGTTTTACCCTTTCCGTTTCTTCCGACAAAACCTAACCTCCAGTTGGTATCAATAGAAAAAGAGGTATTCTCAAATACATTATCGAAACTACCTTCATATGCGAAGGTAAGATTATTTACATTAATTTGTGCCATATATTTTCCTCCTTCGCCTGCCCTCAATACATAACAGCATTCATTGTACACGACATGCATAACAAAAGGGGGTCTATCTTGCATACGCAAAATAGACCCGCAAAAATAACTCTATATTTATCCTACGATAAGTATAAAGTGAATTCGGATGCGATAATCTAATTTAAGCGTACACAAACAGCCCGCCATCGGCAGGACTTAAAACTAAATGTGATAACTTAAACTAAACTATCTAATTCTCATTTCTTCACCTTACACTCAATGTGCTCTTTCTTTTTGTTTATTGTCGAAATAATACCATTGTATATGACCAATGTCAATATGCCAATTTGTTTTGGACTATGACTCAAGTTATTCAAATTGCTTTACCTTTTACAATTATTCTTTTGTCTCAATGCTATTAACAACAATGATAATCAGTGTATTAACTTTTCAATCTCAGCAGATACAATATTGAATATGCACGATTATATAAATACTCTATAAACTGTGAATCATTCAATGGTTCTCTTTTCTCCTTAGCAGCATTTAAATAATCATTATGTCTTACATCAAAATATTCATTGGATAACTTCATTAATTCATCCAATTCTTTTTTCACAACCGCATAAACTTTGCCATCCATATTATCGCTCACACTCAGAGCCAACGCTTTATACTGTTCATTTCTAGTATCTCCTTTAGTTGATATTAGATATTGAAGCGCATCTATAATAAAATCTAATGCGCTTTTCTTTTCCATTATATCTTTACTATTAATCATTTCCTCCGAAAACTGTATTTTTCGTTCAAACATTCTATAATTAATAATTTTATCAATAGGAGAAGTTGATTTATAGCCTTGCTTTATTACAATCCCATTTTGCAACCTATATGGCAATTTGAATATTTTAAATCTATCATTAACCTCTATAGTAAATTTATAATGGCATTCTCCCGTGTTAATTATCCAGTGCTTATATGCGATCTCTATAAAAGCCTTTATATCTACAAAGTCACCAGTATTATTCTTTAACGAACTTGGATAAACTGTACCTCTATATAAAGTAAATTCATGGTCATAATCCAATTCTATGAACCACATTCCTCCATCCCAATTATCCCACCGCAAATATTTACCATCTAACAATTCCAATTCTCCAGTTCCAAACGTCTCTGTTGCTGGGCTGGTTTAACACCAGGAAGCAACGAATCTGCTGGTAAGAAAAAATCTGTCCGTATAACACGTGCCGGTGTTTACCTCAAACCTGCATTAATACAGTGTGCCCATGCAGCCGTGAAATCGGATAAATCTCCTTACCGCAAAAAGAAATATGAATCTCTTGCGAAACGTCGTGACAAGAAAAGAGCCATTATCGCTATTGCTCGTATGATTCTTACCGCTATCTACCAGATGCTGTCTACTGGAGAAGTTTGGAATCCGAGCGACTTATACAAAATCGATATGCCTATACCACTTGTTGAAAAACAAAAAGCTAAGGCTATCAAACAAGCCAAGCCTTGTCTTCCTATATGCAATACCGTGAATCACAAATGGAAAATTCTACTTTAACAACAAATAAAGAAACAGCATGTGACGATATGTCACTTGAAAACCATAATATGGATTTAGAAACCACCAAAAATCGATTACTATTGTTTAATGATACATTACAAAAAAAGAAAGGGAATGACTAATCCAGTCATTCCCTTCTTACTTGATAGGAACTAGAACTTATCATCCTGCTCCACTTCCTTAATTTCCGTTTCCCAATTTATAACTTTATATTTGCCGTTACCAATCTTTTCATAATCATCATACATTGGTTTATAACACCGGGTAGGAATATTCGCACAACATCTATATGTTAGATGAGCACTCACAGTTCCTTCCGGATACTTACCTCCACTCCTACGCATAGCTGCAATGGCTTCAGCTCTACTAAACTCATTTTCTCCAGTTTCAATAACAAAAGCTCGCATAACTGCAAGTAATTCCTCTCGACAATTTTTATACATATGTATTCTCCAATCTCAATTTTATTATGAGTTTGGGCTCTTAAAATCATCGTTTCACAAGTGGTAAATAAGTGGTAATCGTTAATTACCGTTGAAATATTTCCCACAGAATCAAGGTTTTCACTGGATATTCAAATGCTGCCCCAATAGTTGCCGTTACCAGTTTTTAAAAAAATCCACTTCTGTAATCTTACGCTAAAATATACCTCATTTCAGTACATTTTCAGCCCTAAAAAACTGCCTTTCAAAAGTGGTAAACAGGTGGTAAACTTTTTTCAAAAATTGGATTTTTGCCCGTAAATCAAGGCTTTTTCAAAGAAGTTAGTATAGTGCCGTGGCAGATGAAGAGTACTTTAATCATAAATTTCTCCTGTTCTGAAATGCCCTGTATTGCCGTGTTTTGCGTTGATTTATCGACTTTTCCGGGCATCGTATTTTTATTTTCTAAAACTACACTTTTTGCAAAATAATGCAAAACGGAGCAAACGGATGCCTTGTGTAGTAGACAAATCGTAGTCAGTTAAGGGGGGGCAGACTACGGATGGAGGTGTGCATTATTTATAATTTTAATGTTAATCCTCGTTGTCTAATTTCAACTGATTTTCGTAACCATATAATATCTCCCTTATATCTACTCTACTCCAACAAAAATGGCCTCCCTTACTACTATTATTTAAAGGATAATGAATTCCGTCACACTTCCCAAGCAAAGTTAAATCCTTTGGACGATTTCTCCTCGAGCTCTCATAAATATGCATTTGGTATCTATTACCTGTTTTTCCTATATGAAAGCATACTCTTTTCGATGTACGAAGAGCATCTATACTTTCGGGTTTATCTTTAGTTAAGAAAAAGTATACATCTGCTACTTCATCAGCCACTCCTTTTACATTCCAATCCCTCAAATATATTTTGTTCACATAAAACAAAGCATACCAACCAAGATATTTTTCATAACTCTCTATTTTCTCTTTAATTTGAAAAAAATATACATCTCCCTCTTCCCATCCCAAGACATATGGTTTATGAACAGGAATTTTTTTATATTCCGGCATCGTCTCTTCTAACTGCACTTTCAACTTGTCCAATACCTTACTTCTCTCATACCTAATTCTTTCTGTTTGCCAACGTTGCGATACTCTATCTTCTTCTATCAACTGAAGTGCTATTGTTTTAATTTTCTCTGTCAATCTTCCCTTTTTCCACAACGTATCTGCCAGACCAAAATAAAAATCATATTTGCAGTCGATATCCTCCATGTCCTCCTGATATTCTGATAATATTTCCTTCAGAGCAACTTCATCACTTTTCCCCGACTTAAGTTTTGCAATATAATCTTCTTTCACATCTGCACTTATGTCATTTTGATAAATGCCTACTCCCCATGTTCCCATCAAATCTCTCCTTAACAAAATATTTTTTGTTTTCAATTTACATTATATCGGCCAAGGCATATTTTTACCAGTCAAAAAGGCACCCAAGCTATATGCCTGAGTGCCACCAGTTCCCACCAATATTCTATTATCAAATCACCTTGAACATATTCTGTTTCAAAGGCTTATCATCCTTGTCCGGAATCCCCATCTCTTTTCTTGCATTTTCCAACCCCTGCATCTTCTGAAGTTCTTTCTCCGCATCCTCAAGTCCAACATGGGTGTAAACATTAAGTGTCACGGCAATATCCGAATGCCCCATGAGGTACTGCAATGTCTTAGGATTCATGCCAGATTTCGCCATGTGACGGACGGCTCGCAATGCTATCAACTTTTTAATTCAAATAAGCACCTCCAAAGCTTTATGTTTCTTTTTCAAACTTGCTGGCGGCGAACAGCATTTTATGCTGTTTGCGGACGGCAAGTCCACAGGGGATAGCCGCTTTAGCGGCGCAAGGGGGTGTAGCCACCTTGACAGAACGAAGTGACGAAACTTAATTTGCTCATCTTTTTCGTATTTCTCAACACTCATTATCTAAGTTCAAGGGAACTGGAAATATAAAAATGGAAATCTTGCTCCTTGCAGTATTCTTTTATTTTTTGAATCAGTTTTTGATTAGTTGTATATTCCAAAAGATACACTTCCACCCCATCCGCCTTGCACGTTTCCAAATATTTGCAGAAATAATCTCTCGTCTCGCTCGTTTGTTCACCAAAAGTTCCGCTATCAAAATCAATACTGCTCCATACTGATTCCTGATTTACACCTGTCATAATCTGATCAATCGCCCCATAGCGTTCCCTATATTCCGCCACATAAGTATCTCCACCGTTGATGATGACCGCTTTTCCAAACGTCATTATGTTTTGTAGAATCGCTGTAATGCCTTCAAAAATACTCTCGTGCGGATCGTAATAATATACATCACAATTATCTATAAAGAATCCGTCAACACCTTTTTCATATAGTTCCTGAGAAAGCTGTCCTATAAACTTCTGCCAGTCTGGGTTTGCTACATCTACCCATTCTTCTTCCTCCCAGTGCTCATACTCACCGATTGCCAGTTCCGCATAGGTTGTATAGTACTCCCTGAAGTTTTCAATCGACCCAATATTTAGATATGTATATACGACTGTTCCATTTTGATGGAGCAATTCAATATCCCTTTTCGTAAAATACTGTGCATCAATTACAATCGTTTCATACATTTTAAATCGTTCCAAAGATGAGGCATCCGCATTTAAAAACACCCCATAATCGTTTTTCTCAAATTCCTTTGCTTGATTGGCTTTCACAAAAAAACATACGCCAATAAACATTAGAACAAATAATACAGCCAAGGCTACTGGTTGTTTGGTCCTCTTCCCGCACAATGCCTCCCTCACCCTTTCGGTAATTCTCGTTTTTTCCTCATGACCATCACATTTTACACATTGATGATTATATTTTCCCAGATTTGTTGCTCAATTTGCATTCAAATTATACCATAACACTTGTGAACAGTTCTACCGTCATTTTGGAATATATGAGAAAAGTCCGAACGGTTTTCTGCCCGGACTTTCTCGCTTTTTCTCATAACTTACGCTCCTTTCTTCGGTTTTCACAGAAGTTTTACCATGCGTTTTCTGTGCTTTCTGCCTACGGTGGTTCAGATACATCCGCATTGCAGCCTTTGAATTACGGATCTGATGGATGATACACTGCTGAATCTCTGTTTTTGGATAAACAGCCTCGATTGCCTGTGGAAATCCATTTAAACCATCAACGCATGCAATCAGGAAATCTCTGCCTGAGCCACAGCTGCATATAGTTCTATAAACATATTATTGATGGTTTCCATCAGTATCCTAGCCATAGCATTATCAAGCTTTGATAAATCCATAAGCGTAGTAGGAAGCTCCAGTATTTTTACACAAATACCATTATCCCTTCCTTAGTCCTGAAATGTGTATTTTTTGAGACCACTAAAAAGGACTGCTAAACAGTCCCAAAATGTATGGACATACCTTTATGGAACATCCCAATATTTATGTATGCTTTTTGACACCACATCCTTAAAAATGAGTATAAAAAAGAAGGTGTATTTCAACCTTCCATAATTAATCTATTCTTTATTTGTATATAATCAACCTTCCTTCTCTATCACACGCAGCATCTTCAAGTTTCATTAATCTTGAAGTTATTATCTTCTCATCATCTGGTAATAGCCTATATGTTTTCTCATGCTTAACAACTTTGTATTCTTTGCCATTATAAAAAATCTTAGCTTCAATTGGTATAGGCTTTCCTTCGTTATCGCAATAACCAGTATATTTAATAGGTTGATTATGCTCATATCTAATCCGATGCAATGTATATGATGTGCCCAATGCTCCATAGATTAAATATGCAACAGCAATAATAGCTTGTACTTCAATTTGTATTTCTAATCCGTTTGCATACTCTATTCCTAGATTTACTGCATATAGTAAAAAATAAACAGTAAAAAGAAAATCAAGTAAAATGTCTATATACGATAATTGCATGTAATAAGCAATATCACATTTTCTATATAAATTTTGAAATAACAGACTGTATGTTATCCATATTCCGAAAATAGCTATTCCACTTTTATGTAATAACATTCTGTATTTTGCGGCTAATAATGGGGCACATGACAGATTTATATATTCCAATACATTCCAATATGAACTACAAAATGCAATAAACAATATTATTATGCATGCCATATACCTAAGTATTCTTAATTTTCTTAAAAATGGCTTATCTCCATTTAAGGATTTCCTTACCATTTCATAAATCTTATCTAACATAGAATCCCCTTTCACCTAAAATGCTCTTCTGTTCTTTAAATCAATTTGAAACGACTCAACATTCACCTATCATAATATTTTCTATTTTACAAAAGGTTCTGTCATTTTATAAATAAATCTCCTCAAAATATATTTCTTATATACTGGATACATTAAATTTCTGTCTTTAAAATATATTTCATTTATATCCTTAGCCTGTATTGGGACAGCTATATCTCTCAATGATTTCTCCAAATCTAATGTAAAACATTTATCATTATCATTTATAAATGTGATTCTAAACTCATTTTGATACTTAAACTTATTTTTATCTTTTTTAAATGGATGCCAATGATTAACACCAGGTTTTATATCGTGATATTCAACAAATCCAAGCTGTGCCTTTTTAATTTCATTCTGTTTTTTTAGTGCTTTTTCTATCCTATCAAAAAACTCTTGCCTATCCAATATAATAATCCCATATTCACCGAACTCTTTAGACATATTATCAGCAAACGGAGAAACCTGTTCATTATCAGAATTTATATACATGGTATAAAAAGACATAACCTTTCTCCTTCTATTTTCAGCTGGTGAGTAGCTAAACACGTTGCTCTTTCTGTATTCCGACATATTATTTGTATAGTCCTCTTCTATCAAGCATACTTGACCATTGATAATTTCATATCTTAATGACGACGTTGATTTCTCAGATTCATTAACAACTATAGCATTTCCCTCATGATGGTCACTTCGTCCTGCATCATCACATCTTGCAAAAAAATCAGATGTATTAAAAAACAGTTTTCCATCGAGAAATCGTTGCTGATAACGGTATTTACTGGTAAATTTCATAAGCAAATAGCCATTATAATCCTTTATCCAATCTCCCATTCCAATATCTATCATTTATCATCCTCCATATTAATTAATAAAATAACCTCACCAGACAACATTCCAGTGAGGTCATATAATCACGCTTTCTGTTTAGGTACAAACTCAATCTTAAGAGCCATTCCCATACCATCCGCTAATCTTTTAAGCAAATTAACCGAAGGATTCCTTGTTCCATTCTCAAGCTTGCTGATATCTGCCTGGTTAATACCAGTACGTTCTGCAAGCTCCTTCTGTGTCATATTCTGAGAAGTACGAGCATCTACTATAGCTCTTATAACATCCATCTCAGGCTGAATAGCTTCATATTCTT
>ULSX01045777.1_pt1 | contig 30728 bp, 23 predicted proteins | sample 1957031 | NCBI WGS metagenome assembly ULSX01 (sample SAMEA4835718, study PRJEB28245) | human gut metagenome | biome: gut microbiome; material: fecal sample | place: Denmark | collected 2008 | reverse complement strand
TCTGAGTTGGCGAACTCTTTTGAGTCGTTGGCGAACTGTTTCTCGTCATAATTGAGATTCCATAGAGTCACATGAAATTCTCCAGAATTAGATTTGAATTCTGGTGCTTTGTACCCAGGGAACTTTTCAAAATGTTTGTATTCCTTGACAATCTTCTTCATACCACTCCCTCTGCGTTCCATCAATTCAAGTCGATTGAAGAAATCTGCAAGGAGAGGGTTACGACGTTTGGAAGGTACGTTCATTGGGTCAAGATGTTGGATAAGACTTCCGTCCATCATGCCTCCCGGTGAATATACTTCCATTCGATTATCATACATGTCTATGTGGATTTCACTGCCAAGTTCTAAGTAATTGCGATGAATGATGGCGTTACTTATTACTTCTGTTACGGCACGCTCAGGATAGTCTGGAAGTTCTTCTCTGTAAGTAGCTTCTTTCCACCACTTCTTGTGTGAGTTATTTTTGATAAATGCTACGGCATCTTGCAATTGCCCAATGACACTTCCTTCAAACTCTGCGTCATCCAAAGCTTCGCCCAATCCACTTGTCATATCAAGCCCATTCCATCTTGTACAGAATATTCTTGATTGACGGATAGGAGAGTCGTCTGCTATTAGTGCGCCTGCGTTGGTCAGTTTGCCCTGTGTGTCGATGATGCCCCATGAAGTGAACTCAGAATCCTCAAAAGAGCGTCCCAAGCGTTTGAAATGTACTGATTTCAATTTGGTAAATGACATATCATCAAATCTGTATGGTGCGGCAAGGCTGTCGTAGTTCTTGCCTGTTCCTTTAAGAACAAGATTTCTCAATTGGATGCGGTCTGCTACAACAGATTCGTTTCCAATGCGGATGAAGGCGACACGTTGTTTGTCACCTATATAATAATAAGGTGTCTCGTCACCAGAGGCGATATGCAATAAAATCAGTTTTTTACCCTCAACTTCTTGAAATTCCAAATTGATGGTTGGGATAGGATCCAACTTAGTCTTGATGGCTTCGCTGATGAGTTCAGCATCTTGTTCCGCATTTTCTAGTCCTACTACTTGGTCTTCATCAGTAATGCCAAATACAAGCGTGCCGCCTTCGCCATTAGCAAAGGCAGATACACTTTTGAGCCAACTCTTCGGTCGTTTGGCTTCTATCTGTTGTTTCTTGTCGTAGGCTGTCGCCTCGCCAATCAATGTATGTATGTCAAATTTCATAAATAATTTCTGTTAGTTATACAGATACTTTTCTGAATCGTTCATGTAAGTGTACATGTAATCTTTTTCTTCCTGTTTCTTTAGATATAATTGTCTTGTCTCACCCCAATCAGAGTGAATGGAGTCAGACATGATAGCATAGAGAGAATTGTACAAACCTTCTCCCTCTATTTCTTCTATCTTTTGAAATTTTGAGAATGGAGTCACCATAATTTCATCTTTTAATTATTATATCCAAATTTATTCCATGCTTCGAGGACGAGGCGCTTTGCCTGCTTTTGACGGCAGTAATAGCTCCCGTATATCCACATCTAACTTTTCTGCGATGATGGATAGGGTCTCCAAACTTAGTTGTGCCGTATTGGTACACCATTTAGAAACTGTTACTGGATCTTTGCCGATTTCTCCAGCCAGCCATTTTGCGGTCTTCTTTAGCTCCACCAAAACAAGTTTGAGGCGATTAAGGTCTTTGTTTGCCATTGCTTATCTCTTAATCTGTGACAAAGATAGTGTTTTTCTTTGAAAACACGGCAAAAATACAGAATATTTTCTCATGTTCTTTGCGAATTAGCTCTATTTTTGGAAAATATGGGTGTTTTACGTGGCTATACATTAATTATATATAAGGAAGTGAGTTACTTCTTTATGCTATTATTCATGATGATTTTCTTTGCAGCATCAGAAATAAAGGTTGAGGAAATCAACGCTTTGTGTAAACAGACATCAGCCTGTGGTGATTCTTTATCTTCATCACCACAGGCTGATGTTCTATTTTATTTTATATGTTAGGTGTTTATTCTATATTTACTGGTCTTTCAAGTCCTTATCCACCATGGCGCAGACACAGGAGTCTGACCATACATTCTCTGCCGTCTCTACCATGTCGATAATGGTATAGATTGGCAGGATGATACCCATGATGCCGATAGGAGCATTGATGCCGGACATCAGAGATAGGGTCAGGAAATAACATCCCATCGGCACTCCTGCATTACCCACTGCTGAGATAACTGAAATGAAGAGCCAGAGAATCATCGTAGTCCAAGGTAAGGGCATTCCTCCATTCTGCATCAGGAACAAGGAGGTTACGAGGATAAACGCAGCGCAACCATTCATGTTGATGGTAGTACAGATAGGCAATACGAAGCGGGAAACCTGATTGGAAACTCCCAGTCTATCTTCTGCTGTCTGCATCGTCACCGGCAACGTTGCTGCAGAACTCTTTGTAAACAGAGCCATCAATACTGCCGGCATCATCTTGCCCAATGTACGCACAGGATTCAAGCCTCTTGCCAAGAGGAAGAGCGGGAGAACGATGAAGAATTGAATGACATTACCTCCCAGGATAACAGCTACGTACTTTCCTAGAGAAGCCATCACGATACCCGCAGAGAACTGGGCTGAGAGTTGTGCTGCAAAGGCAACGATACCCAGAGGCAGAGCCCAGATTAATCCATGAATCAGCATGAAGAGCAGATCCTGCAATCCAAACAATCCCTTCATCACGACTTCTTTCTTATCGCTTGATGGCATTTGGGTTAAGGCAATACCTGCTGCTGCCGCCAAAATCAGGATGGAGAGTACATTTCCTTCGGCAAACGGCTTGATGATGTTGTTGGGTATTACCCCAAGAATATGGTCATAATAGCTGGTTTCTCCCAGCTTTTGGGGAACATCTGCCATACCGCTCTGTACCAAGGCTGTAGGTAAATTGCCTGGAGACACGATGTTGTAGAGCACCAGTCCCACTGCCGCAGCTGCTATTGTCGTGAGCAGGGTGTAGGTGATGGCGTGGCGGAATATCTTACCGGTATCTGCCTGGTTGCCCAAGGATGCCAGGGTTGTGATGACAGCCAAGGCTATGGTTGGTACTGCCAGAAGTTGGAATAAGCGGGTATAGATCGTGGCGATGAAATTCATCAGACCATCCAGCCAGCTGATGCCGAACATACCTAAGACTGCGCCTATTATCAAAGCGCCAATCCATAGCATCAGCTGCCGAGTTTGCTTATTCTTCACTCCTTTTTGCTTACTGCTGCCAGCATTGCTATCCGGCTGTCTATTTCCAATATCATTCATTGTTTTTACCATGATTTTAAATTATTATTTTTTAGACAAAAGTATTCTCCTTATTCCAACCCCCACATATCATTCAGCATACTAATAGCTGACTCCGAGCGGAATACATGATTGCGGAAGGTGATATCGTACTTTATCATCGCCCTCATCAGTTGGGCGAGTGTTAATTCATTGTTTGTCATAATCTTATGTTTTTAAAACTAATTACTTATACAAAGGTAAATATAAAAATTGATTTTTGCAAGGATTTCATGTTAAACTTTATTTTTATGTATATCATTTTATGATGGCAGACTTTATTCCCATTCGCTAAATATGTTCCTCCAGCTTCTTTTTTAGCTGCATGTATTTTTGATGCAAGGCAAATTTCTTTTGCGGTTGCTGCTCTTTCAGTTCTTTCTTTCTGATAGCAGCCATTTCCTTTTTTATTACTTCTATTTGAATGGTCTGGGAAACAGCTTGATGCAGATCCTGCTGAGAAGAAGTAATCTGGGTTGATGCAATCTGGCGAACTAAGGATTCATAGAGTGTATCCATATTAGAAGCACTATCCAGACGGAGAGATAGCATTTCTTCTGATAACCAGTCTGTAGAAAATGACTTGATAATCTCGAATGTGCCAGCAGAAGCATCCTTCCATTGCTTGTAGTTTACCAATAGCTGATATCGGTTATCCTGTTGAATGATGAAAATCGTATGTCGGGGTAACTTGCTGTCAATATAACGGAAGATGTCAGAGCTGTCTGAAATCCCCTTTTTAAGCTTAATAAGAAAGATGGTGAGTTCGTGAACATCTTTTCCATCTGCCACATGCAGATTGCTGGGTGCCAACTTATAGAGCCAAACTACCTGCTCTACATTCTCAACAAATGCAGATTTCATGCGAGCCGTTACCTCAAGATGGCTGTAAAAAGCCACCTTGGGTACTACTCGGTTTACCAACGTAAAGTCGGGAAAATTTAATATATTCATAAGTTCTTTTTTACTTTGAACATTGAACTTGGAATTTTATGATTAGACAGATTGCTTATCTGATAACCAGGAAGGTGATGAGTTCAAAGTCATCCAACCCCTTGATCTCATTGGTTAAAGCCGTGGTTTCACCCAACGAGAAAAGACTGTCTATGTCGCTCTCTTCCTTGATGCGTACCATACTGTCGATGGCCTTCTGCAACAGGTCGCTATAATGTTCCATGTGTCTGCCGTCGCTGGTTTCCTTACTCAGCAGGGCACAAAGATTTCTGTCATATTCCTTCTTGTCCTTGCAGAGCAATCGCAGGGTATCCAGCAGCTTCTTGGGATGAAGATGGTCGCAGATAACCTCGCCATCATCCGACAGATACACCATATAGAAAGGATGAAGTAGGTTTTTCTTGTCGATGTTCACTGCATTGTTGCGATTCTTCAACACATAGATAACGCCAGGCTTAATGTCGCCCTTTGCACCTGCCACGGCATTCATTCCGAAAGGAGCATGCTCTATGTCGGGATGTTCCTTGATATATGATAGGAGGTCGAGACGAAACTCGTTTAGTCCCAGGTCCATGATGTTGATGCCGGTGTCCATATCCTCAATGTCAACCACTTCTTCTTGCAGATGCTTCAACTGCTTCCTGCGATATTCCAGGTCGCCTTTTTCGTTGTCGCTCAGTAGGTTGTCATCTCCAGTAGAAGTCAGAATGGTGGCTTTCATACGGCTCTCCACTCTGCCTTTCAACTGGATATATTCGTCCAGTTCCATATCAGGCCAGTAGTTTACCAGCTGTATTTCTTTGTTTCGGCTGCCAATACGGTCAATACGTCCAAAACGCTGGATGATGCGTACGGGATTCCAATGGATATCGTAGTTAATCAGATAGTCGCAGTCTTGCAGGTTCTGACCTTCCGAGATACAGTCTGTAGCGATGAGCACATCGATGTTTTCATGAATCCATGGCTTCTTGGCACAGTCCTTTTCATCAAAGATGTCACCTTTGTCTTTGGAGATGGGCGAGAAGAAGGTGAGTACATTATTAAATGTACACTCAAACTTCGGAATGGTGCATTTGCCCTCTGTACTACCCGTGATGAGAGCAACGTTCAGTCCGCAGTCTGCCTTGATTCTTTCGGCAAGTTCCTGATAGAGGTAGTCTGCCGTATCGGCAAAGGCTGTGAAGATGAGCACCTTCCGGTTGTCCTTGTTGATAGGATGGGCAAACTTCTCCTTCAAGTCTTCTATCAGCATTTGCAGCTTGCTGTCATGGGCTGGCGTAATATCTTCCAGCATCAGGAGCAGCATACTGAGTACTTCCTGATCTGCCGACAGATCTCTTCGCCAACTGATGTAATCCATATCCCAGAGTCTGAAACCTCTTATCTCTTCTGCTTTCTGGTCGATGAGCGAGATGGTTTCATCGATGTAAGCGGTGATGCGCTCCAAGGTGAGGCGGAAGGAGTTGACCGAACTTTCCAGTCGTTTCAGCAGATTGGTTGCCATCAGATTCCGCAATCCCTTCTCTCGTCCGTCAATAGACAAGCCGCTTCCCTCATAGTCGATGGTATAGCTGTTTCTGGCGCTATCATGCAGATAGAGCGATGGGGTGTAGATAGACAGGTTCAGATTGTCCAGTTCTGTCGCGATGTCCTTGAAGTTGATGGCATTGCTGATGTCGGTGAGTTTCGGACGACGGGAGATAGGAGGTAGACGATGTGGAAATTCACCGATGGCACTTGTATCATAATACTTCATGATGTGGCTGCGCGAACGGGCGATGGTCACGGCATCCAGCAACTGGAAGAAATCGTAGCTTAGGTCGTTGAGCAGCCTTTCCGTTGTGCGTTCTTCCGCCTTTAGTTTTGCCCAGTGGTTATATACCTTCTGGGCATTCGTAAAGATATCATCTACGTTCTTGCCTAGTCCCAATGCTTCGTCAAACGAGCTGCTTCTGCCTTCGTAAGCCAGCTGCAACTGGTTCTTCAAATCACCAAACCTATTGTTCACAGGGGTAGCACTCAGCATCAGTACCTTCGTTTTCACACCGGTACGAATCACCCGGTTCATCAGTTTCTGATATCTGTTTTCCTTTCTATCCTCCTGCTGCTCATCATCATCTTCCTCTTCATCCACGTTTCCTCCATTGCGGAAGTTATGACTTTCGTCGATGACCACGAGGTCGTAGTTGCCCCAGTTGATGTGGTCCAGATCCAAGCCGTTGGAACTTCCATGTTCTCGTGAAAGGTCGGTATGGAAGAGAATGTCGTAGCGCAGACGGTCGCCAGCTATCGGATTGTTCTTGTAATTGGAACGGAAGGTACTCCAGTTCTCATTCAGCTTTTTCGGGCAAAGCACCAGCACACTCTTGTTGCGGTTTTCGTAATACTTGATGACGGCAAGCGCAGTAAAGGTCTTTCCCAATCCCACACTGTCGGCAAGAATACAGCCGTTGTATTTCTCCAACTTGTTGATGATGGCGAGTGCTGCATCCTTTTGGAAGTTGTATAGCTTGTTCCAGATGAGGCTGTTCTTGAAACCGGTACGCTCATTCGGAAGAACATCTTCAGAAATATCTTCCAGAAATTCATGGAAGATGTTGTAGAGAGCGATGAAGTAGATGTATTCGGGCGCATTCTCCTGATAAACCGTCTCGATGTATTCCAAAACCCTGGCAGTTACGTCCTTGAACTTCTCGTCGTTCTCCCATTGCTGGTTGAATATCTGCAGATAAGCCTCAGCAGAAGGAGAAGGCAGCACATTGACCATCGTATAGACATTGTTGCCCTTTTCACAACCCAGTTGGGTGGTGCTGAAATCATCAAAAGGAAGATAAACATGCTGCTTGCTGGGCGCATTCATGTCAAAGACTGGTAGGGCAGAAGGTTCCCCATCACAGAGATGCAGAAATCCGCCCATTCCTTCCTGTGAAGAATTGGACTTGAATTTTACTTTCTTCCGAATCCATGCCGCACACTCTTTGGCGATGGCTTTCTGCGACAGCTGGTTGCGGAGTTTGATTTCAAACTCCGTACCATAGAGGTTGCGCTCACGGTTCAACTTCGGAATGTAAAACTCCCGCTTCTCTTTCTTCGTCTTGTCTGCCACAAAGGTTGGCGAGGTGAAGATAAAGCGCACTTCCTCCACCTTCTCCAGCTCCGCCTTCATGGCTTCGAAGGCGTAGATGGAGAAAGAGGCGGCGGCGATGGATATGCGACTTTGGGTGGACAACCTCGACTTCAGGTCGTCCACCAATCGTTCGCTGGTATTGTTTATCTGTTTCGGCTGTTCCATGTCCTATTGCTTAACATTCAACATTTAACACTTAACACTTAACATTAAGAATTATTTTACCCATTCCATCAAGTCGTCGTAGTTGGTTACCTTATGATAGTAGATGCCCGAACCTGAGAGCTGTTCGAAGAGCCTGTCGGCACAGGCTATCTTGCCATCTTCTATGCCTCGCAAGTCGAGGGTTGACATGCTGCCCTTGGTTTCGGCTACGAAATAGACATGTTTCACGGCACCATCCTTGAAGGCTATCGCCCAGTCGGGAGAATAATTGCCTACAGGGGTAGGAATATGGAAACCTTTTGGCAATTTGGCATATACGGCAACATCGGTGCTCGTATCGAGGTCTTCCACGAACTTGCGCTCTACACTCTGCTTTGCCGTTCCATCGGTAAACACATAATCCACGATGCTCTTCCTGCCTTGGTAAGCCTTGTCGAGCGAGGTATGTTTCTCTTCCGTAAAGATGGCGGAATCGTAGCTCCCCTCTATCTCGTTGTAACTGATATGATCTACGATGATGGTGGCTTTCTGCTCCAGTATCAGACGGCTTACCCTGCGGATAAACTCTTCCGGATTCACCTTGTACATATCAAACTTGCTTGGCATAATCTGGCTCAGAATCCCGGCGATGGTTTTGCGGGTCAATCGGGTGTTGGCGGCTATCTTGCCCAGCAGGTCATACTTTACGGTGCTTACTACATCCGTTCTCAGGTCATCATGCTGCATTTCCTCCTGCACCATCATGCTGCCCGCCTTCATGTCGTCATGTTTCAGTTCCGCTTTCTGCACTCCTCGGGTTACCACGTAACTCAGTTTTGAAACCACCAGTTCCTTGTTAATGGCGGCAATGGCTTTCTCTATCAGTTCCTTGCTTTCGAAGTTCACCGTATAGGCGTATTTGTGATTGATGCGATTCCAGAGTTCCTGAAACTCCTTCTTTGTGAAGTTCTCGTTCAGTCTGTTCTCCGGAGTCTGCGGTGTACTTCCGTTTTCTATCATACCGTCAAGGGCAGAAGGATTCCATACGCCTTCTATCAGTTTGTGAATCCATTTGCCGTATGGCTTCACTTCGTCTGGCAATGAGGCGAGTGTTCCTGATGTTGCAGCAGATCGGTAAGCATCGGTTACATGACTTTCGTCATCCACATAACCATTCTTCACCAGATAGAAATATATCTTCTTGGCTTCTGCCGTTGTGATACTATGCTTGCTGCCATCCTCAATCGTGAAAGTCTTTCCGTCGAAGTAGTCGATGTCGGCAACTTTCGGACGGTCGTAGAGATCTTCCGAAATATTCTTCTGCAGGTCGTTTACGAAATCAGCATAGCCCTCTGAGGCAATCACGGTTAGGCGGTTGATCTGCTGCACCTGTCCCTGCAGAGTATCGGCATCCTGTCGCACTCCCTTGTTGTCAACGCAGAGTCGCAGACCTCGTCCCACTTCCTGACGCTTCTGCGAGATGCTGTTCGCTTGTCTGAGCGAACAGATCTGGAAGATGTTCGGATTATCCCAACCTTCTCGCAAAGCTGAGTGGGAGAAGATGAAGCGAACTGGCGAGTAAGTTGGGTCGAGACTCAGCAGTCGTTCTTTATCTTTCATAATCAGGTCGTAAGCCGATACGTCGTCGCTTCCTACTCCCTTCTTCTCATCGCTGTCCTTGATGCGCTTGGTCTTGGGGTCGATGGAGAAATAACCCTCATGGGTCTTGTTGACAGGGATGCAGCTGAGATACTGCATATACTCCGGGTCGTACATATTCTGATTCTCCAGCAGTTCTGCCCGATATTCCTGTTCAAAGATTTCACCATAGCGTCCCAGCAGCGCATTGCCGTCTTCATCATACTGGCGATACTTGGCAACCTCGTCGATGAAGAAAAGCGAGAGGCACTTGATGCCACGATGGAAGAGCGCACTCTCTTTGCGGAAGTGCGCCTTGATGGTTTCCCTTATCTGGATGCGAGCCTTGTGGTCGGCAGTTACGTTGCCGATTACTTCCTTCAGCATCAGGCTTTCGCCGTTGCTGAACTTCACCTGGCTGCGACTTGGCTGGTGGGCATCCACCACGATATCGGTAATCATGAATCCCTTGTATTGCAGCATGTTTCCAGAGGCACTATAGAGGTCATCGCCTTCTCCCAACTTCTTGTAGATTCGTTTGATGGCTCCCGTAGTGCTCTGCTGTTCTATCTCCAGTCTTACCTGTGGAGCCTTGTCTTTCGAAAGCAGCAGCTCTGCAAAATAGATATAGCTGTCGGTACCTTTTAGGTTCTTCAGTTCGAAGCCTACTACCTCTATCTTCTTCACCAGCTTGTGGTTATAGGCATCGAGAGCATCGAGCACATACACCGTGTTGTGGTGTTCCTTGTGGGTAGCTGAGTAGTTCAGAGTGAAGAGCGGATTGAAGGCTTTGAGTGCCGTCTGTGTAGCGGCACCTCCCATCTTCTGCGGTTCATCCAGGATGATGATAGGGTTGTTGGCTGCAAGAACGGCGATAGGCTTTCGGGAACCGAACTCATCTCGTTCTGAGTTGATGATGCGTGCCGCCTTGTTCTTGGCTCCTTCCTTCATGGTGTTGAAGGCCTGGGTATTGATGATCATCACGCTGATGTCGTTGCTTTGCGAGAAGGTGTCGATGTCGTTGAGGCTGCTGCTGTCGTAGATGAAGTAGCGAGCCTTTTTGCCGTATTGCTCCATGAAGTGATCTACCGTAATGTCGAAGCTTTTCTTCACTCCCTCTCGGATAGCGATGCTTGGAACCACCACGATAAACTTGGTCCAGCCATACTGCTTGTTCAGTTCGAACATAGTCTTGATATAGACGTATGTCTTTCCCGTACCGGTTTCCATCTCCACATCGAGCTGGCAGGCTCCGAGTTTCTGACAGAGTTCTTCATCCTGATGGATATTGTTATCGGTCTGAATCTGTCGGATATTGTCGAAGAGAGCCACTTTATCCATAGTAAGGCGATTGTTCTTATAACCCAGGTTATTGCCGGCATCATCGCTATCGGCAAAGACATCTGTTTGAACGATTTTGATGTCATGCTTCTTGCTGTCAACCACATACAGTTTTCCCTTATCCATCCTGTATTCCAGGTTGGCTTGGTTGGGCTGCCCCTTGAAGACGTTGATGACGCTCTCCACGGCATCGGTCTGATATTGTTGTATCTTAAACTTCAGTTTCATAATCGTAATCAGTAAAGTTCTTTTTACCCTTTTACCTTTCAAAATCCCTTTCTAAAGGATTTTGGTGACCGTGTCAGGAGAATATGTTTTAAAGATCTGCTCGAAGTTGGTGGCGGTGGAATCGTCCTTCATGCTGGTGTCACGGAGCACGGCATAAGCTGGCTGCATTTGGGCGATGGCTTTTACTACTTCGTCGGTAACATCCGGGTCGAAGCAAGCCACGAGATATCCTTCGGCAACGTTATAGATGGTCTTGCCAGCTACCGTTGTCGTTTCTATCTTCGAATCCAGGGTTGCACCGAGTTCAAGCATCACCTGGAAGAGCAGGTCTTCGCCCGTTCTATCCGGCTTCACATTATCAACCTGCGAGAAGAGGTCGGCTTGCGAAATATCCTTTGGAGAATAGTAAATGTCCTGCATATTGGTGGAATCGAGTTTCAACACACGGAAGCCTGTATCGAGGTCTTGGGTGGTTGAAGGAGACTCCTCCTTGATCTTCTTGCCGGCTCTTCTTATTCTTTCTTTGCCGATTTCACAGATGTTCTTATAGCCTGCCTTGAAAGCTTCGCTCTTCTCATCAGTCTTTTCCGGGAGCTGCACCATAATGAACTTGCGGTTGCCGCCATCTTCGGAGTTGAGCTGCATGACGGCATGGGCAGTGGTGGCGGAGCCACTGAAGAAATCGAGGATGATATTTGTTCCTTTTTTTTCTGTTCCTGCATCAACTAATTGTCTAATGATTTCTACAGGTTTAGGATATGAAAAACCAAAAATGCCAAGTGCATCTAAATCTTTTTTACCCTCTTCTGATAGAACTTTTATTATTGAGTCTTCAGGATTTATTTTGAGAATAGAATACATTTTACTTGTTGCATCTGTTACTTTCTCATATCTGCAAATGGTATGCATATTAAATCTGTTCTCTATTAGGAACAACTCTCCAGTTCGAAGTTTTCTGTCAATCTCTTCTTTTTTAGCCTTTCCTTTATATTTCTCAAGTTCCTCATAGAAACAGCGTCTATCTCCTAAAGATTTGTCGTATTTGCCAAATACTTTTCTAATAATATCATCATTGATGATATATTGTTCTCCATTTATTGTTGTTGTAGGTTTTTGAATAATCTTTTTTCTAGCAAGTGTTATGTTTTTGAGATTCTTACCATAGACTAAGATGTAATCGTGTCCTTTGACAATATACTTGGCCTGCCCTCCACCTTTTGCTCGTTGATGAATAAGTTGTCCAACAAAATTATTTTCTCCAAAGATTTCATTACAAACTTTTTGAATGTTTCCTTGTTCATTATCATCTATGCTGATAAATATCACACCATCATCGGTCAGCAAGTCTCTTGCAACTTTCAATCTCGGATAAATCATGTTGAGCCAATCTGTATGGAATCTGCCATTGCTTTCGGCATTGGTAAACATACGGTTGCCCTGCTCGTCAAACTGTCCTGAGTTGGCGAGGTATTCTTCTGAAGACTGAGCGAAATCATCTTCATAAACAAAATCGTTTCCTGTGTTGTAAGGTGGGTCTATATAGATCATTTTCACCTTGTGGAGATAAGTCTCCTTCAGACACTTGAGAACATCGAGGTTGTCGCCCTCGATATAAAGGTTCTGGGTGTTGTTGAAATCAACGCTGTCTTCACGGCAAGGGCGAAGTGTGGCATTAATAGGAGAATTGGCAAGGAGAATCGCCTTGCTCTTGTCGGGCCAGGTAAACTGGTAGCGTTCTGCTCTCTCTGATATCACGCTATCAGAAAGATTCTGCTTGAGTTTCTCGAAATCTATGAGGTGCTTTGGCTGACCGTTTCTTTCATCCACGGTCTCCGTAACGCAGTCGGGAAACAGCTGCGCAATTTTCGTAATGTTGTCCTCGACACCATTACTACTCTGCATTCTTAATTTGTCCATTCGTAGCTCTTTTCATTGTTAGTCACTATATATAATAAGGTATAGCAACAAACATTGAAGCGAACTCCAACGTCTTTTGCTATAGCTGATGGGTGCGTTTGGAACTAAATCATTATCGGAGTAAAACGGGCAGCGGACAGAAGGATTGGCTGGAAAGCCATCCAAGGAAAGCCTTGATGAAGTGAAGACAAAGAAGAAGCGTGAGCTTCCCTTATCAACACTTGAGGCTTTGGCGTGCCCGTAACATACGATAAGTTCCGCCCACGCTATAGCGTAGGCGTTTACAGAACTTACTCTTTCGTACGTTACTACTTTAAATCGCCAAATTTCAAGTGTATTCCGAACAAATTAGTAAACGCAAGTTTATAATCTTACTATGTTATATCTTTCTTTTCTGTTTCTTATATTTCTTCCTTTTTAAATTGTTATACATTCCGGGAGTAATCACATGAGTTGATGTGCTCATATCCTTTGTTTTAAATTGTTATTTGGGGCAAAGATAATAAAAAATAATGAGAAATGAGGGGATTCTTATGATTTTTAACACTGATAATCAAAAATATAGTGACTCCGCAAAAGATTTCTTCATAAAATTTGTGAATATCGAATTAAAATATTATCTTTGCCATGTGTTTTAAAAAATATGATTATGGAATATCAATGGTTTGAAGAATTGCCACCGAGTTGTCCGCCATTTGACTCTGTTGAATGCGATGGTACTTATTTCCGTGTATCACATGGGAATCCTGCGGAATCTGAGGACTTTTTCTCTCAAAAACGCTTGGCTCCAAACAAAGTTTTTAAGGGAGAAGGTATTGATGATTGTATAGTGAGAGCAGTATCTGTCTTTGCCTTATTAGAAGATGCAAAAAGACTATTGAAACTTCCAAAGTTCAAGCATGCTAATATAGCAGTGGTAAGTCTTCGACCTATGGATGGCAAAATCAAGAAAACTTTCAAAAACTCTCATTATTCTTGGTGGAGAAGCAAAGCGTTTGATATTAAAAATGCAAAAACAATAAAATTATGAATAAGAAACAATCCATACTGAAAGTAGATAGCATACTGGAGTACTACGACAATCCTCAATTGCTAACCGCAAGGGATTGTTTTGATACGTTGTATTTGTGTTTGCTGTATCAAGATACTCCCGAATGCAAATATACGGCGATTCGTATTTCCAGTAAAAGACTGCAGGATTTCTGCATGGGAAAGAAGGACCTGCGCTCCTTGTTCTTGTCTCCAGAAGGAGATAAGGCGTACTTCAATGTGAGGGGGACTGATAACAGCCTTGTGCTGGATTCGAAAATCAGTACTGCTATATCTGAAGATCGTTTGCCAGATGAAGGCTATTATCTGGAAACATCTGGTAAGGAAAGTATCGTGGTTAATATCCCTGTAAAGGATAAAGGTCTGTTTACAGAACTTGTAAGAAAGTTTGGCTGGGCTTGTATGTAGTTCTACCTTTATGGCTAGATTGGTAAAAGTAAGATGGGTGGCTGCAGCCTTGTTTCTACAAGGCTGCAGCCACCCATCTTACTTTATCATCGTCCTCATCAGTTGGGCGAGTGTCAATTCCTTGTTTGTCATAATCTTATGTTTTTTTTTAAATCAATATTTATATCTACTTAAGATGTTAATCGAAGAGTTTCTTCCAAATCCACAATACAGCTATGGCGCCAATGACGCATAAAATGAAGTTGATACGCTACGCCCCTAGAAGGAAGGTTAATCCGCTGATTCCGATATAGGCATAGATGATGTATTTGAGCAGGGAACCGCTGAGGTGCCTGAACACCCATGAGCCTATCAGGTTGCCGATGATGACTCCGGCTATTCCGTAGATATAACCTATGGAGACCGTGGTGGTGAAGAAACCATTATAGGCTCTTGCCAGTGTCATCATCAGATTGCCTGCCAGGAAATAGGTCTGCGTCATCGCCAGATAGCGATCCTTGTCGGGCTCTGAACTTACGAAGTAGAGTACGGCTGGTGGTCCCTGCATTCCGAAGAATCCTCCCATCAATCCGCTCAATGTTCCTGCCGTAACCTGCACAGGAAGCGTTGTCTTCACCTTGATGCGCTTGCTGAAGAAGGCGAAGTAGATGCTCACGATGATCAGCGTAATACCGAGCAATATGTTCAGTATGTGATATTCCATCCTCCGGAGCACGAAGATGGCTCCGATGGAGATGATGATGAAGGTGAACAGAATGGGCAGCAGTCGCCTCCAGGTGATGTACTTGTATTTCTGAATGACGATGATCAGGGAGGTGGTCATCGCCAGGATGCCTGAGAGGGTTGTTGCCTCACCGTAAGAGGGCATGATGGAGGGGAGCATCGTCATGATGAAGATGCCAAAACCGAAGCCAGTAGTGCGTTGCACAAAACTGGCTCCGATGCTCAACAGGAAGAGTTCTACTACTATCTGATCCATTCTCTTGTATTATTTATCTGAGCTTTCTGATAACTCTTGCCGGATTTCCCACAGCCATGGAGTCATCAGGAATATCCTTGACCACTACGCTGCCGGCACCGATTACGCAGCGGTTGCCGATGGTTACTCCAGGGCAGACGATGACTCCTGCTCCCAGCCAGCAATCCTCGCCAATGGTGATGGGGAAGCCTGTTTCTACTGGCTTGCGGCGCTCCATATAGTCGATGGGGTGGTTAGGGGTTACCAGCTGGCAGTTCGGACCTATCAGGGTGCGGTCGCCGATGGTAATCCAGCCTTCATCGAGCATCGTGGCGCCATAGTTGATGAAGACATTCTCACCCACCTTGATGCCGTGACCATGGTCGCAGTGGAAGGGTGGACAGATGGTGGCTGAAGCTGGAATGCCAGGAATCAGTTCTTCGATAATGGTTCGATAGTCTTCATCAAACAGGGTTAGCGTCTGCAGGCGGCAGCAGAGACGGTTAGCGTGCTCTATGCTTTTCATGCCTTCCTTGTTGCTGAAATCATAGAGCTCGCCATTTCTCATTTTTTCAAATTCTGTCATCTTTGTTCTCTATTGATGGATGTAATCCAGAATCTGCTCTGCATGAATCTTGGTCTTGATCTCCTTTGGAGTGAAGATCTTTTCGATGACGCCTTCTTCGTTGACAAGATAGGTGGTGCGGAGGATTCCGATGGTCTTTCTGCCGCAGGTTACCTTCTCGCCCCAGCAGCCGAGTTCCTGCAAAAGGGTGGTCTCGGTATCGGCAATAAGAGGGAACTGCAGACCCTTGGTTTCTGCAAACTTCTTCTGCAGTGCCTGCTTGTCCTTGCTCACGCCGATAATCTCGTAACCGGCTGCTGCCAGTTCCTCCTTATGGGCCTGCAGGGAGCAGGCCTCGGCAGTGCATCCGCTGGTGTTAGCCTTCGGATAACTGTAGAGCACGAGCTTGCGACCACGGTAGTCGCTTGCCTTGATTTCACGTCCGTCCTGGTCAATGCCAAGAATCTCTGGTATTTTATCTCCTACATTCATAATTATATATTATTTAAAAGTTATACAATTCTTCTATCTATTATTTCTTCCTTTTCACCCCTCTTACTGCCTCACTTTCCAATGGATTCTCGGGCCAGAAGTGCTTGGGGTAGCGGCGCTTCAGCTCCTTGCGCACCTCGAAGTAGGTGGATTGCCAGAAACTGGCGAGGTCCTGCGTAAGCTGAACGGGCTTGAAACCTGGAGAGAGCAACTCCAGCAACAGAGGCTGTCTGCCATCATCAACAGCTGGCGTCTGAGTCATTCCGAAGCATTCCTGCAGACGAACACTGAGGATGGGAGCCTCGGCTCCCTGGCGATAGTCGATGCGGATATGACTGCCCGATGGAACCACGATGTGGGTGGGTGCGAGGCGGTCTATTTCCTGCTGCTGCTCGTATGGAATCTGTGCCCAGAGTATTTCCGGGAGATTGAGCTTCCTGAGTTCGGCGGTGCTCGTCTTGAGCTTTCCGCCCTGGTCCAGATAGAAGGGCAACCATTCGGCGGCTGTCTCCATCAGGTGCGCGGTGGACAGATCGGGCAACTCCATTTCCGGGTGCCACTCTCTTACCTTCGCCACCCTCCGCTGCAACCGCTGAACGTCTTCGTTCCAATCCAGCATGCTGAGTCCTTCCTTCCGGATGGCGGTGCAGAGGATATGGATAATCTGTTGCCTGTCGGCATCCTGGAGCGGTTTGCTATCTACCACCAGGGTTCCGATGCGTCGCTCTCTCTGCATCCTGATCATTCCCGCCTTACTGTCCCACGAGATGTTGTCGAACTCGTGGGTAGGGAGGTCGTTGATGTTTACGGGAGCCGAGAGAAACACCCTGCCGGCCTTTCCTGAAGATGGAAGTGGGGTGGAAGCATTCGTGCCCGACGGTTGGGCAGATACATTGAGTGAGGCGATGGCGAGCCATTGCTGCGCCGACATTGCATCGCTTGAATCGATGAAGATTGTCTTGCCGTTCGACATTCTGAAATGTCCGATATTATCGATTGCCATGGCGATGCGCTCTGGATAGGCTAGGGCAATCAGTCTGCCCACTTCCTCTGCATCCACCGGCTCATTGTCTTCCTTCACCTTGAGCATCCTTCGGTATTCCTGGGCTATCTGGGCGATGCGAGCCCATCTGCCCAGACTGTTTTTCTGTCGCTGGGAGCGGAGGATGGAGAGGCGCAGCGCCATATCCGAATCCTCAGAATCGCTCATCGGGTCTTTCTCTTCCAGCAGGGCGGCAACGTCGCAGGCTAGAGCTTTGAGTGCAGAAGATTCTGAACTCATCATCATCTTGGCGATGCGCGGATGACAAGGCAGTGTAGCCATCTTCCTGCCCAATGGGGTGATGCTGCCATCCGGTTCTATCGCTTCAAGAGAAAGAAGCAATTCCTTGGCATTGAGTAGGTTACTGCTTGATGGTGGAGTAAGCCAGAGCAGCGACTGGGGATTGTTCTCGCCAAAGGCTGCAATGTCGAGCACCATCGACGTAAGGTCGGCTTCCTCTATCTCCGGTCGGCGCTGGTCTTCCATCAGATGTTCCGAGGTCTGAGTCCACAACCGGTAGCAGATTCCTTCTGCCACACGTCCGGCTCGTCCTTTTCTCTGGGTTGCCATATCCTTGCTGATGGTAACGGTTTCCAGGTGGCTCAATCCCGTTCGGGCATCGTAAACCAGTTTTCGGCAAAGTCCGGAATCCACCACGATCCTCACGCCTTCGATGGTAAGCGAGGTTTCTGCGATAGGTGTGGCGAGCACAATTTTCCTTTCTCCCTCATGGGATGGGGCGATGGCGAGGCGCTGCTTCTCGGGTGGAAGATTGCCGTAGAGCGGATAAACCTGCGGAACGGAAAGTTCTGCAGCAGATGATGAAGCAGCAGATAATGAAGTTGATGCAGATGATGAAGCTGCTGCTCTGCTGAGGCTTGCATCCAATATCTCCTTGCATTTCAGAATCTCCGACTGTCCCGGAAGGAAAGCCAGAATATCTCCCTCGTACCTATTTGCAGCCTTGAGGATGGTAGCCGCCACCTCTTTATATATGTCGTATCGCGCAATATCGGTCTCAGAATAAACTGTCTCTACGGGGAACATCCGTCCTTCGCTCTCTATCAATGGTGCCTGAAGAGCCTCGCAGATGGCGGAAGCATCGATGGTTGCCGACATGATGATGATTTTCAAATCTGGTCGGATGATTTCCTGGGCCTGTCGGGTGAGGGCTAGCGCCAGGTCGGAGTTGATGCTTCGCTCGTGAAACTCATCGAAGATGACGGCGCTCACTCCTTCGAGCGTGGCATCGTGGATGAGCATTCGGGTAAGTATTCCCTCGGTGAGCACCTCGATGCGGGTTCCTGAAGAAACCTTGTTCTCGAAGCGTACCCGGTAACCCACGGTCTTGCCAACGGGTTCGCCCAAGATGCTAGCCATTCGTTCAGCTATCTGACGGGCAGCAAGGCGGCGTGGTTCCAGCATCAGAATCTTTCCCTGTGGGGTGGCTCCGAGGAGGGTGAGTGGAAGCACGGTGGATTTTCCTGCTCCCGGCGGAGCGGTAACAACAAGGTTTGCCGACTCCTTCAGGGTGCTGTTGATGGTGTCGGCTATCTGGAATGCAGGAAGATGACCTGCCTGCTGTTTGATTCTATCGTAATTCATACTGCAAAGATACACATTATTTTTGTGATGGGCAAATGATTAGAAAGGTAATGCATGAGAATGGCGAATCTTGTAGATTTTTTCCCTTATCTGGTTCCATTTGGCTAGGACCAGGTAGCCAGATACGACTGCCAGATAGAGAAGCATCAACTGAAGGAGTGACAGATGAAGATGGTCTATGCTGGCACCCGGCAACAGACTGGTAAGCCGGAAGGCGGTATGGGTGGCTTGGGTAATGCTGGCAAGTACTGCTGCTACATGTTGCATCAGCCAGGTGCCGACGGAGGCAAGGCTGGAAATGTAGGTAAGGGGAGAAAGCAGCAGGAGTAGGGCACAAAGATAGAGGATGAGGGTGGCTGCCGGGATGGCGATGAAACTGGTGAGTAGGGAGTAGCAGGATATTCTGCCGAAATAATAGACGATGAGCGGAAGCGTACCTATCTGTGCCGCCAGGGATACGCTGAATAATCCCCAGAGGCAACGGATGATCTTGCCGTGGGATTTGAGCAGTCCGAAGAGCGGGGGATAGAATATGAGGATGGAAGCCACGGCGAGAAAGGACATCTGGAAACTGATGTCGAAAAGATGGAAGGGATTCAGAAACAGCATGATGACATAGGCTAGCGCCAGGGTGTTGAGCGAAAGGTCGGGGCGCAGGGCTAACAGGCAGAAACTGTAGATGCTGAGCATGGAGGCTGATCTGACGGCACTAGGGGGAAAGCCGATAAAGACGACATACGCCCATACGGCAATGAGGGACAGGGCAATGGTGGGTCTGGAACGGCGCTTTCCGCCCAGAAGAATCACGAAGAGCTGGAAGATAATGCCTATGTGCAAGCCGCTAACTGCCAGTATATGACTTGTGCCGGAGATGGAAAAGCTCTCCTTGGTTTCCCGGTCGAGTGAACCCTTATCGCCCATCGCCATCGCAGAAATCACGGCGAAATCCTGTCCGTCGATATGATAAGTATGCAGCTGCTGTTCCAGCTGCTGGCGGAAGGAACGGCTTGCCAGGATGGTGCGGTCGATGGGGGAGAGTGACTGGTAGGTCATGATGCTGCCAGGCGCTTTCGTCTTATCGATATGATGGGAGGTGATGAAACCGCCCAGACAGAACAGGCAGAGCGACAGAAGGAGGCTCTGAAGAAGGACCAACTGCTTGATTTTTCTGAAGAAGAGCCGGGAAAACTGACGGTTTTCAATGAGTACATAGCAGCAGCTGGCTAAGGATATGGCAATGATGGCTGCGATGAGCCAATAGCGCGTGGAGAAGTAATCATAGCTGTATCTGGCTGTGATGATGCTAAGTGATAGTATGAGGCTGAAGAACATCAGCGGAGTGACTGGGAGTCTTTTATTTCTGTCCATTTTAGCCGTGTTTTCAGGTTCGTTTAAAAAAGAGAAGCCCGACAAAAGGTTGGGATAGTCCAACTCTCTTATCGGGCTTCTCATATATATATAATAATGTATAAGCCTGCCTGGAAGCAGGAATACATCATTTCGGGAGATTACTCTCTCTTGAGATTATTCTCTCTTGAGATTATTTGCCGAATCCGAAGATACGCTTGATGAATTTCTTCACAGGATTATCGTTCTTCTGTGGATTGACAACAGGAGCGTACTTGCGAGGACCGGAATTCTCAGTTCCCTTCTTCTGCTGGTTCTGAGGAGCAGCGCCCTGTCGCTTCTGCTGGTTCTGCTGAGCGCCACCCTGCTTCTTCTGGGCTACGCCTCTGCCTCGGCCATTGCTTCCAGGACGAACGTTGTTCTCATTGCCTGGGCGCTGGTTGCCGTTAGACTGCTGATTGCCCTGCTGGTTGCCGTTCTCGTTGTTGCGCTGCTTATTGTTGTTGCGGCGCTTGTTGTTATTGCGGTTCTTCTGCTCGCCGTTGCGCTGCTCAGCGTTTCTCTGTTCATTGTTCTTGAACTCGCGATTCTTCTGCTCGCCGTTCTCGTGATTCTTCTGTGCACCATTCTCTCCATTGTTCTGAGGAGTCTTTTCCTGACGCTCGTTTGGCTTGTTTGGCTTGCGCTTGTGTGAAGTCTGGTCGCGGTCTTTCTGTCTGCGGCTCTTGGCGCTGGTCTTGCTCTTGCCCTCGCCCTCGCTGTTATTGTTGCCGCCGCGGTTGCCGTTGCGGTTGTTTCCGCCCTGCTTTCCGCCCTTGCCCTTTCGACCATTGTTGCGTTTTGAAGGCTTGTTGAGCTTGATGTATTCAGGGCCTTCGCCGCAATCTTCCGGCAGAGGCATCTTCTCTACCACCTTCTCCAGGAACTTCTCAATCTGCTGGAACCAGTACTGGTCTTCCTCGTTGACGAAGGTGATGGCTCTACCATCGCGGTTGGCACGGGCTGTACGACCGATGCGGTGAACATAATCCTCAGTATCGTGAGGAACGTCATAATTGATGACCATCTCGATATCATCAATATCGATTCCACGAGCCACGATATCCGTAGCAACCAGTACGTCGAACTGACCGCTCTTGAACTTGAACATCACATCATCGCGCTCTGCCTGCTCCAGGTCGGAGTGCATTGCACCGCAGTTGATACCAATCTGCTGAAGGGCAGCAGCCAGCTGCTTCACCTTCATCTTGCTGCCGCTGAACACGATGACGCGCTTCATATCGCCAGCCTTGAAGATATCCTTGATGATGGTCATCTTCTGGGTCTCGTAACAAACGTAAGCCTCCTGCTTGATCTTCTCGGCAGGCTTGCTTACGGCAAGCTTGATCTCTACAGGATCCTTGAGCAGGGCCTTGGCAAGTTCCTCAATTTTCTCAGGCATGGTGGCAGAGAACATAATGGTCTGGCAGGTCTTTGGCAACTTGGAAGCGATGGTATTGATGTCTTCAGAGAAGCCCATGTCGAGCATGCGGTCGGCCTCATCGAGAATGAAGAAGCTTACCTTGCTCAAATCTACATTACCCAGGGAAATGTGGGTGATGAGGCGACCTGGAGTAGCAATCACGACATCAGCACCCATGCGGAGACTCTTCAGTTCCTGATCGTAGCGGTTGCCGTCGTTGCCGCCATAAACAGCCACGCTGCTCACATCCTGCAGGTAGTAGCCGAAGCCCTGCATGGCCTGGTCTATCTGCTGGGCCAACTCGCGGGTTGGCGACATGATGACGCAGTTGATGGCGTCTTTCGGATAGCCGCCATCATCAAGCTTGCTCAATACTGGGAGCAGATAGGCTGCAGTCTTACCCGTTCCGGTCTGTGCCACGCCCAATACGTCGTGACCTTCCAATATCTCAGGGATACATTTTTCCTGTACAGGGGTGCAAGTGTCGAAGCGCATGTCGTATAATGCGTCGAGCACGTTGTCATTCAAATCTAATTCGTCGAAATACATTCTTTTCCTTTCTTTTGTTGACCATTGAGCCGGATGGATCTTCATCCGTTCCAATGGTCAAGGTTCTTTGTTTCAATGTTTAATTACCTCGGAGCCTTGCGGTAGCAGAAGTAGGCAACGAAGGCGAAGATGATGTTTGGCAACCAGGCGGCAAGTGCCGGAGGGAAGTTTGCCTGGATGGCAAAGGTTGCCGATACGGTTTGCAGCATGATGTAGCCGAAGCTCAGTGCAAGACCGATTCCCAAGGATAGGCCCATACCTCCCTTTCGCTTGCGCGATGAAAGCGAAACACCGATGATGGTGAGGATGAAGGAGGCAAACGAGGCGGCGATGCGCTTGTGGTATTCTACCTGATACTGCACCACATTGCCCGAACCGCGGTTGATCTGCTTGGAAATATACTCCTTCAGTTCCGGACTGGTGAAGGTTTCCTGCTGACCCTTGGAATAAACCAGGTCGGTAGGCTCCATCGTAATCAGCGTATCCTTCTGTGCTCCGCTGGTGATGTGCTCCTTCATACCTTTCAGCTGGCGCACCTTCCAGTTGCTCAGCTTCCAGTGGTATTTGCTGTCGGAGATCGTATCATACTGAATCTCCATTGCCGTAAGGTGGCTTACGAGTTTCTTGTCCTGGAACTTGTCGAGGCAGAATCCGTAACCCCGCTTCGAGTTGTTGTCGTAGTGCTGCATATAGGCAATTACGCCCTTATCTACCTGCAGCTGTACGTTTTCAGCAGAAGTATTCTTCTTCTTGTTCTTGTACATCGTCTCAAAGTTCTGGCGTACTACCGTGCCGTGTGGAATCACGTAGGCAGAGAGTACATAGCTCAAGGCTGAGAGCATGATGCAGGTGATGAGGTAAGGACGAAGGAGTCGCTTGAAGGAAACACCTGATGCCAGAATGGCGATGATTTCAGAGTTGCCTGCCAGCTTCGACGTGAAGAGGATGACCGCCACAAACACGAACAACGCACTGAAGAGGTTGGCGAAGTAAGGGATGAAGTTGGCATAATAATCGAAGATGATGGCCTTGGCTGGTGCATGATACTCCGTGAACTTCGCCAGGTTCTCATTGAAGTCGAACACGATGGAGATGGAGATGATCAGTGCAATCGAGAAGAAGTAGTAGCCTAAGAACTTCTTGATAATGTACCAGTCTAACCGCTTGATGTATCTCAGTGGGTTGAGATACCTGAGCACCCTGAGGAATCGCAGCTTGTGCCCGATCCAGCCTAGAATGCGGGCTATGCGCTGCAGGATGGCAATGAGCCAGCCGAAGCGAGATTCGAAGGCTCTGCCCATCTTGAGCAGTCTGCGATGTTTTCTGATGTATTTATAATCTTTCATCATTTAATGTAAAATATGTATAGGAGCATCCTATAAAGTTCAATGCTCAACGCTCAAGCTAGATTCGTCGGCCGAGTTGATCGATGATAGAGCGTTTCCACTCTACGAAGTCGCCCTGCTCAATATGGTGGCGTGCATCTGTAACAAGACGGAGATAGAACGACAGGTTGTGGATGCTGGCAATCTGCATGGCAAGGAGCTCCTGAGCCTTGAAGAGATGGTGCAGGTAGGCCTTGGTGGTTATCTGGTCGATGTCGCAGCCGTCTGGATCCACTGGACTGAAATCCATCTCCCACTTCTTGTTGCGCATGTTCATCGTACCATTATAGGTAAAGAGCATTGCATTGCGGCCGTTGCGGGTCGGCATTACGCAGTCGAACATATCGACACCACGCTCGATGGCTTCGAGCAGGTTCTGAGGAGTTCCTACGCCCATCAGGTAGCGAGGCTTGTCCTTTGGAAGAATCTCGTTCACCACCTCGATCATTTCGTACATCACCTCGGTAGGCTCGCCTACGGCAAGACCGCCGATGGCATTTCCGTCGGCTCCCTTATCGGCAATGTACTTGGCAGCTTCGCGGCGCAGCTCTGGGAAAGTACAGCCCTGGACGATAGGGAAGAGGCTCTGCTGATAACCGTAGAGAGGTTCTGTCTCGTCGAAGCGCTTGATGCAGCGGTCGAGCCAGCGCTGAGTCATCTCCAGACTCTTCTTCGCATACATGAAGTCGCTTTGTCCGGGAGGACACTCATCGAAAGCCATCATGATGTCGGCACCGATGATGCGTTCTGTATCCATCACGTTCTCTGGAGTGAAGAAATGCTTGCTGCCATCGATGTGGGAACGGAACTCGCAGCCCTCTTCTCTGAGCTTGCGGATTCCGGTAAGCGAGAATACCTGGAAGCCGCCGCTGTCGGTGAGGATAGGACGGTCCCAGCCGTTGAACTTATGCAGTCCGCCTGCCGCCTTGATGACGTCGAGTCCCGGGCGCAGGTAGAGATGGTAGGTGTTTCCCAGGATGATCTGGGCCTTTACCTGCTGGCGCAATTCTTCAAAATGTACACCCTTTACGCTGCCCACAGTTCCCACAGGCATGAAGATCGGAGTCTTGATCTGGCCGTGGTCGGTGGTGATGATGCCGGTGCGAGCATCGCTTGCCTTATCTGTTACTTGTAGTTCAAATTTCATTTCTTTTCTTTTTTGTCATTTTCAGGAATGGTGAAGTCGATAGGGTGCTTTACCTTCTCGTCGGTGAGGGCAAACTCCCAGACATCTGCTACATCTTCTACATAATGGAACTCTACGCCCTTGAGATACTTTTCAGGAATGTCGAGGATGTTCTTCTTGTTTTCCTTGCAGATCACGATGTCGGTAATGCCGGCACGCTTGGCAGCCAGGATCTTCTCCTTGATGCCTCCCACTGGGAGTACCTTGCCGCGAAGGGTAATCTCGCCGGTCATGGCTATGTTCTTGCGAACCTTGCGCTGGGTGATGGCCGAAGCGATACTGGTGGCAATGGTAATACCTGCCGAAGGACCGTCTTTTGGCGTTGCTCCTTCGGGTACGTGGATATGGATGTTCCAGTTTTCAAAGATGCGGTAATCCACGCCCAGCAGGTCGATATGCGCCTTGATATATTCCAGGGCGATGATAGCCGATTCCTTCATCACGTCTCCCAGGTTACCGGTCAGGGTAAGCTTGCCCTGTCTTCCCTTGCTCAGAGAGGTTTCGATAAAGAGAATCTCGCCGCCCACAGAGGTCCATGCAAGTCCTGTTACTACTCCTGCATAATCGTTGCCCTGATAGATGTCGCGGGTGAATGGGGCGGTGCCGAGAATCTCCTTCAGGTCTGATGCGGTGATGGATGGCTTCTCCAATTCCTTGGAATAGGCGAGCTTGTAGGCCATCTTGCGCAGTCCCTTGTTGATCTGCTTCTTGAGCTGGCGCACACCGCTTTCTCGGGTGTAGTGCTCGATGATGCCCTCAATGGCTGCCTTGTTGAAGCTTACCTTCGGGGTGAACTTGTCGAGACCTGTATTCTCCAATTCCTTCGGAATCAGGTGGCGCTTGGCAATCTCTATCTTCTCCTCCGTAATGTAGCCACCTACTTCGATGAGCTCCATTCGGTCGAGCAAAGGACGTGGGATTGAGCTGATGTCATTGGCGGTTGCGATGAAGAGAACCTTAGAGAGATCGTAATCCACATCCAGGTAATTGTCGTGGAAGGTGTTGTTCTGCTCTGGGTCGAGTACTTCAAGCAAGGCTGATGCTGGATCACCCTGGTGGTTGTTGGCTGAAACCTTGTCTATCTCGTCGAGGATGAAGACAGGGTTGCTGCTGCCTGCCTTGAGGATGTTCTTGACAATGCGGCCAGGCATGGCTCCGATATAAGTGCGGCGGTGACCGCGAATCTCGGCTTCATCGTGCAGACCGCCCAGAGACATTCTCACGTATTTGCGCTTCATGGCCTTGGCAATGCTCTTGCCCAGACTGGTCTTGCCGACTCCCGGAGGACCATAGAGGCAGAGAATCGGACTCTGCATTCCACCCTTCAGGGATCTTACGGCAAGATATTCCAGAATGCGTTCCTTTACTTTCTCCATGCCGTAGTGGTCCTGGTTGAGAATCTTCTGGGCATGAGACAGGCTGAGGTCATCCTCGGTGTATTCGCCCCAAGGCAAATCTACCAGCGTCTGCAGATAGTTGAGCTGGATAGGGTAGTCTGGGCTCTGAGGATGGATGTTGTCGAGTTTGGCCAACTCTTTCTGAAAAACCTTCTGGGTTGCCTCGTTCCATTTCTTGGTCTTGGCTTTTTCGAGCAGCTCCTTCTTTTCCGGACTGCTTTCGCCTTCGCCCAGCTCTTCCTTAATGTTCTTGATCTGCTGCTTCAGGTAATATTCCTTCTGCTGCTCGTCGAGATCAAACTGAGTCTTGTTCCTGATTTCATTTTGCAGGTAGAGCAGTTTCTGCTCCTTGTGCAAGGCCTTGAGTGCCTCTATCAGTCGCTCTGACAGCTTCTCCTGTTCCAGCATCTTGATCTTGTCTTCTGCCGTAAAAGGCAGGGAGGTGCAGATGAAGTTGCATTTCACGAAGCGATTGGTAATCTCATTGATCGCATAGACAGCCTCGTTGGGAATGTTCTCATTGTACTGAATGAATTTGATAGATTCCTCGAAGAATGTTTGGGTCAATGCCTTGAACATAGGATCTTCGGCTTCCTTTTCGGTAGGCCAGGTCTCTGGCAGACTTTCTACATCGGCAAGGTAGAATGGTTCCTTATCTACAATCTGCTTCATCTTGCATCTGCCTAAACCCTGTACGATGATGGTTTTCTGATGCTCATCGTTTGGCATGTTGATGACTCTCATCAACTTGGCAAATGTTCCGGTTTCGTACAAGTCTTCCTGATTAGGTGAGTCTATGTCCGCATGCTTCTGGCAAAAGATGCAGAATACTGTTTCTGGATTTTGCTCCAGCATGTTTGCCAACTCCTTGCTTTCCGCCCTGCCTATCAAGATAGGAGTAAGCACGGATGGAAAAACCACCAGGTCGCGAGTGCAGAGGGTAGGATAGACTCCTGCCTCCCTTTCTTGTATCAATACGGATGCATCGCCCTCAAAGTCGGCTATCATCTGGATTTGTGTATTCGAATTTCTGTTCATATTCTATTTGGTAAACACTTTTTGGGGTGTATATGAATTTCTGTTCTATTTTGATAAACACTTTTTGGAGTGCATATTCTCTTGAATATATATTTATAGGGTGCAAAGTTAGTGATTTTTGCCGAGAATCCCATCGTTTTTTCCGAAAATCACCTCTTTATTAGATATTATTATTAATATAAGCAAGAAGACTGTAATAAAATGCTGATTTTTGCGTTACTATTTTAAAAGTAAAACTATGACAGGATTTAAATTCAAACAATTTGAGATTCATCAGGATCGTTGCGCCATGAAAGTGGGAACGGATGGTGTGCTGCTGGGGGCATGGGCACCTGGCGGTAAACGCATTTTGGATGTCGGGTCGGGTACCGGACTCATTTCGCTGATGATGGCGCAGCGCTTCCCTGAGGCGCAGGTGCTGGGTATTGATATGGACGGAGAGGCTTGTGAAGAGGCTGCTGAGAATGTGGCTGCAAGTCCTTTTGCCGATCGTGTCGAAATAGAGTGCTGCCGATTGCAGGACTATCATTCTGCGGAGTCTTTTGATGCAATCGTAAGCAATCCTCCTTTTTTCTTGAATAGCCTAAAAAATCCAGACAGTAAACGTACGATGGCCCGCCATACTGATAGCTTACCTTTCAGAGATCTTTTCAGGGGAGCAAAAATGCTGCTGAGTGATGATGGAGTTTTTTCAGTGATAGTTCCTTCTGAGGTTCTTGAGGTGGTTGTGTCGGAAGCTTGTATGCTAGGATTTTATCTTGTCAGGCAGTGTGGTGTTAAGACAGTGGAGCGCAAACAGCCGAAACGCTATCTTCTGTCGTTCGCAAAGCATCGGTATAATGGTATGGAAAATACTATAAAAACAATGACCGATTCCGAGGGGAACCGGTCAGAATGGTATGCGAAAATTACAGAAGAATTTTATGTCAGGTAGGGGCTAGAGATTCAGCTTTCTCTGTACGAGCTTGCTGATGGCTCCTACTCGCTTGCTTTGGCGCTGGATGTCTTTGTGAATGTCATCGCGCACTATATTTATGTCATTGAAGAAATCGGCAAAGGCTGATTGAATGATGTTCGGCTTGCGTACACTCTTGTCTGCAAACGGATTTACAATCATCTTGATGCCTTTTTCTTCCATGTGCACATCTATGTCGGCGCCAGTCATCACTGGGTCGCCGTCATAATGGATGACACCCGGCTTGCTGCGGGTGATGTGGAGCTTCTTGCACCGGAAAGACTTGATCTTCGAGTTTTTGTCGAGGGTCTTGTTGAACATGTCGAAACTAACCTGTGAAGCTTCGATGACATCAAACGGTTCCATGATGACCACATCCATCAATCCATCGCTCATAGATGCCTGTGGGGCAATATAGGCGTTGTTGCCGTATTGGGAAGCGTTGGCACATGAGATGAGAAACGCTTTATATTGTTTTGTTCCAGTCTCATCCTCCAGAGTATATGTTTCAGGCTCATATTTCAAGCCTTCTCTCAGAATGTTCTCTGCATAGCTGATCGGCCCACGCTTTCCGCTTTCTGCAAACTTCATGCTGACAAAGGCGTCGAAGCCCATTCCGCAAGTGCAGAAGAATGGATATTCGTTGATGACTCCGTAGTCAAGGTCGTGTATTTTGCAGGCGTTGATGATCTCAATGCTTTTCTTTAGGTTCATTGGCAACAGCAGGTGGCGCGCCAGGCCGTTTCCTGAGCCGCAAGGCAGAATACCTAATGCTGAGTCGGAATGGACGAGGGAACGGGCCACCTCGTTCACGGTACCATCGCCACCTACTGCAACCACAATGTCTGCATGGTTGTCTCTGGCTTCGGCTGCCAGTTCTGAGGCGTGTCCTGGTCTTTCAGTCATTTTTATCTCGTACTCGAACTGCTCCTTGTCCAAAGTAGAATCTATCAAACTGGGAACCGCTGCTTTGCTGCTGGTTCCAGAAATCGGGTTCATGATGAAAACTATCTTTTTTTTCATATCTTAGTCAAGAAATTGTATTTTTAAACTGCAAAAGTAATAAAAATCCCTAAAATGGCAAGAAATATCTACTAAAAAAAGCATAAAAGTAAACTTTCTTAGGAAAAAAGCGGTTTTATTAGTCTTTTTTTGTATCTTTGCAGCCTGAAACTAGAAAATAAATTAAAATAGAAATAAAGTACACCTATTATAATGGGACAATTACAAGAAAGATACAAGAATTATCGTGTACCTCAGAAGTATATGGAAGCCGGTGTGTATCCATACTTCCGTGAGATTACAAGTAAGCAGATGACAGAGGTAACTGACATCGACGGTCACAAGATCCTGATGTTCGGTTCTAATGCTTACCAGGGTTTGACAAATGATCAGCGTGTTATTGATGCAGCTAAGGCTGCTCTTGACAAGTACGGCTCAGGCTGTGCTGGTAGCCGCTTCCTCAATGGTACACTCGATTTGCATGTGCAGCTCGAAAAAGAGCTTGCTGAGTTTATGGGCAAGGATGAGACATTGTGCTTCTCTACTGGTTTCTCTGTAAATCAGGGTGTGTTGGCATGTGTTGTAGGTCGTAACGACTATATCATCTGTGACGATCGTGACCACGCCAGTATCGTAGATGGCCGTCGTCTTTCATTCGCTACCCAGCTTCACTACAAACACAATGATATGGAAGATTTGGAGCGCGTGCTCTGTAAGCTTCCTGAGGATGCAATCAAGCTCATCGTTGTGGATGGCGTGTTCTCTATGGAGGGCGATTTGGCTAACTTGCCAGAGATCGTGAAGCTGAAGCATAAGTACAACTGCTCTATCATGGTAGATGAGGCTCATGGCCTTGGTGTGTTTGGTAAGCAGGGACGTGGTGTCTGCGATCATTTCGGTCTGACCGATGAGGTAGATCTCATCATGGGTACCTTCTCTAAGAGTCTGGCATCTATCGGTGGTTTCATCGCATCAGATAAGGATACCATCAATTTCCTCCGTCACAACTGCCGTACTTACATCTTCAGTGCATCCAACACTCCAGCAGCTACAGCAGCAGCGCTTGAGGCACTCCACATCATTCAGAATGAGCCAGAGCGTTTTGAGAATCTTTGGGATGTTACCAACTATGCTTTGAAGCGTTTCCGTGAGGAGGGTTTCGAGATTGGTGAGACTGAGAGTCCTATCATTCCTCTCTACGTTCGTGATGCAGAGAAGACATTCGTTGTTACCAAGCTGGCTTATGATGCAGGTGTGTTCATCAATCCTGTTATCCCACCAGCATGTGCTCCTCAGGACACATTGGTGCGTTTTGCTCTTATGGCTACTCATACAAGAGAGCAGGTAGAGAAGGCTGTTGAGATCTTGAAGAAGATTTTCGTAGAGGAAGGTATCATCAAGGCGTAATAGCAAAACAATGCGGTTGCTGAAAAATCATCAATCGCCATATATAATTAAGGTATAAAGGGGTAATTTCTTCGGAAGTTGCCCCTTTTTTAGGAAAAAACGGAATAAATGCATATTTTTACAAAAAAAGTTGCTGAAAAATTTGGTGGAATAAGAAAAATGTTGTACCTTTGCACCCGCAATTCAGAAATGATGCTTACTACAAAGAAGTAATTTCATTGTGAGAAGA
>ULSX01007405.1_pt1 | contig 35355 bp, 37 predicted proteins | sample 1957031 | NCBI WGS metagenome assembly ULSX01 (sample SAMEA4835718, study PRJEB28245) | human gut metagenome | biome: gut microbiome; material: fecal sample | place: Denmark | collected 2008 | reverse complement strand
GCTTTCCTGTAAAGTAAAAAACGATCCGCGAGGATGCGCACCGCGGCATATAAGGTAGATGTCGCAAGCAGCTGCCGCAGGCGCGAGAATGTGTCCAGGCACATTCTTTTTAATAGCCAGGCATTTACAAGGAGGACACATCTATGTATTCCATGAAAAGCAGAGTAAGATATAGTGAAACAGACAGCGGACAGAAGATGACATTTCAGGCATTGACTAATTATCTGCAGGATTGTTGTATATTCCAGTCAGAGGATCTTGGAATTGGCGTGGACTATTTGAAGGAGCATGCACAGGCATGGTTTTTGGCATCCTGGCAGATTGTGGTAGAACGGCTGCCGGTTCTTGGAGAAAAAATAACAGTAAAGACCTGGCCATATAACTTTAAAGGTTTTTATGGTTATCGTAATTTTACCATAGAGGATGCTGAGGGAAAAATCTGTGCTTATGCGGATTCCCAGTGGATTTTTATGGATTTAAAGAGGGAAAGACCGGCACGGATTTCTGATAAGATGTTAGAAGAATATCAGATGGAAGAGCCTTTCAAAATGGACTATGCGGACAGAAAGATAAAACTTCCGGAGAAAATGCAGGAAAAGGAAAGCTTTCAGATTCGCCCGGAGCAGATTGATACCAATCATCATGTAAATAATGAACAGTATATTGCCATGGCAAAGCATTATCTGCCTGAGAATTTTAATATCCATAAAATGCGGGCAGAATACCGAAAAGCAGCAGTATTAGGAGACAAGGTATTCCCATTTGTATATGCAGATGATAAAATGTATCTGGTATCACTGGCGGATGAAGAGCAGAAGCCATATGCCATTGTAGAATTTGAACAATAGAAAGCAGGAAAATATGAATCTTGGAGAAAAACAGGAACTGACAGCAGTAAAGAAAGTTGAATTTGGAATGTATCTGGCAGAAAATCCGGAGGATGAGACCAGAGTGCTTTTGCCGGCAAAACAGGTGCCGGAGGGACTTCGTGTCGGAGATAAAGTGGAAATCTTTTTATACCGGGATTCCAAAGACCGCCTGATTGCAACCACCCATGAACCGAAACTGGTGCTGGGACAGCTTGCAGTGCTTCCGGTATTGGAAGTTGGTAAAATAGGAGCATTTTTAGACTGGGGACTGGAAAAGGATTTATTCCTTCCTTATAAGGAGATGACCCGCAAGGTAAATGCCGGGGATGAAGTCATGGTAACTTTATATATTGATAAGAGCCGCAGACTTTGTGCCAGCATGAAGAATCTTTATGACCTTTTAAGCAAAGATTCTCCATATAAAGCAGGGGATGAAGTAGAAGCAAGAATCTATGAATTCAGCGATAATTTTGGAACCTTTGCAGCGGTGGATGATAAATATTCTGCAATGATTTCCAAGCATGAGGACAGCAGCCATCTTCGGATAGGGGATGTAATTGCTGCCAGGGTAGTCAATGTAAAACCGGATGGCAAACTGGATATTACCCTTCGGGAAAAAGCTTACCTTCAGATGGACAGCGATGCACAGAAGGTAATGGAAGTGATAGATTCCTATGCCGGTGTACTGCCATTTACAGAAAAGGCATCACCGGAAGTAATCATGAGGGAAACCGGACTTAGCAAGGCAGCATTCAAGCGTGCTGTAGGCAGACTCTATAAGGAGAGAAAGATAACCCTCAGCGAGCATGCAATTCGTAAAAACAGTTAATTTACGCGAGCAGCCAGAAAAACCGCATGTTTGCATGCAGATTTGGCGAGCACCGCGAATAGTTATTATTTAAATAAAGAAAGAAGGAACGAGACATGAAGAAAGTAATCGCAACAGAAAAAGCACCGGCAGCAATCGGACCATATTCACAGGCAATTGAAGTAAATGGAATGGTATATACTTCTGGTATTATTCCCGTTGTACCGGCAACCGGCGAGATTCCGGAAGGCTCGGTAGCACAGGCAAAACAGGCACTGACCAATCTTTCCAATCTTTTAGAAGCAGCAGGCACAAATATGGACAAAGTGGTTAAGACGACGGTATTCATCAAAGAGATGAATGATTTCGTAGCAATTAATGAGGTTTATAAGACATTCTTTACCACCGATTTCCCGGCAAGAAGCTGCGTAGAAGTAGCACGTCTTCCAAAAGACGTTATGCTTGAAATCGAAGCAATCGCAATGAAATAAGACAAGGAAACATAGAAAAAGACCGGAAATCTTAAAGTCTCCCTGAAGGAAGAAAAAGATTCCGGTCTTTTGCGTTGCAATGTATTGTCTTGCAAAACCATACAGTGGATTTAAACGGAGACATCAAAGTTCCCGCCAACAGCAGGATTTACAGACAATTCCATGGCACGAATCAGGCTGTCACTCATACTCTGACTGACATCCAGCTGGTTACTCAGCATTGCAACTCCAATCGCTTCGCTGGTTGGAGTAGAGGCACTGTTGAGTGCGCTTAAAGCAGTATTGTTTAATGCTGCAATATCCATATCAGTCACATCCTTTCTGCTTTGATATGTACTTTCATTATGGCATGGCAGATTAGAAAAAGCAAGGAAACATTCATATATTTTGGAAAAGGTGGTATACTTATCCTGCTGAAGAAATGGAGGAACCATAACATGTATGATGTGATTATAATAGGAAGCGGTCCTGCGGGGCTGTCAGCAGCAATTTATGCAGGAAGAGCAAAATTTGATACACTTATAATAGAAGAAAAACCTATGAGTGGAGGCCAGATTGTCAATACCAGTGAGGTGGACAACTATCCGGGACTGCCGGGAGTTGGTGGATTTGAACTGGCGCAGAAGATGCGTGAACATGCCCAAAAGAGCGGTGTAACCTTTGCAAAAGAACAGGCCGTATCGGTGGAGGATAAGCAGGAAAAGAAACTTGTAACAACAAATCAGAAACAGTATGAAGCAAAAGCAGTAATCATTGCATCAGGAGCATCTTACCGGAAGCTTGGGGTACCGGGGGAGGAAAGACTTACCGGTATGGGAGTTTCGTATTGTGCTACCTGCGATGGAGCATTTTTCCGGAATCGGACTGTTGCGGTGGCAGGCGGTGGTGATGTTGCGTTAGAGGATGCCCTCTTTTTGGCAAGAGGTTGTGAAAAAGTATACCTCATTCACCGGAGAGACAGTTTCCGTGGCGCAAAAGTGTTGGCGGAGCAGGTGCAGACAAATGAAAAAATTGAAATATTATATGATACCGTAGTAGAGGAAATCTGCGGTGAAGGAATGGTAGAGAAAATCAAAATATTAAATAAGAAGACACAGGAAGAAAAAATGCTTCCGGTAAATGGCATTTTTATTGCTGTGGGAATGGCACCGAATACCGTAAAAGTAATACCGGATCTGGCATTGGATGATACAGGATATATCAAAGCCGGAGAGGATGGAAGGAGCAGTGTGCCTGGCATATATGCAGTGGGAGATGTCAGAACCAAGCAGCTGCGTCAGGTGGTAACTGCAGTAGCAGATGGCGCCAATGCCATTGCTTCTATGGAAAGTGATGGAGCAATTTCGTAAAAGAACGGAAAGAATGATGTAAAAAAAGCGGGAATTTTAGGTTGACATGATAGATTAGCTGCGCTATAATGACTCTGTAATAAATGTAATAAATTTGTAACAAATCGTTAGGTTTGGAGGTTTTTATGTATAAGAAAGCGTTAAGATTAACAGCCTGCGGACTCGCAAGCGCATTATTAATCACTGGAAGCAATACAACAACATATGCAGCACCAGTCGCAGGTGTTACTTCAGCAATGGAAGTGGGGGCTTCCAATGACACATTAGTAGCAGGTTTTTCTTTGACATTCAGCAATTATATGGCAAGCAGTGAGCTTGTAGCAAAGGCGAATGTGGCAACTGCACAGAATAATGACACACCTGTTGTTACAGAAGGGGATGCAGCACAGCAGGATACAGCAGAAGAGGCACAGCCGGCAGAAGAAGATCCGTTCGCAAATGTGGCAATTGCACAGGTTGATAACTATGTAAATATCAGAAGCGAAGCATCAGAAGACAGTGAGGTGCTTGGTAAGCTTTATAATAATTCAGCAGCAACCGTCCAGCAGACCGTAGATGGCTGGTATCAGATTACTTCTGGTACCGTTACCGGTTACGTTAAGAGTGAATATGTAGTAGTCGGCAACGAAGAACTGGCCCGTTCCGTCGGACGTCGTGTAGCAACTGTAAATGAAGATGCAGTTACTTTATTTGTGAGAACAGAGCCTTCTACCGATTCTAAGAAACTTGGAATGGTTGCAGGACTGGATGATTTGACAGTTACAGATGAGTCTGTAGATGGATGGGTAAAAGTTTCCATCGAAGAGGGCGAGGGATATGTATCCGCTGATTATGTAACATTATCTACTGAATTCGTTCAGGCAGAATCCAAAGAAGAAGAAGCCGCAAGACTTGCAAAAGAAGAGGCTGAAAGAAAAGCAGCAGAAGAAGCCGCAAAGAAAGCAGCAGAAAAATCCTCTAAGAGCAGCAGCTCATCCTCCAGTACATCTGGTGGTACATCTACATACAATGCACCATCCGGATCTGATGGAGCAGCAGTTGCAAACTTCGCAAGCCAGTTCGTTGGTAATCCATATGTAGCAGGTGGAACAAGCTTAACAAACGGAGCAGACTGTTCCGGATTTGTAATGAGTGTATATGCACAGTTTGGAGTATCATTACCACATTCTTCAGGAGCAATGAGAAGCTGCGGATATGAAGTTGGTACAGACCAGATGCAGCCGGGCGATATCGTATGCTACAGTGGACATGTTGCAATTTATGTTGGTAACAACACAATCGTACATGCCAGCACACCATCTTCAGGAATCAAATTTACATCACCGATTGACTATAAGCCAGTTCTTTCCGTAAGACGTATTTTCTAGGATATCCGGATTTGATTTACGCGAGTAGCGAGAAAAATCGCATGCTTGCATGCAGATTTGGCGAGCACCGCGATAACTCGAGAAACTCGCAAAGCGTGTTTCTCGTAGTTTATGGTAAAATTAAGGATGAAATAATATTGAAAAAGATAAACAGGGACTGTTGCGGTTGCAACAGTCCTTTTTTTGCTTTACAGGAAATTGCTTTCCTGTAAAGTAAAAAACGTTCCGCGAGGATGCACACTGCAGGTAGACATTTGGAAAAAAGCAGATATAAAAATTTGATACGTTATTAAAAAATATTCTATTTTTATCTGGAAAAACTGCAATTATAATAAAATCAGCCAATAAAGTGGCGGAGGCGCATTATTATAGAATGAAAGGAAAGGCAGGTTACCACAGATGGAATATACAGCATCAGAACAAAGATATGAAACCATGAAATACAGAAGAGTAGGAAAGAGCGGATTGTTGTTTCCAATATTGTCCCTTGGTTTCTGGCATAATTTTGGAACCAATGATAATTATGAGAACATGAAGGCGATGTGTTTTACGGCATTTGACCATGGAATCACACAGTTTGACCTGGCAAATAATTATGGCCCGGAATATGGCAGTGCAGAGAGTAATCTTGGCAGGATCATGCGGGAAGAATTGCATGCCTACCGCGATGAATTGTTAATTACAACGAAAGCAGGTTTTGATATGTGGCCGGGACCTTATGGGGATCATGGCAGCAGGAAGTATCTGATTGCGAGCTTAGACCAGAGCTTAAAACGTATGGGACTTGAATATGTGGACATTTTTTATCATCACAGAATGGATCCGGATACGCCATTGGAAGAAACCATGCTGGCATTAGACCAGATTGTAAGAAGCGGAAAAGCACTATATGTAGGAATCTCTAATTACGATGGAGAACATATGAAACAGGCGGCTGAAATCTTAGAAGATTTAAAGTGCCCTTTTGTGATAAACCAGAACCGCTATAATATCTTTGACCGTACGGTAGAGAAAAATGGCTTGTTAGAAGCTGCAAAAGAGAAGGGGAAAGGTGTGATTGCATTTTCTCCACTTGCACAGGGAATGCTGACGGATAAATATCTCAATGGAATCCCTGAGGACAGCCGGATTAAAAGAGATGGCAGATTCCTTCATGCATCCGACCTTACGGAAACAAGAATGCAGCAGATTAAGAGTCTGAATGAGATCGCAAAGCGCCGTGGACAGACACTGGCACAGATGGCATTAAGCTGGATATTAAGGGATGAGACGGTAGCAAGTGTTCTGATTGGCGCATCCCGTCCACAGCAGATATTAGATAATTTAAAGATTGTAGATGCACCGGCATTTACCACGGAAGAGTTAGAAGAAATCGAAGCTGTCTGCAGAGCCTGAATCCTGGACGCAAATGCAGTTTTAGAAAAAAGAATAGAAGGAATTGTTCATACAATTTTCCAATCAAAATAGTTATGTGAACGAATATGATATTATGTAAATATACATATGGGGAAGAGGGACTATTTTGAAAAGTGGAAAAGAAATTCATTTGACGGAAAAGAAGTGTAAATTGCAATCAGACAATTTTACACTTCTTTTTTGAAAATATACAATATGCACAAAAAAGAAAAGAACGTCGAAAAAAAGTGCTGGAAATTATAAAAAAGTCCCAAAAGTTATCCACATCGAAAAATGTGGAAATATCGAAAAAAAGGAGTTATACACCAAGTTATACACATTATCCACAGAAAAAAGGAGAAAAATATAGGTTTACATAGCAAAAAATAAGAACGGATGTTTTGTGAACAAATGATAAAGTTGATAACTTTTCAAAAAAATATACAAAATCTATTGACATTGCAATATTGAAAAAATCATATAAAATTGTCTGAAAATGTCAGTTTATTTACAAAGGTGTAAAAAGGCAATCGGAGAAAATAATTACAGAAAATTTGCACAATGGTTGAAAAAAACAGGAGCTTTTGCTATACTACTTGCATAAAAGCGCATGGAAATGCACAGAATAAGACAGGTGTAAGATGTTAAAGAAAATCGATATACTGGGAATAGAAGTAGATAATTATACAGTCCGTGAAGCAATGATGCAGGTAGAAAATTATCTGGATAACACGGTAATGAATACCATAGAGACCATAGATATGAAGATGCTAGAACTGGCAGGACGGGATGAAACAGTACGGGCGTGCATGGAACAGCTGGATCTTGCGGTAATCGGAGAGAAGGAGATTCTGATTGCGGCAGATGTTCATTCCAGCCAGCGGATCAGTGAGACAATCAATCATGATTTTTTCAGGGAATTCATCAAGCGGATTATCCGTAACCATAAGAGAGTATTTTTGTTGGCAGAAACCATTGCTCAGGAAGAACAGCTGGAGCATTTCCTTGTAGGAAAATACGAACAGATTGAGGTGGCAGGTCATTGTGCGATAGAGGAAAAGTCCAATGACTTTGAAAGTGTGGTAAATGAGATTAACAGTGCCAGTGCAGATGTTATTTTTTCCATTCTGCCGTCTCCGTTACAGGAACAGTTTTTGACAGAAAATAAAAGCAAACTGGATGCTAAAATATGGTATGGGTTGAGCAGTGATTATGCACCGCGTTCCCGTATCAGCAGAATATCCCAGATAGCGGGCAGATTGATTCATAAGAAGAAACTGCAGAGCAAATTACACAAATATAATAAAGATTAAAGGAAACGGATGGTTATGGGTCTGGGATATAAAAGACCGGCCATAGTGGATTATTTGTGTATGACAGCAGGAACCTGCCTTATGGGTATAGCAATTCAGTCCATCTATGACCCGGTAGGAATGGTTGTTGGTGGATTTACCGGAGTTGCAATTCTCATCAGACAACTGACAGTAAAATGGATTCCCGGAGGAATTCCGTTATGGTTTACGAACCTGGCGTTGAATCTTCCGGTTTTTTTATGCGCATGGAGAAGAAAGGGAAAGAAATTTTTGTGGCGGGCATTATATGGAATGGTAATGCTGTCTTTCTGGCTTCTGGTACTGCCTCACTGGAATATAGCCCAGGATGATTATATGCTGGCAGCTATTTATGGCGGATGCATCTCCGGAGCGGGAATCGGTCTGGTTCTGGTGACGAAGTCCTCTACTGGAGGGACAGATATGGTAGCCACTTTATTACAGCGTTTTCTTAAACAATATACCATTGCACAGATTATGCTGGTGTTAGATGGTATCATTGTGTTAAGCGGAATGTTTTTCTTTGGAGTAAAGCCGACGTTATATGCTGTGGTGGCAATTTTTATAACAACGGAAGTATCGGATGCAATTATGGAAGGTATCAAATATTCCAAGGCGGCGTATATCATTACGGAAGATGCCGCTGAAGTGGCAGATGCACTGATGCACCGGATGAACCGCGGTGTTACGGCGATTCATGCAAAGGGAATGTATTCCGGAAATGAGAAGGACATACTCTTTTGTGCAGTGCCGAAAAAGGAAATTGTAGAGTTAAAAGAGATAGTAATGGAACTTGACGCGAAAGCTTTTGTAATTGTGACGGATGCCCGGGAAGTGCTGGGAGAAGGTTTTTTGGAATATTAGCATAAAAATATTCACATTTCCTCTTTATTTTTTTGACGTTTTGCATTAAAATAGGATTCAAAGAGTTTTATCTTTCACAAAAGGATGCAAATTTTTTGTGAAAGTTGTCCAGTAACTGGGGCGATATTGATAAGAGAAGGAGAAAAAAGTATGATTTCAAATCAGATACTTCAAAACACAATTGACGGTTTGAAAGGGATTACAAGAGTGGATATGTGCATTATCGATACTGAGGGGAAAGTATTGGCAACCACATTTCCCGATGCAGATAATTATATCAATCCTGCATTGGCATTTGTAGAATCTCCGGCAGACAGTCAGGTGATTCAGGGATGCCAGTTCTTTAAAGTTTTTGATGATCATCAGATAGAATATGTTTTACTGGCAAATGGTGACAGTGATGATGTGTATATGGTGGGAAAAATTGCTGGTTTCCAGATTCAGAATCTTCTGGTAGCATATAAGGAGCGGTTTGATAAGGACAACTTTATCAAGAATCTGCTGCTGGATAATCTTCTTTTAGTAGATATTTATAACCGTGCGAAGAAACTTCATATTGAAACGGAAGTACGCCGCGTGGTATATATTGTAGAGACCAACCGGGAAAAGGACGGAAATGAACTGGAAAAAGTACGCAGTATCTTTGGCGGAAAGTCCAAGGATTTTGTGACAGCGGTAGATGAGAAAAATATCATTGTGGTAAAAGAACTTGCAGAAAATGAGACCTATGAGGATTTGGAGAAAACGGCAGAAGTCATCTTAAATCTATTCAAGGCAGATGAAGACTGCGAGGCTTATATCGCATATGGTACCGTAGTAAATGAGATTAAGGAAGTATCCCGTTCTTATAAAGAAGCCCGCATGGCATTGGATGTAGGAAAGATATTCTTTGAAGAGAAGAATATTATTGCGTATTCTGCACTGGGAATTGGACGTCTGATTTATCAGCTCCCGATTCCACTTTGCAAAATGTTTATCAAAGAGATTTTCGATGGAAAATCTCCGGATGATTTTGATGAAGAAACACTTACTACCATCAATAAATTCTTTGAAAACAGCCTGAACGTTTCAGAAACATCCAGACAGTTATACATACACAGAAATACACTGGTATACCGTCTGGATAAACTGCAGAAAAGCACAGGCTTAGACCTTCGGGTATTTGAAGATGCCATTACATTTAAAATTGCATTAATGGTAGTAAAATACATGAAATATATGGAGACATTGGATTACTAAGCAGTAGTTTTAGGAGGAACACATGATTAAGCTTGAACATGTAAGCAAGTCATATTCGGCAGGAATACCGGCATTAAATGATATCAGTCTTAATATAGAAGAAGGGGAATTTGTTTTTATCGTTGGAAACAGCGGCTCCGGAAAGTCAACACTGATTAAATTATTGTTAAAAGAATTAGAGCCGACCAAAGGGGTTATTACGATTAACAACCGTAATTTAAATGCAATCCGGAGAAAACAGATACCGAAATATCGTCGTAATGTAGGTGTTGTGTTCCAGGATTTCCGTCTTTTAAAAGACAGAAATGTATATGAGAATGTAGCATTTGCCCAGAAGGTAATAGGTACTCCGGCAAGGCTCATAAGAAGCAGTGTACCGACCATGTTATCTATGGTAGGGCTGGCTGCCAAATATAAATCTTATCCAAAACAGTTGTCCGGTGGAGAACAGCAGAGGGTTGCCATTGCAAGAGCACTGGTAAATCAGCCGAAGATTCTTCTGGCAGATGAGCCAACCGGTAATCTTGATAACCATAATGCATGGGAAATCATGAAGCTCTTAGAGGAGATTAACCAGAAGGGAACGACAGTAGTCGTTGTTACACATAATCTTGAGATTGTCAAGGCAATGAAGAAACGTGTAATCACAATGAAGAAAGGCGTCATTATCAGTGACGAGAAAGGTGATTGCAGCGATGAGGATTAGTTCGTTTTTCTATTCAATAAAACAGGGTATCAAGAATATCTGGCGTAACAAAATGTTTTCAGTAGCATCTATTGCGACCATGTGTGCCTGTATCTTTTTGTTTGGACTTTTCTATTCGATTGTGGAAAACTTCCAGTCAATGGTAAAAGAGGCAGAGGAAGGCGTTGCAGTATCTGTTTTCTTTAATGAGGGAATCTCGCAGGAACAGATAGATGAGATTGGTAATAAAATTAGTAAGCGTGTGGAAGTTGCCAGCTATGAATTTATTTCCGCAGATGAAGCGTGGGAAAGGTGTAAAGAGACATATTTTGGTGGCTCAGAAGAAGCAGCAGAGGGGTTTGCGGAGAATCCACTTGCTAATTCTGCCAGTTATGAAATTTATATGAAAGATGTTTCCATGCAGGATGCACTGGTTACATATTTAGAGTCCTTAGATGGCGTAAGGGAAGTGCATCATTCTGCAGTGGTGGCAAATACATTGTCTGATTTTAATAAACTGATTGCGTATGTTTCCGGAGGCATTATCTTAATCCTGCTTGCGGTTGCTATCTTCTTAATCAGTAATACCGTTACAGTTGGCATATCGGTACGAAGAGAAGAGATTGCGATTATGAAGCTGATTGGAGCTACGGATTCTTTTGTGCGGGCACCATTTGTAGTAGAGGGTGTGCTGATTGGACTTCTGGGTTCTGCATTGCCACTGATTCTGCTTTACTTCATGTATGGCAAGATTATAGTATATGTAGCGGACAAATTCAGCTTTTTAGATAATATTATGAATTTTATTCCGGTTGCAGAACTGTTTCACAGTCTGGTTCCAATTTCACTGCTGTTGGGAGTGGGAATTGGATTTGTTGGCAGCCGGCTGACTATTAAGAAGCATTTGAAAGTATAAGGACAAAGGGTATCGCCTGTGTACTGGGGCAGTCACAGGGATACCCTGTTTTGAATATATAAAAGGTGATGAGAATAAGATGAAGATACGAAGAAAAGTAACAACCGCAATACTGACAGCTGTGATGTTACTTTCTCCGGTGATGGAGATATCTGCCAGCAGCCTGTCTGATGCACAGAAGGAAAAAGAAAATTTAGAGAAGCAGTTAGAGGAGGCCCAAGGTGTCATTGATGGGCTGAAAGATTCCAAGGCTGATATTCAGACGAAGGTAAAGGAATTAGATCAGCAGCTTACAAGCATTTCTCTTGAAATTACCAATACACAGGCACAGTTAGAGGAAAAGAGTGCCGAGATTACAGACACCCAGAGCGAATTAGAGGATGCCCAGGCGGATGTGGCAAGCCAGGCAGAAGCTATGAGCAAAAGGATTCAGTTTATGTATGAAAATAGTGGAAAAATGTCATATCTGGAAGCATTTTTTCGATCCGGCAGTATGGCAGAATTTTTGAATCAGGCAGAATATATCCGGCAGATTTCAGAATATGATAGAGATATGCTGCAGCAGTACAATGACAGTGTACAGACCGTGGCAGATGCCAAGGAACAGTTAGAACAGGAATATACAGAGCTGGAAGAATTGAAGGCACAGGTAGAATCCCAGCAGCAGACCGTGCAGGCTCTGATGGATGCCAAGGAAGACGAACTGGATAAGGTAAAGAGTGACATTACGGTGGCACAGTCGGATGCAGATGCAGTACAGGCAGAGATTGATGCACAGAATGAAATTATTGCGCAGATTCAGGCAGAGGAAGCCAGAAAAAAAGCGGAAGAAGAGAAACGAAGACAGGAAGCAGAGGAAAATGGAACTACTCCGGATACGACTCCCGGAGATGTATATGGTGGCGGGGCTTTTGTATGGCCGTGTCCGAGCAGTACCAGGGTAACCAGTGATTACGGAACGCGATTATCTCCGACCCAGGGAGCATCCTCTAATCATAAGGGACTGGATATTGGGGCAAGCTATGGTGCGAGTATTGTGGCGGCGGCAGATGGAACGGTTTCCTATGCAGGCTATAATAATGGAATGGGCAACTATGTAATGATCAGCCACGGCAGCGGGCTATATACAGTATATGGGCATGCTTCGGCACTTTTGGTATCCACCGGTGATAAAGTCACGGCGGGACAGACGATAGCCCAGGTAGGAAGTACCGGTATATCTACTGGAAATCATTTACATTTTGGCGTATCCTTAAATGGAAGCTATGTAAGCCCATGGAATTATCTGAGTAAATAGTAAAAGAGGAAGAAAGATGGACGAAATAAGGGAAGAGACAAATTCAGCAGAAGCAATCAGGCAGGAAATAAAGGAAAAGAGAAGAACTTACTGGCGTGGTGCGATTACCGGTGCTGCTTCGGTCATGGCGGTATTGCTGATTGTATTATTGATTGGTATTTACAGTGGTGCTGTGGTAATTGGTGGAAAAGGCGTAACAGGAGGCAGCCAGACGGTAACAGCATCAGATGGAGATCTGCTTTCAAAGGATGTCATCAATAAGCTTGATAATCTGGCAGACCAGATTAATGCAGATTATTATGAAGATGTGGATCAGGAAGACTTGATTAACGGAATGTATAAAGGCTTGTTCGAGGGGATTGGAGACCCGTACAGTGAGTATTATACCCCGGAAGAATATGAAGATATCATGATATCCACCCATGCAAATTATTATGGAATCGGAGCAGGACTTACCCAGGATAAGAATACCATGGAAGTATCCGTTACCCATATTTATGATAATTCTCCGGCACAGGAAGCAGGATTAAAAGAAGGCGATAAGATAGTCAAGGTAGATGATATTGAAGCCACTTCTATGGAACTATCGGAACTGGTAACCAACATCCGTGGCGAAGAGGGAACCACCGTTCATCTGGTAATTGAAAGAGAAGGGGAATCGGAAAATCTGGAATTTGATGTGTCCCGTGCCAAAGTAGATATTCCAACAGTAGCTTATAAAATGTTAGAAAACAATATCGGATATATACAGGTATCTGAATTTGCAGAGAATACACCAACCCAGTTTTCGGATGCAATTACAGATTTACAGGGTCAGGGTATGGAGAAGCTGGTTATTGATTTACGTGATAATGGCGGCGGAATGGTAGTATCCTGTCAGCAGATGTTGGATATGATTCTTCCGGAAGGAACCGTTGTTTATACGGAAGATAAATATGGCAACCGTCAGGATTATACTTCTGATGCAGAGCATTATCTTGATATGCCGATTGCAGTATTAGTTAATGGCAATTCCGCCAGTGCATCCGAGATATTTGCAGGAGCCATCCGGGATTTTGATTATGGAACACTGATTGGAACCACAACCTTTGGAAAAGGCATTGTGCAGAATATCATGCAGTTAAAGGACGGCAGTGCCATTAAGCTTACGGTAGCAAAATATTATACACCAAACGGTGATAACATCCATGGAACCGGAATTACACCGGATGTTGAAATTGAATATGAGTACACCGGAGATACCGAGGGTACTTATGATGAGATGCAGGATAATCAGATATTAAAAGCCATTGAAGTATTGAACGGAGAAGAATAATGAAGATGAATAACGAAGAGAAGAAAAAACTTATCATTCGCTATGTGGTGGCAGTAATTCTTTTGGTAGTTACCATTCTCGTACTTAAGGGGATGTATCAGGATGCGGAAGAGCATGACAATGCACAGAATACAGAAATTACAACAGAGATAAATCATGAGTGAATTAAATGAAAAGATTCGCCAGCAGTTAATGGAATGGGCAGAAACGGATTTTGGCACCTTTTCCGCCGGATTGATTCCGGGGGAAAAACATGTGCTTGGAGTAAGGCTGCCATTACTTCGTTCTTATGCAAAAGAATTAGCAAAAGGAGACTGGCAGACTTACCTTTCACAGGCATCGGATGATTCCATGGAAGAGACCATGTTACAGGGCATGACCTTAGGCTATGTGAAAAGTGATTTCGCAGGAATCCGTCCGTATCTTGATGCCTTTCTTCCAAAGATTAAGAACTGGTCGGTATGTGACAGCACCTGTGCAAGTTTAAAAATTGCCAGAAAAGAGCCGGGGGCAGTTTTAGAATATTTACTGCCTTATCTTCGCAGTGACGAAGAATTTTTCATCCGGTTTGGCGTTGTGATGTTATTAGATCATTTTATTACGGAAGACTATATCGACCTTGTCTTAGAAGAGGTGGATAAGATTCATCAGGAAGCCTATTATGTGAAAATGGCAGTAGCCTGGAATTTGTCTGTGTGTTTTGTGAAGTTCCGGGATAAAACACTTTCCTATCTCAGGACAAATCATCTGGATGACTGGACTTACAATAAGACGATACAGAAAATCAGGGAATCCTATCGCGTGACCAAAGAGGATAAGGAAATGCTCTTAAAAATGAAACGGAAAGCAGAAAAATAGACTTTTCAACCAATATTAAGGAAAATATAATTGATTCGAAGCCGGGAAACCACTATAATGTTTATAGTGGTTTTTCTTACTTTACAGGAAATTGCTTTCCTGTAAAGCGAAAAAACGCTCCGCGGGGATGCGCACTGCGGCGTATAAGGTAAATGTCGCAAGCGACCGCGCAGGCGCGAGAATGTGCCAAGGCACATTCTTTGTTATACAGAAAATCATAAGAATATAAGAAAGTTGGTGATACTGTGGTTGAATTGGACGCATACCGATACAAATTGGGAACCTATAAGGCTCCACTGCAGGAAGTGAGGGATTCACTTTGACTTAGCAGATAAGTCAAAAAAAATCGAAGAATTGGAACGGGAGATGGAAGCACCAGATTTCTGGAATGATGCAGAAGTGTCCCAGCAGAAGATGAAAGAGTTAAAAAGCTATAAGGATGACGTGGCAGTCTGTGCACAGCTGGAAGAGAAACTTTCCGACATTGAAACACTGATTGCGATGGGAGATGAAGAGAATGATGTTTCCCTGATTCCGGAAATCGAAGAAGAGATAAAGGAATACGAAGAAGCGTTTGAAAAGATTCGGATCAAAACCCTGTTATCCGGAGAATATGATAAAGACAATGCAATTGTATCCTTACATGCAGGAGCAGGCGGAACAGAATCCTGTGACTGGGCATCCATGCTATACCGCATGTATACAAGATGGGCATCCAATAAAGGATTTGCCATTGAAGTACTGGATTCCTTAGATGGAGATGAAGCAGGAATCAAATCCATTACCTTTCAGGTAAACGGAGAAAATGCTTACGGTTATCTGAAATCAGAAAAAGGCGTACACCGTCTGGTGCGGATTTCACCGTTTAATGCGGCAGGAAAGCGTCAGACCTCCTTTGTATCATGTGATGTGATGCCGGATATTGAAGAAGACATTGATATTGAAGTAAAGGATGAAGATATAAGGATTGATACCTACCGTTCCAGTGGAGCCGGTGGACAGCATATCAATAAGACATCTTCAGCAATCCGGATTACCCATTTTCCGACGGGAATTGTAGTAACCTGCCAGAATGAGCGTTCCCAGCACATGAATAAAGACAAGGCAATGCAGATGTTAAAATCCAAGCTGTATTTATTGAAACAGCAGGAAAATGCAGATAAAGCAGCAGATATCCGTGGCGAAGTCACAGAAATTGGCTGGGGAAATCAGATACGCTCCTACGTATTGCAGCCGTATACTATGGTAAAAGATACCAGAACCGGCGTAGAGACGGGAAATACAGATGCAGTATTAGATGGAGATATTGATATTTTCATTAATGGATATTTAAAGTGGCTGTCACTGGGCTGTCCGGAGAAGATGGGAGAGTAAGATGGAAAAAGTAATCATACCACTGGTCATTATTCTTGTCATTGTGGGAGTGATAGCAGGCGTGTTTTTCTATGTGAAAAATAAAGTAAGAAAATTTTCGCAGGATCTCTTTGGAACAGATTCTTTAGTGGAAGGCTGGAAGAAACAGGAAGAGGAACTGTCTGTCACACCATGTTCCGTATCCGGAATGACAAGATTATTAGAACCACAGATACAGAGGGATTTCCCGGAATTTAACTGGGTGCAGTTTAAAAATAAGGCAGAAGATGCATTGAAATTGTCATTGATGGCAATTTCCGCACATAGTATAGGAAGGGCAGAGAGCCTGTCGGAAGCACTTAAAGAAGAAGTGGCAGCAAGAATTGAGCAGAATCAGACAGCAGGTGTAAATGAGGTATATGAACGTATCCGTGTTCATCAGACTGAGATTGCCAGATATGAAAAACAAAAGGGAAAATGCATTATTACACTACAGAGTGCAGTGGAGCATATTCACTATAAAGAAAAAGACGGAAAACTGATTTCCGGTAAAAAAGATTTGTTAGAACAGACCAAGTACAACATGGAACTGATGTATATCCAGGATGAGAGCAAAGTCAGTGCTGATAAAGGGGTAGGACTTACCTGCCCGCACTGCGGTGCTCCGGTTACATCTCTTGGAGCGAAATACTGTGAGTTCTGTGGCAGTGAAGTAATACCAATCAGTATGCAGGTTTGGTCTCTGCAGCATTTTTACGAAGTTACATACCAAAAGGTGTAATGAAAGTATATAACATAAGAAAACAGGAGGTTTGTTATGGGTTTAATTAAAGCAGTAGCACAGGCAGTTGGAGGAAGTTTTGCAGATCAGTGGTTAGAGGTAATCGAGCCGGATGATATGGGAGATCAGACCGTCTTTACCAGAGGTGTGTTGATTCGCCGTGGACAGAATACAAAGGGAACTGATGATACCGTATCTAATGGTTCCATCATCCATGTATATGATAATCAGTTTATGATGTTAGTAGATGGTGGAAAAATCGTAGACTATACTGCAGAGCCGGGATATTACAAAGTAGATAATTCTTCTTTGCCATCCCTGTTTAACGGACAGTTAAAGGATACTTTAAAAGATTCCTTCGCACGTATCAAATTTGGTGGTCAGACACCGGATAAACAGAAGGTATTCTTTATAAATCTTCAGGAAATCAAGGGAATCAAATTCGGAACAAGAAATCCAATCAACTATTTTGATAATTTCTACAATGCAGAATTGTTCCTGCGTGCACACGGAACTTATTCCATTAAGATTGTAGACCCGATTCGTTTCTATGCAGAAGCAATTCCAAGAAACAAAGACAGGGTAGAAATCACAGATATCAATGAACAGTATATCTCTGAATTCTTAGAAGCATTACAGACATCCATCAATCAGTTATCTGCAGATGGTGTCCGCATTTCCTATGTATCATCCAAGGGACGCGAGCTGAGTAAGTACATGTCAGAAACTCTTGATGAGGAATGGAATCAGATGCGTGGTATGGAGATTCAGGCAGTAGGTATTGCAAGCATCTCTTACGACGAGGAATCCACTAACCTTATCAATCTGCGTAACAAAGGTGCAATGATGGGTAGTGACCCGAATGTAATGCGTGGTATTGCTGTTGGAAATATTACGGAAGGTATCCGTGATGCAGGTTCTAATGCAGCAGGTGCAATGACCGGATTTATGGGTGTTGGAATGGGAATGAATGCATTCAACAGCAGCATGGACAGCTTAAATCAGATGACTGCAGGCATGCAGCAGAATCAGCAGATGAATAATGGAACACAGATGGCAGGCGGAGCAGCAGGCGTGCAGCAGGCAGCACCGGCTCAACAGGCAGCTCCGGCACAGCAGGCAGCAGCACCGGCAGGCAATGAGTGGACCTGTGAATGCGGAACAACAAATACCGGAAAATTCTGCTGTAACTGTGGAAAACCGGCTCCTGCACCGGCAGTAAAGACAGAGTGGACCTGTGAGTGTGGAGCAGTGAATACCGGAAAATTCTGCACTAACTGCGGAAAACCGGCTCCGGCAGCAGACTGGACCTGCGAATGTGGAGCAGTAAATACCGGAAAATTCTGCAGCAATTGTGGAAAACAGAGACCATAAGGGAGGAAGGAGCACTGCATGTCAGTAATTAGTTTTAAGTGCCCGAATTGTGATGGCGAACTGATTTTTGACCCTGCTTCCGGCGCATATAAATGCGAATATTGTGGCTCAAAATTTACACAGGAAGAACTGGATGCCATGAAGCCGGCGGAGGAACAGGAAAAACCTGCCAGCAGCATGGATGGAAGCCAGGCTTCTGAGAATACAGACGTAACACAGGAAGAGAAGAAAACAGAGGAAGAAGCAGTCATTTATACCTGCCCGAGCTGTGGTGCACAGATTGTAACAGATGCAACCACGGCGGCAACCTTCTGCTATTATTGCCACAATCCGGTAGTGCTTTCCGGAAGATTATCCGGAAACTATATGCCGAATAAGGTCATTCCGTTTGCAATTGACCGTAAAGAAGCAGAAAAACGTTTTATGGAATATGTAGGCAGGAAAAAGTTTGTTCCAAAGGCATTTTTCAATAAGAAACAAATTGATAAATTATCCGGTGTATACTTTCCGTTCTGGATTTATGATACCAGGATGAACGGTAATCTTTCGGCAGAGGCAACCCGTGTCCGGGTATGGCGTTCCGGAGATGAAGAATATACCGAGACAAAATTCTATGAAGTAGAACGTGGCGGAGATGTATCTCTTTCCAATCTGGAACTGAATGCATTACAGAAAGCCAACAAAGAGCTGGTAGAGGGTGTACTGCCATATCAGTTTGACAAGATGAAGGATTTCTCCATGGGGTATCTTTCCGGCTTCCAGGCAGAGAAGCGTGATATTGAAAAAGAAGGCGTAGCCGAGGAAGCAAGACGAGAGACAAAGGATTATGCAACCAGGCTCTTGCGGGAAAGCGTATCCGGCTACGACGGTGTGAAGGTACATAACTGCGGATTTTCTAATGGCAGTGAGAACTGGAATTATGTGCTTCTTCCAATCTGGACCATCACCTATCGTGCCAATAACGGCAAGATGTATTACTATTCCATGAATGGACAGACCGGAAAAGTATGTGGAGAACTTCCGGTAGATTATAAGAAGCTGACTCTGGTTAGTGGAATCATATCAGCAGCAGTGCTGGTACTTGGATTGTTAGGAGGGCTGCTGATATGGTAAAGAAAAAGATAATCGTACCATTACTGCTTTTATGCAGTATGTTATTTGCTGTTCCTGTTATGGCATCAGAGCCAAAAGCAGCCTTCGTCTATGATGATGCAGAGCTTTTTGACCAGAGTGAAGCAGATTCCATCAGTGAAAAAATCAGCGATTTTTCCAGTGAGACCGGCTGGGAAATTTATGCATTTACCACAGAGGATGCGCAGGGGTATACTTCCCAGGAGTATGGAGAGAATACCTTTGACCAGTATGCCACCGGCATGGATGGCGTTGCTTTTGTCATTGACATGGATAACCGTGAAATCGCAGTGGTTCATTTTGGAGAAGCAAACCGCTATTATACGGATGAAAGAGTAGAAAGTATTCTGGATGAAGGCTTCAATTATATGGGAGATGCAGAGTATGCAGATGCCATGGAGGCAATGATTGATGAGGCAGAATATTATTACGGACAGGGTGTGCCTTCTGGTCAGTATAATTACGATGAAGAAACCGGGGAATATGATTACTACGAGAAAAATACGCTGACCTGGTTTGAAATCCTGATTACCTTACTGGTGGCATTGGGTATCGGTGGTGCATTCTGTGGAATCACCATTGGAAAATATCGCCTGCATTTTGATAAGTACAAATATGATTATCACAAGAACAGCCATGTAAATCTTACAAACAGTACTGACCGTTTTGTAAATCAGGTAGTAACCCATCGTCATATCCAGAGGGAATCTTCTGGTGGAGGCGGAAGCAGTTCAGGCAGAACAACAGTACATACCGGAGCAGGAGGACGAAGCACCGGAGGCGGAAGCCGTAAATTCTAAGAGCTTTCGGATAAGAAAAGCAAATATAAAAATTCGTCAATTTACCCATATGGAATCCGAAAAAGGTTCCATATGGGTACTTTTGTATAAAAAAGAGAAATTTACTTGTAATGGCTATATATATGTGCTATCATCTTTCTGGTGAGAACAGTTGTGTTTGTACCACAAACAGTCGGAGGGGAATATGGCAGAGAATACGAAGTATTTTGTGTTGAAAGAGAAGGCTGTACCGGAGGTATTGCTGAAAGTAGTGGAAGCGAAACGTCTTTTAGAATCCGGACGTGTAACATCTGTACAGGAAGCAGCCGAGCAGGTAGATATCAGCCGGAGTTCATTTTATAAGTATAAAGATGATATTTTTCCATTTCACGACAATGCGAAGGGGAGAACAATTACGATGGTAATCCAGCTGGATGATACGCCGGGATTATTATCAACCGTTTTGAATATTGTGGCAGAGTTTCATGCCAACATATTAACTATCCACCAGTCCATACCGGTAAACGGGATTGCATCCCTGACACTGAGTATTGATATTCTGCCGGAGACAGGAGATTTGTCACAGATGGTAGATAAGATTGAAGGACAGGATGGAATACATTATCTGAAAATATTAGCCAGGGAGTGAAACAACAATGAAAGCAGCAGTAATGGGATATGGAACAATTGGTTCCGGAGTAGTAGAAGTATTGAACATTAATCATGACAGCATTACAAAACGTGCAGGCGAAGCAATCGAAGTAAAATATGTTTTGGATTTACGGGATTTCCCGGGAGACCCGATTCAGGATAAAATCGTGCATGATTACAAAGTAATTGCAGAAGACCCTGAAATTGGCATGGTAGTTGAGACAATGGGCGGTGTAGAACCAGCATATACTTTTGTCCGTGCCATGTTAGAGGCAGGAAAGCATGTAACAACTTCAAATAAGGCATTAGTAGCAGAGAAAGGTGCAGAACTGATTGCACTTGCCAAAGAGAAAAATGTGAATTTCCTGTTTGAAGCCAGCGTAGGAGGCGGTATCCCGATTATCCGCCCATTAAATTCCTGCCTGACTGCAGATGTAATCGAAGAGATTACCGGTATTTTAAATGGAACTACCAACTATATGCTTACCAAGATGAGCGTAGAGGGTTCTGAATTTGCAGATGTATTAAAGGATGCACAGGATAAAGGATATGCAGAGAAAGATCCGACTGCCGATGTAGAAGGCTTTGATGCATGCCGTAAGATTGCAATCTTAACCTCTTTAGTATGCGGACAACAGGTAGACTTCAGTGACATTCATACGGAAGGAATTACCAAAATCAGTGCAACAGATATCAAATATGCAAAAGCAATGGGTAAAGCCATTAAATTACTGGCAACCAGCCGTAAAGTAGGAGACAGCTATTGTGCAATGGTATCTCCATGTATGCTTCCACAGGAGCATCCACTGTATCCGGTGAATGATGTATTTAATGCAATTTTTGTACATGGTAATGTATTAGGAGATGCAATGTTCTACGGAAGTGGAGCAGGAAAACTTCCAACCGCCAGTGCTGTTGTGGCTGATATGGTTGAAATTGCAAAATTCAAAGACACCAACCTTCCAATGGAATGGAGACCGGAGAAATTAGAGCTTGCAGATTATAAGATGGTAACCAACCGTTTCTTTGTCCGTACCAAAGCAGACGAAGCAGCAGTAAAGAATGCATTCGGAGCAGTTGAGTTCGTTGCAGCAGAAGGTGTAAACGGAGAACTTGGATTTGTAACAGAAGAAATGACAGAAGCAGCATATGACGAGAAAGCAGCAAAACTTGCTGATATTCTTCAGATGATTCGTGTAAAATAGTTGCGAAAAACCCTCCTGGAAATTATAATTGTACTAAGGGTATAAATATAATTTCAGGAGGGTATTTTTATGTCAAAATTTATTATGGCGTTAGACGCCGGAACCACCAGCAACCGGTGTATTCTCTTTAATGAAGACGGTGAAATCTGCAGTATGGCACAAAAAGAATTCCGTCAGATGTTTCCGAATCCAGGATGGGTAGAACATGATGCCAATGAGATATGGTCGACGCAGCTTGGGGTAGCAGTAGAGGCAATGTCTAAGATTGGTGCTACGGCAGCAGATATTGCAGCCATTGGAATCACCAACCAGAGAGAGACGGCAATTGTATGGAACAAAGAGACCGGAGAGCCGGTTTATAATGCGATAGTCTGGCAGTGCCGCCGGACCGCTGATATTGCAGATGCGTTAAAGAAAAAAGGATTGGAAGATTCCTATCGTAAGAAAACAGGATTGATTATTGATGCCTATTTTTCGGCAACGAAAATCAAGTGGATTTTAGATAATGTGAAGGGTGCAAGGAAATTAGCGGAAGAAGGAAAGCTGCTCTTTGGAACGGTAGAGACCTGGCTGATCTGGAAACTGACGAAAGGGGAAGCACATGTAACCGATTATTCCAATGCGTCAAGAACCATGCTTTTTAATATAAACACATTAACCTGGGATAAAGATATTCTGGCAGAGCTTGATATTCCGGAGAGCATGCTGCCAAAGCCGATGCCGTCAAGCTGTGTATATGGTTATACAGACCCGGCATATTTTGGAAGTGCGATACCGATTGCCGGTGCAGCAGGAGACCAGCAGGCAGCTTTGTTCGGACAGACCTGCTTTTCCGAAGGAGAAGCGAAGAATACATATGGTACAGGCTGTTTCCTTTTGATGAATACAGGAGAACGTCCGGTATTTTCAGAAAACGGACTGGTCACCACCATTGCCTGGGGGCTGGATGGCAAAGTAAATTATGCACTGGAAGGCTCTATCTTTGTGGCAGGTGCGGCAATCCAGTGGCTGCGTGATGGTATGCGTCTCATTGACTCCGCATCGGATTCAGAGTATATGGCGACCAAAGTAAAAGGAACTCATGGCTGTTATGTGGTTCCGGCATTTACCGGACTGGGTGCACCATATTGGGATCAGTATGCAAGAGGAACAATTGTGGGAATTACCAGAGGAACCAATAAGAATCATATCATCCGGGCAACTCTGGAATCTATTGCTTATCAGGTGGAAGGAGTTATCTCTGCCATGGAAGCGGATGCTGGAATCGAAATCCGTTCCTTAAATGTAGATGGAGGAGCCAGTGCTAATAATTTCCTGATGCAGTTCCAGTCAGACATGATACAGGCACCGGTCAATCGTCCGGCATGTGTAGAGACAACAGCAAAGGGTGCAGCATATCTGGCAGGACTTGCAGTAGACTACTGGAAGACCAAAGAAGATGTGATAAAGAACCAGCAGATAGAGCGGGTATTCCATCCACAGATAGAAGAGGAAGAGAGACAGAAAAAATTAAAAGGCTGGAAGAAGGCAGTAAAATATGCCTTTGGATGGGCAAAAGATACAGAAGAAGAGGAAGAGGCGTAAGCCACTTCCTCTTCTTCACTTTACAGGAAATTGCTTTCCTGTAAAGTAAAAAACGATCCGCGAGGATGCGCACTGCGGCGTATAAGGTAGATGTCGCAAGCGACCGCCGCAGGCGCGAGAATGTGCCAAGGCACATTCTTTTTTCTCGTTAAGTGTTCGAAAAAGCTGCCGATGGCAGCTCCTTATAGGTTTTGATATATAATACCTTATGATATATGCGTCAGCGGCATAAAATCAATCTGAAAGAATAGAAGAGCCGCATTTTTCACAATGAAATTTATAATAATAATAGCCAGTGCAATCCAAAGAAATACTTCCCGGAAATGCATGCCAATACGAAGCCTTCCCTTAGAGAGCCGCTCAATAGTCTGGGAAATCATAAACCAGGTGCAGAGCACAAAGGCATATGGCACAAAGGGATGATAAACCAGTGAGTGCAGGAAATCCCCATGCAGTAAAAAAGCTACAGCTCTGGTGCCACCGCAGCCGGGACAGTAAAGTCCGGTCAGGCTGTGAAGCACACAGGGGAAAAGATATTTTGAAAGCTGGATATTCGTTGCTTTTATAAAAAGCACCAGCAGAAGAAGTGTGCCTATGATGCACCAGCCGGTGATATATAATCCGTTGTCCATAGCAGTGGACGTTTTTTTCTTTTCCATATAAACCCTCGCAAATCAGTATTCAAACAAAATATAGAATCTGTTGGTAGTATACAATTGTCATAAGGGAAAGTCAAAGTTATTGTGTTTCACCCAAGATATGTGTATAATAAAAAGAGGCACTTTTTTCAGACTTTGGAAGGAGGAGTGGTTTATGCAGATTGATGGATGGAATCCGAAAGATATAGGATATGATACCGGGTACAATCATACATATGGGGTCGGAACTGACACAGATGCGAAGAGTACCGGGGCGGCAGATGGCAGCAAAGGCGAATGCCAGACCTGTAAGAACCGGAAATATCAGGATGGTTCCAACGAGAATGTTTCTTTTAAATCAGCTTCCCACATCTCTCCGGAGGCGGCGGGAATCCGTGTGGCAGCCCATGAGGCAGAACATGTTTCCAATGCTTATGCCAAAGCAGCAGAAGGAAATGGTCAGGTGGTATCTGCAAGCGTAACACTTCGTACCGGCGTATGCCCGGAGTGCGGAAGAGTATATGTGGCAGGCGGAGAGACCAATCCCACCATTAAGTATCCGAACGAAACAAATCCTTATCAGCAGGAGCGAAAGAGCCAGGATGCGGCAGATCTGACCGGAGCCAGAATCGACACAAGAAAATAAAAACAGGAGCATGAGATAGATGAAAAGAAAATCAGCAGAAATAAAACGTATTGCAAGAGAAAGTCTTACCGGACATTATGGATTGCCAATGGGAGCCATGGTAGTATCGCAGTTAATCGTAACTTTACCGACCATGTTCTTTTCCTGGAATTTGACTCCGTATTCCGGAAAAATGGAGTGGGCAATTTATTATGTAGCAGCATTTATACTGACATTGCTTGGTGTTGTTTTAAATATAGGAATTCTTCGGATTGCATTACGAATGGGAAGAAAGCAGCCATATAAGTTTACCGATATGTTCTATGGATTCAACCACCATCCGGATAAATACATTCTGGCATACCTTTTGTTTATGGTTGTAGTATTAGTCCCGATGCTTCCGGCAATTGCAGTATCCGTTGGGATGTATGTGATAGCCATTTCCGGCAGCATGGCAGTGACAAAGGGATTCTTTATTGGTTATGTAGTAGCTATGTGTGTGCTGGGAATTGGTGGAGAAGTGATTGCATTTATTCTTTCCTTAAGATATTCCATGCTGTTTTTAATATTACTTGAGGATAATACCAAGGGAATCCGGCAGGCAATGAGGGAAAGTAAAGCACTGATGCAGGGCAACAAGGGAAGATACTTCTATATCATGTTAAGCTTCCTTGGCTGGTCCTTCCTTGGTCTCCTTTCATTTGGAATCGGCTTCCTGTGGATTGGACCATACTATACACAGACACAGGTGACATTCTATCGTGACATTACAGGAGAATTAGACCGGACAGAAAACCAGACAGACCCATACGGAACACAACAGCAGAATCCGCAGTACAGTACGTGGAGGGCTTCAGTATAAAAATAAGAAAAGAAAAATGCCGGGAAATCAGAATTGGTTTCCTGGCATTTTTCTTTTGCATATATTTACTGGTACATCTGATTCATTTCATTAAACTGCCGCATCAGTTCGTTATAATCAGCGGTATTTCCGTTGGACATCTGGTTGATGAAATCGGCGTTGGTAAACATCATGACAATGACGAAAGTATAAAGTGCAATAGTAAGTACAAGACCGATAATTCCAAGGACGATACCGATTTTGCCGGTGGTGGAAAAAGTCATCTCGCCGCCACGGGAAAGAAGTCCTAAAATAATGGCAAGTGCCCCACAAGGCAGTGCTGCATACAGGCAGCAGAAAGTTACAATGGAGACAATGCCAAGAGCAATGGATGCGGTGGCAAGTCCGGTGGAACGTTTGTCCATGTAATTACGTTGTGGTGCCTGGTTCATATTATATGAATAATTGGGATTTGGTTGATAGCCGTTTGGCTGCTGTTGAAAATCCATAAAAAACCTCCTCAAATCGTGAATAAATCCAGTATACCATTTTCTGCCGGAAAAAACAATAAAACCCAAAATCTTCCCTTTTGCAGAAATGCCGGATATGCTATAATGAGCGCAAACGCATCAACAGGAAAGGAAATACAAGATGGATATAACAGCAAAAATTGCCGAAGAACTTGGAATCAGAAAAAATCAGGCACAGGCAGCAATTCAGTTAATTGATGAAGGAAATACCATTCCTTTTATTGCCCGGTATCGAAAAGAAGCAACCGGCGCATTAAATGATGAAATATTACGTAACTTATTTGACCGGCTGACTTATCTTAGAAACTTAGAAGAGAAGAAAGCACAGGTCATTGCCAGCATTGAAGAACAGGGAAAGCTGACGGATGAACTGCGGGAACAGATAGAAGAAGCACAGACACTGGTAGTCGTAGATGATTTGTACCGTCCGTATCGACCGAAGCGCAGAACCAGAGCAACCATCGCCAAAGAGAAGGGCTTAGAGCCGCTGGCAAATGTAATCAGTCTTCAGATGCTTAAGACTCCAATCTTAGAAGAAGCAGCAAAATATATCAACGAAGAAAAAGAAGTTCATACTGCAGAGGAAGCGTTAGAAGGTGCTAAGGATATTATTGCAGAGCATATTTCCGATGAAGCAGATTATCGTATCCGCATCCGTGACCTTACCGTAAAACATGGTCGGATTGTATCTGCTGCCAAAGATCCGGAAACAGAATCTGTTTATGAAATGTATTATGATTTTGATGAGCCGATTGCAAAAATGGCAGGACATCGTACGCTGGCATTGAACCGTGGAGAGGCAGAGAAAATACTGACAGTAAAAGTAGAAGTGCCGGAAGAACAGATTATTCCGTATTTACAGAAAAAGGTAATAACCAAAGATAATGCCATAACCAGACCTATTTTGGAAGAAGTAATTGAAGACAGCTATAAGCGTCTGATTGCACCGGCAATCGAGCGTGAGATTCGAAGTGACCTTACGGAAAAGGCAGAAGACGGAGCAATCAAAGTTTTCGGAAAAAACTTAGAGCAGCTTCTGATGCAGCCGCCAATTGCAGGACAGGTTGTGCTTGGCTGGGATCCGGCATTCCGTACCGGATGTAAGCTTGCAGTGGTAGATCCGACCGGAAAAGTATTGGATACGACAGTCATTTACCCGACAGCACCACAGAATAAGGTAGAGGAAGCAAAAGTAGTATTAAAGAAACTGATTTCCAAGTATCATATTACACTGATTTCTCTTGGAAATGGAACAGCATCCCGTGAGTCAGAGCAGATTATCGTGGATTTATTAAAAGAGATTCCGGTAAAAGTACAGTATATTATTGTAAATGAAGCAGGTGCTTCCGTATATTCTGCAAGTAAACTTGCAACAGAGGAATTCCCAAACTTTGATGTGGGACAAAGAAGTGCCACTTCCATGGCAAGACGGTTGCAGGATCCGCTGGCAGAGCTGGTTAAAATTGATCCGAAATCCATCGGAGTCGGTCAGTATCAGCATGACATGAACCAGAAAAAATTAAGTGAAGCCTTAGGCGGCGTGGTAGAAGACTGCGTAAATAAAGTTGGTGTAGATTTAAACACCGCATCCGTATCCCTGCTGGAATACATTTCCGGTATCAGCAAAGTGATTGCGAAAAATATCGTGGCATACCGGGAAGAAAATGGAAAATTTGCATCCAGAAGCCAGCTTTTGAAGGTGGCAAAATTAGGACCGAAGGCATATGAACAGTGTGCCGGTTTTCTTCGTATTACCGGTGGAAAGAATCCGTTGGATGCAACCGGCGTGCATCCGGAAAGTTATGAAGCAACCAGAAAGCTTTTGGAAAAATTAGGATATTCAGAAGAAGAGATAACCGGTAGCGGATTAACCGGGATTTCAAAGAAGATTTCAGATTATAAGAAACTGGCAGCAGAATTGGAAGTAGGAGAACTTACTTTACGGGATATTGTAAAGGAACTGGAAAAGCCGGCAAGAGATCCGAGGGAAGATATGCCAAAGCCGATTCTGCGGAGTGACGTACTGGAAATGAAGGATTTGACCCCGGGAATGGTATTAAAAGGAACCGTCCGTAATGTCATTGACTTCGGTGCCTTTGTGGACATCGGAGTACATCAGGATGGACTGGTACACATTTCCCAGATGAGCGAACGCTATATCAAACATCCGCTGGAAGTGGTCAGCGTGGGAGATATTGTAGAAGTAAAAGTAATGAGCGTAGATCTTAAGAAACAGAGAATCCAGCTTACTATGAAACTGTAAATAAAAGGTAACAGATAAAATTGGGTATTGACAAGGAAAAAGTGAAGTTCTACAATAAACCCATAGTAATTGAATAGGAAGTCTTCGGGGCAGGGTGATATGCGAAGCATAGATTCCCGACCGACGGTGATTGTGCATGACACATTAGTCCGTGAACTGTAGTATTGCAGTTGATTTGGTGAAAATCCAAAACCGACAGTATAGTCTGGATGGGAGAAGATAAGTGACCATTAAGGTGATTATTTTGCGTGCCCCGGATAGTTTTATCCGGGGCTTTTATGGTACACCAATACTCCGGACATCCCTTGCAAGAGCTAAAAGTAAAGAAAAAAGGAGTAAAAGAAATGAGTACAAACAGTGTAACAACAAACAGCAACGTAAAAACAGGTGTAAATGCAAGATATCTGACGATGACAGCAATGCTTTCAGCCATTGCGTTCATCCTGATGTTCCTTGATTTTGCAGTTCCGTTTATGCCAAACTTCATCAAACTGGATATTTCAGAACTTCCGGCATTGATTGGAGCATTTTCCATGGGACCGGTCAGCGGAATTGTAATCTGCCTGATTAAAAATCTGATTCATCTGACTATTACAACCACAAGTGGTGTTGGAGAATTGTCCAATTTCATTCTTGGAGTAGCGTTTGTGCTTCCGGCAGGACTGATTTACAAATTTAAGAAGAACCGCAAAGGTGCATTAATCGGTTCTTTAGCAGGAGCACTTTTCATGGCAGTATTCAGTGTGGTATCAAACTATTTCCTGGTATATCCGTTCTATACAGCATTTATGCCGGAAGATGCCATTATTGGTGCTTACAATGCAATCGCTTCTGCAGTAGGCGGACATATGGATAATTTATTGGAGTGTCTGGTAGTATTTAATATGCCATTCACCTTCTTAAAAGGTATGATTAGTGTTGGAATTACATTTTTGATTTATAAACATATTTCACCAATTATCAAAGGAACCAACAGCCGTAAGAATTAGACGTCCCTTTTTTGCCCGACACAAAATTGATAAAGAGTTTGTCTATTCCCGAAAATAATGCTATACTTCAATCAGAAAAGTAAGCAGGAGGAAAGACAATGCCAATTGAATTTGATGTAAAAATAACAGCGAACGATATGTACCGGTTTAATATGTATCATATATATACCAGTTTTACCGGAATCTTTTCCATCTTGGCAGCGGTGCTTGGATTTGTAGCCGCAGTGGGAACCTATGGAAAGGTAGATACCATGTATACGGTGCTTTACATCATATTTGGCATTGTCTTTCTTTTTTATTTTCCATTAACCTTGAAAATGCGGGCGGCAAGACAGATTTCCATGTCAGAGGCACTGAAAAGTACACTGCATTATATGTTGGATGATGAAGGTGTCCATGTATCTCTGGGAGAAGAAAATGCTCTGCTGGAGTGGAAACAGATTTATAAAATGGTGTCAACAAAGCACAATGTTCTGATTTACAGTAGCCGCGTGAATGCATATATCCTGCCGATGGAAATTGTAGGTGGGCAGTATGCAGCGTTGAAGGAACTGGCAGATAAGAATTTGAAGAAGCACCAGAATTGTATGAAGAAGAGATAGGAAGAAAAGTATATGGAATATGAAACATTTTCGGCAGAAGAAACAGAAAAGTTAGGCGAACAGATTGGACGGGAAGCAAAGCCGGGAGAAGTGTATACATTAATCGGAGATTTGGGAGTAGGAAAAACCGTTTTTACCCAGGGAATAGCCAAGGGTTTGGAGATAACAGAACCTATCTGCAGTCCGACTTTTACTATTGTGCAGGAGTATGAAGAAGGAAGAATGCCATTTTATCATTTTGATGTATACCGGATTGCGGATATTGAGGAAATGGATGAAATCGGCTATGAGGACTATTTTTATGGAAATGGTCTGACCATGATAGAATGGGCAAATCTGATTGAAGAAATTTTACCGGATCATTACCGGCAGATAACAATAGAGAAAGATTTGGAAAAAGGATTTGATTATCGCAGGATAACAATAGAAGAGGTGGAACGATGAAAATATTGGGATTGGACAGCTCCGGACTGGTAGCCAGCGTAGCAGTAGTAGAAGATGATGTGCTGTTGGGAGAATTTACTGTAAATTATAAGAAAACACATTCACAGACCTTGCTGCCAATGTTAGATGAACTTGCGAAAATGATAGAACTGGATTTGGATACATTAGATGCCATTGCAATTGCAGCGGGCCCGGGCTCATTTACCGGACTTCGGATTGGCTCTGCAACAGCAAAAGGATTGGGACTTGCACTGGATAAGCCGTTGATATCCGTACCGACCGTGGATGCACTGGCATACAACCTCTATGGGCATAGAGATATTATCTGTCCATTAATGGATGCCAGAAGAAACCAGACCTATACCGGTTTATATCAGTTTGAAGACGAAAAAATGCAGGTATTGTGCCCACAGTGCGTTGTGGGAATTGATGAGATTGTAGCAAAGATAAATGAAAACAATGCTCCGGTTGTATTTTTGGGAGATGGTGTCCCGGTATTTGCCACTTATATAGAAGAAAACTGTAAAGTGCCATATTCCTTTGCACCGGCACATGTGAATAAGCAGCGTGCAGCAGCTGTTGCAACTTTAGGAGAAGAATATTACAAAGCAGGTAAATTAGAATCTGCAGAAGAACACAAACCGGAATATCTGCGCCTTTCCCAGGCAGAACGCGAGAGGATGGAACAGCATGGAAATTCGTAGAATGTCAGAGGCAGATGTTTTTGATGTAGCAGCCATAGAGGCAAAAGTTTTTTCACAGCCATGGAGCGAGCAGGGATTTCGCGATGCTCTTGCCATGAACCATGTGATTTTTCTGGTGGCAGAAGAAGCGGGTTCCATCTTAGGATATTGTGGAATGTATATGGCATTAGATGAAGGTGAGATTACCAATGTGGCAATAAGTGAAGCCTGCAGAAACAGAGGTTATGGGGAACAACTGGTAACAGAACTAATGCAGCAGGGTAGAAAACATGGTATTCGCCGGTATGTTTTAGAGGTAAGGGTATCCAATGAGCCTGCCATTCGCCTGTATCAGAAACTTGGATTCTCTGTACTTGGAACTCGAAAGAATTTTTATGAAAAGCCCTCAGAGGATGCATATATCATGAGCAGGGTCCAGTAATTTCCACTGCAAATTTATTGGAATGGTTCTATAATGAAAGAGAGACACAAGATAAGAGACGGAGGATGCGGAATGGTTTGCAATTGTTGTGGAAAAGAAATCGAAGAACGAAAACAGGATTATATTTATATAGAAAAAGAATGGAATTATTTTTCTGCTAAGGATGGTGTGAAAAGCAAACTGCGTGTATGCGAGTCCTGCTTTGATGAATGGACAAAACAGTTTGTGATACCGCCTTTAATGGAAGAAGTAACAGAAATTGTATAGAGAGCTGAGGAAATAGAATGTTAGATGTCTGTTTATTAGGAACCGGTGGAATGATGCCATTGCCATATCGCTGGCTGACTTCACTGATGACAAGATATAATGGCAGCAGTCTGATGGTTGACTGTGGCGAAGGAACCCAGATTGCAGTAAAAGAAAAAGGCTGGAGCTTTAAGCCGGTGGATATTATGTGCTTTACACATTACCATGCGGACCATATCAGCGGACTGCCTGGAATTCTTCTGACCATGGGAAATGCAGAGCGAACTGAGCCACTGACGATGATTGGACCAAAGGGACTGGAACGTGTGGTAAATGCACTGCGTGTGATTGCACCGGAACTGCCTTTTGAGATTAAATTTATAGAACTGACGGAACCGGAAGAGACTATAGAATTAAAGGGATATATGATCCATGCTTTCCGAGTGAACCATAATGTTACCTGCTACGGCTATACCTTGGAGATCCCAAGGGCTGGAAGATTTTCAGTGGAACATGCATTAGAACGGCAGATACCGCAGAAATACTGGAGCCGCCTGCAAAAAGGTGAAATTATTGAAGAAGAGGACAAGACCTATCTGCCGGAAATGGTATTAGGCCCGCCAAGAAAAGGCATCAAGCTGACATATTGTACTGATACCCGCCCGACGGAGAGCATTGCAAAAAATGCCAAAGATTCCGATTTATTTATCTGTGAAGGTATGTATGCAGAAAAAGAGAAACTTGCAAAAGCGAAACAATATAAACATATGACTTTTTATGAAGCAGCACATCTTGCCAAGGATGCCGGGGTGAAAGAAATGTGGCTTACCCACTTCAGCCCGTCCCTTGTAAGGGGCGAAGACTATATGGATGCTGTAAGGAAGATATATCCGAATGCATATTTAGGCAAAGATGGAAAGAGTGTTACACTGGATTTTGAGGAGGCGTAAACATGAAGAAACGTACAGCAGGCATAATTAAGACAGTTATTATAGGTGTGATTTGCGTTGGAATTGTGGCCGGATTTTATTATTATCTGACAAACCGCTCACCAAGAAGTGTGGAAACAACAGGAGAAACAGATGAGATAACCTCTGTTTTAAGTAAAAATTTAGAGAAGGATTATCCGGCGTCACCTCGTGCTGTAATCAAATATTATAATAGGATTCTGCTCTGCCTTTATAATGAAACTTACGATGATGAGCAGTACCAGAAGCTGTTGGAGAAGATGCGTGCACTGATGGATGAAGAGTTATTGGAAAACAATCCGCAGGATACATTTTCAACCCAGATGCAGAATGATATTGCGGCTTATAAAGCAGAAAGTAAGATTATAGCAACAGCATCTGTCTGCGATACAGATGAAGTGGCTTATAAGAAAGTAGAGGGAAGTGATTGTGCCTATGTGACGGCATCTTATTTCCTGCGCTCTACCAAGGCATATAACCGGGCTAACCAGGAATATGTGCTGCGTAAGGATGAGAATGGGGACTGGAAAATATTAGGATTTGTGGCACTGGAAGGAGACAATGGTGATGCAGAAAAATAAAGGAGATATTGCAATTCTTGCAATAGAAAGTTCCTGCGATGAGACTGCGGCAGCAGTTGTAGTAAATGGAAGGGATGTGAGATCGAATATCATTTCATCCCAGATCGCATTACATACCTTATATGGAGGTGTGGTTCCGGAAATTGCATCCCGTAAACATATTGAGAAAATTAATCAGGTAATAACAGAAGCAATGCAGGAAGCGCAGGCAGACTGGGTAGATATAGATGCAATCGGTGTAACTTATGGACCGGGATTAGTGGGTGCCCTCCTGGTTGGTGTGGCAGAAGCAAAAGCAATCAGTTATGCAAGAAATATTCCACTGGTAGGTGTGCATCATATTGAGGGACACATCAGCGCAAATTATATTGAAAATAAAGAGTTAGAGCCACCATTTTTATGTCTTGTGGTATCCGGCGGTCATACACATCTGGTAAAAGTACTGGATTATGGAAAATATGAGATACTTGGAAGAACCAGGGATGATGCAGCAGGTGAAGCCTTTGATAAAGTGGCGAGAGCAATCGGATTAGGCTATCCGGGTGGACCAAAGATTGAAAAAGTAGCACATGAAGGAAATCCTCATGCTGTGGAATTCCCAAGACCGAAGATTGCAGATGGGGAGTATGACTTCAGCTTCAGTGGCTTAAAGTCTGCTGTTTTAAACCATCTGAACAGCTGTAAAATGAAAGGTATTGAGATTGTGCAGGCGGATATTGCAGCATCTTTCCAGAAAGCGGTTATTGATGTGCTGGTGGGAAATGCCATGCATGCCATTGAAAAATATCAGATTGATAAATTTGCTATTGCGGGCGGAGTGGCTTCTAATGGAACCTTAAGAGGAGCAATGGAAGAAGAGTGCCGGAAGAGAAATGTGGCATTTTATCATCCGTCGCCGATTCTCTGTACCGATAATGCAGCAATGATAGGGGCAGCAGCATATTATGATTACCGGGCGGGAATCCGTTCCGGACTTGATTTGAATGCAGTACCAAACTTAAAATTAGGAGAACGTTAATGGCAAAGTATACAGCAATCGTGCTTTCTGCGGGAAAAGGAAGCCGCATGGGAAGCTCTGTCCATAAGCAGTATCTGCTTCTTTGTGGGAGGCCGGTGATTTATTATACCCTTAAGGCATTTGAAGAAAGCCCGGTAGATGAAATCGTACTGGTAACCGGTGAAGGAGAAGAGGAATACTGCCGGAAAGAAATTGTAGAAAAATATAAATTGCATAAAGTAACGAAGATAGTAAAGGGTGGTAAGGAACGTTACCACTCTGTTTTTCAGGGCTTAAGTGCGTGTGAACATACGGATTATGTACTGATTCATGATGGGGCACGCCCGTTTATCGAACAGGAAGTCATCCGACATACAATGGATGAAGTGCAGAAAAAACATGCATGTATTGCAGCTGTGCCGGTGAAGGATACCATAAAAAAGGTAGATGAAAACGGAAAAGTAGAGGATACCCCACCAAGAAAAAGCCTTTATACGGTACAGACACCACAGGCATTTTCCTATTCCCTGATTTATGATTCTTATCAGAAGATGATAGCGGATGGAAGAGAAGATGTTACAGATGATGCAATGGTAGTGGAGGCGTATGGAAAAGTTCCGGTATATGTAATAGATGGTAGCTATCGCAACTTTAAGATTACAACACCGGAAGATTTGGAAATGGCGGAGTTTATGCTGAATGCAGGAAATCCTGGTAAAGGTGTATGTTCATAGAAAATAAACCATCCGGCATCAGTGGGAAATCAAATGGATATATTTTGAAATTTTGAAAAAATGAAAATAATTGTTGACATGCTATCTATTTGATGATAGAATCATTTTTGCGCTGATTTGAAGCGTATCA
>ULSX01025859.1_pt1 | contig 36014 bp, 28 predicted proteins | sample 1957031 | NCBI WGS metagenome assembly ULSX01 (sample SAMEA4835718, study PRJEB28245) | human gut metagenome | biome: gut microbiome; material: fecal sample | place: Denmark | collected 2008 | reverse complement strand
CTCTACTGCAAGATGCGTTTCTTCGGCGATGCCATCAAGAAGGCGGAGCGTGACGGTGATCAGGAAAGCAAGAAGGGACCTGCGAGCATCCTGGCATTCCTGCCCGACAAGTTCAGTTATCAGCAGGTAGAGAGCCTGCGTCTGAAAAACGACATGAACGCCAAGGGTACTGCCAAAATGTTGAGAAACTGGCTGCATCGTGGGTATATCGAGAAAGAAGAAAGTGACTCAGTGACTCAGAAACTCAGTGACTCAGTTTATTTCAAGACCCATTATTAGAATGATGAAGCCTCACTCTTAGAGTTATGAACGAAAAAATTTTTATTGTTTATGGAAATAGTTTTAGAGCGTATAGCAAAGAAGAATACTTATACCATTGGCCGACTGTATCTGTTGGCTGATGGTGATGTGAAGCGCAAGGTGCTTTCCGGCAAGTCTGCCGGCGACAAGCGCAGTTTCGAACATACTTTCGACTTGAAGAAGTTGTCTAAGGACAGCTACTTCTGTGACACCCTGGAGCCTACGTGGCGCAACCTGAACGGGATAGCGCTGAAGCCCGAGGAAGTGAATGCCAAGTATAGCCGTCAGAGCGGCAAGGTGGCAAGAAAGATTCCGGGTCATACAGCCATCCCCGAGGGCTCGTATCGTGTACTCATCACCAAGTCGCCCCGATTCAAGGAGTGGCTGCCGTATGTGCAGGGAGTTCCCGGTTTCGAGGGCATCCGCATCCATGCCGGCAACTATCCCGACGATACCCAGGGCTGCATCCTGGTGGGCGAGAACAAGGTGAAGGGCATGGTGGTGAACTCCCGCATCTGGCTCACCCGACTGATGAAGCGCATCCAGGCGGCTGAGAATCAGGGAGAAGGCATCTGGATTACCATCATCTGATTTCGGATTATCATCATCTGATTTCGGATTATCATCATCTGATATCGCATAACCGTATGAAAAAAAGCGGCAGCCGAATCTTCCGGTTGCCGCTTCCTTTACATTTATACGCTTTTTACAAGCTTTGTCTCTTTTCCAAATCCTTATTCAGCATCCTCAGCCTTCTTGCGGCGAGAAATGCGCTTGCGCTTTGGCTTCTCCTCTGTATTCGGAGTCTCGATCTTCACACCTGCCAACTCTGGGTCGATGAGGATACGGCCGCAGTACTCACAAGGGATGATCTTCTTGTGCATCTTGATATCCAACTGGCGCTGAGGTGGAATCTTGTTGAAGCAACCACCACATGCATCACGCTGCACGTAAACGATACCCAGACCGTTGCGGGCACCCTTGCGGATACGCTTGAAGCTGGCGAGCAGACGTGGCTCAATCTTCTTCTCAAGTTCGAGAGCCTTCTCCTTCAGGCGCTCCTCCTCCTCGTGAGTCTCCTCCAGGATGTCTTCCAGCTCAGCACGCTTCTCTACCAGTCCGTGCTCCAGGTCAGCCTTCTTCTCCTCAGCCTTGTGGAGGTCGAACTCGCGCTCGCGCATCTTAGCCATGCCCTCGCGGATCTTCTTGTTGCAAAGCTCGATTTCCAACTCCTGGAACTCAATCTCCTTGCTCAAGGTATCATACTCGCGGTTGTTGCTCACGGTATCGAGCTGCGCATGATAGCGCTCCAGGCTAGCCTGTGCATCAGCAATCTCGTTCTGCTTCTGGTAAACAGCATGGTCGAACTGCTCGATTTCGCGCTGGATGTTCTCAATACGAGTGGTGAGACCGGCGATATCATCTTCCAAGTCCTGAACTTCGAGAGGAAGCTCACCACGCAACTCACGGTTCTCGTCGATGCCCGACAAGGTTACCTGAAGCTGGTAAAGAGCCTTCAACTTCTCTTCAACTGTCAAATCTGTAGGATCTTTCTTTGCCATAATTTCTTTATTTTATCTTTAAACCTTTATTGTTCTTTTTAAAGCTTCATTGTTCTTTTTAAAGCTTTTGCCCTTACAGGGCGCATTGCTCATATCTCTGTTACCCAGGGCGATGCCCTGGGCTAGGAGCTTCTGCCCTTTCAGGGCGTATGGGGACATCAACCATCATGAGGGACATCAACCATCATGGGGGATATCATCTCATTTTACAAATAAATGATGGGATTGGTGTTGATCTCCGAGATGCAGCATTTGGCATCTGGGAAATGAGAGAGAATGATGCTGCGGAAGATTTCGCTGGTAAACTGCTCACTCTGATAGTGGCCGATGACGCAGATCTGAATCTCCTGCTCATGACCGAAATACTCGTGATAGCTCATTTCGCCCGTGATGAAGGCATCGGCTCCCGCCGCAATGGCATCGCCCAGCAGGAACGAACCCGAACCGCCGCAGAGCGCCACCTTGCGGATAGGGCGACGCAAGAGCTGGTTGCACTGCACGCACTCCACTCCGAAACGATCCCTGAGCAGCAGCACCAGGTCATCGGCAGCGATACCCTCGGCGAAATGCTCCTTCACCTCATCCGAAAGCTTGCCAGCCTGGGCAGCCTTCAGGATATCCTCGTCAGAGATCTCTCCTATTACGCCGCTGCCGCCTTTCACGCCATCCACTTCCTTCTCGCCACCGAAAAACTGCACGTTCTTCAGGCCCAGCTTCTCGGCAATCTTGAAGTTCACTCCGCCTGCCGCTGCATCCATGTTGGTATGCATGGAGACGATGGTAACATCATTCTTGATCGCCTTGCGAACGGTGCGCTGCACATAGTTCTCATCCGATATCCTGGAAAGCTTTCTGAAGATGAGCGGATGATGGCTTACGATGAGATTGCAGCCCTTCTGGACCGCCTCATCCACCACCGCCTCAGTGACGTCAAGACACAACAATGCCCCTGACATTTCTACCGCCTCTGTCAATCCAACTTGCAGGCCGGCATTATCATATCCTTCCTGCAAGGGCAGAGGCGCGTAATGTTCAAGGGCATCAACTACTTCTCTTATTTTCACGCTCCTAATATGTCTTATTTTATAATTTAGGCTGCAAAGTTACGCATTTCTCACGAAATTAGCAAGCGTTTCACTAAAAATTTTCAAAAAATTATGTAAGTTGCCGATTTTTTAGTATATTTGCACGCATAAAACATTAAAAATACAAAAGCTTATGCATCACTCAATATTACCTTGCGATTTCGCACTTCCCGCAGAATGGGAACCACAGAGCGCCATCATGCTCACGTGGCCACACGGCGGAACGGACTGGAAGCCGTATCTGAGACAGATAACCAACACGTATCTGCAGCTCGCAGACATCATCACCCGCTACGAAGACCTGCTGGTGGTGACACCCATCCTGGAAAGCACCCAGAGAATGCTCGCCGAAAAGCTGTCGGAGGGGCAGATGAGCCGCGTTCACCTCTACGAGATGGATACCAACGATACCTGGGCGCGCGACCACGGACCTATCAGCATGGTTTCGCGCGGCAGACACAATTCGCACGTCATCCCTATCCATCTGCTCGACTTCAAGTTCAACGGATGGGGCGAGAAATTCGCCTGGAAAAAGGACAATGCCATCAATCTGCAGCTCTATTATCAGGGAGCCTTCAATGCGGCGCTGGAGAACCACCAGGGCTTCGTGCTCGAAGGCGGAAGCATAGAGAGCGACGGCAAGGGTACGCTCTTCACCACATCGCAGTGCCTGCTGGCACCTCACCGCAACCAGCCTTTCACCCGCGAGAACATCGACAGCCAGCTCAGGAATTTCTTCCATGTAAGAAATTTGGTATGGCTCGACCATGGTAATCTGGTGGGTGATGACACCGACGGACATATCGACACCATCGTGAGAGTGGCTCCGCACGACACCTTATTATATGTAGGGTGTGATGATGCGGAAGATGAGCAGTATGAGGACTTCCAGGCGCTGGAGAAACAGCTGCAGAAGATCTTCACCTACGAGGGATACCCTTACCGACTGCTGAAGCTCCCGATGCCGGATGCCATCTATGACGAGGGCGACAGACTGACTACAGACAAGAACAGCAAGGGCGACAGACTGCCTGCCACCTATGCCAACTTCCTGATTCTGAACGGTGCCGTGATTTATCCTACGTACAACCAGCCAGAGAAGGACGAGGAGGCGAAGCGACAGATTCAGCTTGCCTTCCCAGACAGAGACGTGATAGGAGTAGATTCGCTCACCATCATCCGCCAGCACGGAAGCATCCACTGCCTCACCATGCAGCTGCCGGAGGGGGCTATCAAATAAAGCATTAGAAAAAAACACAGACATAAATGAAACTCGGATTATTACAACTTCACATTACGGCGGACATCGCCGATAACAAGACCCGACTCGCTGAGGGCATCATCGACCTGGCGAAGCGTGGCGCAGAACTCATTGTATTGCAGGAACTTCACAACACGCTCTACTTCTGCCAGGTAGAAGATGTAGAGAATTTCGACCTTGCCGAACCGATTCCCGGTCCATCTACCGAATTCTACGGCAGGCTTGCCAAGGATCTGGGCGTGGTGATCGTTACTTCGCTCTTCGAGCGCCGTGCTCCGGGACTGTATCACAATACGGCAGTGGTGATAGAGAAGGACGGAAGCATAGCCGGAAAGTACCGCAAGATGCACATTCCGGATGACCCAGCCTACTACGAGAAGTTCTACTTCACCCCTGGCGACCTCGGATTCAAGCCGATACAGACTTCCGTGGGCAAGCTCGGCGTATTGGTGTGCTGGGACCAGTGGTATCCGGAAGCAGCCCGCCTGATGGCGCTGCAGGGCGCAGACATCCTGATCTACCCTACTGCCATCGGCTATGCCACCTACGATACAGAGGAGGAGCAGCAGCGCCAGCGTGAGGCGTGGACCACCGTGATGAGAGGTCATGCCGTGGCAAACGGTTTGCCGGTAGTGGCTGTAAACCGAGTGGGATTCGAAGCTGACCCAAGCGGTCAGACCGACGGAATCCAGTTCTGGGGCAGCAGTTTCGTGGCAGGTCCTCAGGGCGAGCTTCACTATCGCGCGAGCGATGATGAGGAAGAGAGCCTGGTGGTGGATATCGACCTGAAGCACAGCGAGGATGTACGCCGCTGGTGGCCATTCCTGCGCGACCGCCGCATCGAGAACTACGGCGATATCACCAGAAGATTCATAGATTAAGGTAAAAGAAGTTTTATCGATTAAGATAAAAGAGATTAGATTTTCGGGATAATGGAGAATTTGGAAGTGATGGTGGTTCTGTTCATCATCGTAGTTTTAGGTTACGTCGCCTGCAAGCTTGGCTATATGGGCGACAAGTTTGACAAGAAGCTGTCCAGCATCGTGGTAGATATCACCTGCCCGCTGCTGGTGCTCTCGTCTGTGATGGGAGATGAACTGCCCGACCGCACGCTCATTCTTCCGCTTCTGGGTGTAGGCTTCCTCACGTACATCTTATTACTGGTGTTCGGATTCGGGGTGCCTCGGCTCATCAGCAAGAACCATGACGCCCAGGGAATGATCGGTTTCGCCCTGATGTTTGCCAACGTGGGATTCATCGGATATCCTATCGTTTCGAGCATCTTCGGACCCCAGGCTATCTTCTACGCCGCCCTGCTCAACATGCCGAACACGTTTTTCATCTTCACGGCTGGCGTGATGCTCATCAAGGGCGAATACAGCGTGAAGCAGTTTAACCCGAAGGTATTGCTGAGTCCGGCTCTGATTGCGGCTGCCGTGGCAGCCCTGCTGGTGGCGCTGGGAATTCACACGCCTGATGTCATCGCCCGTCCGGTAACGATGGTGGGCAACGTAACGGTTCCTGCCGCCCTGATGATTATCGGAAGCAGCATGGCCAAGCTGCCCCTCAAGGAGATTATCGGCAGCCCGAAGGTTTACGTTGCCTCGCTGCTCCGCCTGGTAGTGGTTCCGCTGAGCCTCTACTTCTTCTTCAAGGTATGCGGCGTGAGCGACGTGGTGAATAATATCAACACCGTGGTGATTGCGATGCCTGTAGCTAGCTTCGGCACCATGTTCTGCCTGAAATACGGCAGGAACCCGGCGCTCATCACGGAGCTGACATTCATCACTACGCTGGGCAGCATCCTCACCATCCCACTTATCACCCTGCTTTTCGGGTAGGGACAGGCGATGGGACAAAACCTAAATGCTACAACTTAACATAAAAAAGAAAGTATGAGAAAAAATAAAATGATAAAAACCAGCCGCCTCCTGCTGCTCGCTATGGCGCTCGGAGGCTTTACTAATCCTACACTGGCGGCACCGATAGAACACATCGGCGACCGCTACATCATGCACGTATCTGAGATGGATCTCACGGGCGAGGAATCGCTTCTCGATGTGCTGATGATGTGCCCAGAAGTCCTTACGATGGATGGTAACAACATCATCGGCGGTGATCCTTTCGCCAATCTCTACGGCAAGTTTGTCATCCGCATCGACAACCAGGAATATGGTCTCGACTACGCTACCCTGCTCCATCATTTCAAGGCGAGGGAGATAGAGAGCATCAAGGTTTGCCAGAACTCTGAGGTGATGAAGGGATGCAGCAGTCTGAAAAAGGTGATTGACATCACCCTGCGCAAGGGTGAGAACGAAGTGAGCGGAAGAGTAGGTCTCTTCGGCGACACCTATGGCGGCGGAAAGGGCATCGTGAGCGTATTGAGCCAGCAGGACAAGCTGCGCATCCTGAGCCACGTAGAGGGCAACATACAGCGCACCTCCAACAACAACCTGGGTTCCTATGCCGGTGATGGCCCAAGCCTCATCAATCACTATTCGCACGAGGGAGCCAAGATGAACATCCTCTGGACTCCTACTGAGAAGGACATGCTGGAAGTGGATGCGATGCAGACCTACACCCGAAACCATATTACCGGTACACCAGCCGACTATGTACGCGCCTACCATCTCCAGGCAGACTATACCCGCCAGCTGGGCGAGAAGGGAGCGAGCATCCTCTTTACCCTGGGTGCCGAGAACATCAGCGACAACGGCGGAAATGCGGCAGATGCCAGTGCGGCACCTTATCGCAACCACGCTACCTATCCGTTTATGGTAGTGGAATACGCCACTCCGGTGATTTCAGAGAATCTCTGGCTTACAGCCGGTTTCGAGGGCGGACTGTCTATCGAGAAGAACTGTGTGGCTGATTACACCAACCACTCCAACTATCAGGATCTGTATGCGCAGCTGGATTATACCATCGGCAAATGGGGCTTCATGATAGGCGACCGATTCCGCACCATCAATTTCCGTCCGAAGCAGATTGCCACAGAAAAGAACTGGAGGCATAGTACCCACAACCATAGCTACACGGTGAGCATTTATCACAACTTTGCACCGGGCCATACCCTGCAGGGCACATTCTGCCGAAGAATCTTCAATGCCGATTTTGGCGATTTCGTTACAGCAGGCGATATGGAGGGGGCTTGGCGTCCATACTACACCAAGGACATCAGCGAGCGCCTCGCCTACGTGGCAGAACTGAAGCATACCTACAGCAAGCCGAATCTCGTGGTAAGCAGTTCTATCAAGAATATCCATCAGGATCTTCCGGGTATAGATCGCGACAACACACTGGGCATCGGAACTACTGCCTTCTGGCATAAGGGAATGCTGAGGATTACCGCCGGAGTGAATTACTTCTGGGAAAAGGCTGAGATTTTCAGAGGCGAAGAAGGAAAGAACTCTAAAACCAGCAAATACAGCAATTTTGCGATATTCAAGCTGGCTCCACAGTTGTCATTGCCTGCTGGCTGGCGCCTGACATCCAATATGATCTGGTGCACCCGCCGCCACACGCTTACACCAGCCTATACGCCAGCCAATCTCTATGCCGAGGTGGGCGTATATAAGAACATTGGCAAGCATCTTACCCTGGAAGGCAGATTCCACGATATTGCCGGTCAGCATTTCGGCAACCGTGCTGCCACCATGGGTTTCACCTATTACTTCTAGTTCTTCCGGAAACAGTTCGGAAAAAAAATCGAACTATATGGTTGAAACGGGCTGAAGGCCCAAAAGCTCCTAGCCCAGGGCATCGCCCTGGGGAATTATGGATGCAAGCCTGCCGCCCTGTAAGGGCAAAAGCCTTCAAGTACTAGGCAAAAATGATGATCCCGACTCTCCAAGAAGAAGGAGGGTCGGGATTCTCATTTATATAATATCTATGAACTTATAATCGTATGTTGACAATCTCTCTAATATTCATTAAAAAAATATGTTGATATGACCAGAATTCCAACTTAACAATCTTTTTATCTCTAGATGAGCGGCATTCCTGCCTTCTCACATGCTGTTCTCATATCTTCCGGCCAGATACTAGCCTGAATCTCGCCGATGTGCGCCTTGTGGAGCAGCACCATACAGAGACGGCTCTGACCGATACCACCACCGATACTCAATGGCAACTTGTCGTTCAGGAGCTGCTGGTGGAAATAGAGCTTCTCTCTATCTTCCTTGCCTTCCAGCTTCAACTGGCGAAGCAGACTCTCCTTGTCAACACGGATACCCATAGAGCTCAGCTCGAAGCTTCTGCCCAACACCGGATACCAGATCAGGATATCACCATTCAATCCTTCCTTGCCATTCTCGGCTACGGTGCTCCAGTCGTCATAGTCAGGAGCACGTCCATCATGCTTCTTTCCATCGCTCAACTTTCCGCCGATACCCTCTACAAATACGGCGCCATATTTCTTGCAGATAGCATCCTCGCGCTCCTTAGGAGTCTTGTCAGGATACATATCGAGCAAATCCTGCGCATGGATAAAATGAATATCCTTTGGCAGGAAAGGCTTCAGCTGTGGATAGTGCTCGCAAGCCAGGAACTCGGTGCGGAGGATGGCTGCATAGATGCGGCGAACCACATCTTCAAGGAATGAGATGGTACGATCACCCTTCGTAATCACAGCCTCCCAGTCCCACTGGTCCACATAGAGCGAATGAAGATTATCCAGCTCCTCATCGGCACGGATGGCGTTCATATCGGTATAGACACCATAGCCCGGCTCTATCTCATATTCTGCCAAGGTCAAGCGCTTCCATTTAGCCAGAGAGTGAACCACCTCAGCCTTTGCATCACCCAAATCCTTGATAGGGAAAGTTACAGGGCGCTCCACTCCATTCAGGTCGTCATTGATACCCAAACCCTTCAATACGAAGAGAGGGGCGGTGACACGGCGCAAGCGCAACTCTGTGGACAGGTTCTGCTGGAAGAACTCTTTTATCATTTTGATACCCATTTCGGTCTGGCGCATATCCAGCAGCGCCTCATACCCTTCGGGTTTTATCAGATTACTCATTTTATCTATTATATATCGTTTATAGTTTCTTATTTTACTGTTTATCTTACTTTCACGCTGCAAAGATACAAATTTATTATTAATCTGCAAGCGTTTTTCGAAAATATTTCGCAAAATGATAGCATTTTTTAGATTTTAAGTATCATTTTGTAGAAAAATTCACCGCTTTTTCTCCCTATACATTATATATATAGAAAAAAAATGAGCCAAATATTTGGTTATTCGAAATAAAAAATGTACTTTTGCAGTCAATTACTCCTAAGGGGTAGGCGGCGTTTGCCGATAAATCACCAATTCTGGTCTCGTAGCTTAGTTGAATAGAGCGTCAGATTCCGGTTCTGAAGGTCGTGGGTTTGAGTCCCACCGAGATCACTACTACATTAAAATTTAATTTAAGAACATGGATTTAGTAGAACGTTTCATTAACTATACAAAATTCGACACACAGTCGAGTGAAGACTCAGAAAGTGTGCCAAGCACGGCAAAACAGTTGGAATTTGCCAAGTACCTGAAGCACGAACTGGAGGAAGAAGGTCTGAGCGACGTAGAGATGGACGATATGGGCTACATCTACGCCACCCTGAAGGGCAATACCAAGAAAAAGACTCCTACCATCGGCTTCATCTCTCACATGGACACCAGTCCTGATGCCAGCGGAAAAGACATCAAGGCTCGCGTCATCGAGAATTACGACGGCGAGGATATCGAACTCAGTCCGGGCATCATCTCCAGCGTAAAAAAATTCCCAGAACTCAAGGCGCACAAGGGCGAGGACATCATCGTAACTGATGGAACTACCCTGCTCGGTGCAGACGACAAGGCGGGCATCGCTGAAATCGTACAGGCAATGTGCTACCTCCGCGACCATAAGGAAATCAAGCACGGAGACATCCGCGTGGGCTTCAATCCAGACGAGGAAATCGGTATGGGCGCCCATCACTTCGATGTAGAGAAGTTCGGCTGCGACTGGGCATACACCATCGACGGCGGCGACCTGGGCGACCTGGAATACGAGAACTTCAATGCTGCTGCTGCCAAGATCTACATCAAGGGCGTGAGCGTACATACAGGCTATGCCAAGGGCAAGATGATCAACGCAAGCCGACTGGCTGTAGAGTTCCAGAATATGATTCCTGAGGCAGAAACACCTGAACAGACCGAAGGTTACCAGGGCTTCTACCACCTGCTCGGCATCGAAAGCCGCTGCGAGGAAGCCAAGCTCAGCTACATCATCCGCGACCACGACCGCCAGAAGTTTGAAGCTCGCAAGGATTTCATCGAAGACTGCGTCAAGAAGATGAACGAGAAGTACGGCGAGGGAACTGTTACGGCAGAAATCTACGACCAGTACTACAACATGAAGGAGAAGATTGATCCAAACATGCATGTCATCGACATCGTGCTCCGTGCCATGCAGGAGAGTGGCGTTCCACCTCGCGTAGAGCCTATCCGTGGCGGCACAGATGGTGCGCAGCTCAGCTTCAAGGGCCTTCCTTGTCCAAACATCTTTGCCGGTGGCGTCAACTTCCACGGTCCTCACGAATTCGTGAGCGTACAGGTGATGCAGAAGGTAGTGGATACCATCGTGAAGATTGCGGAAATCACAGAAGAGTATAACGACTAATATATATGGGGAATTTAGGAGAAATCTAAATTCCCCATTTTCATAAACTGACTATTTTTTAGAAAGATTATCATTTTCATAAAAAGAAAAATATGGCAGAAATTCCCTATTTAGTAAAAGACCTCGCCCTCATCCTGATGGTGGCTGGCATTGTTACCCTCATCTTCAAGCGGCTCAAGCAGCCTTTGGTACTGGGTTACATCGTGGCGGGCTTCCTCGTGTCGCCCCACATGCCCTACACCATGTCGGTGATGGACGAGACGGATATCCAGACCTGGGCAGACATCGGTGTCATCTTCACCCTCTTCTCGCTCGGTCTCGATTTCTCCTTCAAGAAAATCGTGAAGATGGGAGCCTCGCCCATCATCGCCTGCATCGTCATCGTCTTTTCCATGATGATGCTGGGCATCAGCGTGGGCCACAGCTTCGGCTGGGGCAGGATGGACTGCATCTTCCTGGGTGGTATGCTCGCCATGAGTTCCACCACCATTATATATAAGGCTTTCGACGATATGGGACTGCGGCAGCAGAAGTTTGCCTCCATGGTGATGAGCGTGCTCATCCTGGAAGACATCCTTGCCATCGTGATGATGGTGATGCTTTCCGCCATCGCCGGAGGCAACAATCCGGATGGCGAACAGATGTTTGCATCGGTACTGAGGATTGGCTTCTTCCTGGTATTATGGTTTATCGTGGGCATCTTTGCCATCCCGCTCTTCCTGCGCTCAGTCAGGAAGTTCATCAATGGCGAAACCCTGCTCATCGTTTCCCTGGGACTGTGCTGCGGTATGGCGGTATTATCTACCAAGGTAGGTTTTTCAAGCGCTTTCGGAGCCTTCGTCATGGGTAGCATCCTGGCAGAAACCATTGAGGCTGAGAAGATTATCAAGCTGGTAGAACCGGTAAAGAATCTCTTCGGAGCCATCTTCTTCGTATCGGTAGGTATGCTGGTAGATCCCAACATTCTGGTAGAATATGCCGTTCCTATCCTCGCGCTCGTGGCAGCCATCCTGATAGGCCAGGCAACATTGGGAACCTTCGGATTCATGCTGGGCGGTGAATCATTGAAGTCGGCAATGCGCTGCGGATTCTCGATGGCGCAGATTGGCGAGTTCTCCTTCATCATCGCCTCACTGGGATTGTCGCTGGGAGTTATCAGCAACTTCCTCTATCCGGTAGTGGTGGCAGTTTCAGTCATCACCACCTTCCTCACCCCTTATATGATTCGTCTGGCGCAGCCTTCCTATCAACTGATGGAGAAGCATCTGCCTAGCAAATTCATCAATATCCTGAACCATTTTGCGATGAGCCGCCCCTCTACCCAACAGCAGAGCAAGTGGAAATCGCTGATCCGCCAGATGGTCATCAATACCGTGGCATACTCCATCCTTTCGGCTGCGGCGATAGCGATGATGTTCACCTTCGTCCTGCCTCTGATGCGCAATATGCTGCCAGGCTGGAATCTTCACTGGTATGCCAACGCCATCACGGGGCTGCTCACCATCGTACTCATATCGCCTTTCCTGCGAGCCATCGTGATGAAGAAGAATCACAGCCCGGAGTGGAAGCGACTGTGGGTGGAGAGCAGCATCAACCGCATTCCGCTGCTCTTCACGATATTCGTGAGATACGTCATTGCCCTGGGCTTCATCTTCTACATCATCAACTATCTGTCCCGATTCACCAATGCGCTGATGGTATGCATCGGAGCCGTGATTGTACTGCTGATGTTGGGTTCACGCCGCATCAAGAAACGAAGCATCGTGATGGAGCGCCTCTTCCTGCACAACCTGCGTTCGCGCGACATTGCCGCACAGGTGAACGGCGAAAAGCGCCCGCTCTACGAGGGTCATCTGCTGGACAGAGATATCCATATCAGTGAAATCGAGGTACCGGAAGACAGCATCTGGTGTGGCAAATCACTGAAGGAACTGCACCTCCGCCAGCGTTTCGGCATCGATATGAGCAGCATCCGAAGGGGGTCGCAGCGCCTGAACATCCCGAATGGCGACACCATGATATTCCCTGGCGACAAGCTTCAGATCATCGGTAACGACGACCAGGTACACAAGTTTGCCCAGGCGCTTACCACCGAGCTAGCCCCGGAAGACCTGGAGATAGAGAAACGGGAGATGAAGCTCCGCCAGCTCATCATCAGCGGCGGCAGCGAATTTCTGGGAAAGACGCTGGAAGAGAGCGGAATCCGCAACAAGTACAACTGTATGGTTGTAGGACTGGAAGAGGGTCAGGAGAACCTTACCCACATTCTCCCTTCCCGCGTTTTCGAAAAAGGCGATATCATCTGGCTGGTAGGCGAAGAAGCCGACCTGCAGAAGATTCAGGAAAAGAGCTAAAATTAACCTGCAGAAAATTCTGTCTAAACTCAGAAAAGGTTGCCCCATACGCCCTGAAAGGGCAGAAGCTCCTAGCCCAGGGCAACGCCCTGGGAATTGTTGGTTTTAAAGAAATCGCCCTGTAAGGGCAAAAGCTTTATTATGCTGTTTTTAAAGCTTTTGCCCTTACAGGGCGCCTTGCTGATTGCCATTATACCCAGGGCGATGCCCTGGGCTAGGAGCTTTTGGGCCTTCAGCCCGTACTTGAACCACATGCGAAACTTCAGTAATTTATCTCACGGTAATGTGGAAGCAACCCTGTTTTACCTCATATTTGATATAACAGCGGTTCTTCTCACGGAAATCCCTCAACACCTCGCTGAAAACCCACTTCAGGGTATCATTCTGCACCTGACGGCGAGGTTGCTTCTCCGTCTGAATCTGCTTATACCGGTTGTAGCAGACATCGAAGGTAGTACCATAGAGATGGCACGAATTCTCGGTAGCATTGCCGTTTCGGGTTCTCAGTTTCGACACATCATCCTTGGTACGCAAGATACTGGTAACGATGATCTTATGCAAAGGAATTCCCTTGATCTGCAGCGAATCAAAATATGCCCTACCGATATCCTGCAACAATACCGAAGCCCTAGGCACCAGATAAGGAATGCTGTTGTTCAACTTATCCACATAAAAGAAAGGATTACTGCCCACATACACCAGCTTGCCCTTGCTATGCTCAGCCTCCTCACGGTTCTGAACCGGAGCCACGCCATGCTTGCCGGCAGCCACAATCTGTACATCCTGCTGATCAGGGAAGGTATTTCCGAAATGAGGCACCGAGAAAATGCGATGCTTCACCTCCTTGCCATTCTTATCGAAAAATATCGAAAATCTGCCATCAGAGGCTGTATCAGGAGTTACCGACAATTCATCCTGAGCACCAGCCGAAGCCATTAAATTTCCTCTCAATGAATCGATTGCCGTACTGTCTTTTCCATCAGAATGAGCCGTCAACCTAGGCTCAGCAACACTAGGAAAAATAACACGGACCAGTGCCAGCAACAGCACGACAACCAAAAAACCTTGCAAATATCTATTCTTACTAATCTTCATAACTAAAAATTTCCTGCAAAGGTAACAAAAAGTATTGAAATATTTGCTCAATTCACAGAAAAGTAGTAATTTTGCAGCGTTATATAACATTATTTAGAACATTAAGGTTGCAAACCAATAAGAAATATAAATATTTTGATAGAGAAACATATTATACTCGAAGATATAGATCCAGTGATGTTCTATGGCGTAGGAAATGGTAACCTACAGATGATTAAGTCACTGTATCCTAAGTTGCGTATCGTTGCACGCGACAACGTGATTCGTGTGCTCGGCGACGAGGAGGAGATGGCGAAAGCAGAAGAAGACATTGAGCTGATGCGCAAGCACTTAGCTAAATACAATATGCTCAATGAAGAGGATATCCTTGATATTGTGAAAGGCAAACAGACCAAAGCAGACTCCGTGAAAGGCGTGCTGGTATATAGCATCAGCGGCCGACCTATCAAGAGCCGCAGCGAGAACCAGCAGCAGCTCATCGAGGCTTACGAAAAGAACGATATGATATTTGCTGTGGGTCCTGCCGGAACCGGTAAGACCTACCTCAGCATCGCCCTTGCCGTGAAAGCCCTCAAGGAGAAAGCTATCAAGAAAATCATCCTCTCAAGACCTGCCGTAGAAGCAGGCGAAAAGCTCGGATTCCTGCCGGGCGACATGAAAGATAAGATAGACCCTTACCTGCAACCGCTCTACGATGCGTTGGAAGATATGATTCCTGCCGTCAAGTTGCAAGATATGATGGAAAAGCACATTATCCAGATTGCGCCACTCGCCTTCATGCGTGGACGCACCCTCAGCGACGCCGTCGTCATCCTCGACGAGGCGCAGAATACAACCTCACAGCAGATCAGAATGTTCCTCACCCGTATGGGTATGAACACCAAGATGATCATCACCGGCGACCTGACACAGATAGACTTGCCTCGCGAACAGCGAAGCGGACTGAAAGAGGCGCTCAAGATCCTGGAAGGAGTAGAAGGAATCGGAGTCGTGAAACTGGGACAGAAGGATATTGTGCGACACAAGCTCGTAACCCGCATCGTCAACGCATACGACAAGTATGACAAGGAGAGAGCAGAAGCACGGGAAGCTCAAAAAACAAATTAATTATAAATTAAATAAAATGAAAGCATTAACAAAAACAGATTTCCATTTCGATGGACAGAAGAGTGTTTACCACGGTAAAGTACGTGATGTGTATGACATTAACGACGACATCCTCGTGATGGTCGCTACCGACAGAATCTCAGCATTCGATGTTGTTCTGCCAAAGGGTATTCCATTCAAGGGTCAGGTGCTCAATCAGATTGCAGCTAAGTTCCTGGACACAACTACAGATATCTGTCCAAACTGGAAGTTGGCTACTCCAGACCCAATGGTTACAGTAGGTTTGAAGTGCGAAGGTTTCCGCGTGGAGATGATCATCCGTTCTATCCTCACCGGTAGTGCATGGCGTGACTATCAGAAGGGATGCCGCGAGATCTGCGGTGTGAAGTTGCCTGACGGAATGCGCGAGAACGAGCGTTTCCCAGAGCCTATCATCACTCCTACTACAAAGGCTGACGAGGGTCACGATATGAACATCTCTAAGGAAGAGATTATCGCCCAGGGCATTGTTAGTGCAGAGGATTACGCTGTAATGGAAGACTATACACGCCGCATCTTCGCCCGTGGTCAGGAAATCGCTGCCAAGCAGGGATTGATTCTCGTTGATACCAAGTATGAGTTCGGCAAGCGCGACGGTAAGGTTTATCTCATCGACGAGATCCATACTCCAGACTCTAGCCGCTACTTCTACGCTGATGGCTACGAGGAGAAGTTCGAGAAGGGTGAGCCTCAGCGCCAGCTTTCTAAGGAGTTCGTTCGCCAGTGGCTCATCGAGCACAACTTCATGAACGAGCCTGGTCAGACTATGCCAGAGATTACTGACGAGTATGCAGAGAGCGTATCTGATCGCTACATCGAGCTGTACGAGCACATCACAGGCGAGAAGTTCGACAAGGCTGCAGAGGAAGGCGACATCGCTGCCCGCATCGAGAAGAACGTAAGCGAGTGGCTTGCTGCACACAAGTAATATATAATAAGGTATATTGCTCGACAAAAGTAAGTAATATATAAATAATGTATAAACAAGAACAGATTAAGCCCTACGAGGGCACAGGAGAAAAGGGAAAGTTGGTAGAGGAGATGTTTGATAACATCGCCCCTACCTACGATACCCTGAACCACCGACTCTCGTGGGATATCGATAAGGGATGGCGCAAGAAGGCAATCAAGCGGCTTGCGCCCTTCTCTCCAAAGAAAATGCTCGACATCGCCACAGGTACCGGCGACTTCGCCATCCTTGCCGCACAGATGCTGCATCCCGACAAGCTCGTGGGAGCAGATATCTCGCAGGGAATGATGGAGATAGGAAGACAGAAGGTGAAGCAGCTGGGACTTGACCAGGTAATCCGCTTCGACAAGGAAGACTGCCTCCACCTCTCATACGAAGACAACACCTTTGATGCGGTAACAGCCGCCTTCGGCATCCGCAACTTCCAGAACCTGGACCAGGGACTGCGCGAAATGTGCCGAGTACTGAAGAAGGGAGGACATCTCTGTATCGTGGAACTCACCACTCCGGTCAGCTTCCCGATGAAGCAGCTGTTCCACATCTATTCGCATACCGTATTGCCTATCTACGGCAAGCTGATATCGAAAGACCAGAGTGCCTACAGCTATCTCACCAAGACCATCGAGGCATTCCCACAGGGAGAAACGATGATGGAGGTATTCAAGAAGGCAGGATTCGAAAAGGCTGAGTTCAAGAGACTCACCTTCGGCATCTGCACCCTTTATTTCGCAACAAAATAAAACAAAGATATTATGGACAAGTATGGACTCATAGGTTATCCCCTAGGACATTCGTTCTCAAAAGGCTACTTCAACGAGAAGTTTGAGAACGAGGGCATCGACGCCCAATATATCAACTTCGAGATTCCATCCATCGAGGATCTCACCGAGATTCTCGACTCTAATCCGGAGTTAAAAGGCCTCAATGTAACCATCCCTTACAAGGAGAAGGTAATCAGTTATCTTGATCAGGTTAGCCCCGAGGCAAATGCCATCGGAGCAGTTAACGTGGTGAAAGTGGAGCATAAAGGCGACGAGACTATCCTCAAGGGATACAACAGTGATGTCATCGGTTTCACCCAGAGCATCGAACCTTTCATCGAGTCTTTCCACAAGAAGGCATTGATTCTCGGTACTGGCGGTGCATCCAAAGCCATCAACTACGGCTTGAAATCGCTCGGACTGGAGACTGTTTTCGTGAGTCGATACGAACGTCCTGGTACTATCCAGTACGATAAAATCACCCCTGAGGTCATCAAGGAATACAATGTCATCGTGAATTGTACTCCTGTAGGTATGTATCCTCATGTAGATGAGTGCCCTCCACTGCCTTACGAGGCGATGGATACCCATACACTACTCTACGACCTCATCTACAATCCCGATGAAACCCTCTTCATGAAGAAGGGAAAAGAGCACGGAGCCACAGTGAAGAATGGCTTGGAAATGCTCTTGCTGCAAGCTTTTGCATCATGGGATTTCTGGCAAGAAGAAAAATAAGCATATCATAAAGTTCAATGTTCAAAGATCAAAGTTCAAAATAAGAATATGAGTAACAATAGATATATGATGCGCGGTGTAAGCGCAGCAAAGGAAGATGTTCACAACGCTATTAAGAACATCGACAAGGGTATCTTCCCACAGGCTTTCTGCAAGATTATCCCTGATATCTTGGGCGGTGACCCAGAGTATTGCAACATTATGCATGCCGACGGTGCAGGTACCAAGTCAAGCTTGGCATACATGTACTGGAAGGAGACTGGCGACCTCTCTGTATGGAAGGGTATCGCTCAGGATGCTATCGTGATGAATACCGACGACCTGCTCTGCGTGGGTGCAGTAGATAACATCCTCGTCAGCTCTACCATCGGCCGCAACAAGATGCTCATCCCTGGCGAGGTAATCTCGGCTATCATCAACGGTACCGATGACCTGCTCCACGAGATGCGCGAGATGGGTATCGGCATCTATCCTACAGGCGGTGAGACTGCCGATGTGGGCGACCTGGTTCGTACCATCATCGTTGACTCTACCGTAACCTGCCGCATGAAGCGCAGCGACGTCATCGACAATGCCAACATCCGTCCGGGCGATGTTATCGTAGGTCTTTCTTCTACCGGTCAGGCTACTTACGAGAAGAAGTACAACGGCGGTATGGGTAGCAACGGTTTGACTTCTGCCCGCCACGATGTATTCGCCAAGTATCTCGCAGAGAACTATCCTGAGAGCTACGACCACGCCGTGCCAGACGAGTTGGTTTACAGCGGCAAGTATAAGTTGACCGATGAGGTTGAGGGTTCTCCTATCAACGCCGGTGAGCTGGTACTCTCTCCTACCCGCACCTATGCCCCAGTAATCAAGAAGCTCCTGGATGAGCTTCGCCCAGAGGTTCACGGTATGGTTCACTGCACAGGTGGTGCCCAGACCAAGGTTCTGCACTTCGTAGGCGAAAACTGCAAGGTTGTGAAAGACAACATGTTCCCTGTACCTCCACTCTTCAAGGCAATCCACGACTGCTCTGAGACCGACTGGAAGGAGATGTACCAGGTATTCAACATGGGTCACCGCATGGAAATCTATGTTCGCCCAGAGGTAGCCGAGAAGGTTATCGCCATCAGCAAGAGCTTCAACATCGATGCCCAGATTGTGGGTCACATCGAGGAAGGCAAGCGCAGCCTGACCATCAAGAGCGAATTCGGAACATTCGAATACTAAAAAAGAATTTAAAATTAATGGATAATAACAACATATTACAGAAGCTAGAAGGCTTAGAGAGCCGATACGAGGAAGTAAGCACCCTCATTACCGACCCTGATGTCATCGCCGACCAGCCACGCTACGTGAAGCTCACCAAGGAATGGAAAGACCTTGGCGACATCATGGATGCACGCAAGCGATACATCAACTGTCTGAACAGCATCAAGGAGGCTAAGGATATCCTCGCCAACGAAAGCGACCCTGAAATGAAGGAGATGGCTCGCGAGGAACTCAACGAGAATGAGGCTCTGCAGCCTAAGCTTGAAGAGGAAATCAAGATTGCCCTGGTTCCTAAGGACCCAGAAGATGCCAAGAATGTTCAGATGGAGATCCGTGGCGGTGCCGGTGGCGACGAGGCTGCCCTATTCGCCGGTGACCTCTTCTCTATGTATAAGAAATATTGCGAGTCTAAGGGATGGACCATCAGCGTGACATCTGTCTCTGAAGGTGCAGTAGGTGGATACAAGGAAATCGACTTCGCCGTAAGCGGAACAGACGTTTATGGTACCTTGAAGTACGAGTCTGGTGTTCATCGTGTTCAGCGTGTGCCTGCCACTGAGACTCAGGGCCGTATGCATACCTCAGCCGCTACCGTGGCTGTATTGCCAGAGGCAGACAAGTTTGAGGTGAACATCAACGAAGGCGATATCAAGTGGGATACCTTCCGAAGCTCAGGTGCCGGTGGTCAGAACGTGAACAAGGTGGAGTCTGGAGTTCGCCTCCGCTATCCTTGGAAGAACCCTAACACAGGCGAGGTAGAGGAAATCCTCATCGAGTGTACCGAGACCCGTGACCAGCCAAAGAACAAGGAGCGTGCCTTGAGCCGCCTCTATACCTTCATCCACGACCGTGAGCATCAGAAGTATGTTGACGATATCGCCAGCCGCCGTAAGAGCCTCGTATCTACCGGCGACCGTAGTGCGAAGATTCGTACCTACAACTTCCCACAGGGCCGTGTTACCGACCACCGTATCGGTTACACCACCCACGATCTCAATGGTTTCCTGGCTGGTAACATCCAGGATATGATTGATGCCTTGACCGTGGCTGAGAACGCAGAGAAACTGAAAGAAACAGAATTGTAAAACCCTTACCGAGGTTTCGTATGTGGCTCCGCAGTTTTAAAGCTTTTGCCCTTACAGGGCGACAGGCTTGATGCCATGACTACCCAGGGTGTTGCCCTGGGCTAGGGGCTTCTGCCCTTTCAGGGCGTGTGGAGCAAACATCTGAAATTCAAGTGTAAAGCAAACATCTGAAATTCAAATAACTTAAAAAGAAATGAACAGAAAAGAACTTGTAGAGCAGATTTTCGCCAAGAAGAGTTTCTTGTGCGTAGGTCTTGATACAGATATCAATAAGTTGCCAAAGTGCATCACAGAGAGTGAGGAAATCCAAGGCGCAGAAGCAGAGATGATGTTTAAGTTCAACCAGGCTATCATCGACGCAACCGCTCCTTACTGTGTGGCTTACAAGCCAAACCTGGCTTTCTACGAGAGCCGTGGTATCGACGGCATGATCGCCTTCGAGAACACCATCAAGTATCTCAAGAGCCACTATCCAAACCACTTCATCATCGCTGATGCCAAGCGTGGCGATATCGGCAACACATCCAAGATGTATGCCCAGACTTTCTTCGAGGAGTATAATCTCGATTCTGTAACCGTAGCTCCTTACATGGGCGAGGATTCTGTCAAGCCATTCCTCGAGTATGAAGGCAAGTGGGTCATCCTCCTGGCTTTGACCAGCAACAAGGGTAGCCACGACTTCCAGCTCACAGAAGATAAAGAAGGCGAGCGCCTTTTCGAGAAGGTTCTGAAGAAGAGCCAGGAATGGGGCAACGATGAGAACATGATGTACGTAGTAGGTGCTACTCAGGGTCAGATGTTCGAGGACATCCGCAAGGTAGCTCCTAACCACTTCCTCCTCGTACCAGGTGTAGGTGCCCAGGGTGGTAGCCTCCAGGAGGTTTGCAAGTATGGCATCATCAAGGATTGCGGTCTGCTCGTCAATTCATCTCGCGGCATCATCTACGCTAGCAATGGCGATGATTTCGCAGAGGTTGCAGGTCAGAAGGCAAAGGAACTGCAGGAGCAAATGGCAGCCGAGCTTGCCAAGCTGGGCTAAGCCTCCCGCTAGGTGTCCCCTAGATCTCCCGCTAGGCGTCCCAGCAAGAAAGTCTTCCGCTAGGCGTCCCGGCGGATTTGAAATCCGCCGTAAAAAAGGTTCGACCTATTAAACCGGGGGATTTGCAATCCCCCACCCAAAAATAAGATTTTAGGCGCAAAGTATCTTGAAAAAGAGGCTTTGCGCCTAAAAAATACCCATTTGTTGGCGAAAAAAGCAAAATATTACGAAAGAATGACGAGAATCTAAATTTATTTTGTTATTTTTGCAAACAAAATGTGTTTCCTAAAAGAGAATCTTGCAAGGAGACCCTAAGTAATACAAACTAGAAGATTGATAAATATGGAATTTACCGCAGCGCAAATAGCCCAGTTCGTTCAGGGCCGTGTGGAAGGTGATGAGAATGCAACAGTCAACACCTTCGCTAAAATCGAAGAAGGCAAGGAAGGCGCTATCTCGTTCCTTTCAAACCCTAAATATACTCACTTCGTGTACGACACAAAGTCGAGCATCGTACTCATCGACGAGAACGTGGAATTGGATCATCCTGTTTCTACCACCCTCATTCGTGTGAAGAATGCATACGAGTGCGTGGCAAAGTTGCTCCAGATGTATGAATCAATGAAACCTAAGAAGACGGGCATCGACCCATTGGCTTTCGTTTCTCCAAAGGCTAAGGTGGCTGAGAACGTCTATATCGGTGCTTTCGCCTATATCAGCGATGGCGCAGAGGTGGGCGAAGGTAGCCAGATTTATCCTCACGCTTACATCGGCGAGGGTGTGAAGATCGGCAAGAATGCCCTCATCTACCCTCACGTAACCATTTATCACGGCTGTAAGCTCGGCAATAACGTGACTCTTCATGCAGGTTGCGTCATCGGTGCTGATGGATTCGGCTTCGCTCCAGGTCCTGATGGATACGACAAGATTCCTCAGATTGGTATCGTAACCATCGAGGATGATGTGGAGATTGGTGCCAACACTTGCGTTGACCGCTCTACCATGGGCTCTACCTACGTTCGCAAGGGCGTGAAGCTCGACAATATGGTTCAGATTGCCCATAATACCGACATCGGTGCCAACACCGTGATGTCTGCACAGGTGGGTGTAGCCGGCAGTACCAAGGTAGGCGAATGGTGTATGTTTGGCGGACAGGTAGGTATCGCCGGTCACATCACCATCGGCGACAAGGTGTTCCTCGGAGCACAGAGCGGTGTGCCTGGCAGTCTCAAGAGCGGCCAGCAGCTCATCGGTACTCCTCCTATGGAGCAGCGTGCTTACTTCAAGTCACAGGCCATTTTCCGTCGCCTGCCTGAGATGTACAAAGAACTCAACGACCTGAAGAAGCAGATTGAAGAATTAAAGAAAAATAAATAAAACTATATATAATTATGTCAAAACAGAAGACACTGAAAGGTAGCTTCTCTCTTTGCGGCAAGGGATTGCACACAGGCTTGAGCCTCACCGTGACTTTCAATCCTGCACCAGAGAACACCGGTTATAAGATACAGCGCATCGACCTCGAAGGCGAGCCTATCATCCAGGCTGTGGCTGAGAACGTCGTTGAAACCCAGCGTGGCACCGTACTCGGTAAGGGCGATATCCGCATCTCTACCATCGAGCACGGTATGTCAGCACTCTATGCCCTCGGCATCGACAACTGTTTCATCCAGGTAAACGGTCCTGAGTTCCCAATCCTCGACGGATCTGCATCCATGTATGTAGAGAAGATTCAGAACGTGGGCATCCAGGAGCAGAATGCAGAGAAGGACTACTATATCATCCGTCATAAGATTGAGGTGAAGGACGACAACGGTTCTGTCATCACCATCCTTCCAGACGAGGAATTCAGCATCACGGCTATGTGTTCCTTCGAGAGCAAGTTCATCAACAGCCAGTTTGCCACCCTCGACAAGATGGAGACCTATGTTGACGAGATTGCTTCTGCACGTACCTTCGTATTCGTTCGCGATATCATGCCATTGCTCCAGGCTAACCTTATCAAGGGTGGCGACTTGGACAATGCCATCGTTATCTACGAGCGCCAGGTAGAGCAGGCTCAGCTCGATCAGCTCGCCGACCATCTCAAGGTACCTCACATGGATGCCAACAAGTTGGGTTACATCCAGCACCGCCCATTGCAGTGGGAGAACGAGTGTACTCGCCATAAGCTGCTCGATATCATCGGCGACATGGCGCTCATCGGCAAGCCTATCAAGGGTCGCATCATCGCTACCCGTCCGGGCCACACCGTGAACAACAAGTTCGCCCGTCTCATGCGCAAGGAAATCCGCAAGCACGAAATCCAGGCTCCAATCTACGATCCAAACGAGGAGCCAATCATGGATAACATCCGCATCCGCCAGCTTCTGCCTCATCGCTACCCAATGCAGTTGGTAGATAAGGTCATCGCTATGGGTCCTACCAGCATCGTGGGCGTTAAGAACGTAACCAGCAACGAGCCATTCTTTACCGGTCACTTCCCTGAAGAGCCAGTAATGCCAGGAGTTCTTCAGGTAGAGGCGATGGCACAGTGTGGCGGTCTGCTCGTATTGAACCAGCTGGAAGAGCCTGAGCGCTGGAGCACTTACTTCATGAAGCTCGACGACGTAAAGTTCCGCAAGAAGGTGGTTCCAGGCGATACCCTCCTCTTCCGTGTGGAGTTGCTCGCACCAGTACGCCATGGCATCAGCTCAATGAAGGGCTACATGTTCGTAGGCGACCAGGTGGTGGCAGAGGCTACTTTCACTGCACAGATTGTTAAGAACAAGTAATAATAAGATAGAAATATGAATCAGATTAGTCCATTAGCGTTTGTTCATCCAGAGGCAAAACTCGGTGACAACAACATTATCGGTCCTTTCTGCTATATCGACAAGGACACCGTTTTGGGCGATAACAACGTATTGCAGAACAGCGTTACCATCCACGTGGGCGCTCGTATCGGCAACAATAATGAATTCTTCCCAGGTGCCAGCATCTCTACAAAGCCTCAGGACCTGAAGTTCAAGGGCGAGGTGACAACCTGCGAGGTGGGCGATAACAACAGCATCCGTGAGAACGTTACTATCTCTCGTGGTACTGCCTCTAAGGGCAAGACCGTGGTAGGCAGCAACAACCTCCTGATGGAGACTGTTCACGTGGCTCACGACTGTGAGCTGGGCAGCGGCTTGATTATCGGTAACTCTACCAAGTTTGCCGGCGAGGTGGTTGTAGATGACAACGCCATCGTCAGTGCCAACGTTCTCGTTCATCAGTTCTGCCACATCGCAGGCTACGTGATGATCCAGGGCGGTTGCCGTTTCTCTCAGGATATTCCTCCTTACATCATTGCCGGCAAGGAGCCTACCCGCTATTGCAGCATCAACCTCATCGGTTTGCGTCGCCGTGGTTTCAGCAACGAGACCATCCAGAACATCCACGAGGCTTATCGCCTGCTCTACAGCAAGGGTATCCTGAAGGAAGGTATCGAGGAAATCAAGAAGAACCTTGAGGTGACTAAGGAAATCCAGTACATCATCGACTTCGTAGAGAGTTCTCAGCGAGGCATCATCCGATAATGAAAACTTTAATTGTAGTGCTCGGTCCTACCGGTGTAGGTAAGACCGAGCTCTGCCTTTCTCTGGCAGAGCATCTCTCTATACCTATTATCAATGCCGACTCCCGCCAGATCTTCGCCGAACTCCCTATCGGAACCGCTGCGCCTACTGCCGAACAGCAGCAGCGGGTGAAGCATTATTTCGTAGGAAACCACCACATCGAAGATTATTACAGCGCAGCCCAATACGAGGCCGACGTGATGAATCTCTTGGAAGAAGACGTCTTCAAGAATCACGATGTGGCGCTGCTTACAGGCGGCAGCATGATGTATATTGATGCCGTATGCAAGGGTATCGACGATATTCCTACCGTGCGGGATGACATCCGTACCTGGATGAAACAGCGCCTGGAAGAGGAAGGTTTGGAGACACTGGTAGAAGAACTCCACAAGATGGACCCGGAGCATTGGGCGATAGTAGATAAGAAGAATCCCCGCCGCGTGGTGCATGCTCTGGAAATCTGTCACCAGACTGGCAAGACCTACACTTCTTTCCGTGTAGCCGAGAAGAAGCAGCGTCCTTTCCGCATCATCAAGATAGGCCTGAACCGCGACCGTGCCGAACTGTACGACCGAATCAACCAGCGTGTGCTGATGATGATGGAGGAAGGCCTGGAGGCAGAAGCCCGCAGCGTATATCCACACAAGGGTCTCACTGCCTTGAGAACCGTGGGCTACAAGGAGATGTTTGCCTATTTCGATGGAGAGATAGATAAGGATGAAGCCATCCGCCAGATACAGTCGCATAGCCGTGAATACATGCGCAAGCAGCTCACCTGGTTTAAGAGAGATGCAGAAATCCACTGGTATCATCCCGACCAGCAGGATGAAATCATCCGATTTATCGATGAAGAGATATAGACATAATCGCCCGATAGCATCAAAGAATATGCTATCGGGCGATTTTCATATCATAAATTCCTACATCTCCACCTGATTCACAATCTCACCATCAAACATATTGATGATTCTATCGGCATAATTGGCATCATGCAGCGAGTGGGTTACCATTACGATGGTGGTGCCCTCCTTGTGCAGCTCTGAAAGCAGTTCCATCACCTCCTTGCCATTCTTGGAATCCAGGTTTCCCGTAGGCTCATCGGCTAGAATCAGCTTAGGATGCGGCAGGATGGCACGGGCGATAGCGGTGCGCTGCTGCTGACCACCCGAAAGCTGCGATGGGAAATGCTTGGCACGATGGGATATCGCCACGCGCTCCATCACATCCTCTGCACGCTTACGGCGCTCCTTGCCCGATACTCCCATATACAGAAGTGGCAACTCGATATTCTCCACCACATTCAACTCATCAATCAGGTTGAAACTCTGGAACACAAAACCTATCATGCCTCTTCTTATCAAGGTGCGCTCGCTCTCCTTCAGCATGCTCACATCCTTGCCGTCGAGCAAATAGCTGCCGCTTGTAGGATTATTCAGCAAACCTATTATATTAAGTAATGTGGATTTACCACATCCCGAAGGTCCCATGATGGCAACAAACTCGCCTTCCTTCACCTCCAGACTGATATTACGCAAAGCCCAGGTCTCCACTTCCTCTGTCTGAAATACTTTCTTGATATTATTTAATTGAATCATAATCTTTATCGTTTCTTTAAATTCGTATTATACTTTTATACTTTCAAATTACACATTTTATTCCTTAACCAGAATCTCCGAAGGATCCACCTTCATGATTTTACGTACCTGACAGGCGATGATAGCTGCAATGAAGCCAATGACTATCACGACACTCAAACTAATAGGAAAGGCTGGATTGATTTCTACCATATCGAAAGTCTGACTTAGAACGATATGGAACATCAATATGGCTACCACCGCAAATACCATAGCGATGAGCGTAATCACCAGATAGGTTCTTCCGAAGAGTTTGGTAATATCCTTTGTCAGGGCACCATTCACCTTGCGGATAGCCACCTCCTTCTTGCGGGTCTGCGTATCCAGCATCACCGTACTGAAGATGCTTATCAGGCAGATAGCCAGACTCACGATAGCCAGGATCCACGCAATATTTTGCAATATTTCCAACGCAAACATGCTCCTTGCCATATAGTCACGCAGATTGGATGACATCGGTTTTACCACAGCAGGCTCCAATTTCTGTATCATTCTATCTACAGCAATCTGCATCTCCTTATATTCACCCGGCTTTGCCACAAGAATATAATGTGTGGCACCATAAGCCTCTTTGGGGTCTATGACTATGAATGAGTATATATCAATTTTAAAACTCCCCTGATAAGGTATCGACTGGAACGTTCCGGCTATCTGATACGAATCCATCTCATCTACGGTCAATATATCATTAGGAGCAACATGATATTGACGCATATGCTTATACAACTCCTCATTCACCAGGATGCATTTCTTCCGGTTTGCCTTCGGCTTCCAATTCACCTTGATCTTGAAGAAATCGAGATAGGAGGTATCTGCTGAAGTCCGAATTTTATAACTCGTCACATTATTATAGCTAGCATAAGGATCGCCTTGCCAAGCCGCCTTGCTGAACTCCTCGTTCTCTGCCAGCTCGTTAACTTGCCAAACTCCCCAGCTATAAGGAATCCATCGTTCCACCTGCGGTAAATGGATGAGCTTGTCTCTAAGGCGCTGGACATTTTCTGCCGCATTTGTCTGCAGATACAGACTCTGCTTGTATGCACGCTCGTCATCAGGAATATGGTTGAAATCAGCCATCTTTCCCACCCAGCATAGGAGGCAGAAAGTGACACCCAGGAAGAACATACTGATCATCACCTGCACACCCAGCATCGTATTGCGGAACCAATGGTTATGGCTTTTTCTCATTCCTGATTCGAGTGCTTGCGTATGCTTGCAAATGCGACTCAGCACAATCCAGATGATGGCGAGACACAACATCATCACTACCAGACCAATCACCAGACTATAGAGATACAGATGACTGATGGTTCCTAACTCGGAGGTGATTTCAGCAAACTGAGGCCTTGCCAGATAATCACAAATCCAAGAGCCTATCAATACAGCCACAAAATAAGCCACCAGCACGATCATTATCACCTCGGTAGCAAACATAGAGAAGAGTTGGAGGCGTGTGGCACCATTGGTAATTCGGAGCGAGATTTCACGTTTGCGCATCCAGAACAGCTGCGTCTGCATCCTCAGGAAACCGATGATGGCAGCCAGAAGAATCAATGAACCTATCAGATAAGTGATGGAACGGGCAATAGCAACGGTTGAATACTCTTCGCTCAACCGATCTTTCAGCTTTTCGGTTTTTACCTTCAGCCCCAATGGTTTCAACCTGCCGTTCACCTCTGCTTTCAACTGTTGTGGCGTACATCCCTCTTTCAGCACCACATACAAATTCTCTGCATAAAATTGCTCGGGATCCATATCTTCCAACTCCCATGGCGAGTAAAAGAGAGCAGAACTTTTTTGCTCAGTCAATGATAAGTCTTGATAGACATCCACCAATCTCAACTGATAATTTCCATAGTCTTTACTCAAACGAATACTTGCACCCACAGGATTCTTGTCACCAAAGATTTGCTTTGCCTGCTTTTCGTTGATAATGGCATCATGAGGCCCCAGCACCTTTATCTTTTCGCCCGTAATGGCAGAACGGATACCTACAAAGTTGGGATAATGACGGTCAAGGGGAACGGCATGCAACTGCATCTTTCGCTTTGTCTTGCCGTTTAGGGTAAACTCAGCCCAACCGCCTGTAAGCATACCATTAGGAGCATAAGGTCCCTGCTCTATGCAACGAGGTCCTCCATTCGCCTTCACCGCCCTTACGATATCACCATTGATATGAATTGAATGATCCGATTGACGTTTTTGGATGGAATCGAATCTGAGGTTATAAACCCTGTCATAATAAGGTTCATGGTTAATGGAAGCCATGCGGAAATTCTGCAGAAACGAATGCACCGTGGCAAGCGTCACCATACCGATGGCAAGCGACAGGATGCTGCCCAGAGTCTGCACCTTGTACTTGAGAATGTTGCGCAGGGCAACCTTCAGGTTGTGTAATAACATGTTCATATTTACGAGTCTTTATATAATTATTTACGTGAAAGATTGAATTTTATTATCTATGATGGATGATGATTTTTGATAATCCAAGATAAAAGTCTATCTCAAATCTATCTCTTTTTCGCTGGCGATTTGGGTATATCCGCTTACGATAACCTTGTCGCCCGGCTTCAAGCCGGAAGTGATTTCGAATTGCTGCGGATTCTGTCTGCCAACATTGATATTCACCCGCTGCGCCTTCTTGCCATCGTCAGATACCCGGAATATCCAATATCCGTTGGTGGTCTGGAAGAAATCGCCATTCGGAATCACCAAGGCTTGTTCCGGCTTGCCCAATTCCAACAGCACCCGATAACTCTTGCCCAAACGGATATTGGCGGGAGTCTTGCCGCAGAAAGTTAATTCGCAGACAAACTGATGGTCTTTCACCTCAGGAATCACCCGCGATACACGCAGTGGAAACTGATGACCGTCATACTCAATATGGGCAGGAAGTCCGGCGATAACGCGGTCGATATAATACTCAGCCAGCGAAACCTGCAGTTTAAACTGGCTCATCACCTTGATCTGTCCGATGCTCGCCCCGGACGAAACCTGCTGACCTTGGGTTACCCCCAAATAACTCAGCTGTCCGCTTACGGGAGCCCGAACCACCAACTGCCGGGTGCGGCCCTTCATTCTCAATAATTTCTTGTTGGCTTCCATCCGGTTGGCAGCAATCATCTCGCGCTTCAATCGGGTAGATACGGAATCATGCTTCAGGTTTTGCATCTGCAAGAGCACCTTCTGCCGCTGATATTCGTAATCTTCCTCAGCCACTTCCAGTTCCGCCTTACTCTTGATGCCCATACGATATTCCTCCCGGCTCTGCTTGAGCGATTTCTTCAAGCTCGCCATCTGATGCTGGGCATCCAAGGCTTGCTGGCGCAGGTTGATGGTCTTCTGCGTCATCTCAATTTCCTGTTCCTGACAGTTGCGAAGCTTACTGCTCCATGCATCCTGCTCATCATCGATAGAATGATAGAGTTCCGGATTCAGAAGTACCAGGATGGTATCGCCCTGCTGCAGCATGGCTCCTTCTTCAGCCACCACCCGTTCCACGAATCCATTCTCCATCGCATTCACCTGGATGGTCTTGAAGGGATACACCAGTCCTTCTACATCTACATACTCCCAGAAAGGAGCCTTCTTTACTTCGGCTATCACTACGCTATCCGGATCCACCCTTCGGGTTCCCGAAGTAACGATTAGGAAAAGGGCATAGACCAGGATGGCGATGCCTGCTGCACCCGACAGGATTGAATATCGGTAGCGGATATACCACGGTTTCGGTTGTTTCTTTATATCCATATTGTTCTGTTGTTATTCATTATTCTATAAGAAGATGATTCTATAGGAAATTTATTCTATAGGAAGTTCTTCCTTCAATTCTTTATTGCGCTCGAAATCGAATCCCGTCATACTTCGGAGCGTATAGTAAAGACTCCAGTAAGTCTGCATGGTCGAGATGTAATTACGCCGGGCAGCATCTTTCTCGCTGATGGCTACATTCAGGTCGAGTATCGAGTTGCGCCCCATGATGTAGAGCCGGCGCGCCACCACATGCCGCTTCTCGGCACGCTGGTCGGTAAGCGATGCCACATGCACCTTTCGGGCTTGCATATTAAACTGCAACACCAGTTTTTCTACGTTCTGGTAGAAATCCCTCATGCCTTGCTCCACCTGCGTCTGGGTAAGCGCCAGCTGCGATTTGGCTTCTCTTATCCTACCCTTTCCCCGTCCCCAATCCAATATCGGAAGGGCGATGGTGATGCTTGCCGATTGCTGTCTCATCGGACTGCGATAGGCGGCACCGATGTCGGCTCCCGTCTGCGAGAGTCCGAACTGCATATAGAGTTCTGCCTTCAATCCGGCATTGGCACGAGCCTGAGCCAACCGGCTTTCGCTCTCCTTCTGGATACGACGGTAATAATCGGGATCCGGACTATTCAACAAAGCCCAATCTATCGCCCGTTGCAAAGGAACCTCAAAGGCAGGCACCTCTTCCGGCATCACCAGACTGATGTCCTGCGATTGTTCCAACCCCAGAAACGAGCGGATGGCCTGCATCTTCTCCCGCAAAGCCACCTGGGCATCCATCACGTTGGTCTCCTCGTCCAGTCGGTTGATTTCCAGCTGTAGCATCTCGTTTTCCGAAATCGTTCCATTCTCATATCGCCCCTTCGCCATCTGATATAACGTGTCGGCAGAAGCAAAGTTCTGCTTTGCCATCTCCCATTCTGCCTGCGCCGAAGCCAGACCGAAGAAATGTTCACAGGCTTTTGCCGAAACAATCTCCAGCGTTTCGGCATATCGCTTCTTGGATTCCCGGAACCGGATAGGTTCTATCCGTCGATCCCATTTCAGCGAGTTATAGCCAAAAAGACTCTGCTCGTAACCCACGATAAAGGGCTGACTGCTATAGGCTGTTATCTTGTTGTGCAACTCATCCAAGCGGTTGAGCGAACTCTTCACAAAAAGGCTACCACCCGTCAGGGAGATATTCTGGTTGATTTTCAGAGTAAGATCAGCGCCCAACTGGTCTTGCTTCAGAAAGAGTGCCGTACCATCCGACTGGGTTATCTTGTTCACCTCCTTATTAATATAAGGTGAAGATGAGAGGGAAAGCGAAGGCAGATAGTTGGCCTGATGATACCGATAAGCCCAGTAAGCAGACAGAAAGGTATTGCGGGCACTCTGCACCGATGGCGACTGCCGCTGCGCCATCGCAATGGTAGCCGCCAAGTCGAGCTGCAAAGTGTCGGCTTGAACATTCAGGGCTGCAAGCGCCCATACTATGAATAGATAATTCTTTTTCTTCATGATGATTTCTTTTGCAAAAACTAACACAAAAGCTATGCCACAAAGATAAAGATATGATTATCAAGAAGATAAGCAATTCCGGATATAAAAAACCGTGCGAAACCGCACGAAACGTGTGCGATTTCGCACGGTGCGCACATCCTCAATATGATAGGTATCCGTCTCTATCAGGCAGGAAGCACCACGCTAAAGGTGGTTTTATCGCCTGGTTTAGAAGAAGCGGTGATGGTTCCACCATGTAAGGTTACTATCTGCTTGCAGATACTCAACCCGATGCCCGAACCGTTCGTCTTGGTAGTAAAGAACGGCACAAAAATGCGCTCCATCACCTCCGGAAGGATTCCCTTACCATTATCAGTAATGGAAATGATGAAATCGCGCTTGTTGCTCGAAAGATGAGTGGTAAGACGGACATAAGGAATCTCTTCATTCTCCACGGCTTCCTGCGCATTCTTCAGCAGATTAATCAGCACCTGTTCTATCTGCGAACGATCCATCAGCAACCTCTGGTCTTCGTTTTCTATCTCATAATGGAATATCGAATCCGGATAAAGATGCTGCAAATCAGCCACCAGATCACCAATCCTTACATCCTCAAACTGAGGTTTCGATATGCGTTGCAACTTTCGATAGTTCTCTACAAACTGCAGCAAGCCATTGCTTCTTCGATTGATGGCTTGCAATGCCATCAGCAGATCATCATGCTCCAGCGTATCCTGCTCCACCCCTTCACATAGCGTATCAGCCAAAGAGATGATAGGAGTCAGCGAGTTCATGATTTCGTGGGTCAATACCCTCACCAGCTGCTGCTGCGCATCCGTCTCATTCTTCTGAATCACCGGTTGCACATTCTGCAAGGTATAGAGGCGATAGGCAAAGCCCTTATTAAAGAAGTTGACCACGCTCAATACAAAGTCAGCCTTCCCCGCATTCTGATTTCCGGCATCCCGAGCCTTCTTGCCAACAGCATCCTCGCTGGTCTTGGTCTCCAATTGCACCAGTTTCTGCAATCCTGGCTTCAGCTGCATCATCATTTCCGGCAGCGTCTCATCCAGCACCTGCAAGTCGTGCAAGTGATGAATCGAAAAACCGCAGAGTCCATCCACGGCAGCCCGATTCATCCAATGCACCTTTCCCTGTTCATCCGCCACAATGAGAAAGGCATTGATGGTATCGAGCATCGTTCCGAAATACTGGTATTTCGCTTCCTGTCGCAAAGTGGTTTCCCGAAATTCATTCACCACTTCGTTAATCTGCTCTGCAAGATTCCGCTCTTCTCCCCTCAGATGATCCAACGAATACTGAAGCGAGAAGTCACGGGTACGGATAGCCTCAATCAGTTGGCGCATCCGCTCATTGCTCTTATGATTGAATAAGTTATTGACGATTGACATAGTTTCAAAAATTTCCGTTTTTTCTATCAAAAAAACTGCTTAAATCCCCACACGCCCTGTAAGGGCAGAAGCTCCTAGCCCAGGGCAACACCCTGGGTTTTAACAAGATATACCCCTACGCCCTGAAAGGGCAAAAGCTTTAAATCCCGAGCTTATCGATTTTTCTGTAAAGGGCGAAACGGGTGATACCCAGCAACTCTGCAGCCTGTGTAAGATTTCCATTGCTCAAGGAGATAGCGCGCTTGATGGCTTCACGCTCCAAGGTCTGAAGATTGAGCGAATCAACCTTTATGGAACCTGAAGAAGTCCTCGATGCCACCACAGAATCCTCCAATCTGATATCCTCGGCAGCCAGTTCCGTCTTATCCCCCAACACAATCGCCCTCTCAATGCAATGCTGCAATTCTCTTACATTACCCGGCCAGGTATGTTTCAACAGTTTCTGTTTGGCAGATGCACCCAGCACCACATCGCCAACACTATATTTTCCCGAATAAATCTTCAGAAAATATTCTGCCAGCAGAACGATATCCTCTCCACGCTCACGCAGCGGCGGAAGATGCAACTCAATGGTATTCAGTCGATAGAAGAGATCCTGTCGGAATGTTCCCTCGCCCACCTTCTCACGCAAATTAGCATTCGTAGCCGCCAGAATCCTCACATCCACACGGCTCACCTTATTGGAACCAATGCGCTGAGTCTCCCGCTTCTCAATCACCGTCAGGAGTTTCTGCTGCATCGGCAGGTTCAGATTTCCAATCTCATCCAGAAAGAGAGTACCGCCATCCGCCGTCTCAATTCGTCCTTCCTTCGCATTTCTGGCATCCGTAAACGCTCCCTTCTCGTATCCAAAAAGTTCGCTTTCGAAAAGATTCTCAGGAATGCAACCCAAGTCGATATTCACAAACGGCTTTCTTGCCCTGTCTGAAAGCAGATGCAAGGCATGCGCCACCACATCCTTTCCCGTACCATTCTCTCCAGTAATCAATACGTTGGCATCCGTAGCCGCCACACGCATCATCTGCGCTTTCAGTTCCTTCATGGCAGGGCATTCGCCAATCATTCTCGCAAACACATCTTCAGAAGAAGCAATAGACTTGGACTCAGAACATTGATTCATATTCAGATTCTGATACATATTCTGCTCCGATTCCTTTTCCTGCGAATCCGAAGAATCCAGATTCCTTTCCCGGCTCAATTCCACGGCACTCTTCACCGTATCGAGCAGTTTATTCCTATCCCATGGTTTCGGAATAAAGTCGATGGCTCCCGCCTTGATAGCCCTCACCGCCTTCTCCGTATCCACGTAAGCCGTGATAAACAGCACCACGCTCTTGGGGTTATGCGCCAGAATCTTCTCCAGCCATTCATACCCCTCTTCGCCACTGATGGCATCCCGATGGAAGTTCATATCGAGCATGATGACATCAGGCCTGAACGAATCCATCATTCCGATGATTCGTTCAGGCGTATTGATAACTCTAATACCCTCCACGTATGGTTTCAAAAGCATATTGAGCGACAAGAGAACATCCTCATTGTCATCCACTATCAGTATCTTTCCTTTTTTCTCCATTGCCATCATTTTTAATTATTTTGCCCACAAAGTTACTGCAAAAAAACGAGATAGCTTCGAAAAAAACATCATTTCTTCCAAAATTCTAAACAAAAGCGGTCTCCCAACCGCTATATTCCGATATTTTAAAGAAATAACGAAGAAATTTCCGAAAATATTTGGTGATTTCAAAATTTCGCTTTATCTTTGCACTCTAGTTATCAAGAAATCTCGGGGTTGACTGGATTTGACGGCGAGATGAAATGGTACGTAAGCATGCGGAGGCTCGTTGGCTACCTCCTAAATCCTAGTGAACAAAAAATTAATTGGCGAAAATAACTACGCTCTCGCTGCTTAATCGAAGTACAGTAGATTAGCTTTATTCCGGCACAAGGTGCTGGAACGGGACATCGCTCAACGGATGTAGTTCCGAATCTTGTTGATCAAGCGGTGCAGGCAAATCGGAAATAGTTCATGTACGCCTCGTTGCATGGATGAAATTTTAGAGGATAAGGGTATGATTGGTGGTCCAGGTCTTGTCATACCTCGAAAATTGAAGGCTGGAATAAGCATGTAGAAAGCGTATGGTTTCCTTGTGCGGACGAGGGTTCGATTCCCTCCAGCTCCACCCTACAAAAAATAAGCAGCTGATTTTTTCAGCTGCTTATTTTTTTGTCTTTATAATATTCTGCAAATTTTATTTCTGCTTTCACACATCCTCAAACATTCTGATTATCAACAAGTTTAGTGTGAAGGCATTTTTAGGAGAAAAGTATGATAGTATAAACACCAGAAACTGATACTTCCTACAGCTGAAACCGATAGCTCCAGGAAGAGATGCTGATAGTTCCAGAAAGAGAAGCTGATAGTTCCAACAGGGGAAGCTGATACTATCTATGAGAGTAATTGATACTACCAGTCATTGGCTGACCCGGGTCATCCATATAGATGACCCGGGTCAGCTATATGGATGACTCTAGTCAGCTATAAGAACTACTCAAACCAATCGATAAAAGATAGCATCTTTCCGCCTTTCAGCACCTATCATCTCTCCTCACTCCTCATAACCGTTATTCCCGCTTCACACATCACCCACATTCTCTCTTCACAATTCTCCTTTCACACTCAACTAACTATGATACTGATAGTTAACATGAAGTGTGAAAGCATTTTTAAACAGAAACGCAAAAAGTATAAAGTAATACATAAAAAGGGGGTAGCCTCCGATAAGAAGAAAGCCTAGACTGCATCACAAATAAATGATAATTTA
>ULSX01042811.1_pt1 | contig 38966 bp, 36 predicted proteins | sample 1957031 | NCBI WGS metagenome assembly ULSX01 (sample SAMEA4835718, study PRJEB28245) | human gut metagenome | biome: gut microbiome; material: fecal sample | place: Denmark | collected 2008 | reverse complement strand
TATATCCATGTTGTTCTTGGGTGCGCTTCTGTTGCAAGCTAAGAATATAATAGCAAGGGATATGGGAGCTAACAAAGGTGATGTTCCTGCAAACATTGCTATCCTTGATTCTGATAGTAACGTTGTTGCCAAAAACATGACTGGTATCTCGGATTCTACAGCAATCTCTCTATCTGATGTAGAGGTGATAGGGCATCGCAAAAACATAAAGTTGTCTGGTCATAATTTACTCGTAGACGTAGAGCATGATTCTATTCTTAACCATCAGAATGATATATATGAACTGATTGGTAAGGTTCCTGGTGTCTTACATTTAGGGAATTCGTTCAATGTGTTGGGTAAGGGAGTACCGGTCTATTATTTAAACGGGCGTAAGGTGAGAGATCAAAGTCTTATCGATAACTTACCAGTTGATCAAATCAAATCTTTAAAAATCGTTGCCATGCCAGGGGCGGATTATGACACGTCGGGTTCACCTGTGATTGATATAAAAACTAAGATTTTAGGAGATGGTGTGGCTTTTAATGCCATCGGAAATATCACTCAGGCAAAGCATTTGGCTCATAAAACAGGTTTCTCTTCAACATACAATTCTGGAAAATTTGATTTGTATGGTAAGTATTACTATAGGAGAAATAATGCTTCCGAAAGTTCTGATTATAATAAACAGGTATTGGCTGATACCATTTGGAATAAAATGCAACATATTGAAAGCTTAACGCATTCCGGTAGTCATACTTATTCTGCTGGCATGACTTATCATCTGTCTGATAAATCAGAACTAGGGATGCTTTATAGTGGAATGTACACGGATGGAAAGGTTGAGACTCAGGATACGTTTAGTGTAGTACCAAATGCAGGACCTGCATATTATCTCTTTGATAAGAATAAATCCAAAAACAACCTCCTTACGCATCATGTCAATATGTATTATGATGCAAGTTTGATTCATGCCTGGCACGTGAGTGTAGTGATGGATTATATTTCTAAAGCATCGAACACTAATTCTGCTTTAAAGGAAAATCATATAGATACGAGTTCTGAGGTTTCATATATGGGACATTCTAAATGGAATGTCCTGGCTTCTAATTTCCATGCTACCCATGATTTTGGAAAGTGGGGCACTTTGGGTATGGGATATGATTTCAGCTATAGTGAGGGAATAGACAAGATAGATTATGAACGGTTGAAGTTCGATGGTCGCTTTGAGAATAAGGAAGTTAAAAATGCAGTATTTATCAACTACGAATTACCCTTGGGGGACTTTTCCTTGAGTACAGGAATACGTTATCAAAATCTATATTCTTGTCGGAAAAATGAAAAGGCGTCTGTGATTGAGACGCATAGTGATAATACATTCTTGCCATCGGTAACCCTAAGCTATAGTCATGGATTGTTGGTGCAGAATCTTAGCTATTCGGTAGGAACAGAGCGTGCTAATTATGCAGATATGAATGATAATGTGACGTATGTGAACCGTTATGAGCAATCTAAGGGTAATAGTCAGTTGAAGACAGCCATCACTCATAGCTTGTCTTATCTGTTGATGTATAAGTCTTTGTTTCTTACATTAAATTATGATTATGTTTATCGTCCATTATTGCCGGTGATTTATTCTTTGGAAGGTAACTCGGCAGTAACGGTTTCGTCACAAGATAATTTGTCGCATCGTCAAGTTTTGTCGGCGATGTTGAATTGGCGTAATACCTATAAATGCTATACTGCATCGTTGACGGGATTCTTTCAGAAGTCAATTATGCATTATCCGGGTATTGATGGAACAACATTTCATGATGGACATCCGTCGACAATTCTTAATTTTGATAATGATTTCAAGCTTCCTAAGCATTTTCTGCTCTCTCTGTCTTGGCAACAAGTCTGGGGTGGATACATGGAGTCGATAAATGTAAAATCATCTTCTTCTGTCAATTTGAGTATCAAAAAATCTTTCTTGAACGATAGGTTGCGGTTATCATTAGATGGGTATGATATTTTTAATGGAGATAGAAATCGTGCTTGTAGGCAGATTTATAATGTTAAATCTAGTTTTAATACAAAGTATGAAACTAGAAAAATAGGATTGACGTTAACATATCGTTTCCATAAGATAAAAGAAAGAGAGAATCAAACATCAGCAGAGGTAGAAATGAAGAGACTTGGTATTTCGGAAGAATAGCAAACCTACATCATTTTTACATAATAAACTGGGTTATAAATATTATGTGAGAAATGATGTGAAAAGTTTGGCGGTTTGAGCAATTTTCGGTAATTTTGCAACAAGATCATTTTAATTAACTGAGCCTACTTTCAACAGGCCTTACTTTTTTTAGTGGGTTCAGTAAATGACAAAGGATATTCTTTAAACTTAAAGGTTATATTAATATGGTTGTTAAGAGATTTATTATAAGTATATCGGTATTATTCTTTTATGCACTTTTATTGCAAGCTAAGAATGAGGTTATAGATCATGGGCAATTTTTGTGCTCATATTATTATTGTTATTCGAAAGATACGATAAAGAATGATGAGAAAGGAGAAGATTTACTCTTTCTTTCTATCGGAAAGAATGTTTCAAAATGCTATAGCTATTATACTTATCAGTCTGATTCCTTGCAATCTACAGAAGATGGCAAGGCAAAGTTTCGTGCTTTATTCAAAGAAGCCTTTAAGCGAGAAGGATATCTGACTAATTCTTTTCCACATCGCAGAATGACGGCGTGCGTCTATAAGAATTATCCGCAGAATATGATGACGGTAACGGACGATCTGATGTCTCAGTATTATGAATATAGTGATAGCTTGGGTGTACAGAATTGGGTTGTAGAAGGTGATAGCATTAAAAGCATATTAGGCTATAACTGCCAGAAGGCAACCTGCAGATTCCGTGGTCGCTCTTGGACGGCATGGTTTGCCTTGGATGTTCCTATGAGTGATGGTCCTTGGAAATTTTGTGGACTTCCTGGTTTGATCATGGAAGTGTATGACAAGGGGAGACAGCAATATTTTTGCATCAAGGGATTGCAGAAGGATGCTGGCACGCCTATCGTTTATGATGTTTTCAATAGAAAACGGATAAAGACAGACCGGAAAGCTTTTCTGAAGTCTGAATATAATTATTTTCATAATCAAAATAGCATAAGCGAGGCTACGTCAGGTATATCCTTAGGTCTGTCAGACGATAAACGTAACTATGACTTGATAGAAAGAGAATAGAATCGAAGAGTATCTTTATTTTAAACAAGGAAAAGTTATGGAGAAATTGAAAAGTTTGGTGGCATTAACAATCTTAGCCTATATGGGGATAGGATGTTGTTATGCCCAGAAAAAAATAGATGAGGCTTATCTGAAATGTCAATATGATTATACTTATGTAGTGGATACTTTGTCTGGAAAAACAGCCAAGGATTGGTTGGTGCTGCAGATAGGTAAAAATATGTCCAAATGCTATAGTTATTATAGTATGCAGGTAGATTCTATTTTTGCTTCTCCTGATAGAGATGTAATACTGCGGCAGCAGATAAATGCTGCGATAGGTAGTAAGACCGAGTGGCCTCATAAAAGGATGAAAGCCTATGTGTACAAAAACTATCCGCAAGGAAAGATGACTGTAACAGATGGCTTACTGATGCAAGATTATATTTATGAAGATACTTTATATGCTCAGAATTGGGTAATACAAGATTCTTCTAAATTAATCTTGGGACATGAGTGCCAAAAAGCAGTCTGTCATTATCGTGGTCATTGTTGGACTGTATGGTTTGCTATGGATATTCCAATAACTGACGGACCTTGGAAATTATGTGGATTGCCGGGACTGATCATGGAGGCTACTACGGAAGATAATAGCCATGCCTTTAAACTTCTTGGTTTGGAAAAGGTGTCAAAGGAGCCGATTGTCTTTAGCAAGACTTACGTTGGAAACAACAAATTTGAGAAGACTACATTTGAAAAATTCTTAAAGGAACAATATATATTTCTTTTTGGAGATTTCCAGTCACAAACGCAACTACAGGGTATTGATATTCCCCAGATAGAAAAAGTTGGGTCTAAAAAGTGGAAATATAAACAATTAGAAAGTTTGTAAAATATAAATAGATATATAGTATTGAAAAATCATGAAGAGAAAGTGTTTCATATTTCTATTTTTAACTTTTTATCTTATTGGCTTTGCCCAAAATAAAAAGATAGATACGGCTAATATGCTGTGTAGCTATGTATATGAATATCTTACGGATACGCTGTCTGGAGAACAACAGCGCAAGGAAGACTTGCTCTATCTGCAAATCGGAGCGGAGTGTTCTAAATGCTATAGCTATTATACTTATCAGTGTGATTCTCTGATGGCTTCTCCTAATGGCGATAAACTATGGGATAGCTTCTTGGCTGAAGCTGTTGGAAAAGGATTGAAAGGAAAGCAATTACACAATGCCATACCACATCGCAGAATGTCTGCAACCATCTACAAGAATTATCCGCAAGGAAAGATAACTGTTACCGACTTCTTGCTGGGACAATATTACCTTTATGAAGATGCTTTAAACTCACAGGAGTGGAATATAGAAAGTGACAGCATGAAGGTTGTTCTTGGACATGAATGTCAAAAGGCTACTTGTAGTTTCAGGGGAAGAAAATGGACAGCTTGGTTTGCCTTGGATGTTCCTGTAAGTGATGGACCTTTGAAATTCTGTGGTCTCCCTGGGTTAATCATGGAAGTATATGATAGAGGAAAGCAATACTACTTTTGTATTAATGGAATGCAACAGGTTAGTGCAACACCAATCACTTTTGGTATATTAGATAAAGATTTTAAACATTTTCAGAAAACAGATAGAAAAGACTTCTTGTTATCAAAGTATAGATATTTGAGGAATCAAAATAGTATAAATGAGGCTTCTACAGGTATCTCTCTAGGTAGCGTGGATGAAGCTCTAAAATATGATCTGATAGAAAAAGAATAAGTATCAACGTAAAGAGAGAACGGATTGGTTTCTCAAGAAGATAATTTATGAAGCAACTGTTTTTATATCTGTGGTTTATCTGTATGAGCACTTTGACCTATGCCCAGCAAGTCACTTTGTCGGGTAAGGTGGAAGATGCCTATACGGGCAACGGACTGCAGGGGGTGATGGTTACCATCCGACCTGCTGCCGGCAATAGAATCCTGAAGTTTACCAAGACGCAGGCAGATGGAAGTTTCCTGCTGTCGCTCAATGCTATTCCGGATGGTCGTAACGTGCTGCATTTCTCGATGATGGGATATGCTACGAAAGTTATCCCCTTATCAAAGGATACTACCCAATATGATGTGCTCTTGACGGAGCAGGCTACAAAGTTGAAGGATGTTGTGGTGAAGGCTCCAAGCATCCGGCAGCGAGGCGATACCATCTCCTACAATGTGGCAAGCTTTGCCGATGCCAACGACAAGAGTCTGGCTGATGTCTTGAAGAAGATGCCGGGAATGGAGGTGTCGGATAAGGGAGAAATCAAATATAACGGCAAAGCAATCAATAAGTTTTATATCGAAGGACATGATATGCTCGGCGGCCGCTATTCCATCGCCACCAACAATATCCATCAGAAGGATGTCGGTTCGGTAGAGGTGATGACCAATCATCAACCTATCAAGGCTTTGGAAGATATGTCGTTTTCGCAAGACCCTGCCATCAACATCAAACTGAAGGAATCTGCCAAGAGTCGTCTGGTAGGAACGTTGAAGGCAGGTGGCGGTATGGAGCAGAAGAAAGGGGAGAAGTTTGGTAAGCTGAATGTCTGGGAAGGCGAGATGTCGTTGATGCGCTTTGCCAAGAAAGCCCAGTCGCTCAATACCTTCAAGAGTAATAATATAGGTACGGATGTAACCGGTGAAGGCAATCTCCTCTTTTCGGATGATGGCACTGGAGTGATGAGAAATTCTTATAATCTGAAAGATTACGTGAATGTTACGCCCGACCAGCTGACGGATATTTCAGACAGCCGTGTACGTAAGAACCAGACCCATGTTTTCACAACCAATAATCTCTGGGTGTTAGGCAAAAATACGGATTTGTCTTCTCAGATAGTCTATACCCATGACCGTCTTCTTTCTTCCTCATTCAGTAATACTCAGTATTTCCTGAATGATTCAACCATTTATGATGTAGAGGATGAACAGGCAAAGCAGAAGCAGAACAGATTGGTTGCCGACTTTACGCTGACTTCGAATGGCGAAAAGTCGTATGTTGCCAATCAGCTTTCCGCCGACCTGGCTTGGAATGATGTCATGATGGATATTGACGGCTCTTATCCTAATCATCAGCAGGTCAAGATGCCGAAATATAAAGTATCAGACAAGCTGGAACTGTTGCATCGGAGTGGTAAGCGAACCTATACCTTTAACACGTATAATGCTTATATGGTGAATCCGCACTCTCTGTCTGTTGATAATTCGCAGCAAACGGCTTATCAAAGTGTTCGTTCGGCAGCATTCTTCAGTCATACCAATACTTCGCTCGGCTTTTTCCTCAAGCCTTTTACCGTGATGATGAAGGTAGGCTTGCAGGTATTGAGCAGAACGATGAAGAGTCATCTGGAGGGAGTACCTGATTCCCTGGGTAATATGCGCAATCAGATAGGCATGACCTTCTTGCGTGCCTATGCATCGCCGGAGGCAGAGTATAACCAGGGTGGCTGGCATATCCGTTTCCAGATGCCTATCACCTTTACACCTTATTATTATAATGATAAGTTGATGGGAGCGAAAGAGAATGCCAGCAAGACACTGGTTGCTCCTCAACTCAGCGTGAGCTATTTCCTTACAGCCCGTTTGCAGGCTACGCTTTCCGGTGGAATCGCTCAGCGGGAAGTGGATGAACAGAATTTCTATCAGGGACTGCTGATGCGTGATTACCGTAATCTTTATACGGGTTTTGTGGATTATACCGCCGACAAGAGCAAGCATGTTTCCTTCAACATCAACTATAAGCGTCCTCTTGCTACCATCTTTGCCAATGCCTACATCCGCAAGAGCTGGTCCGACAGTCATCTTACGGTGGCTCGTGATTTTGTGGGTGATTATATCATCAACTCCTATTTCTCCAACAGCAGCAGTTCTGAAAACCTGATGGCTGGTGGAAAGGTAAGTAAGGGATTGGAATTCATGCATGGACTCGTTAGCGTAGGTTTTGATTATCTGAGGTTTGATGGCTTCCTGCGTCAGAACGATTCTCCTTCAGCCTATTCATCTGATAACTATATGTTGTCGGCAAAATGGAGTGGTCGTCCTGTGGATTGGTTCAATTTCACCTATGAGCTGAACTGGGATAAGGATAAGCTGGTATTGAAGAATTTGGGTTTCGATTCTTCCTCTACCAATCTTGCCCAGAATCTCACTTTCAACTTCCAGCCATTGAAGTCATGGTTCATCAAGTTGCATGGAGAGCATTATCGCAATCAGATAGCAGATTATCAGCACAAGAATCTTACTCTTGCCGATGTATCCACCAGTTATGGCTTCGGGAATGGCATGGAGTTGAGCCTGACTGCGCTCAATCTTTTCAATCAGCGCACCTACGGCTATACTGTTTATTCTGGGTTGACCCGTACGAGCAAGGAGTATCAGTTGCGAGGTAGGACAATACTGATGTCTATATTCTTTCATTTTTAGTAATGGCACATATTGCGATTTTTTTAATGATAAAAATAAGTATGAAAATTAATAAAATTCTTTGTGGTCATCAAGGACAATATGAATTGTTGGAACATCGTATAAAAGATTATTGTTGGCGAGTCATTAATAATAAAAAACTTAAGAGATGAAGTACATTTGGGTAGTGTTGATGTTATTTTTGTTTCCTTTCACTTGCTTAGCGCAGGTGAGAGGAAAAATTGTATCTGTATCGGATTCTTCTTGTGTGCCTTTTGTTACAGTTTCTGCTTTTGATAAAACAAATCGGTTTCTGGGTGGAGTGCGCAGTATGGAAACAGGAGAATTCTCTTTGGAGAGCAAAGGAAACATATATAAATTGTCTTTCCAGTCGATAGGTTTTGAAAAACGAGATACTATATCTCCTCTTGGTTTCAAGGGCGATATAGGTGTTGTTGTATTGCAATCAAAGGTGGAAAACTTAAAGGAGGTGGTAGCTGTGGCTGATATGGTGAGTAGAAATGCATCTAAAGAAACTGTATTCATCACCGATTCCCTTCGAAAAGGAACCACTAGTGCTATACAGCTATTAGCAAAAATTCCAGGTATAACAACAGATTGGGGAACAGACGAAGTGAATGTAGGAAAAGATAAAAATGTACCTGTAATTATCAATGGCAAGGAAGTAAAACGAGAATATGCCATCAGCATAAACCCAAAGCGCATCAAAACTGTAGAAATTATGCGTTATCCTGCTGGTAAATATTCTGAATATCCTGTAGTGCTCAATATGGAACTGGTTAATGACTATACAGGATGGGATATAAGTGCGTTCTCCCGCAATTTGTATTCTTTCAGAAATAAGCATTCCAATAGGGAAGTTATGGGTGCAAACTTTACCTATACATTTCCAAGAGTTAATCTGTATGGCAGCCTAAACTTTACGCATCGTCAGAATTATGATGTATTAGGTTATGAATATAGTAACTTGGGTGATGTGACGATAAAATCAAAGGCTATTGATTACAGAAAACCAAACATGAGTACTAGGAGCAATATTGGTAGCTTTAGTTTGGGAACAGATTATAAATTGTCAGATAACCAAACACTATCTGTGCAAGCTTGGATAGAGACAAAGGGAAGTAAACAAAGTGATTTCTTTTCTGTTTCTAATAGGGACGAAAAATATGAATCAAATAGCCTAGATGATTTCAATACAGATGATTATACTATTGGATTGTTTTATAAGGGAACGGTTCTAAAACATTTAAATTTATCTTCGGAACTCATATATAATAGGTATGATATTCATGAAGATAGATTTTATAGTGCAAAAAATGATGTAGCTCGAACCCCTTACAAGGGAGATAAAAACTATTGGCGTTATTATTTGTCTGGTTACTATAACTTAGGCAGCAAGGTGTCTTTGTGGGCAGACTATACCCAAATATGGAAAGATTATTCTAATTCTGACCGAAATGAGAATGTTCTGTTGTATAATAGCAAGGAAACTCGAAGTAAATTGATGGGAGCAATATCATATCAGCCATTTAGAAATTTCAATGCTTTGCTAGGCACTCATTTGTTGACTGTTAAAGATGAAAACCAATTGAAGGCTGTATCTGAGGAACATACATCTTGGATGCCTTTGTTTAAAGGTTATTGGAAACCTGTTAAGTGGATGTATTTGCAATATAATTATTTTTGTGATGTGGAGTATCCCAACCTTGATCAGTTGTCAACGGTAAGATGGCAAGTGAACGATGTGCTTTGGCATAGAGGCAATTCTGAGTTGAAACCTAGAATTATGCATTATTCTGAAATTACGGTCAACTTTGTCAATATAGTCAAGATTGACTATATGTACAAGCAGAGCAAGGATGAGATTATAGACTATTATCAGCAAGAAGAGGATAAAACTTATCAAACTCAAGCAAATTGTAATTACAGACATAATTACTTGGGAATGGAAGGTGATTATAATCTTGGCAAAGGCGTAGAACTGTCATTTGTTGCAAATTACCAATGGTATCATCGGTATATGAAAGATGACACGAAGCATTTTGGCAGAACCTGGTATCTTGATACACAGTTTCTTTGGAATGTTCCAAAAACAAAATTGAGTTTTATGGCTAGCTATTTCCTTCGTCACGACAAATTGCCATTATTACAAGGTAAACAGTATGATGAAGAGGAAAAGTTGTTTGTTGGAACTTCTTGCTCTTTGTTAAAAGGTAAGTTGCCAATATCTTTGGAAGTAAGCATACCGACGTCCATAATTTCCAAGAAGACTTATACGAAAGTGAGTCTTCCAAATTTTGCTTATCAAACCTATGGCGATAATAGAGTAAATGCTTTTGTTGCCCTTATCAGTGTTAAGTATAGTTTGGGTAAGGGGAAGACAACAAAGCTAAATAATAGTAAGAATTTAGATGTGGAAAAGTAAATGAATAGATTTCGTGGTATTATATAAGGGGAAGAAGGGCAAGAAGTTCAGAAGGTGAACTCCTCTCGGTTTCTCTTAGCAGTACAATCTGTGTACTGCTTTGTATATTCAGGAATATCTCTTATATATTTGCGAATCTCTCTTTATACAAAATGACTCAATGTTTGCAGAAAATGGAACTTTTTTCTACTGTTTCGTTGAAAAGTATTTCCTTTGCACCCATAAATAGATAAAATTAAAAGAATTATGGCAGAAAATAGACAAGAATTGAACCGCAACTTGGCTCAGATGCTCAAGGGTGGTGTGATTATGGACGTAACAACTCCTGAACAGGCAAGAATCGCAGAGGCTGCAGGTGCATGCGCAGTAATGGCTTTGGAACGTATTCCAGCTGACATCCGTGCAGCAGGTGGTGTTTCTCGTATGAGCGACCCTAAGATGATTAAGGGTATTCAGGAGGCTGTTTCTATCCCTGTAATGGCTAAGTGCCGCATCGGTCACTTCGCTGAGGCTCAGATTCTTCAGGCTATCGAAATCGACTATATCGACGAGAGCGAGGTGCTCTCTCCAGCAGATAACGTTTATCACATTGACAAGACTCAGTTTGACGTACCATTCGTTTGTGGTGCCAAGAACCTGGGCGAGGCGCTCCGCCGTATCGCTGAGGGTGCTACCATGATCCGTACCAAGGGTGAGCCAGGAACTGGTGATGTGGTTCAGGCTGTTACCCATATGCGTATGATGCAGAGCGAAATCCGCCGCCTGGTTTCTATGAGCGAGGATGAACTTTACGAGGCAGCCAAGCAGTTGCAGGCTCCTTACGACCTGGTGAAGTATGTTCATGAGAACGGTAAGTTGCCAGTGGTTAACTTCGCTGCCGGTGGTGTGGCTACTCCAGCTGATGCTGCCCTGATGATGCAGCTCGGTGCCGAGGGTGTATTCGTAGGCTCTGGTATCTTCAAGAGCGGTAACCCTGCCAAGCGTGCACAGGCTATCGTGAAGGCTGTTACCAACTATAACGACCCTAAGATGCTGGCTGAGTTGAGCGAGGATCTCGGCGAGGCAATGGTAGGTATCAATGAGCAGGAGATTGCTCTCTTGATGGCTGAAAGAGGTAAATAATGAGAATAGCAGTTTTAGCTTTACAAGGCGCTTTTGCTGAGCACAGACAGAAGTTGGCTCAGTTGGGCGTGGATAGTTTCGAGGTTCGCCAGTTGAAGGATTGGGACCAGCCTAAGGATGGCTTGATTATTCCGGGCGGTGAGAGTACCACCCAGGCGAAACTCTTGAATGAACTGGGATTGATGGAGCCTGTGAAGGAGGCGATTGCTGCCGGTTTGCCAGTTTATGGTACTTGTGCCGGCTTGATTCTTCTTGCCAAGAAGATTGAGGGTGAGCCTAGCCATCGCATTGCTTCCATGGATATCACGGCTTTGAGAAATGCCTACGGTCGCCAGTTGGGCAGTTTCTACATTGAGGCTCCGATGAAGGGCATCGAGGGAAATATCCCAATGACTTTCATCCGTGCCCCTTATATTAAAGAGGTGTGGGGAGATGCTGAGGTTCTGGCTGAAGTAGATGGCAAGATTGTGGCTGCCCGCCAGGGTAACCAGCTGGTTACAGCCTTTCATCCCGAATTGAATGAAAGCCTGGAGATTCATAAGTATTTTCTGGGGATGTGCAAGTAATGTAATGCGGAATTATATTTCGTGGATTCATATTATAAAAGCAAAAAGCCTTGCGGAATCCCGCAAGGCTTTTTGCTTTTATATTTTATTCATTCTGAATGTTCTTCTTATAACAGCTCAGGAAGCTGGAAGAGCTTCACGCTGTTACTGCCCTTGATGAGGATATAATGGTCGTGAGGTTGGTTCGCCTTGAGTGCTTCCTTCACTTCCTCTACATTCTGGAACTTGCGGTAGCTGCATGGAATATCCTTGAACTCATCGCCTACCAGCCATACATTCTCCAGACCGGCAGCCTGCAACTGGTCTACTACCTTCTGGTGCTCCTCGTGGCTCACTTCGCCGAGCTCGCCCATCTGTCCGAGAATCGCCATCTTATGAGGCACATCCATTACGCGGAAGTTCTCGATGGCGGCTGCCATGCTCGATGGGTTGGCATTGTAGGCATCTACCACCAGCTTGTTGTGCGCCGTCTCTTCCAATTGTGAACGATTGTTGCTTGGGATGTAATTCTCCAGGGCATGATCTATCTGCTGAGGCTTCACGTCGAAATGAAGTCCGATGGTGATGGCGGCAAGCATGTTGTCGATGTTGTAAGAGCCGATGAGATGAGTCTGAACCTCATGCCAGTCAAAACTCTCGGTGCGCCAGCGGAACTTCAGGAATGGGGCGCAGGAGATGACTTCTCCCCATACATCGCAGTTCTCATCCTTGCCGTAGGTGATGAGGCGGTTGATGTTGCGCTGCTCAGCCATCTGCATCAGATGCTCGTTGTCGGCATTGATGAAGACGAGGGCATCGTTGGCTGCGAGGTAATCATAGAGCTCTCCCTTGGTCTTCTTCACGCCTTCGAAGCTTCCGAATCCCTGTAGGTGGGCACGGCCTACGTTGGTAATCATACCGCAGGTTGGTTCCACGTATTCCACGAGTTTCCTGATGTCGCCAGGATGGGAAGCGCCCATCTCTACAACGGCAATCTCATTCTCTGGTGAGAGACGGAAGAGCGTCTTTGGTACGCCTACATCATTATTGAAGTTGCCCTGGGTGAACATCACGTTGAACTTCTCGCCGAGAACGGCAGAGACGAGTTCCTTGGTGGTGGTCTTGCCGTTGGTGCCGGTGATGCCTACCACAGGAATATCGAAGTGGCGGCGATGCTCACGGGCGAGTTCCTTGAAGGTGGTGAGGCAGTCCTCTACGAGGATGTAGCGCTCGTCGCCCTCCTTGGCATACTCTTTTTCATCTACAATCACATAGGCACAGCCTTTCTCCAAAGCCATGTCGGCAAACTTGTTGCCATCAAACGATGCGCCCTTCAAAGCCAGGAAGATGCTGCCCTCTGGGCAGTCGCGGCTGTCAGTGGTAATCACTGGGTGCGCTTGGTAAATCTGATAGAGTTCTGAAATATCCATAGTCTATAACTGTTATTTTGAGTGCAAAAGTAATCTAAATTGTGGACATAACAAACAATTTTCCAAAAAAATGATGGTAATCTCGAATATTCTTTCTATTTTTGCAGAAATATTCGATATATCTAAGGAAAGCGAGGCTTTTTATGGGTAGTAGAGATGAAAAAGATAAAACGAAAGTGAGGAAGGAAAAGCTTGCAGGCTATTTCTATAATCTATCCCAGTTGATATTTACGGGAACTGGGGTTGGAGGCGTGTTGCCTTTTTTACAAGGAACGGCTTCATTAGGTGATATTTCCGTATTAGTTTTTGGCGCAGTTGCAACAGCAGGCTTTGCGTATGCTGCCAATCGAATTTTAAAATATTAAAGTTATGAGCTATTTGGCATTGTTTTTTTTAGTATGCTCGATTTTCAGTCTTGGTTTTATTGCTTGGACTTATACTAAGTCGGGTGAAAAGTGGCTTAAAGAATTGTAGAATCATGAGCTATTTGGCATTGTTCTTTTTAGTTTGCTGTATTGTCGGTGGAAGTTTTTTAGCTTGGTTATATACAAAACCAGGCGAAAAATGGTTGAAAGATTTGTAAAATATTAAGCTATGGAAGTTTACAATGGACTATTGTTTTTCTTTGTGGTTGGAACAATCATAGGTGAATGCTTTCTTGCCTGGACTTACACAAAGCCAGGGAAAAAGTGGCTTAAGGAGTTATAATCCGATGGAATATACGATTAATATCAAGGGGCGCTTGATGGATTTGAGTACCCCTCAGGTGATGGGCATCCTGAACGTTACGCCCGACAGTTTCTACTCTGGTAGTAGAAAACAGACAGAAATGGAGATAGCTCAGAGAGCTAATCAGATTATAGAAGAAGGTGGAAGCATCATTGATGTGGGCGCTTTCTCCACCCGTCCCGGTGCCGATGAAGTATCGGAAGAGGAGGAGGGAAGACGCCTGAAGTTCGCTCTCGACATCGTTCGCAGGGAGCAACCGGATGCAGCCATCTCCGTAGATACCTATCGCCCTACCTTGGCACGCAAGTGTATCGAAGAGTGGGGAGCTGATATCATCAACGATGTATCAGAAGGTGGAATCACAGGTATCGCCAATGTGCCGCTGGAGCAGAGACAGGAGGAATATCCTGAAATGTTCCGTGTGGTGGGCGAACTGAAGGTGCCTTATATATTAATGTCGGTGCAGCCTACGCTCGCCAAGATGATGAAGGGCTTTGCCAGGGAGGTGCAGCAGTTGCGCGACCTGGGTGCCAAGGATATCATCCTCGACCCGGGTTTCGGTTTCGGCAAGAATCTCATCCAGAATTATCAGATTTATGATGAGATGGAGAAGTTGAACGTACTGGAACTTCCGGTGCTTGTGGGCATCTCCCGCAAAAGCATGATTTACAAGCTGTTGGGTGGCGATGCCACTACATCGCTCAATGGAACCACGGTGCTTGATACCATTGCCCTGATGAAGGGAGCCAGCATCCTTCGTGTTCACGATGTGAAGGAAGCTGCTGAGGCTGTGAAAATCGTGGAAGCCATGAAGGAGGGCAGAGTATGATAGAGTTTGGAATCAAAGATGCTTTAGATGTACTTCTGGTAGCCTCGCTGCTCTTCTATGTCTATCGCCTGATGAAGGAATCCCGCTCGCTGAACATCTTCGTGGGTATCATGCTTTTTGTACTGATCTGGCTCTTCGTGAGTCAGGTGCTGGAGATGCGCCTGATGGGTTCCATCCTCGATAAACTGGTGAGCGTGGGAGTCATCGCCCTTATCGTCATCTTCCAGGAAGACATCCGAAGATTTCTTTATGAGATTGGTTCACAGAAAGGCATGCGGAGGCTGGTCCGCTTCTTCCACTCCAGCAAGGAGAGCCAGAAGGAGGCGAACAAGGAGACGATCATGCCTATTGTGATGGCTTGCATGAGCATGGCTAAGAAATATGTAGGTGCCCTCATCGTGATAGAGCGAGGCGTGCCTTTGAAGGATATCATGGATACTGGCGAGGAGATAGATGCCAAAATCAACCAGCGGTTGATAGAGAACATCTTCTTCAAGAATTCGCCTCTTCACGATGGAGCCATGGTGGTAAGTAACAAGCGAATCATGGCTGCAGGCTGTATCCTCCCCGTGAGTCACAACCTGGATATTCCCAAGGAACTGGGACTCCGCCACCGTGCTGCCCTTGGTATCTCGCAGAGCAGTGATGCCATTGCCGTTATCGTTTCTGAAGAGACGGGACGAATCAGCGTTGCCATCAAAGGCGAATTCAAGCTCAGACTCTCTGCCGAGGAACTGGAAAGCATCCTCACTCAGGAAATGTTATAAGAGCGAAGAGTGAAGAAGGAAAGTATATGAATTCTTCACTCTTTACTCTTAATTCTTTACTTTTCCTACTACGTAAACCTTTACGATAATGATTATCTCCTGTTTTAGCTTTTTTTACACATTTTAGTGAGTGTTATTTCAAAATAAATATGTACTTTTGCAAAGTCGATATGACAAAACGGCAAAAAACAAGCCGTAGCTCTTTATTAGATTGACAAATCTACTATCGAAGATAACAAAATTATATAAATAAAGAAATAAAATGGATTTATTACAGCAAATCGTAGCTCGCGCTAAAGCTGACAAGCAGCGCATCGTGCTCCCTGAAGCAGAAGAGGAGCGTACATTGAAAGCAGCCGATAAAGTTCTGGCTGATGATCTCGCAGACATCATCCTCATCGGTAACCCTGCCAACATTAAGAATCTCGCTGCACAGTGGGGTCTTAACAACATCGACAAGGCTACTATCGTTGATCCACAAAACAACCCTAAGACTGAGGAGTATGCTGAGAAGCTCGCTGAACTTCGCAAGAAGAAGGGTATGACCATAGAGCAGGCTCGTGAACTCGTAACTAAGAACAACCTCTACCTCGGTTGCATGATTATCAAGACAGAGGGTGCTGATGGTCAGATTTCTGGTGCATTGAGCACAACTGGCGATACTCTTCGTCCAGCTCTCCAGATTATCAAGTGTGCTCCAGGTATCACTTGCGTAAGTGGTGCTATGTTGCTCATCTCAGACCAGAAGCAGTATGGTCAGGATGGCGTAGTGGTAATGGGTGACGTTGCTGTAACTCCAAACCCTACAGCAGACCAGCTTGCTCAGATTGCCTATACAACAGCTCATACTGCTCAGTCAGTAGCTGGTATTGCTGATCCTCAGATTGCCATGCTGAGCTTCTCAACAATGGGTAGTGCCAAGGATGCTATCAACAAGGAGACAGGCAAGAGCGTTTATATCATCGATAAGGTAAAGGATGCTGTGGCTATTGCTAAGGAGAAGTTCCCAGAGCTTCATCTCGACGGTGAGCTTCAGGCTGATGCTGCCCTCGTTCCTGAGGTAGCTGCCAAGAAGGCTCCAAAGTCTGAGGTTGCAGGTAAGGCTAACGTATTGATAGTTCCAAACCTCGAGGTAGGTAACATCGGCTACAAGCTCGTTCAGCGCCTGGGTGGTGCCATCGCTATCGGTCCTATCCTCCAGGGTATCGCTCGTCCTGTTAACGACCTTTCTCGTGGTTGCTCTGTAGATGACATCTACTATATGGTAGCTATCACAGCTTGCCAGGCACAGGATGCAAAGAAGGCTTAATCAACTAACTTTATTTATAACATTACAAACTAAACATTATGAAAGTATTGGTTCTGAACTGTGGTAGTTCATCTATCAAGTACAAGTTATATAATATGGACGATGAGTCTGTATTGGCACAGGGTGGTGTAGAGCGTATCGGTCTTGATAACGCTTTCATCAAGGTTAAATTGCCTAATGGCGAGAAGAAGCAGATTATGCACGACATGCCTGACCACAAGGAAGGTGTGAACTTCGTGTTCAAGTGCCTGCTCGACCCAGAAATCGGCGCCATCAAGGACTTGAAGGAAATCGACGCTGTAGGTCACCGCGTAGTGCAGGGTGGTGACAAGTTCAAGGAGAGTGTCATCGTTGACCAGAGCGTAGAGGATGGTATCGAGGAACTTTGCGACCTCGCTCCTGTTCACAACGCAGGTCACCTGAAGGGTATCCGTGCCGTAGATTCATTGATGCCTGGCACTCCTCAGGTTTGCGTATTCGACAACGCATTCCACAGCACAATGCCAGACTATGCTTATCTCTATGCAATTCCTTACGAGTTGTACGAGAAGTATCACGTACGCCGTTATGGTTTCCACGGAACATCTCACCGCTATGTTTCTAAGCGTGTTTGCGAGATTCTCGGTCTCGACCAGAACAACTCTAAGATCATCACTTGCCACATCGGTAACGGTGGCTCTGTAGCTGCTGTATTGAACGGTAAGGTATTGGATACTTCAATGGGCTTGACTCCATTGGCTGGTTTGATGATGGGTTCACGTTGTGGTGACATCGATGCTTCTGCTGTTACTTATCTGATGGATAAGTTGAACATGAAGCCACAGGAGATGGCTGACTTCCTGAACAAGAAGAGTGGTGTGCTCGGTATCACTGGTATTTCTTCTGATATGCGCGACATCGAGAACGCTGCCAACGAGGGTAACGAGAAGGCTCAGCTGGCTCTCCGCATGTATGAGTATCGCATCAAGAAGTACATCGGTGCTTACACAGCAGCTATGGGTGGCGTTGACGCTATCGTATTCACAGCTGGTGTTGGTGAGAACCAGACCGACCTCCGTGAGGAAGCTTGCAAGAACCTGGAGTATCTTGGCATCAAGATCAATAAGGAGGTTAACGACAAGGTTCGTGGTGAGGAAGCTATCATCTCTGCCGATGACAGCAAGGTGAAGGTAGTAGTAGTTCCTACCGATGAGGAGATTGTTATCGCTCGCGATACAATGGAATTGGTTTCCAAGAAGTAATTCCACACAATACTATATAATATAAGGTGAAGACTAAAGACAGCAATGGATGGTCTTCACCTTATTTCTTTCTTATCATTATTACATGATGAGGCTCCTGCCTGATGAGGATGGAAGCATCACTTAAATTTTGAGAATTATGAAAACAAAGATTGTAACTTTCGGAGAAATATTGCTTAGAATATCTAAGCCTGGTTATCAACGGTTATTCCAAGGTCACCGTATGTTCGGCAACTATGGTGGCAGCGAGGCAAATGCAGCCATCTCTCTGGCTCATTTGGGCGATAACGTGGAGTATGTAACCCGATTGCCATACGGCGAGATGGGTGAAGCTGCGCTGATGCATCTCAGGGAGTTTGGTTTGAATGTTTCTCATGTGGTGCGTGGTGGCGATCGTCTCGGTACCTATTACTTCGAGGAAGCTGTGGCGATGCGCAACTCCCGTGTAGTCTATGACCGCAAAAACTCTTCTTTCTATTCCTTGAAGCGTGGTATGGTGAAATGGAATCAGGTACTGGCAGATGCTGCCGTATTCCATTGCTCAGGTATTACCTGCGCCATCAGTCGTGATGCGATGGAATCTACCATGGATGCCATCAAGCTGGCGGTTGCTGATGGGCTGACCATCGCCTGCGATATCAACTATCGCAAGAATCTCTGGGGATACGGTCTGGAACCTCACGATGTGCTCTTCCAGATGATGCAGTATAGCGACATCATCTTCGGTGATCAGAATGAGTGGGAGATAGCCAGTGGAGTGCCTCATATTCCTTTCGAGGCTTTGGATGAAAACTATGTAATAGACAGGGAGGCTTATCTGTCGTATTTCCGCAAGATGCACCGTCTCTTCCCTAAATGCAAGAAGATGGTGATGGCTGTAAGAAACCAGATTGCCAGCAGCCATCATACCTTGAGCGGTCTGCTCTATGATACAGTAGAGGATCAGCTCTATACAACGAGAATCTACGACATACAGCCTATCGTAGATCCGATGGGTGTAGGCGATGCCTTCATTGCTGCCTATATCCACGCTCACCAGAAGTGGGGCGATGAGAACCAGTATTGCCTGGATTTCTCTCTCTCGGCCAGTGCCATCAAGAATACGATTCCGGGCGATCAGAATCTGGTATCTGAAGAAGAAATCATCAGCAATATGACTTCTTCGGGAGGAAGAATCCAGCGATAGGAATAAAACAAGATTGCAATAGAACTATAAGATTCGTGTGATAAGAATAAAGGGCAGTCCAAATCGGGCTGCCCTTTATTCTTGTAGCTTATTGATTGTTATGGTTGGCTTTCGCCTTCCACATATTCTTCCATAAACATGTGTTCGCCATCGAATACGGCATAGGTGAACTGCCATATCCAGTCGCCCAGAATCATCAGGCGGGTCTTCTTGCTCAGCATCAGGTCCAGCTCTATGTGGCGGTGTCCGAACATGAAGTAATCTATATCCTTGTGACTTTGCATATACTGTTTGGCAAAGCGTACCAGGAATTCCTTCTTTTCGCCCATATAAGGCTCTTCCTTGCCATCGGCACGTTTCAGGCGGCTATGCTTCGCCCAGTTCAGTCCCAACGACAATCCCCATCGTGGATGGATGGCATTCAGCAGCCGTTGGCAGGTACGGTTGTGGAACATCGCTTTCAGGAACTTGAACTTCTTGTCCGGGTCACCCAGGCCGTCACCATGGGCAAGGAAGAACACCTTGTCGTAAATTTCCACGGTCTGTGGTTTATGGTGAACGATCAGTCCGCACTCTTCTTCCAGGTAGCCGTATGTCCATAAGTCGTGGTTGCCGGTGAAGAAATGTACTTCCACTCCCATATCCGTCAACTCCGAGAGCTTACCCAGAAATCGGGTGTAGCCTTTCGGTACCACATATCTATACTCGTTCCAGAAATCAAACATATCGCCCAGCAGATAGATGGCTGCAGCCTTGTGCTTGATGCTGTCGAGGAAACGTACGAGTCTGCGTTCCTGCATTCTGGCGTGTGGGATTGCCCACGAGCCGAGATGCGCATCAGAGAGGAAATATACATTTTTCATAAGCGATTCTTTTTAAGTGAAGAGTGAAGAATGAAGAGTGAATAATTCAACGGTTTTGGCTATTCGAAACCGAGTTCTACACGAGCTTCCTCGCTCATCATACTCTGATCCCAGGCTGGCTCGAATACGAGGTTTACATTGGCAGACTTGACACCCTCTACGCTATCCACCTTGGTGCGCACATCCTCAAGGATGAAGTCGGCTGCAGGGCAGGATGGGGCAGTAAAGGTCATATCAAGATCTACGGTAGCATCGTCTTTTACGTCTATCTTGTAAATCATACCGAGATCCCAAATATTCACAGGTATTTCAGGGTCGTAAACGGTCTTGAGTACATCTACGATCTTTTCTTCTATCTTTGTCTTTTCTTCTTGTGTCATAATAATCTTTGTTTTTGCCTACAAAGATACTGCAAAATGGGGACAATACAAAAAGAAAAGACACTTTTTTCTTCGTGCCTGCTTAATAATACCGGAAAAAGTCTATAATTTGCCTTTATCGTGATAGGAATAAAAGGCTCCATCGGTGATGATGACATGGTCCATGAAGAAGATGCGCATGATTTCGCAGGCTTTCTGAATCTGAAGGGTAAGCTGGTCGTCTGCCTTGCTGGGGAGCGGACTGTTGCTCGGGTGATTGTGACAGAAGGCAATGATGGTGGCGTTGTTGAGTACGGCTTCCTTGATGAGCAGTCGGATATCCACGGCTGTTTCCGTAATGCCTCCGTGCGAGATACAGGAAGCCTTGATGAGTTTGAAATTCTGGTTCATCATCAATATCCATGCTTCCTCGGTATTGAGATCCTGCATCTTGGGGAGCATATAGTTGTAGATGGCGAGAGAAGAACCCAAATCCGGGCGATAGCCTATCTTGTCAAGGGCACGACGCTTCCCCAGTTCACAGGCTGCAAGCACGGTAATCGCTTTCGCGGGTCCCATACCTTTGTAGCGGGTGAGTTCCTTGATAGTCATCTTGCCGAGAGTATTGAGATTGTTGTCGCAGTCTTTCATGATGTGTTTCATCAAATCTACTGCGCTCTCGTCTTGAGAGCCGGAACCTATTAGTATGGCTAGCAGTTCGGCATTGGATAGTGCTGATGCTCCTAGTCGCTCCAGTTTTTCACGAGGTTTGTCTTCCTCTGCCCATTGCGAAATAGAAAGCTTCTCACTCATAGTGATTTATTTATAGAAAGTCTTGTTGTATGCGCTGAATTCGCTCTGTCCGAGCAGGCATCTCTTCCACCAGGCTGAAAGGAATCCGCAGCCGTAACCCATCAGCTGGGTGAAGGCGGCACGGATGCTCAGCAAGCCAATCTTCACACTGTGATTCTTCCTGCTGCTGTCGATGAACAGCGCAATGATATAGAGAATGATGCCAAGTAGGCCGATGCAGCCCAATGCTGCCATCGCATTGCCCAGGGTTGGGAATACGTGGACGGTGCCCAGCATATACGGCAGGAATCCGAAGAAGAGCAGAAGGAGTGTACCTGTCACGCCCACGGTGAAGACCATCGGCAGGAGATGTACGAGCTTAAGGCTCTCGGGATATTTCTTATAAAGGTTGATGCGGGCGATGCCACTGTTATAGACCTGTCGCCAGAACTTGCGGAAGTCGGTGCGGCGCTTATGCCATACCCATGCTTCAGGGAACAGACGGCAACGGCAGCCTGCCTTGAAGATACGGATGGAGAAATCGATGTCCTCACCAAAACGCATGTTGGAAAAGCCATTCAACTTGAGATAAACGTCCCTGCGGATGCCCATGTTGAATGAACGAGGGTAGAACTTATCCATCTTCTTCTTTCCGCCACGGATACCACCGGTGGTGAAGAAAGAAGTCATGGAATAAGAAATGGCTTTCTGAGTATCTGTAAATGATGAGTGTGCCTTGTCGGGACCGCCGAATGCATCGGCAGGTTTGTGGCTCAACTCATCACTTACAGCCTTCAGATAGCCCTCTGGCAAGACTACGTCGCTGTCGAGTATCAGCAGATACTCGCCCTTGGCACGCTCGGCACCATAGTTGCGACTCTGCCCCGGACCAGAGTTCTCCTTATAGTAATAATGTATATCCATCAGGTTTTCGTATCGTTTGCACACTTCCTCGCAGGGAGTCTGTGAGCCATCCTCTACGATGACAACCTCGAAGTCCTTCTCCGTCTGATGGGTAAGGCTCTCTAACAGTTCGTCCACTTCGTCAGGACGGTTGAATACTGGTACTATGATGGAATATTTCATTCTTCTTACTATTAAGGGTTAAGTTTGCTCGATAAGAGCGTAATCTTCTTGTTGAAAGACGGATTACTCGCTTACACGACCGAGGTAGCTACCGTCACGAGTATCAACCTGAATGGTCTCGCCCTCGTTAACGAACAAAGGAACACGAACCTCAGCACCAGTCTCGAGAGTAGCTGGCTTGGTAGCGTTGGTAGCAGTGTTACCCTTTACACCTGGCTCAGAGTGAGTGATCTTCAGGGTAGTCTTTGCTGGCATTTCAGCCAAGAGGATAGTACCGTCTGTAGTATCAGTAACAACCTCAACTACGTCACCCTCCTTCATGTACTGACCACCGGTAACGTTCTCCTTAGCGATAGGCACCTGCTCGAAAGTCTCCTGGTTCATGAAGATGCAACCAGTAGCGTCCTCGTAGAGGTACTGATAAGGGCGACGCTCAACGCGAACATCCTCCAATTTGAAACCAACCTGGAATGTACGCTCCAGCACGCGGCCGTCAGCAACATTCTTCAACTTAGTGTTCATTACGGTGTTACCTTTACCTGGCTTTCTGTGCTGAAAGTCGATGCAAACCCATACTTTGCCATCCATACGGATGCAAGTTCCAATCTTAATTTCCTGTGAATTAATCATTTCTTGTTTTATCTTGAATGTTATTATTATTCTCGTAATCGGGTGCAAAGTTACGGCAAAATGATGAAAAAACAAAGGGAAAATCGAAAAAAACATAAATATTTAAGCTAAATTTGGTAGTTTTCTTGGTTATTTGAGAAATTATGCGTAATTTTGCAGCCCAAAAAGGGCTTATTTTGCTCTTTTGTGAAGAATATTAATTAAAAAATAAATAAGAAAAATGAAAAGAACATTTCAGCCTCACAATCGTCGTCGCGTGAACAAGCATGGTTTCCGTGAGCGTATGGCAACAAAGAATGGTCGTCGCGTATTGGCTTCTCGCCGTGCTCATGGCCGCAAGAAGTTAACTGTTTCTGACGAGCACCACGGAAAGTAATTTCCGATAGGGAAATTCGTCTATCGACGATGACATTAAAAGCAGCAAGGAGAGATTCTTTGCTGCTTTTTGTGTTTTTATGACTTTTTATATTGTGATGAAACGCAAAAACTTGGCGTTTTATTTTGTATTGTCTTCGATTATTCCTATCTTTGCACCAAAAAAGAAAGAATGACTTCATCTGAGTTTATAAATAAGTTTAAGAGTAAGTATCTCTGGGGCAACCTGGGCGCCATGTTCCTGGTGCTGGTTTTGCTCTGCGTCGGTGTCAAGTTCGGCATCGATATCTACACCCATCATGGTGAGGCCATCCGTGTGCCGGATATCAGATACAAGAATATCAATGATGCCACCCGCATCCTCGACGATGCCGGATTGGAAATAGTGGTTTCGGATACCGGATATGTCCGTTCGCTCCCTGCCGACTGTATCCTGGAGCAGACGCCGGCGTTCGGAGAGGTGGTGAAGTCGGGGCATATCATCTATGTCACGATCAATTCTAACCATTCTCCTCGCATCACCATTCCTGATGTCATCGACAACAGTTCTCTGAGAGAGGCGATGGCTAAGTTGACTGCCATGGGATTCAAGCTGGGTTCACCGGAATATATTCCAGGCGAGGAAGACTGGGTTTACGGTATTCTCGTTAAGGGCAGGCATGTGGTGGCTGGCGATAAGGTTTCTATCGATGATGTGCTCATCATTCAGGTAGGTAATGGTCAGCGAGACACTACCGACTCCTTCGATATGGTGGATCCTGTCTATCACGAGAACGATGATGTGATGGAGGGAGAAGGTGATGGAATGGAAAGTACAGAAGATAACTTCGAGGTGGTTCCGGGAACTGAATCTACAGAAACAGCCCCTGCTACACACGAACACCAGCAGAAAGAGGTGGTGGAGTAGGAAAAGTGAAGAGTGAAGAACGGAGAGTGAAGAATTCAATAGTAAGTACGAATGATTTTTTTAGATTATATATATAATAAGGTATATGCTCCTGTAGAGGATGGCTTCGGGTTTGATGATGCAGGAGATTTGGATGAACTTGATGATGAACTCCAGATGGAGGGAGAGGGTGCTGCTCCGGCTGGCGAAGGAGGCGATGACCTCTACGAGCATTGGAAGGTGCAGGTGGATGCCAACCAGGATCCTGTCCGCATAGACAAGTATCTGGCTGATAAGATGGCTTACCAGAGCCGCAACCGCATTCAGCAGGCAGCTGATGCCGGATTTATTCATGTAAACGGTAAACCGGTGAAGAGCAATTACAAGGTGCGCCCGAACGACATCGTTACGCTGATGCTCGACCGCCCTCGTCATGAAACAAGCATCAAGCCGGAAGAAATCGACATCAATGTGGTTTATGAAGACGACCAGTTGATGGTGGTTAACAAAAAGGCAGGAATGGTGGTTCATCCGGGAGCCGGCAACTTCCATGGCACCCTGATTCAGGCTGTGGCCTGGCACCTGCGCGATATGCCGGAGTTTGATGCCAACGACCCGGAAGTGGGTCTGGTCCATCGCATCGACAAGGATACCAGCGGATTGCTCGTAGTAGCCAAGACTCCTACTGCCAAGACGGCATTGGGCAAGCAGTTCTTCAACAAGACTACCCATCGCAGTTACAATGCGTTGGTATGGGGTAATATCGTGGAGGATGAGGGACGCATCGAGGGTAATATCGGACGTGACCCGAAGAACCGTCTCCGTATGAAGGTCTTCGACCCGGATAGCGGTATCGGTAAGAGTGCGGTTACTCATTATAAGGTTTTGGAGCGCTTCGGCTATACCACCTTGGTACAGTGCATCCTGGAAACGGGGCGTACCCATCAGATCCGTGCCCACATGAAGCAGATAGGTCATCCACTCTTCATGGATGAGACCTATGGTGGTGCCGAGATCCTGAGAGGTCAGCGCAGTAGTGGTTACAAGGCTTTCATACAGAATTGCTTCAAGCTCTGCCCACGTCAGGCTCTCCATGCCAAGACCCTCGGTTTTGTTCATCCTACAACAAAGGCGCAGATGGACTTTGACAGCGAGTGGCCTGATGATTTTAGACAATTAATAGAAAAGTGGCGCGGCTTCATCGCAGGCACCACAAAAGATACATTCAAAAATATTTAGAGATTATGGAAAATAGCAAGAGAACGATAGCCATCGTATGTGGTGGTGATTCTTCTGAGCACGATGTTTCTTTGCGCTCAGGTCAGGGTTTGTACTCATTCTTCGACAAGGAGCGTTATCATATCTATCTCGTCGATGTAAAGGGCACCGACTGGCACGTGGCTTTAGATAACGGTGAGACTATTGATATTGACAAGAACGACTTCTCGTTTGTGAAAGACGGCAAGCATATCTATTTCGATTATGCTTATATCACCATCCACGGACAGCCTGGCGAGAATGGTGTGATGCAGGGATACTTCGACCTTATCCACCTGCCATACTCTACAAGTGGTGTGCTGGTAGAGGCAATGACCTTCGACAAGTATGTGCTCAACAACTATCTGCGTGGTTTCGGTGTGAACGTGGCTGACAGTATCTTGCTCCGTCGTGGCGAACAGTATGATGAGGACGAGATTGCCGAGCGCATCGGTATGCCTTGTTTCGTAAAGCCTGCTGCCGATGGTAGTAGCTTCGGTGTGAGCAAGGTGAAGAATGCCGACCAGTTGGCTCCAGCCCTCCGTGTAGCTTTCATGGAGAGCAACGAGGTAATGATTGAAGGGTTCCTCGATGGTACTGAGATTTCTCAGGGCATCTACAAGACAGCCGAGAAGACTGTTGTCTTGCCAGCTACAGAGGTGGTAACCAGCAACGAGTTCTTCGACTATGATGCCAAGTACAATGGTCAGGTACAGGAAATCACTCCAGCCCGTCTCTCTCCTGAGACTGCAGAAGAGGTGGCAAAGACCACATCCCGTATCTACGATATCCTCCATGCCAATGGTATCATCCGCATCGACTATATCATCTCTAAGGATAAGGACGGTAAGGACAAGGTGAATATGCTGGAGATCAATACCACTCCAGGTATGACCGCTACTAGCTTCATTCCTCAGCAGGTGCGCGCTGCAGGCCTTGACATCAAGGACGTGCTCAGCGACATCGTGGAGAATCAGTTCTAGAATTTATAAATCACATATATGGTTCTGCGACTTTCTCGCAGAGCCATATATATTAAAAGGTATATATTAAAAAGGTATATATTATGAAGATCCCTCAAGAATTTGATACCATTCGACCTTGGGAGCCAGAAGACCTTCCTGAGGTGTTCGACCGTTTGCTTTCAAACGATCAGTTCAAGCAAGTACTTGCTTATCTTTATCCACAAGTTCCTTTTGAGATGATTGCCCAGAAGTTGAAGGCTTGCAAGACCAATCTCGACTTCCAGTTGGCTTTCGCCTACGATTTTGTTCAAGGCATCCTGAAGAAGGCTGCAACGGGTTGTGAGATGGATTGCGCAGCCATCGATCATACCCGCAACTATACCTTCATCAGTAACCATCGTGATATCGTGCTCGATTCAGCTTTCCTCGATGTAATGCTTATCGACAATGGCTTCAAGACCACCTGCGAGATTGCTATCGGAGATAACCTCCTGTCGCTTCCTTGGGTGAAGGACCTGGTACGTGTCAACAAGGCGTTTATCGTGGAGCGTGCCTTGAGCATGCGCCAGATGCTGATGTCAAGCAAGCGTCTTTCTGATTACATGCATTTCGCCATCAAGGAGAAGAACGAGAATATTTGGATTGCACAGCGAGAGGGTAGAGCCAAGGATAGCGATGACCGTACCCAGAAGAGCATCCTCCAGATGATGGCGATGGGCGGTGAAGGTAGTATTATCGAACGATTGAAGCAGCTCCATCTCGTTCCGCTGTCTATCAGCTATGAGTACGATCCTTGCGACTTCCTCAAGGCTAAGGAGTATCAGCAGAAGCGTGATGTGGAAGGATGGAAGAAGGGACCTATGGATGATCTCGTAAGCATGCAGACCGGTATCTTTGGTTACAAGGGACATGTGCATTATCATGCAGCCCCATGTATCGATGAGTATCTGGATACCCTCGACCCTGAGATGCCGAAGCAGGAACTCTTCAATACCATTGCTGCCCATATCGACCACGAGATACATAGCCACTACCATCTCTATCCAGGCAATTATGTGGCGCTCGATCTCTTGGAGAATACCGAGGCTCATGCTTCTGAATATACACCGGAAGATAAGGCTCGCTTCGAGAAATATATCGCAGGACAGTTGGCAAAGATTGAACTTCCTGACAAGGATGAAGCCTTCCTGAAAGAGAAGATTTTAGCAATGTATGCCAATCCTGTACGCAATTTCCTTGCAGCAAAGTAGGTGAAAGGTGCAAAATAATGATACTTTATTGCTTTATGTGCAAAAATGTACCATTAATACTGTTAAAATGTTAAGTGTACGATAAACACGAAAGTTAATAAATCTTTCGTGTTTATCGACTTTTTATTAAAAAAATAACCTTTCTTACGAAAAATACACAAATTGAGCAAAAAAGTATCACCCTTTTTCGAAAAAGTATTGTACTTTTGCAGCGGTGATACGAATGTGAACATTACTTATCTCTCTGCAGAACTTCAGAAGCGTCTCTGCGTAACTGGTTCTGAGGGTAATTATACTTCTACTGTAGGCGAGTTCGCTGGTCAGAAGGCTGGTGGCGTTGCCCGTAACGGTAGCGGTGCATGGTTCACTATCGACATCAATAACAAGCAGGCTATCGGTTCTGATGGCGTCAAACTTCCTATATCTGTCAGTGTATTGGATCACAAGGATCCAACCTGGGATAAGGGTTCTATCTCATTCCCAACTGCAACCAATGACAACTTCGTTATCCCTATGGGTGTAAACGTGAATGGTGGCAATGCTGTATTCCAGAAGTATTATGTATTGGTAGCCAGCGATGATAAGTTGGTATTGACTGCAGCAGAATTACCAGAGAATGGTAATGCATGGTTCTATGTCTTCAAGAAAAAGGCTAAATAGGTATGTGATAAATCGTTGTGATTAAAACATAAAATTAGGCTAAGCCTCGGCTGTAGTGATACAGTCGGGGCTTTTTCATACCTTTTAGTAAACAGAATTTGACCTTTTTTGCTTTTCTTCCGTACTTTCTAGTATAATTGTTGAAAAGATTTGGTGTTTACGAGTTTTTATTGTACTTTTGTATGCAGTAAGACAAGTAGGTTTAGCAGGGTATGTTTGTACAACTGAGAGCTTATAACAGGTCAACTTTGCGACTCACACCGAACGGTGTGAGTGCGTGCATCGAACGAAGTAAGAGCGTGCGGCGTTCGATGTGAGCACGTGCATCGTTCGACGCACGTCGGAAAGTACAGCAACTTCAAGCTTATATCATTAGTACTTAGCACCTTATAACATACTTGTGATAACAGCTAATAATACTAAACTATGGCAATAAAGTATGAAATCCATTCCATCCATAACTCGAAGGGCGAAGGTGGAGAACAGAAATTTGTCCGGTTGCGTGACCACGAACCGATGACCAGTAAGCAGATAGAGCAGCATATAGAGCAAGCATGTTCGCTTACCAGGGGTGATGTGCAGGCTGTAATGACATCGCTGCACGATCTTATCGTGACCGAGCTCTCTCATGGCGCCCGTTTCTATCTTCCACAAGTGGGCTATCTCTCGCTGTCTGTTACAACGGAGTTGCCGGAAGGTAAATCCATGGATAAGGTAACGGGCAATAATATCCGCTTGCGTAACATCAACTTCAAGCCTACTGCCGAATTACTGAACGAGGTGGGTAGACAGGTAAGGTTCGAACGCTCTAAATATACCACGAAGTCTCGCAGATACACCGAAGAACAGTTGTGGGATAAGATTGTGGCTTTCATAAAAGAGCATGACTATATTTGCCGGCGCGATATGGAATACCATTTCGCCTTGCGCCAGCAGACAGCCTTGAAATGGTTGAAGCATTTTACGGAGAAAGGGCTTCTGGTAAAGGAAGGTGCAAGAAATGCTCCTATCTATTTCCTGGCAAAAGACAATAAAGGCAATGAAGACAATAAAGGCAATGAAGATAATGGAATCTCCCTTCATACTAAACGTCTTGAGCCATAGAAGTTTAGTGTAGCTGTGAAAGGAGAAATGAAAACGGAAATTAAAATTAATACCTGATAAAAATGAATAATTTGATCACTAAAACTTGGAAACCGCTGCTGTCGCTGCTCTTCGGCGTGGCTGTGATGCTGTTCTGGGCTGTGCCTTCATCGGACTGCTCCTGATAGGCATTCAGACTGCCGTATGGGGACTGATGAAGCAATATGGAGCCAAGCATGATTTCCCGGGCTATCTCCTGAGTTTCCTTCCAAGCATCGCCCTGTGGTGCGCCATGGGCGACCAGGCATCGGATGTCTTTGTTTATCAGCCTGCAACCCATGAACTGATATTGGATTCTCTCCTGATGACGAAAGACCATTATGAGACTTATCCGGTATTCTCACCAGATGGCAAGACGCTCTATTTCTGCTCTTCTACGGCTGAGCCTATTCCAAGTGGGTACAAGGATATCAAGTATAATATCTGCAAGATTGGTTTTGATGCGGCTACGGGTAAGTTTGGCAACCAGGTGGATACCATCTTCAATGCCCGTGAACTGGGCAAGAGTGCCACCCATCCACGTCCTTCGTATGATGGCAGGTACATCATGTTTACAATGAGTGATTATGGTTGTTTCCCTATCTGGCATAAGGAAGCGGATAACTGGTTGCTGGATTTGAAGACGGGACAGGCGCGACCAATGACGGCTGCCAATAGCAGGAATACAGATAGCTGGCACAACTGGAGTAGGGATTCCCATTGGTTTGTCTTTACATCCCGCCGTGGTGATGGTCTCTATACCCGTCTTTATCTTGCCTGCATCGATGACAAGGGCAATGTAAGCAAGCCGTTCCTCTTGCCTCAGCGCAATTCGAAAAAGTACTACGACGAGTTGCTGGACTCCTATAATACCCCTGATTTCACTTCGAAGCCAGTAGAGCTGGATGCCCGTGCGGCAGGAAATGAAATCATGAGTGATAAGAGGATTCCGACAAAGGTTAGATAACGGAATCTTTATAATTCCTTATTCTGTAGAACATGATTCCTTCTCAGCAATGCATTCCATTTCTATCAACCAGCCTGGTCGGCATACTTTAGCCTCCACGATGATGCGGGGAATCTGGGGATAAAACTGCTGCATCAGTCTGTCAACTGTATGATAGTCGGAGATGTCGCGCAGATAGATGATGAAGTATTGGATATCATTCATCGTGGCATCGCCATCTTTCAGCAGGGCGCCGATGTTCTCAAGCAGTTTGCCGGTCTGGCGCACGATGTCTCCTTCATAGACCACATCTCCATGCTTGTCGATACTGGCTGTACCGGAGATGAAGTATTGTTGCTTGAACTGCTGGCTTCCTTCTGGATGGAGAGTATGGGTAGGTAGCGTAAGCCGGGTTCCTCGTTCGAAGGCTACTCCATATTCATGGGTAGGATTCAGATGATCGAGTGCCTGAAGATACTTCTTGTCCTCTTCCTTGATATGGGGGATGGTGAGGAAGTCGATGGCTACAGCTGCGTGGCGTACCGGAGTGGCTCCACCGATACCCGTGCTGGCAATGTAGTGGGTGTCGGCAGTCAATCCTTCTTGGTCGAAGATGTCATTGCGGGCTTCTACTACACCTTGATAGTTTACATCGATGTTGGTGACGTATATCCAGGTGCGAACCAGGTTGCGTTCCATGGTCATATCCGTACCTTCAATAGTCTTCAGATATTTATTGAAGAGAAAATGGGTCTGCTCGTACGAATCCTTTCCCTTTGCTTCCTCTTCTGTAAGACGAAGACTGTGGAATAAGATAGGTGTAGCTTCATCCGTAGTCTTGATCAGCAGGCTCACTTTGCTGCCATTCAGTGGAGTCTGTTCCACGATAGTGAGGCTTGCGCCTTTCAGAAATTCCTGATAAAGGAGAGATTCTTCTAACTCTTTTATCTGGTTTTGGGAGTCACTGAGGAATACCTTACAATATTGCAAGGTACGGTTTTCCAGTTTCTCTGTATCGAGAATGTTACCTAGTTTTAGATACAGAAAGTTAAGGCGATCATTGAATGAACCCTTAGCTTCTGGTGATAGTATTATGTATTTGTCCATCTTGTTTTTCTTTTTTCGTCAGCAAAGGTACGGATAATATCTGAAATATAAGAATATAGACAGAATGAAAAGATGAAAATACCGAGAAATGGGGATAGGATAATGCTGGGTATAACAAAAAAGAGGGAAGTAAAGGCTTGTTTTCCTTTACTTCCCCCTATCTTTTTTTTATTTCCTGCTTTAGAGTGATTCGAGCATACGCTTGATGACAACCTCGGCTGAAATCTCGCGGTTGGCTGCCTCTGGAATTACCAGACTGTTCTTGCTCTCGATGACATCATCGGTAACAATCAGACCGCGGCGTACTGGCAGACAGTGCATGAAGCAACCGTCATTGGTCCAGCTCATGTGCTCCTCGTCGATGGTCCAGCTCATATCCTTGCTCAGAATCTCACCATACTGTGCTGGGTCTTTCACACCCGGACAGCTCCAGTTCTTGGCATAAACGAAGTCTGCACCTTCCAGAGCCTTTTTCTGGTCGTACTCCACTTTGGCATTGCCTACGAACTTAGGATCCAGCTCGTAGCCCTCAGGGTGAGTAACCACGAAATCAACATCGGCTGCGTTCATCCATTGAGCGAATGAGTTTGGCACAGCCTGAGGCAAGGCACGGCAGTGAGGAGCCCAGGTCAGGACTACCTTTGGACGAGCCACCTTCTTGTGCTCCTCGATGGTGATGAGGTCGGCGAATGCCTGGAGAGGGTGAACGGTAGCTGTCTCCATAGCGAAGACTGGGCGACCGCTGTACTTTACAAACTGGTTGACGATGGTCTCGGCATAATCGTAGTCGCGGTCTTTCAGACCGGCAAAGCTGCGCACACCGATAAGGTCGCAGAAGCTACCCATCACTGGGATTGCTTCAAGCAGGTGCTCACTCTTGTCGCCATCCATGATAACGCCACGCTCTGTCTCCAGTTTCCAGGCACCTGCGTTCACATCGAGCACGATTACATTCATGCCCAGGTTCATCGCAGCCTTCTGTGTACTCAGTCGGGTGCGGAGACTGTTATTGAAGAATATCATCAGCAAGGTTTTGTTCTTGCCTAACTCCTGATAACCGAAACGGTTTGCTTTTACTTCCTGTGCCTCGGCGAGTGCTGCTTTCAAGTCGCCAAGGTCTTCAACATTAAAGAATGTCTTCATTGTTATTTCGTTTTTTATTTGTTGTTTCTAATATAAAGCTATTGAATTCTTCACTCTTCACTTCCTTGTTTGTCCATTTCCTGTAATCAGCCACTTGTAGGTGGTAATCTCTTCGAGTGCCATTGGTCCGCGGGCTCCGAGTTTCTGGGTACTGATGCCAATCTCTGCGCCCAGTCCGAACTGTGCGCCATCGGTAAAGCTGGTAGGGGCGTTTACATAAACGCAGGCTGCATCTACCATCGCCTGGAACTTCTTCTGGGCAGCTTCATCATTGGAAACGATGCTCTCGCTGTGTCCGCTTCCGTAGGTAGCAATATGGTCGAGCGCCTCATCTTCCGAAGCCACGGTCTTGATACCCATCTGCATGCTAAGCCATTCAGTGTTCCAGATGCTCTTCATGTTAGCATCTGCTTCTGTTGAGTCTGCGGATTTGTCTTTTGTGTCTGCGGATTTGCAATCCGCAGTCAGTAAGTCTTCTTCTCGCATCTTCGCTTCGCTTTCCTCTGCCTTATATAATAAGGTGTCTGGATAGTGTCCCTTTAAAACTTCGTAAGCCTTAGCATCTGCATGAATCTTGGTTCGCTTCTCGGCGAGTCCTTCACAGAGGGCAGGGAGGTCGTTTAATCTGCTTTCGTGAATCAGCAGACAGTCGAGTGCATTGCATACGCTCACTCTTCGGCACTTGGCATTGGTGATGATGCGCTTGCCCATCTCCAGGTCGCCATTCTTGTCGAAGTAGCAGTGTACCACGCCGGCTCCGGTTTCGATAACCGGTACCTTGGCGGTATCACGCACGAAGTTGATAAGCTTCTTTCCGCCACGAGGAATACAGAGGTCGATATAGCCCACGGCATTCAGCATTTCGCCGGTAGCCTCATGGGTAGCAGGTAGGAGAGTTGCCACATCAGGATTGATTCCATACTTTATCAACATTTTGTGGATAAGTTCGATACTTGCTGTATTAGAGCTGTTTGCATCCTTTCCTCCCTTCAATACGCAAGCGTTTCCACTCTTGAAACAGAGCGAGAATACATCGAAGGTTACGTTAGGACGAGCCTCGTAAATCATACCGATAACACCGAAAGGAACGGCTACTCGCTGCAGGTGCAAACCATTTTCGAGTGTTTTGTCTTTGAGAACTCTTCCGAGTGGTGAGGGCAGGGTACTTACGTGTCTCATATCCGAAGCGATATCCACGAGTCGCTGCTCTGTGAGCTGCAATCGGTCGTAGAGCGGGTTCGCTTTGTCCATCTTCGCCAAGTCTTCTGCGTTTGCTGCAAGGAGCGCAGGAGTCTCGGCGATGATAGCGTCAGCCACCGCCTGCAGGATTTCATTATGTTGTTCGTCGCTGAGCAAGCCCAAAGTCTTGCTAGCTGCCTTCACTTTTTGGAAAGTCTCTTTCAGTTCCATTTGCTATTTCCTTTCTTATTTGATGATAAGATATTTGGTAATGTGTTATGAGTTTCCTCTTAACAACGGCAAAGGTAAGCATAAATATTGGAAATTGCAAACTTTATGCAAGAAAAAGTGATGATTTTATAGATAAATGGATAGTTATACGAAAATGAGATACAAAAAGGTCAGATAGCGTCTGACCTTTTTGTAATGGCTCCTTCTAATTATTCTGATACTGCCAGAAGAATTACTCTTTATCGTTTTCTTCAGGATGAGCCATTAGATACAGTTCCTTCTGTCGTTCGATTTCTCTTCTCAAGTCTTCCTTGTCTGGCAGGTATAACTTATATTTAGCAGCGAACATCTGGTCGTTTTTTGCGAGGGTAGAGTATCGTGCCACATCCGAATCGGTCTCGGTACAAAGGATGATGCCGATGGTAGGGTTGTCGTCTGGTCCTTTTTTCATCTTGTCGTACATCTGAAGATACATATCCATTTGTCCTACATCCTGGTAAGTGATGCGATTTACCTTCAAATCGACCAAAATAAATGATTTGATGAGGTAATTGTAAAACACCAAATCGATGTAGTAGTCGTTTTCCTCGGTTCGAATATGTTGCTGGCGAGCCACGAGTGCATATCCCTTTCCCATTTCCATCAAGAATTTCTCTAGGTTGTTGATGATGGCTGTCTCCAGTTTTGATTCTGCAAGGGAGGTGTCTTCCGGTAATCCAAGAAATTCCAAGACAACTGGTGATTTGATGTATTCGAGCTTGTCTTGCTGATAAGCCTTTGTCTTATCTTGCATCTCGTCAACGACAGGTCGCTTCTTCTTTGACATAAGAAGACGTTCATAATATAAGGTGTTGATATTGCGGTTGAGGGTTCGGTAACTCCAACCTTCGTTGAACGCTTCCTTTGCATACCATTCACGAGCTTGTTTATCTTCTACACGGATGAGACGCTCGTAGTGGGTCCAAGGAAGGATATTCAAATTTGTAAAGTGAGTTTGATACTCCTCTTTTACAAGTGCGGTAAATATAGCAGGCACTGCCTGCTGTTTTTGTTTTTCCAATTGGGCAGGCACTGCCTGCCCAATTCCTAAATCCGGAAAAAAGTTATAAAAACGTCTGTAACTCTTTATGTTAGTCTTGGAGAATCCCTTCCCGAATTCCTCCGTAAGAGCAGCCGAAGCGACCTCTATCACATGCTTTCCGTATTCAGCACGTGATGCTCCGTTCTGTTCCTGTTCCACAATACGTTGTCCTATTCTCCAGTTTCTTTCCACCAGAGAATAATTGACGGCAGCAAATGCTTTGCTGCGAGCCTTGCTGACGATGGAGCGCAAGTCGTTTACGAGCATGTTGTCTTCATCGTTATATTTCTTGCTGGGTTCTTTCATAATGCTACTGATTTTAGCTGTTATTCCTTCCATTCTTTAGTGCAGCATCAAGGTCTTTGTTTCAGCCTCTCTGTCGCAGAAATACTCAGGACTTTCATACCCTTGATAGATGAAAGAATTTGCTAATTTCCTGTTACTTAGTTTCATACGCCATTACATTTTTTGTGTTACAACTTTATTGTAATGGCAAAGATACAATTATTTATTGAATATGCAAAAGAAAAAAGCAGAAAGTTGAGGAATATTCTCAATTTTCTGCCATTTCATTTGCCCGTTTCCTTTTCTTTTTGTATTTTTGCCCCTCTAAACATTATATATACAATTAACTTGATAAAATGATACGACTTATGGGCAATATAAAGACGATATTGGCAGGCTTGTCCTTGACGATGGCTGTGGGGATGCCGGCAGTGGCGAGTGATGAACTTACAATGGTAGTAGGTACCTATACCGACCAGAGTACTTCGGATGGAATGTATGTTTATCGTTTCAACCAACGTACTGGGAAATCACAATTGGTTAGCAATGTACAAGCGGGCAATCCTTCGTTTCTCATGATGAATCATGATGCAAATCGGGTTTATGCCGTGAGCGAATATGATGATGGGCGACAAGGACTCGGGGCTTTCGTTCTCAATAAGAAAGAGGGTTCGATGACTCCGCTTGGGTATCAGAAGTGCGGAACGAAGGCTACTCGACCGGAAAACAAGATGCCGGGTGCGGCACCATGCAATGTGATGCTGTATGGTGGATATGTGGTGACATCCAATTATAATGGGGGTGATATTTCCGTATTCCCAATCAAGGAAGATGGAAGTGTGGCGCCAGAATCGCAATATTTCGATATGCATCGAGAGGGAAGTGGTGTGGTATCGCATATCCATTGCTGCCAGATGACTCCTGATCATCAATATATGCTTGCCAATGATTTGGGGAACGACTGTATCTGGCGCTTCCAGGTAAATGATGGCAAGGAATTTTTATCTAATCCTGTTCTTGCCTATCAGGCACCTAAAGGAACGGGACCACGCCATCTTGTATTCAACTCAAAAGGCAATGTGGCTTACCTGATAGGCGAACTGGATGGCACGGTAACCGTATTGGGATATAACAAGGGTACATTGCAGGAGTTGCAGCGCATACAGGCTTCGAAGACCCGTACGCTTGGAAGTGCTGATATTCATCTGTCTCCTGACGGTCGCTTTCTCTATGCATCCCATCGGTTACCGATGAGGGCATCTCGGTATTTGCCGTAGATAAGAAATCGGGGCTGCTCACAAAGATAGGTTTTCAACCCACAGCTGCCCATCCTCGCAATTTCGCCATCACGCCTAACGGACAGTTCATGCTTGTGGCGTGCCGTGACAGTCATGTGATTCAAGTTTTCAAGCTCAATAAGAAAACAGGAATGATGGTTGATACGAAGCAGGATATAAAGGTTGGAAAACCTGTCTGCGTGCAGTTTGCAAATTAATACGCTTTTGGCCTTGCCAAGCTTTTGCTCTGATTAGCCTATCACATTGCATAGTCGGTTGATGGCTGCATCAAAAGTGGTGAGGTCTTTGGCTCGCTTTCTGATGGCTGTCTTGTAATTATAGATGGTTTGCGTAGAATAGAACAGAAGGGTGGCCAGTTCCTGACCATCCGTAATTCCCAGTCGCATCAGTGCATAGATACGCAGTTCCTTGGTGAGACTGTTAGGGGCAGGGAGAACAATCTGCTTTTCTGGCAACAGCAGTTGGTTGAACTCTTCCACGAAATTCGGATATAAGTCAATGAATGCCTTGTCGAAGCGAATATAGAAGTTGGCAGCCTCTTCTTCTGCCAGCTTGTAGCTGCTGATGGCAGTCAGAAGATCGGCAGTTTGTTTTGCCTTGATTTTGCGGCTTACCAATTTGCGATAATCATCCAGTTTCTTGATATATACGGCACTGATGTCCAGGAATAAATGCATATAGGTCTCTCTTCGCTTATTGGTGTTGAGCAGCTTCTGGTTCAGTTCGTCCAAGAGTGTATTTTGGCTTTTTATCTCCCTACGGCTCTTGACCAGACGCTTGTTCATCTTGAACGCAAAGAAAGCCATGGCAAGGAATCCTAGCGATAGGATACTCACGATGACGAGAGATGCTGTTACGATGCGGTTCTTGCGTACTTCTGCCTGATGGTTCGTTTCTGTGATAAGGGGAAGTATGCGAGAAATCTCTACCATGCGGAGACGGTTGTTGTAGAATTGGGCATCCTCCATGGAGCAATAGATGTATTTGGCAACCCTCTTTGCATAGGAGGCATCCTTATTATATAGATAGGTGGAAAGTTCCTGAAGGGCTAGATTCTCCTTCAGGGGACATATCTGGTCTGAGATGGCTGCTTCTACAATATACTTTTCATATAAATCCTTTTGGTCGATATCATAATAATAGCGGGCAATGCAATATGCCGATGAGGCATATACACGGCTGTTCAGGGGACTGGCTGAAAGCGCCTTCATGTAGAACTGAAGCATCTTTTTGCTTGTACGTTGCTTTAGAAATTCAAACTCTCCTGAAAGATAGTAATAAAGAGCGGATTCCTTGTTGCCGATATGCTCAAGAGTCTTGCCTAAATAAAAACGTTTTTTGGCTAACAATCCTTCTTGGAATTCCGACTTGTGGCAAAAAGTTTCCCAGTAGCTATATACCCAAGTCAAGGTATAATAATAGTATTGCAATAACTTAGGTGACATTTTCTCCACATCCATTGTGAGCATTAAGTCTTCTGCCTGGCTGTAGAAACCACCCGTTGATAGCACTGCCGCACGATTGATTTTATTCAGGTTGATGAAATAATCATCCTGAAGTTGTACTGCCAGCTCGTAGCCCTTCTTGGCGTATGTCATGGCAGAGTCGTAACGGTAGGTATAATACTCCCTGTAGATTTGGTTATAGAGACTAAGCTGGCTGCGCTTGTCGGAAGTCATGTGTAGTTGCTTTTTGAGTCTTAGCAGTTTCGCTTCTTTTCTTTGGGTAAACTTGCTTCGCTGAGCGATGTAACTGTCTAAACGATGGAACAGCTGTTCCTCGTTTACGGAAGAAGCATTTGCCATTAATGGCATAAGCATCATTAAGAACCACAATACTACTTTCATAACTATCCTTTTAATTGTTATTGTTACTATCAGGTAGGCTATAAGAAAGCCTTAGAGTTGTATTTTTCTGCAAAGATACTACTTTTGTTCCTCTTTTTATCATCTACTCTATTAAAAAGTATTAATATCTTTGGTAGCTTGATTATTAATAGGTTATGAACTTAATAAACCTGGCATTTATCTACTCGTAACCTACACATGATGCCAATGTCTGAAAAATCTCCTTAACTTTGCAACCGCAATCGAATCCCATTCGGTGGCAAGTGAAATCATTTCAAAATAAGAATAAACAACTGTAAGATTATGAACTTAAGAATCCGTACATTTTCTATGGCTTTGGTAGCGATGTCTGCTGCAAGCCAAGTGTATGCACTTCCTT
>ULSX01039780.1_pt1 | contig 39455 bp, 31 predicted proteins | sample 1957031 | NCBI WGS metagenome assembly ULSX01 (sample SAMEA4835718, study PRJEB28245) | human gut metagenome | biome: gut microbiome; material: fecal sample | place: Denmark | collected 2008 | reverse complement strand
AACCAAAGTCCAATTTAGTTTGAGTCAGTTTTGTTAACAAATTAATGCAAAAAGTCATTTTATATACAAAAGAAAAATTGATTTTTTCTTGGTTGATTCGAGAAAAAGGCGATAGGTGTACTAAATCTTATTGATTCAAGAGTTAGTGCACCTATCGCCTTTTTTGAGTATTCCAAGATAAGCTCTATGAAAAGAGGCTTACTTGATCTTCACTTCTATCTTAGTCTTGGCTGCATCAGCGCTGGAGCCGCCAACAAATACCTGATAAGTGCCAGGAACCACACGGATGGTGTTGGTCTGGGCATCCCAACCCTCGAAACTCTTGCGAGGAAGATCGATGCTCACCATCTGGCGCTCGCCAGCCTTCAAAGACACACGCTTGAATGCCTTGAGACTCTTGATAGGACCATCCACATCATCTATGCGCTTGATATAAACCTGCGCTACTTCGGTACCCTCTCGCTTGCCCGTATTCTGCAAGGAGAACATCAGCTTGTAATCAGCAGCCTTGCTGCCACGCTTCTTGCTCTTCACCTGCATCAAGGTAGGCTTGCCATACTCGAAAGTGGTATAACTCAAACCATAACCAAATGGGAACAAAGGCTCACCCTTGAAATAACGATAGGTACGATTCTTCATCGTATAATCGAGGAAATCTGGAAGATCGTTCACACTCTTATAGAAGGTAACCGGAAGCTTGCCCGATGGATTCACCTCGCCAAAGAGAACCTTGGCTACAGCCTCACCACCCCGCTCGCCAGGATACCATGCCTGAAGGATTGCCTCGGCATTTTCCGTCTCAGGAACCATGGCGATGGCACATCCCGAACAGTTGACAAAGACAACACGCTTGCCTGCCTGATGCAGCATGGCGATGACCTGACGCTGAGCCTTCGGCAACTCCAGATCGGTTCTGTCGCCGCCCTTGAATCCAGGCTCCTCAATCTCAAGCTGCTCTCCCTCCAGGTTTGGAGAGATACCGCCAACGAATACCACGGCATCCGCATCGCCCACCTCTGCCAGAATCTGCTCGCTGGTAGGCTTCGAAGTCTTCAGGATATCAAACTGCATCACAGCCACATCTTCCCTCTGGGTATAATCTATCTGAATCTTAACCGGCTTACCTGCTTTCAGAGAGAGCGGTTTGATAATAGGCGCCACACGCCCCCAGCACTCCCTCATGTTCACGATGGTATCGCCATCCACTATCAGGCGGCAACCATCATCAATACCCATATTGATGGTAAGATTCTCATCCCTGTCAGGAGTCAGCACACCCTCATAGCGGGCTGAGAAATGAGTAAGATTCACACCCGGCGCAAACACGGTGTTACCACCATTGCTCAGATTGATGGCTGTCTTCATCACATCCGTAGCCACCGGCTCACCCTTCTGATTCTGATTGTTCCAATAGGTAGCCTTCATTCCCTCACGGAAGAGGTTGAAACGGCTCTCCTGCACCTCGTTTCTTGTCAAGGTACAAGCCGGAACATACTTCACCTCAGCCCCCTTCATATAGTTGCGGATGCCCTGGAGGATGGTGGTAGAACTGGTAGGATAACCCGAATAGTTGCCTCGCAGCATGATGGAGTCATTGGCATTAGGTCCCATCACCACAATCTTCTGATTACGGTTCAAAGGCAGCAGCTGGTTTCTGTTCTGAAGAAGTACGATGCCTTCTTCAGCTATCTTCTCAGCCAGTTCCTTATGAGCCTTGCAGGCGATGACGTTCTCAGGAATCTGAGTCCACGACACGGTTTCATCCTTATCGAAATCGCCGAGCTTGAAACGAGCCACCAGCAGGCGCTTCAGACTCTGGTTTACCTTATCTTCATTGACCATTCCTGCCTTCACAGCTTTCGGAATGGTGCGATAGGCGCTTCCGCACTCCAGGTCGGTACCGGCATTTACAGCCTGGGCAGTTGCCTCGGTAGCAGTCTTTGCCGTACCGTGATAGCCCGGCATATAGAAATCGTTGACAGCTCCGCAATCGGAAGTAATCAATCCCTTGAATCCCCATTCTTCTCTGAGAATCTGGCGCTCAAACTTGGCATTGGAGCAGCAAGGAGCACCATCTATACGCTGATAGGCACACATCACCTCAGCCACATGTCCATCCTGTACCAGCGACTTGAAGGCAGGGAGATAAGTCTCCCACAAATCACGGGCTGGCAGATTCTCCAGATTGAAGACGTGGCGATTCCACTCCGGACCGCTATGCACGGCAAAATGCTTGGCACAAGCCAGTGTCTTGACATACTGGGGAGTCTTAGACTGATCAGAAGCCAGAACACCAGGAGCCGCCAGCGGCTTGCCGTCGAACGACTGTCCCTGCAAGCCATTCACCACGGCAAGTCCCATTCGTGTGGTGAGATAAGGATCTTCGCCATAAGTCTCCTGTCCGCGTCCCCATCTAGGATCACGGAAGATATTGACATTCGGAGTCCAGAAGCTCAGACTCTGATATCTCTTTACATTACCCGACTTCTTTGCCACCTGCGCCTTGGCTCTCGCCTCATCGCTTACGGCAGTAAACACCTGATAGAGCAAGGCATCATCCCAGGAAGAAGCCATGTGCATGGTAATAGGGAAAACCGTGGCATATCCGTTGCGTGCCACGCCATGCAGCGCCTCGTTCCACCATTGAAACTGAGGGATACCCAGTCGGGAGATGGCAGGCGAAGCATCCATCATCAGCTTCGTCTTCTCCTCCAGGGTCAGGCGTGAAAGCAAGTCATTGGCTCTTGCCTCGGCAGAAAGGTTAGGGTTCTGATAAGGCAACAGCTGACTGGCTGGCTGTTGGGCGTGAGCTGAGAGCACCAGAGCGGACAGCATGGCCAATGTAAGTATTTGTTTCTTCATAACTACTATTGTTAGTACGTAAATATTATATAGATTCGTTTTAATATGCAAAAATACATATTTTTCCTGAATTCAGAGATAGATGAAGTGTTAAAAAGCTCAACTAGTTTCCATTTTTATGTGATTACTTCCTAATTTTTCGATTCATTTAAACAATTAAGCCCTTTTTCCTTGCTGATTCCAAATATTAGTGCTAACTTTGCACTCTGAAACAACACTATCTTTTTAGAAGACAAAGATACAAGTAAGAAAGATACAACAAGACAGTAAGATCGCAAAGACATGGAAAAGATTCTAATAGTTGAAGACGACATCGCATTTGGAACCATGATTCAGACATGGCTCAGAAAGAAGGGATTCGAGGTGGAGAAAACTACTTCGGTCAAGGCCGCCATACAGGTTTGCGAGAAGGCAGAAAGAGGATTCGATCTGGTATTATCAGACCTCCGCCTTCCCGATCACGACGGCATCTTCCTGCTGCAATGGATGAGAAAGCATGGCGTGCAGGTGCCTTTCATCGTGATGACCAGCTATGCAGAAATTCAGAATGTGGTGCTCGCCATGAAATCAGGTGCTACCGATTATGTGGCAAAACCTTTCCATCCGGAAATCCTTCTGGATAAGATCAAGGAAGCAATCAAGACTCCGAAAAAACAGGATTCGAATGCAACCTCAACAGATAGTCTGCGTTCCACAGACTCAAATTCTACTCCTACAAACGCAGCACCTGGCAAGCAGGCAGGAAACCAGGCATCATCTACCAATGGGGATGTACCCAAATACCTGGAAGGTGAAAGCGAGGCTTCACGCAAGCTTTACAGTTTCGTTTCGCTGGTGGCTCCTACCCCTATGTCGGTACTCATTCTGGGTGCCAGCGGTACAGGTAAGGAATATGTGGCTAGAAGAATCCATGAACTCAGCACAAGAGCCAATAAACCTTTCTTCGCACTCGACTGCGGTGCCATTCCTAAAGAAGTGGCGGCATCAGAATTCTTCGGTCATGTGAAGGGATCGTTTACGGGAGCTGACCAGGACAAGAAGGGCGCTTTCGAGATTGCCAACGGAGGAACTCTCTTCCTCGATGAGATGGGAAACCTGAACTATGAAGTACAGGTGCAGCTGCTCCGTGCCCTCCAGGAAAGAAAAATCCGTCCGGTGGGAAGCAACAAGGAAATAGATATCGATATCCGACTGGTATGCGCTACCAATGAGAATCTGGCTCAACGCGTGGCAGAAGGCAACTTCCGTGAAGACCTCTACCACCGCATCAATGAGTTTACCATCTACATGCCGGAGCTGAAAGACCGTGGTGCCGACCTCTTCCTCTTTGCCGACCTCTTTATCAAGCATGCCAACAAGGAGCTGAACAGAAATGTGGAAGGACTCGACGGCAAAGCCAAGGAGCGGATTGCCGCCTACAACTGGCCGGGCAACCTGCGAGAATTGAACAATGTGATGAAACGAGCTACCCTGCTCGCCACCGGAAGATACATCGGAGTAACCGAACTGGAACAGAGTATGGCGCATATCCAGCCACAAGCCCCTACCGCCCTGCACGATGAGGAAACGGAACTGCAGAGAATAGAAGCTGCGCTGAAAGCAGCAGGTGGCAACAAGAGCAAGGCTGCACAATTGCTCGCCGTAGATAGAAAGACACTCTACAATAAGATGAAGAAATACGGTATCTGATAGAAAAAAGTACGGCTTTTGATGATATGGGAAAATGGGGAAAATGGGGAATCTGATGACCATTCCCCAACTTTTTGGGGAATAATTCCACACTAACTCCACAGTTTCCACAATGTAGAATTCTGGTACAAAAAGCATTTATTGCTGATAATCAAACTATTAGATAATTCTTTTGTTTTTTGGCACACAGATTGTGATATAAGAAAGTGAACACGCCAATGAACGGTAACGCAAGCAAGGCTGTTCACAAAGAAAGTAATAAATATAATATTCACAATAAAAAAAACAAAAGATTATGAAAAAGTTAGTTTTCGCAGCTATCGCTGCCATGGTTATGGTTTCAGTGAGCAATGTATTCGCCAGCAACAAGATGGCAAGTGTATCATCAGTAGCTCCAGTTGACACAGTAGCTCCAGCAGAACCAGCTGCTCCAGCAGACACAACAGTAGAGAAAGAGACTCCAGCAGAGACACCAGCAGAAACTCCAGCAGAGACTCCAGCAGACTCTACAGCAACAGATTCTACTGTAGCAGAGTAATATCACCTTTAAAAAATAGTAATTAACAGAGGAAAAGATAGAATAACACTAGTAATTACGCGTCGCTTTCAATCAGGCAGGAGACTAATGATAGAATTCATTGGTCTCCTGGCTTGTTTTTAGCCCTTTTGTTTTCTAATATCATTTTTTTGCATTAACTTTGCAAACAAATATCTATTGAGCAAGATATCAGTCTGCTCATCAATTTTAAACGATTTCTCATGCACAAGAACAATATTCCTCTCAAGGTAGCCCTCGGATATAGCGCCATTGCCATTATCATGATTCTGGCAATCTGTCTGGTGTATAGCAACACCAAGAGCATCAATGCCATCAATGAAGCTTCGCGCGAGTATATCCAGAAAAGGGGTGCCGCCGATAGTACCATCTCTTCCCTGCTCAAAGAGGAGCAGAGAAACCTGAAACAACTGTCTGATGTCATGGCAGGAAGACCTACCCAAAACTATCTGCAGAATAAGGTGAAGAATCTGAATACGGGAAAGGATTCCATACTGGTTCACTCCAAGGCACCTCAAACCCACGAGGCGAAGAAGACTACGGTAGAGGTATTGAAGACCCGAAGGGGATTCTTCCGCCGACTCGCCGATGCCTTCAAGAAGGAGCACGCCGAAACCTTGAGCGTAAAACAGGACAGCAACCGGGCTGTCATCGATTCTGTTACCACCCCAGTAAACGTGGCGGAAAACGTGGCAAACATCCTAGAACAGATAGACAAGAAGGAGAAAGTGGAAACGCAAGACCACAAGCAGAGCATCAATAGGGAGATGGAAGAGCTGAAGATGGTGAGTGCCAAACTCGCCCTGCGCTCCGCCAAACATCTGAGCGATGTACACCAGCGTGAAAAAGACAACATGCAGGAAGCCATCGAGAAGGCGATGGAAGCAAGAAAGCATCTGTTGTGGCAGATGGAACTGCTCGCCATCGTAGCCTTCTTTGCCATCGTCATCATGATCTGGTTTATCTGGCGCGATGCCAGAAAGGAGCGTATCTACAGGGAAAACCTGGAGGCTGCCAATGAGGAAATCCAGCGTATCATGAACCAGCGCGAGCGCCTGCTCCTCACCATCACCCACGATATCAAGGCGCCAGCTGCCTCTATCTCGGGCTTCATCGATCTGATGAAAGATTACGTCAGCAATCCTCAGGGCCTCGAATGCCTCCAGAACATCAAGAACTCTGCCGCTCATCTTTCACATCTCGTTGCCTCGCTGCTCGATTATCATCAGTTGGAGAACGGACTGATGAAGGTTCATCCTACCTCTTTCTCACCGGCACAACTGGTAGCTGAATCGGTAGAGGGAATGAAATTGCGGGCAGAAGAGAAAGGACTGGCGATTTCGTTCGAATGCAAAACAAAGGGGATGGGAACTTCGGATTCTTCGGAAACTTCGGATTCTCCAATGAAGAAGAAATTCTTCCGTGCTGATGCCTTCCGCATTCGTCAGATATTGGATAATCTGGTAAGCAACGCCATCAAATATACCGACCGGGGCAGCGTTACCATCCAGGCACAGGTTTCAGAAATTCTGGGCAAGCCTACGCTTACCCTGAGCGTAAAGGATACGGGAAAGGGAATGACCGATGAGGAGAAACAGAAGGTGTTCCAGGCGTTTACGAGATTGAAGAGCGCCCAGGGCATCGAGGGAACCGGTTTGGGATTGTCCATCACCCAGGAACTGGTTTCGCTGCTTGGCGGAGAAATCATCCTCCACTCTATCCTAGGCAAAGGTTCTACATTCATCGTCACCATCCCTATCGAGCCAGCACCAAAGGAGGAGTCTCATGAAATGGCTCCATCAGAAGTTGAGCATGATCCTTCTCCCGATTCTGCTCAAGATAAGGAAGGACAGAATTCCGGCAGCCATCAGGTTACTGATATAAAGAAGAAGCCGGAATTTGCCAACCACAAGATTCTGATTCTGGATGATGACAAGCTGCAGCTCCAGCTTCTCCAGGAGATGTTGCGCCGCATCGTAGGCGACACCTGGCAGGTTTTCGCCTGCAACCATGTGATGGATGCCCTCACCACGCTGCATAACGAGCAGCCTGCCTTGATGCTGATGGATATCGAAATGCCGGAGATGAACGGCATGGATATGATTGCCCACATCAACCATACCAACATGATGGTGGTGGCAATGACGGCTCACGATACAAGCATCCTGGAACAGCTTCTGAAAGCCGGCTTCGACGATTGCCTGTTCAAGCCATTCAGCATGGAGAAACTGTCTGATATCCTGGGAATAGAGTCCCAGCCTCAACTGGATGCCCAGTCTGGAACTCCATCCCAGCCTGATTCATCACTCCAGCCAGTTTTATCATCCCAGCAGAAATCCAATCCTCAGCTGGATGCTCTTCTTGCTTTTGCCGGAGGCGATGAAGAAGCGGCGAAGGAGATTCTTGATACCGTGAAGCAGGAACTTGCCGCTCATCTCACGAATCTGAAAGAAGCCATAGAAGAGGAAGCCTTATCTACCGACCGCATAGGAAAGGCAGCACATAAGCTCCTCCCTATCGCCACCATGATGCAGATGGGATGCCTCGAAGAACTCAAGGCGCTGTCACCTGAATACATCGGCGAGATAGAAGAAGCCGAGATCAGAGAAAAACTGAAGGTTGTGATTACGACCTTATCTGCTGCGGTGTCAGACCTGTATGCTTCTTGAAATATCGGCAGAAGAAACTGACGTCGGCGAAATGAAACTCCCAGGCCATCTCCTTGATGCTTTGCGTGGTCCGCTTAAGATGCATCTTGAGTTGCAGAATCACGTATTGGTCGATGATGGTCTTGGGGGTATGCCCCGTCACCTGATTCACGATGTTGGTCAGATATTTCGAGGAGATATTCATCTGTTCGGCATAATAGTTCACATCCCTTGATATCTTGTAATCACTCTCCAGCAGCATCATAAACCGATTGAACAGTTCTCTTACACGATACGATTTTACTTCATCTGGTCGGTATTGCGGATTGCGCTGAAGATACTCATGAAAACCAATGAAGAACGCCTTCAACTGGCACAATACCAGCTGCGAAATGCAGGTACACTCCGACTGGTCGAAATATACCTTCAATAAGCCAAACATCCCATTGATGATGTTTGTCACCACAGGGGTATCCTGCCGGCAGCGGTCTTCCCGCAAGGAAGAATACACCGTCTGCTCCAGCTGCAAACTGGCTTCACGAAGCAAAGAAGGATTATATTTCAGGATTTCGGCCTGGAAACTGTTCGCTGTTTGAGGGGATTTGCAATCCCCGTTTTCAGTTTCTGGGGATTTGCAATCCCCATTTTCAGTTTGAGGGGATTTGCAATCCCCGTCAACCTTCAATTCCACTACATCATTCGGAAAGAGCGTAATCACCGCCCCCTCATAAAGTTCCCAATCCTTATAATTCACATTCAGCCTTGCCTTTCCTTTTCGGCAAATCAATATCGCTCCGTAAGTCAAAAATTGCGGACCCTCCTGCCATTCCTCCAAACCAGAGAGGAAAAGACTTGCTTCCTGCTGACTGCTTAATTCTGATAATTCCATCTACACCTTATTATATATAGAGTTATTATATCTCTTTATTCCTATTTCGGTTGCAAAATTACACAAAATATGTGATATAAAAGAACTATTATTCCCAAATCGTCCATCCACTGCGAAATATTTAAAGCGATTGTTCGCTCAAAACTCCGTACCTTTGCACCCGAAATTCAAAAAGTAATGATCAATGATTAAGAACATCTTATTTGTAAGCCTTCTGCTTGCAGGAGGAACCCATTGGGCTTCGGCTCAATCACAAGCCACAGAAGGAGCGGCTGCTTCCTTGCCTGCCAGCAAGAAAGAAAACATGACCATCAGCCAGCTCTTCCAGAAGGTGGAGGATAACAGCAAAAGTCTTCGTACTTCATTATCAGGAGTAGAAGCAGCCCATTTCAGCATCGAAGCGGCCAAAAGCAAGAAACTGCCCGACCTTGATGCTTCCCTCTCATTCAGCTATATCGGCAATGCGCTGATTACCGACCGTAACTTCAGCAACGTTCATGGTCTGAAATCCCCACATTTCGGCAACAACTTCTCCTTCCAGGCACAGCAGGTGGTTTATGCCGGTGGAGCCATCAATGCAGGCATCAAGCTCGCCGAACTCGGAAAGCAGCAGGCAGAAGTTGGCGTAAAACTCACCCGTCAGCAGATTCGCTTCATCGCACTCGGTCAATATCTCGACCTTTATAAGATAGACAACCGCATCAAGGTGTATGAAAAGAACATCGAGTTGACCCGCCAGCTCATCGACGACATCAAGGAGAAACAGACACAAGGTATGGCGCTGAAGAATGACATCACCCGATACGAGCTCCAGATGGAAAGTCTCAAACTCGGTCTTACGGCGCTCAGGAACAACCGGAGCATCCTGAACCATCAGCTTTGCAATACCCTAGGAATGAACCAGGATGCACAGATTATCCCCGATGCCACCATTGCCGACAAAACCTACGGCAAGGAAGGCGAGGCTTACTGGCAGACTGCAGGCACCCTGAACTCCCCACTCCTGGAGCAGAGCAGTAACGCCATCCGCATCGCCGAACAGAAAGAAAAGATTGCCAAGAGCGATCTTCTACCAAAGGTAGCTTTCGTTGCCGCAGATAACTTCGATGGACCTATCCTCTTCGAATTGCCACCTGTTGACAAGAACCTCAACGTCTGGTATGTGGGCGTGGGCGTGAAATACAGCCTCAGCTCTCTCTTCAAGAGCAACAAGCGCATCAAGCAGGCTGCCGTAGAAACCCGACAGGCTAAAGAGGCACATGCCGTACAGGCAGAGCAGCTCAACAATAATGTGCAGGCTGCCTACGTGCAGTATCAGCAAACCTACGTAGAACTGGAAACGCAGCGAAAGAGCGTGGAACTAGCACAACAGAACTACGACGTGATGAATGCCCGCTATCTCAGCCAGCTCGCTCTGGTTACCGACATGGTGGATGCCTCCAACCTCAAGCTCAATGCCGAACTCAGTGAGGTGGATGCCCGCATCAACATCGTCTATGCCTACTATCGCATGAAGTACGTGGCAGGAGAAATTTAGAAACAATAAAACAAATAAAGCAATGAACAAGAAGATTATCAAGAGAATATATAATGTAGTGATTATCCTCCTTTTTCTGGGAGCAATCGGCTGGTGTTTCAGCCATTTCTATCATGGCAGCGATGTGGCTTACACAGATGATGCACAGGTAAACCGCCATATCACCCCTATCAATACCCGTGTACCGGGATTCATCAAGGAGATTCGTTTCAACGACTATCAGCACGTCAAGAAGGGCGATACCCTTGTTATCATCGAGGATGCAGAGTTCCGTCTGCATGTGGCTCAGGCAGAGGCAGGCTTGCGTGGATCCAAGTCAAGTTCTTCGGTAGTTACCGCCAGCATGGGCACCACCAATACCAATGTGCAGACAGCAGCTGCCGGCATCGAGGAGGCTCGTGTGGATATGATGAATGCCAAGCAGGACTTCGACCGCTTTGCAGCCCTGATGAAGAAGGATGCGGTAACCCGTCAGCAATACGACAACGCCTATGCCCGCTATCTGGGAGCCAAGGCACGTTATGAGCAGGCTAGCAGCCGCAAGGCTAGCGCCGCATCAGTTCGCAATGTGCAGACCCAGCAGCTCGGCGGTTCCCGTGCCGGAGAGAACGTGGCTGAGGCACAGCTCAATCTGGCTCGTCTGAATCTTTCCTATACCGTAATCGTGGCAACCTGCGATGGCGTGATGGGAAGAAAGGATATTCACGAAGGCCAGTTGGTACAGCCTGGTCAGATGCTGGCTCGCATCGTGGATGATAATGATGTTTGGGTGGTAGCCAACTATCGTGAGACTCAGATGGACGGCATCACCGTGGGCAAGACTGTAGATTTCACCGCCGATGCCATCCCGGGTGTAGTATTCCATGGCAAGGTAGAAGCCCTTTCTGCCGCAGCCGGCAATGCCTATTCCATGATTCCTGTGGATAATGCCACCGGCAACTTCGTAAAGGTAGAGCAGCGTGTGCCTGTGCGCATCGCCCTTACCAAGGACAATGACCCGAAACAGATAGCCCTGCTCCGTGCCGGACTAAACGTAGAAACCAAGGTTCACATTAAATAGAATGTTCTATAAACTATAAATTATAAACTATAAATTATAGAAAATGCCAGGACCTCCAATGCTTCAGGGACCCTTCCGGGTTCCATCGTTCAATGGATATATTCCTCGCCGGTTACAGCCTTGGATTTATCTCCTCTTCGCCTTCATCTTCCTGATGTCGGGCGGAATCTATGGAGGAGCCATGAGCCAGGTAATGGGCGAATACAGTTTGATGAGAGAAGACGTGCTCATGATCATCATGTTCAACGTGGTGGGCGTGGCGATGCCATTCCCCTTCCTCTTCAAGATGAAGTTCCACTTTACCAACCGCCAGCTCCTGCTGAATGCGGCACTGGTAGTGGCAGCTTGTAATTTCCTCATCATGTGGACCGATTCGGTGCCCCTGATGTGCATCCTCGCTTACATCGCAGGCTTCTTCAAGCTCTGCGGAACCTTCGAATGTATGAGCACCATCCAGTTGTGGATGACTTCCAAGCGCGATTTCACCATCTTCTTCCCCCTGCTCTACTGCATCGTACTGGGAAACATGTTCCTCTCGCCTTGGATTACCGAACACCTGATTTACATCTATCAGGATTGGCGCATCATCAACTGGGCGATGACGGGAGCCCTGCTCCTGGTGGCACTCATCGTGTACGTCACCACCCACGACTTCCGCTTCATGAAACCCCTGCCCTTCATCAGTATCGACTATCTGGGCTGCATTCTGTGGTCGGCATGGATGCTGGAGTTCATCTTCTTCTTCACCTATGGCGAGCACTACAACTGGCTCGATTCGAAGATCATGCAGATGGATGTATTGCTCTTTATATTTACCGGATATTTCTGCATCCAGCGAATGCTCCACATCCGTCACCCTTACATCGCTCCGGCGGCATGGAAGTATAAGCGACTCATCCCGCTACTCATTCTCTTCGCCTTCGTAGAGTTCATGGGCAGTACGCCTAAAGTGCTGCAAACCGCCTTTACGGGTGGCGTGCTGCATTTCGGTGCCATCACAACCAACGTGCTCAACTTCGTGGAATGGACGGGAGCCATCGCCGGTTGCCTCTTCTGCCTATTCTGGTGCAAGGTGCTTCATCAGAAATACACCCGTCTGCTCACGATAGGCGTGGCAACGATGGTATGTTATCCCGTAATGATGTATTTCCTCATCGATCCGGGTCTCAACATCGAGGCACTCTATCTGCCCTGTTTTCTCAGAAGCTTCGGCAACGCCATCTTCTTCTGCATGCTCACCGTGTATCTGGAAGAACTGATGCCGTTCCAGCACTTCTTCATGGGATTGACGATGGCAGGCATCATCCGCAACGGTCCGATGTCGGCGATGTGTTCAGGCCTGTACAGTTTCGGGCTCCGTTATCAGATGGCAGACAACATGTCGCGCGATTTGCCCTACGATGCCACCAATCTTCTGATGCTCAGCATCCGGAATCTCTATGGCGTCACCTGTCTCATCGGCATTGCCGTGCTGATTATCTTCCTGCTCTGGGATGTACAGCCCGTGAGAAGTACCCTGAAGAAGATGCCTTCCTGGAACTTCGTGGGTAAGAGGATGAAGAAAAAGAAAGGATTTGCGAAATAAAACCTATTATCATTACGGCTGTCAGTTTCTTATAAACTGGCAGCAGTTTTTGCTATTCAGCTACCCAAAACAACCAGAATAAAAGAAAAAGCCCGAAGAATCTTTGCTTTTCCAAACTTTATCCGTACCTTTGCAGTATGAAAACATTATTAGACGTTCATACACATACCATAGCATCCGGTCATGCCTACAGCAGTTTGCAGGAAATGACCTTGGCTGCAAAAGAAAAGGGGTTGGAAATTCTGGGAATCACAGAGCACGGACCTCATATCCCAGGCACCTGTGATCCCATCTATTTCAGAAACCTGCATTGCGTTCCCCGTCAGCTCTATGGAATCAGGCTGATGCTGGGAGCAGAACTCAACATCCTCAATACCCAGGGCGATATTGACCTCGATGAGGATTACTGGCGCATGCTTGATATCCGAATCGCTGGCATTCATAGCCTTTGCTGGCAGGGAGGAACCAAGGAAGAGAACACGCAGGGTGTCATCAATGCCATGCGCAATCCATTCGTGCAGATTATCTCCCATCCTGGAGATGGAACGGCAGAACTGGATTTCGAGGCTCTGATGAAGGTTTCCAAGGAGACGCATACCCTGCTCGAAATCAACAATCACTCCATGGCTCCCATCCGCCACAAGACGGTGGCAGCTCCCAATAACCTGGAACTGCTGGAACTTGCCAAGAAGTACGAGACACCTGTCATCTTCGGAAGTGATGCCCACTTCTCTACCATGATTGCCGACTACAGCAACATCATGCCGCTGGTAGAGAAAGCTGAGTTCCCTGAAGAGCTAGTTCTCAACTATCAGCCGGAGAAGTTCATGGCTTATCTCAAGCCTACCCCTAAGAAATAGGAAAAAATCGTTTCACATTTCATTTGCACTACTATGATTATAGAGGAAATTATCAAGTACAACGAGGAATTCGTAGCCAACAAAGGTTACGAGAAGTATCTTACAAGCAAATATCCAGACAAGAAACTTGCCATTCTTTCCTGTATGGATACCCGCCTGACAGAGCTTCTGCCGGCGGCATTGGGATTGAAGAATGGAGATGCCAAGCTCATCAAGAATGCCGGTGGACTGGTTATCAGTCCATTCGACTCTGCCATGCGCAGCCTCCTGGTTGCCATTTACGAACTGGGTGTAAAGGAAATCATGGTTATCGCCCACTCCAACTGCGGTGCCTGCCACATGAACGGACAGCAGATGAAGGAATTGATGCTCAAGCGTGGCATCCATCAGGATGTTATCGACACTATCGGACTTTGCGGTATCGACCTAGACCATTGGCTGGAGGGATTCCACGACACAGAGGATTCGGTAAGAAATACGATTAATACCATCCGTACCCACCCTCTTGTACCAAAGGATGTCAATCTGCATGGTTATATCATCGATTCCCAAACGGGTAAGCTCACAGAAGTAAAATAGAACTATATAATAATAATGAGAACATCAGCCAGTGATGAAGAAGAAAAAAATAAGATTGTTTTCAATGCTTGATGAACGCCAACCCCATCTGCATCGCCTTTTTCACCATATTTGCCACATTGCTGGCTTGCAGTTTGCTCATCAAGTTGTGGCGGTGAAATTCTACGGTATTGTTGCTGATGTTCAACTCCCGGGCGATGGCATTGGTCGAATGTCCCTCGGCTATGTGCTCCAAGACTTCGAGTTCTCTATTAGAGAGATTGACTTGCTCGACATTCTGCTGATTGATCAGTCTGAAAAACTGTTGACTATAATACCCCTTTCCTTCTTCTATCTTGTGCAGAGCAGTGAGAAGTTCCTGCGGGTCATCACCTTTCAAAACTATGGCATCTACATCCTCGTCCATCAGCTGGCGTATCGTCCAGATTTCTTCGTGCATCGTATAGACAATGATCTTGGTCTTGGGATGCTTATGATGAAGCTGCTTGACAAGCTGCAGACCGTTCTCATTACTCAGTTCCAAGTCGATGATAGCGGTATCGATATTCTCCCTGTTGATGATATCCATGGCAGATAGGAGGCTAGAGGCGGTCTGTACTTTTTTATAGACACCATCTTGCAGGATGAGTGCCCTCAAACCAACCAAGACGACAGGATGGTCATCTACAATAAGGATGCTTTTGCTTTTTTCCATGATGATACAATTTTAAACGTTGTCTATCGCAAACCTAGGCTCGCAGATTATAGTTGAAACTTGAGTTCTACCAGATACTCTTCTCCATCATTTCTTATATCAAGTTCTGCCTGCAGAGCATCTGCCCTCATCTTCAGGGTATCTTTACCGATGCCAGACTTGCCCTGGCTGATAGGGTGAAGTGGTGACAGATCGTTGATGATGGATATGCTCCCCTGCTTTCCATAGGTATCCAGCGTGACGCTTATCATCTTGCTGTATCCATATTTGATGGCATTGGATACACATTCCTGGATGATGCGGTAGATTTCTATCGCCTTGCCGTCCGGGAGATTCTGCGCATTGAAAGAGGTACTGATGAATGGCTTGACGATGGTTCCGTTTTCGGCTGTTACCGATTGACAGAAGCTTACTATCAGCTCCGCAAGCGAAGTGTTGTCAAACCTAGGTGGTATCAGCTCATGTGAAAGACGGCGTACATCATGTCCCACGTTTTTAAGCAATCTTTCTGCTTCCTCCTTATTGGTCTGCATCATGATATTCACCGCCAGAATATCGTTGCATACTCCATCATGCAATTCCTTGGCCAGACGCTTGCGCTCATTCTCCACACCATTGATATAGGATGTCTTTTCCGACAATTCGGCTCTCTGCCTGTCGAGTTTCCTGCGGTATAGGATGACTAGAATGGCTATCAACAATATGATGAGTGCCAGGATGAGCCATAAGATGCGGATATAGAGCGAGCTCTGTTCGTGGTTCATCTTTTCTATCAGCATTTCTTTCTCCAAGGTCTTGTACTTGATGTTGAACTCACTCAACTGCTTGTCGATGTCACTCTGCTTGAGGGAGTCACTTTTCATGTATGCCTTTTGCATTGCCTGGTATGCCTGAGTGTATTTACCCATATTGTTGAGGCATCTGGCCTGTGTGGCGAGAAGCTTGTCTTTAGGCATCGTCAGATTGGTACCCGCCAACCTGCCGATGCTGTCCAGAAGTAGCCATTGCTCAGCGTATTTCTTCTGTTGCCCCAGCAAGTCGGCCTTGATTTCCAATATTCCTAGCACCCCATTGCTCGTAGGTGCCAGATTGCGGCAGGCATCATTGGCGTAAGTGAGATAGAAGGCGACGGAATCGGCCTTACCCAGTTGCAAGTACGACTTGAGCAACGGAGAAAGATATTTGAGGGTCAACACATTATAATTGGTCTGCTTTACCATATTCCACATCGAAGTAAGGCTATTGACGCTTTTCCGGTAATTTCCCTGTCGCATCAGGATAGCACCTTTATTGGCATGGGCAGACAGACGCTCTATGGTATCGTTGATAGCGATAGCTTTAGATTCAGCCTTGTCGGAGTACTCTATGGCTTCCCTGAATCTCTTCTGTTCGTTGAAAAGCACGGAGATACAATTATAGAGATAAATCTCATATTCCGCATTTTCACTTTTGATGGCTTTCTGGATACCCTTCTTATAATAGATGAGCGAGGAATCCAGTTCTCCGATTCTGCGATAGCAGATGCCCATTGCTCCACACATGGCAAGCATGCCATCGTAATCTTCAATTTTCTCGGCAAACGGGATGCCTTTCTTTCCGATTTCTATGGCTTCTCTCATCTTTCCAAGATCTGTATATGCGGTCAGCTTCTCGCTGGTAAGCCAACTGCGAGTGGTGTCGGCACAGTTCATATTGAGTGCGCTGTCTATCAAAAGGATGGCCTGTTTCTTATCACCATCAGCATTATAGTTGACGGCTTCCAGAAACAAGGAATATGCCCGCTTCTCGTCTTTGCTGCTGTCCCGTTGACAAGCGGCAAGAAAAGCGAAGGATGATAACAGAAGGAAAATATATGTGAATATGGCTTGTTGCCTGTGATGTATTGTTTGCTTCATTTGCTATTATATTTACGTCATTTGCTATTACTATCATAAATGATTGTCCCTGCAAAGATATGAAAAATAATCGGAAGAGTCATTTTTTCTATTGTTAAAAAAGGTGGCGGCTGTTATTTTTCCGCTCACATGCCCCTTTACCTACGGAAAACCATAGGCTACACGCGGTGGTATTCCGTAGAAATGAATATAAATATCCGTTTTTTGCTGCCGGTAGAAACATTATATGGTAATTGTCGCTATCTTTGCATTCAATCATTCTCTTGTTATACTTAGCATCCCTAAGTAAACGGCGAAATGTAGTAGTAAATTATCAAACAATAAATGTCTAACTTAAATTTTAAGAATTATGCGTAATATTGGTGAAGAAATCTTGTGGGATATTGTGCGTGTTATCAAATGGATAGCCATGCGTGTGCTGTATCTCTTCGGCAAGTTATTCTCTTTTGCATGGGACAAAGCAAAGGAGAAACAGGAAATGAAGAAAATGGAAGAAAGGGAGCAGGGCTTATGAAATACGTGAAACTATTGTTAGTATTCGCCTTCGCATTGCTTTCGATGGCTGGCTTTGCCGAGAAAGGCGATATGTGGGAGGTGAAAGATGCCGACCTGACGGTGTGGGATTCGCCTAATTATCTTACGAAGTTGGGCATGATGCATCAGGGTGATACTTTTGAGGAAGAAGGTATGGATGGCGATATGATCAGATTCCTCTACAAGGGCAAAACGGCTTATGTGGCTTCTTACTGCTGCCAACGATTTGAGCCGGAACCGGATTCTGATGTTGATGTCGAAGAAGAAATGCCTGCAGCTGCCACACAGCAGGATGCCAAGGAAGACGCCAAGAATGAAAAGACGGAACTGGCTGCCGTTACCCAACAGAAAGGGAAACAAACCTCTAACGCAGATGCCAAGAAAGAGGATATACAAGCACCAGCAGGAACTCAGCAAAGTACCGAAAAGGAAGAACCTGGAGTATTAATGGGCATAGCGTTGCTGCTCCTGTCACTTGTTGGAGGCGCCCTCGGTCTTATCGCCATTGTGTTTACTTTCTTTTATGTTTTCAGATACCAGAAATTGGCAAAATGGATGAATGGGAAATGTGGTACGGAAGTGATACCTTACAAACGATTCAACAAGTTGCTCCTCGTTCCCGTACTGGCAGCATTAGCTACTGTAGTGATTACCATATCGTTTGGATATCTGGCTACGCTGGCAGAACAGGACAGCACTTCGCAGATATTCCTATCGCTGATAGGTGTAGCACTAACCATAGCAACCCCCGTTCTGTGTCTTTGGTACAGATATAAGAAAGACAAGGAACAATATGGCAAGAAGGCAGCAAGCTGGATGATGCTCTATTCTTTCCTCAGTATAGTGGCAATATATCTGATTTGTGTTGTAATAGCCTATATTATTGTGGGAATTGTTGCTGTACTGATTTTTGCCCTGATTGTAAGCCTGGCATTCCCTACAAGATACTATGTTGTCCGCAGGTGGTAGCAGACCTGATTTAAATGACAGCTATATGTAATAGCCCCATTTGACAATGGTATTACTCAAGCAATACCTACTAATAGGGAAAAAGCTTTGAAAATGAGATAGTTTTCAAAGCTTTTTCCTTTTTTCTGGCTCTTCCGGATTACCTGCAAAAGTATGTGGATGTGAAAAAGTAATAAAAAGAATTGGGATTTATACTTTTCTCTTCACCCAAACCTTGTGACTGCCGCTGCCCATAGAACCTATCGGCGAATTTCTGTCGGCGGTGATTTCCTTCAACTCCAGGGAGGCGGCGGTACGGCTCAGATTGTTGATGTAGGCATAATCAGAGAGGGTGATGAGACCATTGGCTTCTATCACCTCCAGGGCACGGGCAATTCGTTCTTCCCTGGAATAGAGCTGCTTGCGAATCACCTTTACGCCACCCAGATCACGCTCCAGATCACGGTCGGTTTCATGCTTCACACTCTTGAGAAATTCAGGAGATGCCTTGAAGTTGATGTCCTTCACTCCCACCTTGCGATACGTCATCTTATCCTCTTCACTCTGCATTTCCGTAGGCTTATCGTCCTCGAAACCGAGGGAGAGGGAGAAGGTGCCGATGCCTTCCAGATTCACATTGTAGCCCATGGAGAGCATTTCTACCAGCATATCAGCCACATCTAGCAATACGGCCTCCGTGGTACTTTCCGAAATACCACGATGGTAGCCCTGCATTCTCTTGATGAATTCTTTTCTGGATAGTGTCCGGTTGGTCACCATCTTGGGATAAACTCTGCGCTTGCCTGTGTTATGAACATCGGGCATCTCTTGCAACTTGTACTTTGTCATGACGATTCCTTTCTTATTCAGATTGTTATCACCCCTTATTGCAACAGCCACTATACCTAAGTGATTTCTTATTCACCATTCATCATAATGGTTCCCGCCTCTAAGGATAATTGTTACTAACCCTAAGGATAATTGTTACTACCTCTAACAGAAATCTCCGTTCAATAGTATTGAACGTACATTCAAAAGTATTGAACGCACATTCAGAAGTTCTGAACGCACATTCAAAAGTTATGAACGAAACTTTCTATTAGGCAAAAATACATTTTTTCCTAATAACAACCAAGACTTTTCCTAAGATTAACACAAAATTAATACTGGAAGGGGGGAAAAGGAGACAAAAGGCATAAGGAAAGGAGATAAGGCGCATGAGGAAAGGAGATAAAGGGCATAAATGAAGAAAAGATGTTTATTATTTGGTAGTTTCACCATTTATTCGTATCTTTGCCAACAAAGAGAATATCACTTAAAAGAAAGGCGAGCAATTATGGCAAGAAAACTATATCCGATAGGATTACAAACTTTCGAACGAATCCGAGTAGAGGATAAGTTCTACATTGACAAGACGGAATATGTATATCGTATGGCACATACTGATGGTACTTATTTCTTCCTGAGCCGTCCACGCCGTTTCGGAAAGTCGCTGTTGCTAACTACCATGCAGAGCTATTTTGAAGGAAAGAAGGATCTTTTCAAAGGACTCGCCATCGAAAAGCTAGAAAAGGATTGGATAAGCTATCCGGTGCTGCATTTCGATATGAGCATGGGTAAGCACATGGAGATAGCCCAGCTGGAAAGATATTTCGACCAGCGACTTGCAGAACAAGAGCAGAAATGGGGTATTACGAATCCGGCTGTTGATGCCAACGACCGCCTCATCTCACTTATCCAAACTGCCTATAGGGAAACGGGCAAGCAAGTGGTAATACTGATTGACGAATATGATGCCCCTTTGCTTGATGTGGTGCACGAGGATGAAAAACTGGAAGAACTGCGCAACGCCATGCGCAATTTCTACAGTCCGCTAAAAGGATGCGAGAAATTGCTCCGCTTCGTATTCCTCACAGGCATCACCAAATTCTCCCAGCTCAGCATCTTCAGCGAATTGAACAACATCACCAATATCAGTATGGACGAGCCGTATGCCGGAATTTGCGGAATTACGGAAGATGAACTGGTGAACAGAATGCGGGATGACATAGAGGCACTTGCAGAAAAACTAAATCTGTCGTATGAGCAGACGTTAGCTAAGTTAAAGGATAATTATGACGGCTATCATTTCACATGGCCTTCTCCTGACGTTTATAATCCGTTCAGCTTATTAACCTGCTTTGCCAAGCAGAAGATTGATTCCTACTGGTTTGGTTCCGGCACTCCTACTTATCTGATCAATATGATGCGCAATTTCAACTTTCTACCAGCGAACCTGGGCGAGAGTATGGAAGCCGGAAAGGATGACTTTGATGCTGCCACGGAAACCATGACCACCATCATGCCGCTGCTCTATCAGAGTGGCTACATCACCATCAAGGATTACGATGAAGAAACGGAACTCTATACCCTAGCCATTCCTAACAAGGAAGTAAAAGTTGGTTTGAACAGATGTTTGGAAAGACTGCCCAGGAGGCTCTTGAGCAGATAGAAAGCAAGCATTATGCCGATGCCTTTGCCACGAGCGGCAAGGAAATTATCAAGGTATGTATGAGCTTCAATATCAAAGAAGACAACACCATCGTGTTCGATTGGAAATCATAACAGATTGAGACGTTAAAAAGAAAAAGCGTGCAAGCAACATTCCTGCTGCCAGCACGCTTTTTCATTTATCTTTTTTCCTTTTATCTTATTCTTCATTTATCTTACAGCCACGCTCCGAATCTTGCGCTTGGCAATGGGGCGGTGAAGTAATAGTTCTGGTCGTTATTCTTATCCAGGAAATTCACCAGCTTCATGCCGAAGAATGGCAGACCTTGTGGGAAGAGGCGGGCAAAATCGGTTACACCTCCTGAGAGGGCAGGACTGCCTGCCTGATAATCGAAAATCCAACTCTTGTCGAATGCCAATGGAGCACCTTGGGCTACATCATCAATTTCGCAATTGATGTTCATCTTGTCACTCTGAGTGAAGTTCTTGAAGAGTGGATTGAGCTGACCTGCTACGCTACTCTTTATATCGGTATCAAACCAGATGCCGAGCTCTGCACCCTTCGCCATCTGCGCTACGCCTGTCTCTGTAGATGCAAAGTAGTAATTTGGTGTAAGACGACTGTGCTCCATATCTGCACCATCCTTCTTAGGCTGCTTCAGTCCGAAACGGGAATCGTAGATGAGATTGTTCACGAAGACTGGCTTCGCTGCCTTCTCTACCCAGACAGAACCACCCTTTTTGTTTTTGGAACGGCGCCAGCCGCAATTGACGATGGTGTTGTTATAGACGGTCATCTCAGAGAGAGGGATTACCTCGCTATTGCCGGCATTAGAAAGCTTGAAGGCGTTGGTGCAGGCGTTGTAGATGATGTTGTTGGCTACATCGAGCTTGCAACCTGCCTTTACGTTGATGGCCTCGCCACCATCGGCTGCATTTCCGCTATCGGCAAAGATATTATTGATAATCAAGCCGTTACCACCTGTAAAGTAAGTCTGGTCGTTGTAGTTGTCATGGAAGAAACTGTTGGTCATCACAAACTTGCCGTTTACATTACAGAAGTGGAAGGCTGGCACTCCGCCATCGATGGTGGTCTTGAAAAGCTTGTTCTGGAAAGAAGCTGAACTCTCGGTAGGAGTAGCACCGGCATAGGCCACATCCACGTGGTTGAGCACCACCTCTTCTGAATTATATCCGCAGATGATGCCGCCCCAATCGGCAGGCTTTCTGGTATCAGAAGTAAAGACTACTGGCTTCTCGGCGGTTCCCAGGCAATAGAGATTGCCCAATACCACGATTTCTACCGGCACCTGAACCTCTGATTTGCAGGTAACGGTTACACCCGGCTCAATATAGAGCGATGCTCCTACAGGAATCTCAACGCTCTGGCTCAGGGTAGTATCCTTGGTCCAAACCACAGAACCTGCAGGATATTCTGCCACCTTCGTTGTGATGACATCCTTAGAACCCTGATTCTCATTGCTTCCATTTCCACTTCCATTACCGCCATTATTCACGTAATCGTATGGATTGATATTATCGTTCTCGCAAGATGTGGAGAACATTGCAGCTGCTGCCATCAACAGCAAAGCAGCAAAAGTATTTATCTTTTTCATTTTTACAGTTTCTTGTTTTATAATTTGTATCTTACTCCCAGCAGGAAGGTTCTGCCATACTGATAAGTGCCCACGATGGTCTTATCGCTCTTCTGACCCTCATACTCCAGGTTGCTCTTGTTCACGGTCTTCAAGTATCTCTCGCGCTTGGCATCGAGCAGATTGTTTGCCTTGAAGAAGATGGAGATGCCGTTCTTGAATTGCTTCTCGGCACTCAGATCGAGACCGAACATCGCCTTGTCCCACTGGTCGGCATCCTTGAAAGGAGAAACCAGGGCGAGCTTGGTGCCCGTGAAGGAAGAGGCCAACTGAGCATTCCAGCCATTCTCCGTATCCTTATATAATAAGGAGATGTTAGCGGTATGAGGAGCCTGGTTAACCAGCGGACGGGTCTGGGTTACGCCCGATTTATATTCGGCACTACCCTCCTTGTACTCACGCTTCGAGGTGGTGATTTCAGAATGGGTGTAAGTATAATTCGCCTTTACTCCGAAGTGGCGGATGTACTTGATCACGTCGATTTCGAAGCCCATGTTCTTGGCATTACCCAGGTTATCAGGCATGTAGTAAGCATCAGTTCCGGATCCTATCTTGCCATCCGATGTTACGAACACCTGCTCTATAGGGTCTTTCAGATACTTATAGAATACGCCGGCAAGAATCTGTTCGGTCTTGCTTGGGAACCACTCCCAGCGCAGGTCGATGTTGTCGATGCGGGCACGCTTCAGGTTTGGATTACCTTTTTCCTGATACTCCTCGCCCTGAATCTGATAAGGCACTATCTCGTAGAAGCCCGGACGGTTGATGGAGCGATAGTAAGAGAGACGCACGTTCATCTTCCTGGTTGGCGTCCACTTGATGGATGCCGATGGCAGATAATCCCAGTAGCTCTGCTCGCCCACCTGTCCCATGTTGCGGAAGTGCTGGAGCATGGTGTAAATCTGGTTGGTGTGCTCGGCACGGAAACCGGCATTCAGTTCGCCCACCTCGCTCTTCAGGGTTACCATGGCGTAGGCTCCACCGATGTGCTCCTTGGAATCGTAGTTGAGCTGAGAAGCCTGAGAATAAGGAGTCTTGCAAACCCAATCGATGTTGGCATACTGGTCTATTCCGTTGCCATCCAATCGCTGCGAGATGTCGGCAGGATTGAAGATGTAAGAATAATATCTGTTGCTGCGTTCCTTTCTGCGATACTGCGCTCCCGCCTTCCAGAGTGCCTCCACATCGTTGGCGAAATGGGTATCGTAAGAGAGATTGAGGTAGCCCGCCCAGTCAGTATCCTTGTTGTGCTGGAATCGGCGCTCGGCACTCTTAGGCAGGGTCTTTGTGATATTCTTTTCGCCTTCCCAGATGGAACCCGAAACGGCATCGCCACCATTCTCGGCAGTTCTGCTTATGGAGTTGGTCAGGGTAACGTAAGTTCTGTCCGGATCTTCCTCCTTAGCCTGCGAGAACACGCCCGACCAATCTATGGTAAAATCCTTGGCAAGATGATGCGTACCTTTCAGATTGGTGGCGAAGATGCTCTGGGTGGTTGAGAGAGAGCGCACCTCATCATCCTGGGTGTAGCTGTCGGCTCCGATGTATTCGGTATTGACGCTATTGTTGTATCTGGTGCCCTTGGAATTGGTGCGCACATACATGTTGTACCATTCCAGCTTGTGGTCAGGCAGAGTTAAATCTATCTTGGCATGAGCACCCGCAGTAAGGTCGTGGATGCTATAGTAGCGATGCTGCAGATTGGAAATGTACATGGCCTGCTCGCCCGAAGCCATCTTTACGGAATTGTAGGTGCGCTCGGTACCACGGAAAACATTCTGCACGCTTCCGGCAAGCATCACGCCCAGGCGGTCGTTCCAGAAGCGGTTGCCGATGCTCAGACCTCCTATGAAGTTAGGAGCAGGAAGAGAATGGCTCTTCAACTGAACAGGACCGTTCTTGAAATCGCTCATCTGCGCCTTGTAGTCTTTTCCGAAAGCCTCGTAAGGAGATTTCTTTGTATAATCAGAGCGGTTGCTGGTAAGATAATCTCTGCCATTCTTCCAGAAATAATCACTTGCTCCGATGGCTGCATTTGCCTGAATCTGGAAGCGGGATGGGGCATCCTTCATCACCATATCCACTACGCCGCCGGCTGCATCGCCTTCCATATCAGCAGTAAGAGACTTGGAAACCACGAGGCGGTCCATCAGATCTGAAGGGAAGATATTCAAAGGGATGTAACGGTTTTTATCATCCGGACTAGGAATCTTTACGCCGTTCACCAGGGTGTAGTTGTAGCGCTTGTCCATACCTCGGAGGATGGCGTAGGAAGCCTCGCCCGATGCATCACGCTCCATGGTTACACCCGATACTCGCTGCAGAACGCTCGCCACGTTGACGTCAGGCGAAAGCTGGATGCTCTGCTGGCTCATCACGTTGAGCACGTTGCCGGCATTCTTCACGGTTTCTATGGCACTTCGGTCGCTACGGTATTCACGATGACCGGTAACCACCACTTCGCCCAACTGCTTCAGGTCTTCATCCATCGGAATATCCATCTTATTTTTCTTAGCTACATCTATAACCATCTCCTTGGTTTTGTAAGACATGTAGGAAACGATGATGGTAAACTTGCCTTTATCTGGCAGTTCATGCAGGGTGAAAGTACCATCAAGTCCGGTGGTGGTACTCACGTTGGGCAGCTCCTTTACTCGGATTACGGTTCCGATGAGGGGCTCGCCCGTTTTGTTATCCTTGACTATACCATCCAGCGTATGTGCCTGGATGGCGGTAGTCGCAGCGGCAAGAAGCGCCGCACTCAATAAAAATCTTTTCATCTATATCGCTATTGAATTCTTCACTCTTCGTTCTTCATTATTTGCTTTTTGTAATCGTGTGGATGATTTTGCCATCCTTATCTATCATCGACATTCTCAGCTGCTTCTTATCTACGGTAAATACAGAGAAACCATCGGCAGGACTGCAGAACACGGTGCCATCGATAGGCTTCACAGAACGAGCCAGAGATGAAGAGGAATTGACTACGTAGTCGATGTTATCGCCCTTCTTCTGGATGTGCTGAAAGTTGTGGATGTGACCGCAGGCATAAATCGCCACATTATTATATTTATGGAGGATAGGAAGGAGGCGCTTCTGCATGTCGAGGCGCTCATTCTCCTTCTTCGTGGTGTAGGCGTAGATAGGATGATGACCTACCACGATGACCCAGTCTTCCTTGGCATTCTTCAGGGTTTCGTCGAGCCAGGAGAGCTGAGCCTCAGCATCCTGCTTGCAGGCATCAGGATAGATTTCTGAATTCTTGCGGTAAGAATCGATGAGGGGTGTGGTGTCGAGGAAGATGACACGCATGGTGGTTCCCTTGTGGTCGAACACCTTGGTGTAATATTTGGCTGGCATCATCCAGCGGCGGCTCACCTTACCATAGTCCATAAAAGCCTGAGTATTACCACGATACTCATGGTTGCCACAAACCGGAAACCAGTCGAGCATCAGGTCGGGATGAGAATAAACATATTCGTAATTGGTAAGCCACAGAGGGTCCTGGGTAGAAGCCACGCCATTGAAATGGTGGATGTCGCCCACGGCAAGTACGCATTCCGGATCTACCGTACCCGCCATCTCGCCCATCAGTTCGGCGATAGGCTTCTGGTCGTAGTAGCCGTTGCGTCCCATATCATTGGTCATGTAGAGGGTGATTTCGCCCTTCAGTTTCTGCCATTCAGCAGCATTCGCCTTCCAGTTTGGATTCTGCGGAATGGCGGTTGCTGCACTCTGAGAGCAGGTGGTTAATGCTGCGTTTTGAGCCTGTGCAGTCAAGCCTCCGCCCAACAATAAGGCCGAAGCCAAAACTACAGTAGCTACTCTACCTTTCATCATAGCAAAGCCATTCATGCTGCTATGCTTACCCGATACTTTCTTTTCCATTTTTCTTTATCTGACTATAATACATTATTAAATATTGATGATACCTTTCCCCTTCCGGAGTGGTATCTGTTAAATTTCGGGTGCAAAGGTAGGGGTATTATGTGTCAATGAGGTTACAAGGATTTGAATTAGCTGATAAAAGATACTACAATCTTATTACGGGAGTTTCCCCCGATGCTTTTAGGGAAAATCATACGCTGGTTTATGGTTTTCCCTTTGCTTTTTTCAGCTATTCTCTCTATCTTTGCACCAGAAATAAATAAATGCAGTAATAACCCTTTAAAGAGAAGATCGTTATGAAAAGAATGATTATGACATTGGTAGCAGTATGGATGATGATTACATCTATGAATGCTCAGAGACTGACAGATATTCAGGCAGAAGCCCGTTTTATTACAGATAAGATGGTGGTGGAACTGGGAATGAGCAGCGTTCAGCGCAACAGCATCCTGAACATCAATCTCAATTATCTCAATGGCATCCGAAGCTATCGCGACATCGATGCCTACGGCTGGCATTACCGCAACAAGCAGCTCAAGCGCATGATGACCGCCAGACAATGGAAGAGATTCAAGGACTCTTACTATTTCTATCGTCCTATCGGCTGGCAGAATCATGTGTATGTTCACCATATTTACACCAAGTATCCAAAGCATAACTGGGGACACGACAAGCGCCGCCCTCGCCCTGAGTGCAGCTACGGAAGACCGGGATGGCCAGGCGGAACCCATGTAACCTATGGACCTGGAAAGCCGGACAAGCATCACAAGCATCACAAGCACGACAAGAAGTGGAAGCACGACAAGAAGAAGTGGAAGCACGATAGAGATTGGGATGATGATGACGATGATGATGACGATGATGATGATTAAGACTGAGATTGAGACAAACATTCGATGATAAAACAAAAAAAATCCAAGCTAGAGAGTTCATTCTCCTGCTTGGATTTTCTTTTTATCTCAACTATCCTATATTCTCCAGAATGTCTTCCACAATCTGCTCATCGAGCAGGCGATTATCCGAAAGCAACTTCTTCACATCGTATCTGTCGTAGAGACCCTTCCTGATGCCGCCCACCATCACCTTCATTTCTGAAGTGCCATAGTAAGAGGCGATTCGCTCGCCGAAGCCGCCATCCTTCGAGCCATCCTCCAAGGTTACCACCAACTGATGGTTTGCCTTCAGGCTATCCAGCGTCTCGGCATCCACCTCATTCAGATAACGGGGGTTGATGAGCGTAGCATCGATGCCCTTATCAGCCAACAGGCGGACTACATTCTCGCCCTTCTGATAGAACGAACCGGCGGCGATGACTGCCACCTTCTCGCCCTGGTGCATCACCTTGTACTTTGCCTCGTAGCCATACTCAGCATCAACGGTTTCTGACGCATGAACCACGCCATTGCTTGGCACGCGGATGGCGATAGGTTTCTTATCCTGAAGAATGCTCCAGCGGAGCATGACGAAATACTCCTCGCAGGTGGTTGGAGCCAGATAGATGAGCCCCGGAATGCTGCAGAGCATCGGAATATCGAAAAGGCAGATGTGGGTGATGTCGTTCATCGAGTTCACTCCGCCTCCTACCACGTTGATTACGGCTGGGTTGGAATTGATGCAGAGGTCTTGCGCAATCTGGTCGTAGGTGCGCTGGATGAAGGTGCTGTAAACGGTCCAAACCGGATGCAGTCCGCCCTTTGCCATTCCCGAAATCATCGCTACAGCCTGCTCTTCGGCGATTCCCATATCGATGTGCTGCTTGCCAACCAGTTGGCGCTTATCGGCAGTAAAGCCGCCTGCGGTAGGAGTACCGGCTGTTACGGCGATGAGGGTCTTATCCTGCTTCATCTCGCTGAGCATCCAGTCAGAGAATAAAGTGCCGTAATCCTCTGTTGGAGCAACCTCCGGGATGGTTCCATCAGCATTCCTTCTTGGTCGCGAACCGTCTTCCAGATTGAAAGGCATTCCCCAATGCCAAGCCTCCTTATTGGCTACGGCTGGCGCAAATCCATGACCTTTCTCTGTATGAATGTGAACCACGGTAGGCTTATCCGTATCCTTCACGCTCTCGAAAACCTGGATGAGTTTTTCGATGTCGTTACCCTCTTCCAGATACTTGTATTCAAAGCCCCACGCCTTGAACCAGTTGTGCTCGCAGGTGCCGTTGCTCTGGCGCAAGGCACGCAGGTTCTTGTAGATTCCGCCATGATTTTCGGCGATAGACATTTCGTTGTCGTTCACCACGATGATGATGCCCGTACCGAGTTCCGAAGCCTCATCCAGTCCCTCGAAAGCCTCGCCGCCCGAAAGGGATCCGTCGCCGATAATGGCGATGATGTTCTCATCGGTACCCTTGACGTCGCGCGCCTTCTGCAAACCGGTGGCAAGACTCACGGAAGTGGAAGTATGCCCCACCTCGAAATTGTCATACTCCGGACATTCGGCAGGAGAAGAATAGCCCGAAATGGCATTCATGTCATCCACATCGCCGAGGAATCCCGCAGCTCGTCCGGTGAGCACCTTATGCGGATAGCATTGGTGGCTTACGTCAAACACGAGCTTATCCTTTGGCGCATTAAAAACGTAGTGAAGCGCCACGGTAGCCTCCACGAATCCGAGGTTTGGTCCCACATGACCGCCATGCTTGCTTACACGGTTCAGCACAGCCTGTCTGGTTTCATCAGCCACCACCTGCAACTCCTTCAAATCCAGCTTCTTCAAGTCTGCTGGCGACTTTATTTTCTCAATATACATTTTCTTATATTTATAATTATGATTTCCGGGTGCAAAGATACGAAGAATCCTGGAAACACGCATTACCCCAACTACAGAAAAAATGAATGATTTTCCGGAAAACTCATCTTGGAATATTCTTCAGGAAAACTCATCTTGGAAATCAGCCTGCAGCCTTATCCCTATCCTTCAGAATCACAGCCATGTTATTCAGCGCCCATTCTATCAGATGATCCATAATAGGAATAAGGGTTTCAGCACGGGGTGTGAGAGAATACTCCACTCTTGGCGGCACTTCGGCATAAGCCTTGCGGGTAACGTAGCCATCAGCCTCCAACGATTTTAACGTGCTGGTAAGCATTTTCTGCGAAATATCCGGAATCTGCTTACGCAGGGCATTAAACCGGAGGGGGCCATCCTGATGATATTTCAGGGTGTAGATTACCAGTAGCGACCACTTGTCGCAAACGCGCGCCAGGACGTTACGGATGGGACAGTCCTGCACTACCATTTCTTTTATCATTCTTCCCATAATCTATCTTCTTTATATTCTACAATAATCTATAATATTCTGCAAAAATGTTCTGCAAAACTCTATAATATTCTGCAATAGGCTACAAAAGTAACTAATATCCGAAAAGACACCAAACATACCAAGTTAATCTAAGTTAACGCTTCATTTTTCTTTCTCCCATTCCCACGCAATAGTTACCTCCCAGTAACCATCTTACCCCCAAGTGCCCTCTTGCAGGAACCGTTTTTTTGCAGTATCTTTGCAGCGCAATTCAGAAATGAAAGCTGAAAGCAGAAGTATTCACAAATTCACAAAAAGAAATAACATAAAGTGAAATAAAGAAAGAAAAAGAGAAATATAAACATTTAAAAATAACAGACAAGATGAAAGAAACAAAGATTATTGCAAAGGCTGAAAACTTCACAGCCACAGATTTTGGCAAGATGAGTGAAATCAAGGATTACACCTTAGAGATGGGTCCTGAGATTAAGATTCCCGGAAAGGTATTCGGAGGTCAGAGCGTGAATGCTACTGGTGGTGAGTTCTCATTCCAGAGCTTTGCTCCTGGCACAGAGACAGGTTTCCTCCACACCCACAAGAACCACGAGGAACTGTATTTCTTCCTCAGCGGCAAGGGCGAGTTCCAGGTAGATAGTAAGGTATTCCCTATTCAGGAGGGAAGCGTGGTGAGAGTAGCACCAACCGGCAAGCGCTCTGTTCGCAACAACGGTACAGAACCACTCGTGATGCTCTGCGTGCAGTATAAGGCCGAAACCTTTACAGCCGAAGATGCAACCGACGGCGTGATTCTCAACGATAAGGTAGAGTGGTAATTGAACTTAAGGGGAATCTCCATACTTTTTTAATGAATTTCCTTCAAATGCCTCTACTTTTTCATCCCCCCAGCCCATTTTTTCCTTCCAAATCGCTTGCATTTCAAAAACTTTTCGTAACTTTGCCACAAAGAATAAAAATGCAAAGACTATGGCAGAAAGAATTTATCCTGTGGGAATACAGACATTCAGCGATATCATCAACAGAGGATGCGTGTATGTGGATAAAACTGACTTGATATACAAGTTGACCAAGAAGTACAAGTATGTATTTCTCAGTCGTCCCCGTCGGTTCGGAAAATCCTTGCTGAGCACAACCCTCCATTCCTATTTCGCTGGCGAGAAAGACCTGTTCAAGGGGCTTGCCATCGAAGGTTTGGAAAAGGACTGGACAGAATACCCTGTCCTGCACTTCGACATGTCCACATTCAAGTATTGCGACATCAAATATTTTGATGAGAAATTTGACATACAACTTGAAGATTACGAGAAGAAGTACGGAATAGAGCGCAGCAAAAAAACCCCTGGAAACAGATTGACGATGCTGATCAAGACCATCAAAGAGAAGACTGGTAAAGACCTCGTCATCATCATAGATGAATACGACGCTCCTCTGCTCGATGTTCTTCACGACAAAGAGAAATTAGAGCAAGTAAGAACCATCATGCAGGAATTCTACACTCCTATCAAGGAATGTGACAAGTATTGGAGATTCGCCTTCATCACGGGAATCACGAAATTCTCGCAGCTCAGCATCTTCAGCGCTATCAACAACCTGAGCAATATCTCCATGGACCCAGAGTTTGCTGCCATCTGCGGCATTACCAAGGAGGAGCTCACCACCACCCTGAGCCAGGACATCGAACTGATGGCGGAGCACAATGGGGTGAGCAAGGAAGAGATGGCACGGATGCTTCAGGAGAATTACGACGGCTATCATTTCACAAGAAACAGCCCCGACATCTTCAATCCGTTTAGTCTGATGCGAGCCTTGGCGTCGGGCGAGATAGAGGACTACTGGTTTGCATCGGGCACTTCTACCTATCTCATCAATCAGATGCAGAGATTCAAGACTAACGTGACGGAGCTGGATAATGTCTTCGCCTTCTCGTCTTCGTTCGACCGTCCTACGGAGAAGATGACGGATGCCCTGCCATTGCTCTATCAGAGCGGTTACCTTACCATCAAGGACTACGACCCTCTCACCAAAGGCTACTTTCTCGGCATTCCAAACAAGGAAGTAAGAGCCGGCTTGATGGAAAACCTGCTGCCGCTCTACACGAATTTGAGCGACGGAACTTCGCTGGGCTTTGCAGCAAGATTCTACCAGGCATTGGTGTATGGAAACATCGACAAGGCAATGACGCTGATGAAATCCTACTTCGCTTCCATTCCTTATCCAGAAGGCGGGAAAGATGTATTGGCAGACATGCAGAAAAACGAGTATTATTATGAAACCGTATTCTACATCATGCTTTCGATGATGAACATAGCCGTTCTCACGCAGGTGAAGAGTTGCAGGGGCAGGGCCGATGCCGTGATGTTCTCGCCCCACACCATCTTCGTCTTCGAGATAAAGATCAACAAGCCTGCCAAGGAAGCCCTCGCCCAGATAGACGAAAAAGGCTACATGGTTCCTTTCGAGGCTGATGAAAGAAAGCTCGTAAAGATTGGCATCAGCTTCAGCACAGAAACAAGGACTATTGAGGATTGGGAATACAGGATTCTGGATAAAGCTTCAACAAAACCAACACTTAAGAAAGCGTATTCTGTCGAAGAAAAAAGAAAAGAACACGGAAACGCCTATCTCCCTTGGGAAAAAGAAGCAGATGATATTCTGATAAAATTTTATAATGAAGGAAAAAAGATAAAGGAAATAGCAGAAATCATGGAGCGTTCGAGAGGAGCGATTTACTCTAGACTTAAAAAGCTAGGAATTATAAATTAATAAGAAGACTCTGAATCAGCATTTCTTATGGCTAATTCAGAGCCTTCTTCTTTTTACTTTCTCTCTATTCCTTCACCTCCGTTATTTCCGGATACTCCAACCGCTCCTGTTTCTTGAGCTTCTTCACTACTTCGGAATAACTGTGGCGAATCAGGGCCTGGATGAAATCATCTTCCAGCGTGCCATAAAGGTTTACCTGATTCCAGTATTTCTTATTCCAATGCCATGCGCCTTCTATCTCGGGATGCACTTCCCGGAGTTCGAGGGCGTAATCGGCATTACATTTCATCGTAACCCATTCCGGGCGCTCCAGGTCGAGACACGCGAAGATCTTGCCCATAATCCGAAACACCAAAGTGGTTTCATCAAAAGGGAAATCCTCGGTTACGAGGGGAAGCGAGAGGCAATACTCTCTAACTGATTCTATGTTCATAATTTCTTCTGATTAATTCTGATTAAGATGATTCTGCGTTTCTGCTGCAATTTCTAATGCACCTTCTGCTGTTTTTTCTGATGCAAAGATAATGAATTCTGATGAAATCGCAAGAGTTATCTCATAAAAAACGAAGCTTATCCGAAAAATTCCGTTATATTAAAATCGCTTTCTTGCCTTATCCGTAATTTTGCAGCATCATTCGCTTTATTTTTGCGACATATTTACTTTAAAAAAAGAAAGAAGATTATGAAACATGAATTGATCATGAGCAGCTTGCTCATCCTCGGAAATCCGATGATGGCGCACGCTCAGCAAACAAAGACCACTACAGCAGAAAGCATTTCTACTGAGAGCTGTTCTACAGAGAGCATCCTAATCAAGAAGGAAGAACTTCTTCAGGATAGCATACAGGCGATGAAGGAGAAATTGCGCCAAGACAGCATCCAATGGGAAAAACAGCTCTCAGCCGTAACCATCAAGGGAACCCGCTCGCAATTCCGCCAGAAGAACGGTGGAATCGTGGCTCGCATCTCGGGAACTTCTCTCGAGAAGGAGCCAACAGCTACGGAAGTGCTTGCCAAACTTCCGGGAATGTTCAAAAACAAGGATGGGAAACCGCAGGCATTCATCGGCGGCTCACCCGAAATCTACATCAACGACAGAAAGGTGCAGGATTACAGCGTGGTAGAAAACCTGCCCGTTACACAGATAAAAGAGGTGAAGGTGATTCATCATCCCGGAGCCGAATACGGCAACAACGTGGGCTGCGTGCTGCTCATCACCACCAAGAAGAACCTGCAAGGGCTCGCCATCGTGGAGAACTCCGGCTTCCTCTTCGACTCCTTCGTGAGCAACAACCATGACCTCGACCTCACCTACACCCACGGCAAAATAACCTACTACGGTAAGTTGGGCTACGCCAACTGGCAGGGAATATGGAAAGAACAGGACATCGCCACAAATTACGTAAGCGGCAGCAATATAGGAAGCAATACAAGCAGCCAGGCTGGCGATAACGCCACCACTTACATTGCCTCCGCCACCCTCGACTGCAAGCACAGCTACAACGACCACTTCTACTGGAGTGCCGGAGCTGACCTCGCCCTGACTGAAAAGCAAACCATCGGAGTGAAATACAACGGCTACAACATCCATCAGCCGATGCCTTTCAAGATGACGAGCTATGCGATGACCAACAATCACGTAGATGATAACGTTACGGGCAACAACAAGTTTTTCTATTACGACTGGCAGCACCACGTAAACGCCTTCTACCAGGGCAAATACGGAGAGAAATGGAAGCTGAACTTCTTCGGCGATTTCGTAAAGCTGCACACAGAGCAGGGCCAATTCGTGGATGAGATTTCGGAGAAGAATCTGGCGAATGGAGTTAACGAGGAAGACGCCAGAAACAAGTTCACACTCCTGCCGCAAAGCGATGGAACCATCTGGGGAGCAAAGGCCCGCGCCAACTACACCATCAACGATAAGCAAACCTGGATGATGGGCGCCGAGTACAACTACGTGAAGAGCGAATCGCGCACCGATTACACCCCTGCCGATAAGGGAACCTCCACCCACAGCATCACCAAGGAAAATCATGCTGCCGTCTTCGCCGAGTATTCGCTCGATTTCAAGCCCTTCTCATTAAGAGTAGGATTGAGATACGAGCACGTGGACAGTCGCTTGAACTATCTGAAAGATGAAACTGGAAGAACTGGAATTGGAAGTTTTGAAAATGGCAATTCAGAAACTGGAACAACTGGAACTGGAACGCCAGAAACAGCCTCCACCGAAGCCCCAATTCATCGCAAATACGACAATCTCTATCCTTCCCTCCTGCTCTCTCATCAGTCAGGCAGATTCTCCCAGTCCCTGAGCTACCGCTCCTCCGAAATCCGCCCATCCTTCCAGGAGCTGAACACGGGCACGGTTTACGCAAACCGCTACTTGAGACAGATAGGAAATAGCCAGCTGGAGCCATCCAAGCGCCACGAGTTCCAATACCAGGCAAGCTATGGCGACCTCTTCCTCCAGGCAAGCTACACCTACGTGAAGGATTACATCACCAGCATCATCGAACCCTATTCAGATGACCCGCAAATAGGCTACATCACATGGACTAACATCGACCATTGCTGGAACTGGGGCAGCTTCCTCGGCTACCGCCACCGCTGGGGCTTCTACGAGCCACAAGTGCAGGCAGGCATCCAGCAGGGCTTCATCAAGGCCATCAGCATGGGAAAGGAGAAAAGCTTCCACGACCCCTACTACATCTTCAGCCTCTACAACGGCTTCCATCTGCCCAAGGGCTGGTACCTGAACCTCTCGTTCTCCTACCGAAGCAGCGGCACCTACGAGTACCTCACCATCAACAGCGTGCACAATTTCGACTTCCAGCTCTACAAGAGATTCCTGAAAGACCGCCTCTCGCTAAGCCTGAACGTGAGCGACATCTTCAACACCATAAGCCGAAAGACCGATGGCACCTACGGCAACGTGCGGTTCCAGCAGCAGAAGTGGGAAGACACCCGAAGCGTGCAGCTCCGCCTCACCTACCGCTTCAACCAGGCCAAGAAGCAATACCGTGGCGAGAACTCCGCCCAGGAAGCCGTGGGAAGAATGGGAGGAAAATAGAGCAGAGACTTTTTTTCGAAAAGGGGTATAATTTTATAAATAAACTTGCATATTAACTTCAAAAATAGTATATTTGCAGCGAGATTCTTGCTTAATTGCAATTTCGCAGCATAAAAAACAACTTAAAGTAAAGCTAATGGTTGACTGTCAGATAATAAAAGAAGGAAAGGTAGAAGGAGAGGTAAGGCAAAACGGCCTTACCTTCATCGACAACCATGGGATGGAACGGAGCAACCACATCGAATCGGATGCCGTGGAAGTTTCGCTCAAGGAGTGGCATTACCAGAAGTTTGGCATTATGAACCAACACTATCTTGGCAAGGCGAACAACTCCAAGTTTATTGCACAGCACGAGGTCAGACCAGCCCTGCTCTTCTCCATGCCAACCTTTGGCAGCAGCATGAAAGAAGTGTACGGCGGTCGTGGTGCAAAAAAGGAAATGATGTGGAAAACAGGCGAGGCAAGCCTCTGTTTTCTAAGCGGCGAAGGTGGTGCCAACACTCACCTGAACCAGGGCACCCAATTCGAAATCTTCAACGTGGTCATCCCGCAGCAATTCATAGAAGAGCTTATCGAGCACGACGCGGAGGCTTTTGAGCAGCTCTCACCTCTAACCAATCCTACCTTCGACACCCAGACCATCATCAAGTACAACCAGCCCGCCATAGCAGAAGTCATCAAGGCGGCACGAGACATCCAGCGTTCCCGCCTGTTAGGCAATCAAGCCTCCAAATACCTGGAATCGAAGATTACCGACTGTCTCTCGGGATTCCTCCTGCCTGCCAGTCTCTTGCCAAGCGCCCAAACCTTCAGTCTCAGCATCCGTGACAAGATACACGATGCCAAAAGCATCATCCTCACCCACTATCAGGAAATGCCTTCGCTCCACGAGTTGGCGGCAATGGTGGGCACCAACGAATGCACCCTGAAGAAAGCCTTCAAGCAGGAGTTTGGAACCACCGTCTTCCAATATCTTTTTGATTATCGCATGGAACTGGCGGTTCATTACCTCCTCGACACAAGTCTTCCGATAGCCGACATCGGAATCATGCTGGGCTACGATTACCAGAGTCATTTCTGCACGGCATTCAAGCGGAAACACGGGGTGAGCCCGATGGAATTCAGATTAAGACGTGGAGTTATCGATTAAGACGTGGAGTTATCGCAAGAACCTGATGATGTGTCTTGGTCAAGGTTACCATCGGCATCGGCGACGACATCCATAATTCGAATGCCGCCGCCCTGGAAGTATCCCTAGGATTTATCTCTTTCTTCATAACATTCTTTTTCTTCATGATTTAAATATTTGATAGGCAGCAAGACTAACCAGCATCGCTACCTTGATAATTACTACTCCTATTATCATACGCATTTCTTTTCTGTATCAAAAAAATCAAACTTTTCTTCCTAACTCAAGTTTCGCATGTAAGCTCCACACGCCCTGAAAGGGCAGAAGCTCCTAGCCCAGGGCATCGCCCTGGGTAATTACGGACACAAGCTTGTCGCCCTGTAAGGGCAAAAGCTTTAAAATCCTGGCAATATATAAAGCTTTTGCCCTTACAGGGCGCCTTACTGATTGCCATCATACCCAGGGCGATGCCCTGGGCTAGGAGTTTTTGGGCCTTCAGCCCGTTCTTGAACCACATGCGAAAGTTCAGTATTTTATAATTTCAATTCTTTATTGCATCTCATTTCATGTAATGAGATTGCAAAGATAGGCTATTTTTCTCATGGAGATTTTAACATAAAGGAATAAAATGCAAGTTTTACCTTTCAGGGCGGGCTGCTTATAAAGCTTTCTGCCCTGTCGTGAACCACGAGCTATAATCTATGAATTTAAAACATTTCTTTTCTTTTGTATCTTTTTCAAGAAAATATTTGGTAGTTACATAATTTTATTGTAGATTTGCAGCAGATTTTTAAAAGAAGGAGTGCTTATGCAGAAGAAAAAAGAAAAAAAACTGATGAAAACGGATGTGAAGCCGATGAAGCAAGGACTGCTATCCCAAATATTCCATCTCTATTACGATGGTTTCAGGACGATGACCCTGGGCAAGACGCTCTGGACCATCATCCTCATCAAGCTTGCCATCATCTTCCTGGTGCTCAAGCTCTTCTTCTTTCCTGATTTTATCAATACGAATTCCAAGAACGGAGACAAGGCTGGCTTCGTATCCAAGGAAATTCTGAACAGATAAAGCTCTGGATTTCAATCCCATACTATCGAATATTATCGAAAGAAATAAAATACAAAAACATTATATAATAACAATTTTAAAACCATTCAACTATGATGACAAATCTATTGTTAGACATTACATCAGCCACCATCGACTGGTCGAGGGCGCAATTCGCACTCACGGCCATCTACCATTGGCTATTCGTGCCGCTCACCCTGGGACTGGCAGTAATCATGGGCATCGCCGAAACATGTTACTACCGCACCAACAAGCCGTTCTGGAAGCACGTAACCCGTTTCTGGCAAAAACTCTTTGGCGTGAACTTCGCCATGGGTGTTGCCACGGGAATCATCCTGGAGTTTGAATTCGGAACCAATTGGAGCAACTACTCCTGGTTCGTGGGCGACGTATTCGGCGCTCCCCTCGCCATCGAAGGCATCCTGGCATTCTTCATGGAGAGCACCTTCGTGGCCGTGATGTTCTTCGGCTGGGATAAGGTGAGCCGGGGCTTCCACCTTGCCTCCACCTGGCTCACGGGTCTTGGTGCCACCATTTCTGCCTGGTGGATTCTCGTAGCCAACGCCTGGATGCAATATCCGGTGGGGCAGGAATTCAATCCCGACACCATGCGCTTCGAGATGACCTCGTTCCTGGATGTGGCACTCTCGCCATTCGCCATCAACAAGTTCACCCACACTGTCACCTCATCCTGGATCATCGGAGCCACCTTCGTGGTAGCCGTAAGCTGCTGGTATCTCCTGAAGAAGAGAGAAACCCAACTTGCCAAGGCGAGCATCAAGATGGGTGCCGGAGTAGGACTCATCGCCACCCTGCTGGCTGCGATGACCGGCGACAATTCCGCCTATCGGGTGGCACAGATGCAGCCGATGAAACTGGCTGCGATGGAAGCATTATATAATGGTGGCAAGGGCGAGAGCCTTACGGCGATAGCAGCCGTTCACCCCTTCCGGCAGCCCGATTACGAAAACGAGCAGGAGCCAGCCATGCGCATCGCCATCCCCAACATGCTCTCGTTCTTAGCCACCCGCACAGCCGATGGCTACGTGCCTGGCGTGAACGATATTATCAAGGGTTACACCCACGAGGATGGCACCCGGGAACCATCCGTGCAGGAAAAGATAGCCCGGGGCAAGAAGGCGATTGTTGCCCTGAAAACCTATCGCGAAACCAAGGCGCAAGACCAGCTCCCTATCCTCAGGGAGAACATGAAATACTTCGGATATGGTTACATCAAGGACGCCAAGGAACTGGTACCGAGCATCCCTATCTGCTTCTACGCCTTCCGCCTGATGGTGGGAGTAGGCTGCCTGCTCATCCTCTTCTTCGCCCTCAGCCTATTCCTGGTTTATAAGAAGGAAATCGCCCAATACCGATGGTTCCTCATTTCCGCCATCATCATGATTCCGCTGGCTTACATAGCCTCAGAATCAGGCTGGATAGTAGCAGAAATCGGTCGCCAGCCTTGGACCATCCAAGACCTGCTGCCAGTTAGCGCCGCCATCTCCGACATCGAGGCAGGCAGCGTGGCCACCACCTTCTTCATCTTCCTGGCACTCTTCACCACCATGCTCGCCGTGGAAATCAGCATTCTGGTGAAGCAGATCAAGAAAGGACCGGAATATGAATAATCACTCTGATAATCAATGTATTTTCAGAAAGATTTCGAAAAGAATCATAGGATAGTTTTTCAGTAAACAACAAAACCCGAAAGTATTATGACATACGAATTTTTGCAATCATACTGGTGGTTCCTCGTATCATTATTAGGAGCCCTGCTGGTGTTTCTT
>ULSX01030380.1_pt1 | contig 40412 bp, 26 predicted proteins | sample 1957031 | NCBI WGS metagenome assembly ULSX01 (sample SAMEA4835718, study PRJEB28245) | human gut metagenome | biome: gut microbiome; material: fecal sample | place: Denmark | collected 2008 | reverse complement strand
AGTGCTGCTTAGCATTTGCAAAGATATATAAAAAAACAATGCACCGTAATTATTTTACGGATATTTAAGATAATAATCAAGTATCAATAATCATTGAAAGATATAGGAGAAGTGATCGAAAGATATAGGAGTAGCAGCAGGAAAGTATAATAGAAGTATTCGAAAGATATAGGAGTAGTTGCCAAAAGATATAATACCTGTCTTCGGGATTGTTAATACCTTGAACCGCACAACAGCTGTTGTGCGCTTGCATATCAGCTGTTGTGCAGATGCACATCAAGTGTTGTGCGGATGGAATCCAGCTGCTGGTCGGTAAAAAAGGAAAAAGTTACCCAAAGGTAACTTACCTTAGGGTAACTTTTAGTAATTATTAGCCAATCTGAGCTGATCTTAAAAACTTATTTCAACCTATGCAGCGGGCACATGATGAGCCTTCCCTCATCATCACGCAAGTGCATACCACTGCCTAGGCAATAGCGGAAGTGGCGGCACTGGGCGCACTCATCCTTGCGCATCCACTCTCGGTTGCGATAAGGGGCAAAACGATGCTGCCACACTTCCATAAAATTATCTTGGTAGATGTTGCCTTGATGATAATTGGAACGGATGCTGGCACAGGCAGAGATGGAGCCATCCACCAAAACGGAACCAACAGTTACGCCAGCTTGGCATGAATAGAAATGATTGCGGATATCGCCCTCGTAATTGCCCATAAAGCCCTCACAGCCGTAGCTGCAATCTATCAAGCCCTCCTTACGAGTAAGCTTGATGAAGTCTAAGATGCCCCGATATTCTTCGGGAGTGAGGTGCATATCGGGGTCGGTGGCTGCCCTACCCACTGGGAATACGGCTACGACTCGCCAGTGCTTGACACCTTTATCTATCAGGAATTGCTTGATGCCAGAGAGGTGGGGATAATTGCGACGATTCACACAGGTGAGGATGTCAAACTTAATCTCTGGATGAGCCACCAGCATATCTATCGCCTGCGAAACCATATCGAAGCTATACTTGTTGCCTCGCATCCAGTTGTGCTCCTCACCCAAGCCATCCATACTGATGGTCATGGCATGGAGACCAGCACGGAGCAAATCATTGAATTTCTGAGGAGTAAGATATAGGGCATTGGTCACCATACCCCAAGGGAAACCTTTCTGATAGATGGCTGCGCCACATTGGGCAATGTCTTCACGCATCAAGGGTTCGCCACCCGTTACGATGACAAACACTTGATGAGGATCGGTATGCTGCCTGATGTTGTCTAGTACTCGCAAGAAGTCTGCCAGAGGCATGTCTTGCAGCCCAGCCTTCACCTTGCAGTCGCTTCCGCAATGGCGGCAATGCAGGTTGCAGCGCAGGGTACACTCCCAGAAGAGTTGGCGCAAAGGATGCTCCTTCACCTTCTGCTGATAGAGTTTTCTCCCAATCTCCAATGCCAAGCGACGGCGAAGGGATAAAGATTCTGGATTTGTCATACGACTACTTCTTTTTCTTCATCTTGCCATTGGCAGTCACCTCAAAAGAGCCCCAATCCCAAGTTCCTTCACCTTTTCCCACTTGCTCTACAGTGATATTTTCCGACTTGATGGTATCCGTGGCAAATTCACCACCATTGGCTTCACCATCTACATCTTCGAGAATCACTTTCAGTCGTTTCTCTTTATGAACCCAGTCGATGGCGCCATCCATGCTCTTTTCCTTGGTAACATAATCACCCTTGCTGTCGGTATAAGCTGAGTCCATTCGATAACTCCCTGCATTACCATAGTCCTCCACCACTACCGCCTTGATGCCCTTGATAGGGGTGCCATCTTCGGCAGTAACATTACCTTTAGCATGAAAAGAACTAGTTGGAGAGCCATACAAACAAGGTTCTTCATTTCCAAACTCATCGCAAGAAGAGAATCCCAGCAGCGACAAGAGTGTGGCTGCCAAAGCATTGTACCAATGCAAAAACTTCACTTTCATAATCTTCCCTTTTATATAAGTTATACTTCTACCAAGAAAACGCAGTAGAAGGAAAATATCCCCTCTGTGATGGGGATATTTAACCTTTTTTATCCGTTCTAGAGAGCATTTTATCTACCCAGCAGGATCCTCTTGATGTCGTTGAGCTTATTCATTAGCAACCACCCATTTCTCCACCATACCATAGCTTAAACTTTGCCAAATAGTTATTATATAAAAAATGTTCTTTACAATGTGGTATTGCAAATCTGCTTTCATCTTGTAGTAAGTTTTGCTCAATTACTCCATACGAAAGAAGCAAAAACTTTCTTTTACATTTTTCTGATTCAACCATATTATGTTCTTGCATATATATATGATATAAAACTAACCACGGCATAAAAAGATTAGGCATGGAATGGGAGATTCGCATACAATATTTCTTTGCTGTTTTGTTATCATGAAGATAAAAAGAAAGAACTCCAAGGCGAGCATAATCCAGCTCACTGGATATCGGAGTATCCAACACAAGATTTTTAGATGAGAAAAAAACACGATGCCTGTTTCTTAACTTTTCAATATTTTCCAATGTGATTAGTTTGGGATATATTCTCAAAGCTATCTTTAGATGTTTAAAAGCTTCTGTGTGCCACCCCAACTTTTCTAGATATGCATAATATTTGTATTGAAACAATGCATTATTGGGATATGCTTCTACTAATTTACGAATATAGAAAAGTGCTTTTTGCCGAGAACCATTAGCACAATATAATTCAAACAGCATAAAATCAATTTGAACATCTTGTGGTTGCAGTTTTTTGGCAAGCAACAGATTGCTTTCAGCTTCCCTCCATAGTCTATCATCCTTCTTTTTGGTGTAGGAATTGATAGAACAGATACTTTTATTGATGAGCTGGGCTGTTGAGGTTTTCGAAATAGGCATCCAAAACTTCATATAAGCGAAGCACAACATAGCACAGCAACATACAGCAGGTAGAATGAGCCGGTCATAACTGTTCATTTTATACGATTTTGTGTTATCTCTTGGCATATATATTGCCAACAATACGTAAAGTAACGTTAATGATATTGAGTTATCAAATAGAGTACATTGAAACATTTCCTTTAATAATATCGTTGTAAGAACCAAGCCTACGAATTTCCTGTTTTGCCTGTTCTTGCGGGAAAAAAGAAAGAAAACAATACCGCCTCCCAAAATCAGGAAAAACGTTGTACCAACAACTCCTCTTTCTACCAAGAGTTTCATAAGCCAGCTTGGAGCGAATGGAGTAAATGGCACGTTTGTATTCTGATTTAATCTAGCATCTGTTGCCAATGTATAATTTCCATTACCAACCCCAAAAACAGGGTGCTCTTCGCAGGTATGAACTGCAGCAACAGTTGCATGAATACGACTTTGAGAACTCTTCTGCTGTGAAACAGTTGAATGCATACTAACCGTCGTTTTCACCTCTTTATTGAAAAAAGCCATTACTGCACAAAGAGAGAATGCAAATATAAGAAGAAGTCTAATATGACGCGATTTCTCTTCCGCCCCCAATAGATCCACAAAAAGAACAAAGACCAGTGCTGCCAATGATATATATATACTTCTAGAGAAGGAGAGAAGCAACAATGTAACTATACCCCATACAAGAACATTTCCAACTTTAGACTTGCGTTGGCATCCGATAATACCCAAAAGGCATAAAAGAATGGTATTCCAGCTATTTGTATCAAACCCGAGAGGCTTATATAAAAATCTAACAGGGTATAAATCGGCAAAGCCTGCTCTATGAGCATTCTTATAGAAAAAGAAAAACGTAAAAAATGACAGAATAACAGCTACGCAACTTAACCCAAGGAATCCTTTCTGAAGATTTCTCTCATTGGAACTTACAAAAGAATATCTTACCAGGTGATAGGCAAGGAAACAGTTTGTTGATAATTGTAGAAAACATATTGAGGGATATTTATTTATAGATACACAACAGCTGATAATGTCATATCCCCAAATTATCAAAATACTCCAGTCTATCAACGTCCATCTATATGTACCGAATGGCTTCACTGCAAATGTAAGCATCAGGAGAAATATGGTTTTCAAACAGAGAGGATCGTTTACCCGAAAAAGCATCATTCCCATTACAAACATAAGAGTAATGGGAATGATGTAGTTATCTATTTTTTGTTTTATCATTTCTTGCATTTTGAGAAAAGAGGACTAACAATTCTATAAATCATAACGAGTATAAGTATAAGGAACAATAGCTGCATACAAATGTTCCGCAAGAGAGAGAATGGTGGTGCCATGTTATTGGATAACAATATGACGATTTTTTCTATTTCTGACGGAAACGACATTACGAAGTGATATACAAAGGAAGGTATAATATACACAAAATAGTAGCCCATGAATAGGTTTACTAAGATGGAATACACCATAAATGTATATTTTGCGCATGGTTTCAATTCTAGCAGATAAGGTTTTCTACCCATAGTCCCTCGCAGGCGATGATATATATAGCCATACAGCTCTTGCGCTCTTCTTCTTAGGTTCGGAACACCCAAGATATCAGAAGCTATCCAATACCCATCAAACTTAAAGAATGGGTTTAACACCATTAAAAAGCCAAAGTTCATACTTAGAATGAGATATCTTATAAGGTCCGACGGGGTTATCATATAAATGGTGATGAGTCCAATCAGGCAATAGCTTTGGAAATAAACCCCAGCCAGATTGACGACATTTCTTTGTTGACGATTCAATTTCCATATTTCAGTTACATCGGTATAAAAAACAGGAAAATTCAGATATAATCCAAAACCAATGCCTTTATGCTGGATTCCAAAATGTCTGCAAGCAGTAGCATGCCCCAGCTCATGAAACAAAGAAGAACCTAGCATAAACATGACGATGCCTATAATACTATATGCATCTATGTGCTTGTTGAAATCCAACAAATTGGATGTCTGGCTAAGATATGATACATCTACAATAACTGCAAAGATTAAGATGCCACACACCAGCCATTTATTAAACAATCCCACCAAATATGGAGTAATTTTATCTACGAGCGAAGCCGAAAACAATTCCTTCTCATAAAGGAATTGTTTTCTCTTTTGGGGAACATCAGTATTGACCAAAGGATATAAATATTTCTCAATAAACCCTTTCACTTGTTTCTTTGTATATTTACCTTGTCGCTTCTCAATATACTTTGAGATGGCAACATCCTCGTCAGCATACTCTTGCAGACAATTTATTAGTTCAACGACATAGCTGTTTGCTTCGAAAAACTTACCGTTGTAACCTAACAAATATCTACCGGATGCTGCAGATGAGGCTAACTTTTGAATTTCAATGTTGCAATATTCATTCATATTTTACTTTGCTTTCAAAATTGCACTATTCACATTCATATCAATATTCTTCCAATCCTTCTGGGTCTTCTTGCCGAAGTTGAAGGTGTAGGCCGCTTGGATGTAAAACTTCCTGTTTGTTGATGAAATGATATGTTCTTGGGAATTGTAAACAGGAACATTCAGCGTTTCTATAAACTCATTGTTTTTATGGAAGGGAGAAACTGTACCCAATTCAATGCTCCACTCTTTATGATTCCAATTCACAGAACCTCCATAATTAACCGGTATCTTTTCCACAGCTATCATAGGGAGCATCATTTCCTTTCCTTTCGTATTTGCCCAAAGACGGAACGCAAAATCTTTACAGTAATAGTTTGCATTCATATATGCTCGCCAGGAATTGAAACTGGTACGAAACTTACCCCAAACATCTGTATGGTTATAAACTCCATCGATTTTCAAACGAAGATTATCTGTAGCTTTCCATGACAGAGAGAGCAATTCTACCATACTTCTACTATAATTATGATCATCAATGGTATTTATGAGTTTACCATTCTCCTCAAAATATTTTTCTACATACTGATGGTACTGATATGAGAAATTGCTAATAGATGCTATATTTATTCTTGAACCGATTTGAACATTATAGTTAACTGCTCCCTGGAAGAAATCCATTGGTCTCAGATTTTCATTTCCCCTTTTAATGCGCAGATTATCTATTATTTGTTCTGCTGTATTAAGAGAGCTGCTGGTAGGATAAGAATTGGAATACAATACATCTAAAGCTACCTGCTGATTCTTTGTTGGTTGCCAAAATATTGTTGATTGCAACTGTGGAATATAATGGCTCACTGCATCTGCATCTTTTGTATGATAATAAAGAGCTGATGCTCCCGGCTTTATCCGCAATCTCCATTTGTTAAACTGCTGTACATACTCTACGAATACATAGTTTTGCGAAGACCACTGATGTTGCCAAGATTCATAGGTTCCCACATATTGTGACATCGTATTCATATAGACAGAACCGAAATGAAAAGACAAACTAATGTTGTGGGGTAATATAATACCATATTTTCTCAAAAAAGACTGATAAAAAAAGCAAAAAATAGCAGATTTGAGCTTTTGTTTTGAGTTTCAAGTGGTTGTGGTAGTCGTTGGCTTTAAGTGGCATTCGTGAGGAAATGCGAAAATGGCGGATTTGAGAAGTGGAAACGCTTTCAAGTCATTACCTCAAAGAAATGCCCTAATAAGCATATTTAACGGCTTCGGTTCTTACTTCTCCATTCTGCACAGGTTTAGAATTTGCCATGCAACTCTCATGATTTAATTTTGCACCGAACAAAAGCAAGGAATTATGAGAAGTACATTTAAGACAGTCTTCTATGTAAATGGAAGCAAGGAGAGAAACGGAATTGTCCCTATCATGGGACGAGTGACAATCAACGGAACTATCGCACAGTTCAGCTGCAAGCAGAGCGTAAGCAAGGCGATATGGGATGCCAAGGGCAACAGAGCAAAGGGAAGAAGCAAGGAAGCCAAGGAGGTGAACTTTGCGCTTGACAACATCAAGGCTCAAATCACCAAGCATTACCAACGACTTTCCGACCGTGAGGCGTTCGTTACCGCTGAAATGGTGAGAAACGCTTATCAAGGCATAGGCATGGAGTACGAGACATTGCTCAGAGCCTTTGACAAGGAGAACGCAACCTTTGCCAAACGTGTGGGCAAAGACCGAGCTGTTAGGACTTATCGCAAGTATCTTGTGGTAAGAAAGTACGTTGCCGAGTTCATCAAGTTTCAGTACAAGCGCAGCGACATGGCAATGAATGAGCTTACCGAGGAGTTCATCCGTGACTTTTGCCTGTACTTGAAGAACGTTGTAGGGCTTACGCAGTCCACCATTTGGATATACTCCATACCGTTGAAGCATATCGTCACGGCAGCACACTACAACGGCAAGATACCGAGAAACCCTTTTGCCATGTACCACGTTGACCCAGACCACAAGGAGCGTGAGTTCTTGACCTTGGACGAGCTTACCGCCATGACCGAGATAAAGTTGGAAGACCCAAACATGGCATTTGCAAGAGACCTTTTCGTTTTTGGCTGTTGGACAGGTATCTCTTTCATTGACACAAAGAACCTGACGGAGGACAACATCTGTATGATAAACGGTGCTCCTTGGATAGTTTCCAAGCGTCAAAAGACAGGCGTGCCGTTTCAAGTCAAGCTGATGGATATTCCGATGCAGATTGTTGAGAGATACAAGCCATTGAGAAAGGACAGCCACTTGTTCAATATCGGCAGACTTGACACTATCAACAAGCGCATCAAGAAAGTGGCTGCAATGTGTGGCATCAAGAAACGAATCTCGTACCACGTTAGTAGGCACTCGTTTGCAGTATTGTCCCTGGAATACGGTATGCCGATTGAGACAGTAAGCAAGATACTCGGTCACACGAACATCACCACGACGCAGATATATGCCAAGGTGACAAGCACCAAGTTGGAGCATGACATATCAGTCTTTGAAAATCGAATCAAGGGGCATTTGCCAACAATGGGAGGAATGGCATGAAAAGAACTGTAATCACTATGGACGGAAATGGAGAGCTTTCCATTCCGTCCAACTTGCAAGACTTGTGGATGATTGAGGGTGAATTGGTTGATATGCTTCATGTCACCGCCCCGAAACTCCATGCTGTGATAAGGTCAATGTACAAGGAAGGCTTGTTTTTGGTGTCGGATGTCCAACAGAAAAAGGAAACTTCCAAGGGCATTTGGCAAACGCAGTATGGCTTCCCGATGATTGTTGCCCTTTGTTTCCGTATAAATTCATACGGTGCTGTTCGATTTCGTGACACAATCATAAAGAGGTTGTACGGGGCAAAAGAGAGAAGGTAGTGTCATTATCCTACAACTCAATGGAGGGACAAACGCTATTAACTGAATGTCCTCTTGTCGTTGGCTTAATGCTGTCGTTCTGTCACGAAGAAGTACAGAAGCATTGGTATGAAGCAGCTTATTTGATGGGGATAGTCCTAAGCCATTAAAAGGGCGGACTAATCCCCTTATTTTTGTTGATTTGTTGAATATACAGGAAGTAGTGTTGAATATCAAGTATTTACGGCTCTACATACTCTCAACAAATATCTCAACAAAAGAAAGAGAATGATGAAAAGAGAAATCCTCAATGTTCATGCCTATGTTTCTCTTTTGCCCAGTGAAGTGTTGTGTAGAAACTTTTGTTGAGAACTTATTGATAAGTTAAGTCTTTGATTTTCATTACCATACAACATATTCTCAACTACTCAACTGAAAAATACCCATCACTTGGTCTGCCGTAGAATGTACTTGTGGATTTATTGGCAACCGCTCTATTCTCCGAAATGGTTGCAGCAACGTTCCTTGGAGGCTTTGCGCCTCCAGCCACTTGGGCAAACCTCCGCAGTGTTTTAGCATGGCATTAGATTTATGCAGACTATACCGAGGACACGCAGCGCATATAACACACTCGGCATAGTTCACAAAGTAAAGCGACAAAACACAACTGCTACAATTGGCAAGTTACGCACTGAATATTATCACCTTGTCCTTTGCACACTTCAATAACAAGGTTGTTTGTATCTGTGACCTTATTCTTCAATGTGGCAGCTTTGATTTTTGGTGCAAATTGCGAGAATTAAGGTCTGCAACCTTGGGCATGGAGAGCTGAAAGGCAAATGTCTCGTCTTTTGTTCTTAGAGGAGGGAGCGAGGTTATGTTTTGGGAACCCCAAAACTCCTCGCTCCACCATAAGGGCGGAGAATTTTTGTTCCCAACGGTCGCAGAAAGTGAGTGTACCAACTATAAACAGTATGTCGAATTACATGCATGCATGAACAAGCCAGGAGAAAGGGTGGAAAACTGCCCACTAAAAGGATTCGCAAGCTGTCAAAGTTTGACACGAAGAAGTTCTCTCTGCCAAGCTACGAGGTATTGAAATTGATGGCGAGAAAAACCAATCGCAAGTTGGCTGAGTATATCCGTGAGTCCACCTTGAACGGCAAGATAGTCCGTAGAAACAACACTGAAATGAGACCATAGTCTCGGTAGGGCATAGATTTAACCAGTTTATCCTCTAATCACATATTCAAATTCATCAAAATTCTCATACCCTAATTTTTCTAAGACTTGACGACTGTGTTTTCTGTCCTCTTCAGTGTTGAACTTGGGTATAATGGGGAGACGGAGGGTGATTTTATCTTTATGTTTGGCATGGGAGTAGAGCCAGACAAGGTTCTCAATAACTTGCTGATTGCCCTTGCCGGTATAGGCTTGGTAGATGGCAGGTGTCATGTCTTTGATGTCGATGATGAAGGAGTCGATGAAGGAGATGACTTCCTCCAAGTGATGGCGAGGCACGTTGAGGCTCGTTTCCATCGTAAACTGCCATCCCTCAGGACATTGCTCGCAAAATTCCTTGATGAATGCGCTTCGCAAGAGTGGTTCGCCTCCACCAAAGCAGATGCCGCCTCCTGTCGCCAAGAAATAAAGATTGTCCATCTCCACGTTCATCATCAGCAGTTCCGTGTCCATCTCCTGCCATACGCCGTCGGCTTCGAGGCATTGGGGATTGAGGCAATACTTGCAATGGAGAGGGCATCCGTGGAATGCCACGAGGGTGGTGACACCCTCGCCGTCTATCGTAAGGCGGTGGCGGTCGATGCAAATGAGTGGGGCGGTCTTCATTTTATTCTAATCTAAAGGTAACGGGGACTGTATATTTCGTTTTTACGGCCTTGCCATTTCGCTTGGCAGGATTCCATTTCGGCATACTTTTCACTACCCGAATGGCTTCCTCGTCGAAGGTAGGGGAAATGCTTTTCATCACCTTGATGTCACTCAGGGTTCCGTCTTCATTGACAGTGAAACCAACAATGACTCTTCCTTGTATATTGCAATCTCCTTGTATGTTTGGATAGCGGAGATTTTGGGCGATGTATTGCATCAATGCAGCTGAACCGCCAGGGAATGATGCCATTTCCTCGATTGCTGCGCCAAATAGCTTGCTGCTCTTGGTGGAGTCTGATGCGACGGTTTGTTGGATGATGGCGGTCTTACCATCATTCGTGTACTTTTCTTGCTTTGCTTCTTCTGAATGAGTATCTTTCTTGATGATAGGAGCTGTTCCTCTGATAACTGCGACTTCCCCCAAGACATCTCTGCTTTCTGTCAAAGTGATAATATTGAGTTTCTCTTGGCTCATTTTTGTGATTTTGATGATTCTGTCTTGCATGCCAAGATATTTCACGGTGATTATATCTTCTTTCTCCACCTCGATAGTAAAGTTTCCATCTTTGTCAGCAATAGTCTTGCTGCCAGAAAGTTTTGCCGTAATCGTGGCTCCTACTTGTGGATCTCCTTGCTCGTCAATGAGATGCCCTTGTACAAAAAGTACTCCTTTCTTGTTTAGTGCTTCTTTTTCTTTGAGGAGGACGGAATCGTTTGGCGTATATTCTTGAAATAGAATAGGGAGGGTTTTCTCTGATATAGAACTATAATATCCCTTCTGGGTGGCGCATGATGTGGTGGATGCGGCGAGGGCGGTGATTCCCAATGCCACTCCTGCGACCTTGATGGCTTTCCCGGCCATTTGTCTGATTCTCAACTCATGTTCCAGGTCTCTCACGTCTTGCTCACATCTTGGGCAAGTTCCCTTGCATTCGCCCTTGAAGTGGCATTCTTCGGGTGAATAGTCTATCCCATTGGCATCCGCTATTTGTTTGCGAATAGCCTTGAGGGTATCGCATATGTTGCGTCCTTTGGTTTTCATAAATTGATATTTTTAGGTGTTCAACATTCCCTTTATTTACAAAATGGGTATATTGTTACTCCTTAGTCATAAATTCTAAAAATACCCATTTTTATAATTCTAATTACAAAAGTACGAAAAACAATCTACAAACGAGAAAATTTTGCTTTGTATTGTTAGAAAGGGAATTGCATTTAACATTTCTCATGTTTTTAATGCTGTATATGAAACTTATATGTGTTTCTTTAGATATTGTACAGTTGCATTTCTGAGACATTTTCCGACCATAATTTAATAATCTATAAAAACAACGCAAAAGATGTTATTTCTCAGATTTTAAATTTATCTTTGCAATCGTAACAGAGTTGTTTGACAAGCAAGGCAAACTTATGTATAATGAAGAAGTTGGTACTATTGCCAAGTCATTACCTCTATTGAGGTGAACTATTCATAAATAGCTCATTTTAAGCTGTTCAGTAGATTTTAGCAGAATTTTCCATAAAAATCTGCACTATAATAATCCTCCGTTGTCTTTGTACTTGTATTCAATTCATCATCTTGATACATATTCGAATATTTATTTCGGCTATAAGTGCCAGCTAATGATAATTCTACATATTGCTTATCCGTGATGTCGAAATTACCATAAAGAGAAAGACGTGGCATCAGACTGGAAGATATGTTTGTTGAGCTTTGACCTGTCCTTGTTTGTGCCTTATTCACAAAAAGAACACCATCTGTCTGGTCTATCGGACATTCCTTTCTGACAAGCGAAAGTTTCTCCGACAACATATATTTTTTCTTTTTCGTAAGAATGTTCAACTGCACGTATTCTTGATTTTGCTTGTTTACTCCATCGGTACTAGAATAAGAACGCGATATTTCATTACCGCCAAAATGGAAGTATTCATTTTTCTCTGTTTTGTCAGCATTGTAGCGGTATCCATTATATCCCCCAAAAACAGAAAAACTGGTACTGCCACTGACATATTTTGCTGCGAGATTATAATCCCCTTCCTGGTATGCCAGTTGTTGTGTACCATCCACAGAGATATAACCACCAGAATTCATTGGGCGGGTGATGATATTAATAGAAGCATAATCACCTGCATATTTTCCTGTTGGAACATCATAATACTCTATTTTGAGAATATCCTTTGACTTTAAGTTTTTTACTTCATGATATTCAACCCTACGCCCATCAATATAAAGCGTAACGCTCCCACCTATTGTACGAACAGTTCCCTTTTGCCTATCGATTTGTAAATTGGGAATCATCAAGTCATATAGTAATTCATATCCATTGCTCGTATGTTTATAGATTTGCTTATCTGGTATAATCTGAAGATGAGTATCTTTCCTGATGATACTACTCCCCCTTACAACGACATCGTTGAGTGCAATGCTGTTTGAAGTTAAAGTAACAATTGCTGGAGAAGAATTGTTGGTTTCAACAATTTGCACATTAGAATCATAACCTAATGAATTTGCAATTAGAATATATTTTCCCTCTTGTGGCATGGTTGTCTGAAAGTAACCTAAGCTATCAGAGACGAGTCCTTTTACAAATGAAGAATCATTCACTTGTAAAAGTTTTATAGTTGTATATGGAATTCCTTGTTTCCGTAGGTCTTCTATTCTACCTTGTAAGGTGTTTTGGCTATAAGTGGATAAGAAGAAAAAAGTAACAATCAATATAGATATAATTCTTTTCATAACAGCTTATTTTTTGTTTTAAATAAGAATTGCCCCGAAGGGCAACTCTTTAAAGAAAATGCACATTTACGGACGTTGAATAGAGAAAGTGCTACTATCATTACATGAACAAGTATTTGTTTCCGAAAAAGTACTACCATTGTTACATGTACATAAAGGGTTAACACTACTATCATCCATCAAATCAACAAGACCATTAGGAAGTAATGGATCTGTCTCCAGTCGAGTTTCCAGTTCCTGAAGGAACATCTCATCGAACAAATTCTCATTAAGAGAAACTAAAACATTTTGTACCATAATTGTTTATTTAAATTTGTTAAGAAAAGTATTATACGCAAAATTTATTGACCTTGGAAACTGATAGCCAAATTTTTTACATTCTGTAACTTCAAATCCTTTATCTTTTGTATATAGAGTCTTTGCAAGGCATCTACCTCCACACAATAAAGCATATCTACATTTGCTACAACACTCCATATTACTAATATTTTTAGAAAACCAAAAAACTTTTTCTTTTGTCCAAATTAGGTTCTCTTTATAGTTTCCTATACTATGCTGCTTTTGCCCTACGGTTTCCAAACAAGTATATATGTCTCCATATGGATCAAACATATATGAGCCATATTGAGAAGGACATATCGTAGACTTTAGCTTATAGCATTTTCTGTTTTTCAAGCATGCTAAAACAGTATTCTTTATTTGGAAATCTTGATTTTCGACAAGAGACTTATCCTCCAACATTTTGATGAATGCCTCTGATGAGAAGAACTTTATGTCTTTTGTATTGCACTTTGCTTTCGTATCTATCAATATTGCTGGACTGAAATAGAAATAAGGGCTCTCAGCAAATCCATTTTCCACAAAGAATTTTTTCAACAGAACTAAATCTTCACTATTATTTTCATCAATATTGATACGAAGTATTACATGAATTTCTTTTCTCAAAACCATACCAATATTTGATACTACTTTATCAAAAGAATCTCCTTCTACAATATGCTGTTTACGCATGTTATGCTTTGTCTTATAACCATCTATTGTAATCTGTATTCCATTGATATAGTCTTTTGATAAGAGACCCTCATAATAATCCAAATCATACCCGTTAGATATAATCTTGAACTTGTAATTTCCTTCTATACCCTTTTTAATGATATACGCAACTATATCCTTGTTGTTTCTTAAACATGGCTCTCCACCATAGAGAAGAATTTCATCTTGATGAAGTTCTCTATGTGGTTCTATCAAATTCATTGTTTGATAGGCTTTATCTACCATTTCCTTGGTAAATGTCATTTTAGTCCACTGGGATCCGTTCTTTGATATTTTATTTTCAAAGCAATACGGACATCTGAAATTACAATCATACGTGATGACGAAACTCCAGAATTTTTTCATTTTTGCTTGTGCTTTATGTAGCACATTAGCTATTTTCCAAACATACTGTAGCTCTTCTTCAGGGGTACGAGTTGTAAGGTATCCCCTTTTCTGAAGAGTTCTTATCGTTTCTTCAGACAAGCTGTTATTAGAAGAAAAATGCTCTATTTGTCTCCAGCATTCTCCTTCAACTATATCTATAGCTCCTGTATAGCCATGCACTAAGAAAAACTTGTCTTCCTCAGCTTCCAGTTTTACAGAAATCGTGTATGAAGATAATCTTAAATCCTTCATGATTAATACCAATATACTTTTTTGTTTTTATATTCAAAAATTCTTTCTTCTTGTCCTTTTGTGAGGTCACGCAACCAGAGTAAAGCACCTTGCGGAACGTTTTTATAGATAAGCTCATCATCTAATATTGCCCTTTTCTTTCCAAGTGATGTCCATACACCATCTTTGCAATAGAAGAGTTCATAGAGGTGACCTTTTCTGATTCCGTTGTCATCATTTCGTATGAGGTATCTTATCTTGTTGACGCAGGCTTGTTGCTTGAGTTCCAGACCTCCCCAACTTAATGTGTCATTTGTATGAAAGAAACTCAAAGGGTCTCCATCAAACATTTTTTCAGCTCCATTCCTTGGATAAAAACGGCTCGTTTCATATTTGCCAATTATTTTTCCTTTCTGTGGCTTCAATTGTCCGCGTGCATAAAACTCCACCTCTGCCATATTACCATACGTTTCATCAGATGATAAATAACGCAGATATTTCACGGGCCTGTTTTGGGCACTTTCATCACAGATGACTATCGTATATTTAGGCTTTGGCGTAGCTTTTATTACATGATATGTAACGGCATCGCTGAAGTCTTTTTTGTTGGCTCCTTGAAACTTACCCCTTTCATATAAAGGGCAATTTCTTCTAAACTAGAGGAATTTTCTTTTTTCCTTTCCAATCGCAACTGCTGTTTCTGTTTTTGAGGAACAAAGTATGCTTTGCGCCCGATACTATCCAAAAAGAAGGGATTACCTACTGGCTGTATCTCTCCTTTATCATATAGAGCAGCTTGATAAACAATATTAGGACCAATGTTCTTGAAAACAGCTTTATCTCCTTCTATTTGAGTCCAAGCGACCGGAAACCAACCTTGTGGATCGAATACACACAAGTAGGCAAACTTATTATTTTGCTTATTTGAAATGTCGATTTCCGTTGTTTGGGCATTCACGACTGCATATTTACCAGTTACATCTTCCAAGCATGGGTTCTTAAAGAATGAAGGTACATCTTCCAAATCTTTACTGATGACACCTAAGGATGTGTTTTGACGTCCAAAAGTCATCTTGTAGATTTTAGGGATTTTATTTTTAAATCTAACAAGATGCTCATCGGGATTTTGCTCACCACTTGCAAAGTCATGATACTTTCGGTCGTTACCATAGACAAAATTGAACACATGTCCCAGATTGCTATTTCCCCAATGAGGAATCAAATTCTCGCCTACAGGGATACCCACAGAACGCATTGCATAGACCCCCAATGCTGTATAATCGCTACATAAGCCAAATTTTATATTATACAAAGTACTCGGACGCAAATCTATTGGCATAATGCTGCTGGTACTTATATGTATTGGCAAACCGATAAGTTGGTTGTTTACTTCATAACATGCGGTTTCTGCAGTCTGTATAGATGCAGGTATTGCTTGCGAAAATCTGTTTGCATACAAATTCCGCCACTCTTGTGGTTCTTCCTTATTTACCTTATAAGGAAGTATATACTCACAGAATTCTTCGAACGTCAGAAACTGATTCCAAGGTTTATTCCATACATTGAATGCTTCTTCAATATTCTTAATAAGATAGGACGCTTTTATCTTTTCGGCATCCATCAGATATTGTGGCTTATCTTTAAGATGCTTTGCCCTTTTAATAAAGCAGGAATATATATAAGGTATATCATATTCTTCTTGCTTTATCTGGTAAACAGAATCTATAAAGGTATAGTATTCGGCAACAGAACTTCCTCCCAACCAATATTTATCAGCCATATTTTCCAACAAAAAGTTTGCAGCTTTTAATTGAAGGGTATCTCCCTTTTTAGTAAAGTAATCAACAACCTTCAATAATTCCTGTTCATTTCCTTTTGATACGTTCAAAGTCTCTTCTAACTGGCTGTTAACCTCTTTCAGTTGACAGCCAGTTAGTATTACACTTATCATACATACGAGCCACGTATATATGTTGTTTTTGTTTGAAAAGACTTTGAGTAGATTCATATTATATCAAATTATAGTTTTATATTTCCACAATATCTAACATCTCCAATATACATCTCTAAAATGTATTCACCATAAAAACTTGTTGGTAGTTCTATATAATTTGTATCCTCAATAACAGAACTAACATAAACTACCACATTGTCTTTTATAAGAGCTACCTGAACTGTCTGCTCAGATTGGAGTAGTATTATTTGATGTCCATCTTGCAAAACTATTAGTGGAGCTGTTGGGCTACGACTTCCAGGATTATATTCATGGTCTTTGTTGGACCTAAACAAATAAAGTCTATGGTTATCTGCATTAACAGCCCCAACCATCATTATGAACAATACCGCTAAAATGATTTTCTTTCCCATAATTTTTATGGCAAAGATAGAGCTTTTTATGATAACATAGGATGCTATCTGCCACTTTAACATTTCACATTTTCACAAGAAAAACAATAAACATTTGACTAACAATGAATTATACTATTCTTCACTTTTTCACAACCTTACTGAATTTCTCTAATTCTCTTATCAAACTTGGTTGCAGACATATCTTCTCCAAAGATTTTATAAGCCATACGTTTTCTGATGTTTGATATATTAGAGGACGATAGATTCATCAAAATGGCAAGTTCTCTTGGACAGAATAAAAGCCATACTAGCATGCATACCCGATACTCGTTTTCGGTTAGCTTCTTATCATTAAGTACATTTAGGAAAGTTGGCGAAAGGTCGTTTAAAGATTTTGCCAAAACCTTCCATTGTTCTTCTGTCGGAACTTTACCATGGTTCGCCATCCCCTTGAAGACTAAGACGATTGCCTTTTTACTACATACCACATTCTTTTTGTGTTCCGAGTTGGTTATGTTTGCACTAAGGGCATCTAATTCTTGCTGAAGAGACAGGATTTTCTCTTCCTTTTCTGCCATTTTATCAGAATAAGACGAATTTTCTCTTTTCAAAAGTTCGATTTTCTCTTTCTCGGAAACCAGCTCTTGCTTCGTATAATAAATCTGCTGTCTTATCAGATTTTCCTGCTCTTCTTTTTCCTGCAGTTCCAGCTTTCTTTTTTTCCGATAGACAAGAAATGTCAATATACCTATTATTATAACAGAAACTGAAACAAGAATACTAACTAACAAGGTGAGATTTGCCCTTGTAGCCTTTATCTCTTCGTTATGAGCCACATTCTTCCACCTGTCATAATCATATATTGCTTGCATCTTCTGCATTAAGTCGCGCTCCATATCCAGGTTTGCAGAATCATTGTAAGCAAAAGCCTGCTCTGAATATTTAGCAACAGAATCCATCTGCTGATGTTTGATGTAATAGAGATACCAAGCATAAGCACTAAAACTTTTATTATTGTTTGTTTTTGCGAATTCCTGACATTTAGTAAACCAGTATTTTGCTGAATCAGAATGTGATTCCAGACAGTACAGTCCCTTTAGATAGTAATAATGACTATAATTAATGTATGAATAACAGGAATCTTTCTGGAAGTATCCAGACTCTGCCTCAAAAACATCCATATATTTCTTGGCTTTGGCATATTGTTTGGTAAGTATCAATGCTTGGATAGCTCCCCCTAAGGCACGGGCTGCCTGCACAGGATAGCCATACTGACGATAGCGACGGGAAGCGTTTTCATATACTTCTATCACCTTATTCATATTGTCCATATATTCGTATATATTGCCAAGATGTTCGTAAGAAAGCACAGCCGAAAGTGTATCTTTGGCTATCCAGGCATATTTTTCAGCCTTCTGATAGGCAGACAAGGCATTTTGAGGCATACTTTGACTCAGAAAAAGTGCACCTTGCTGCTCATAAACTCTAGTTAGGAGTTTATAGTCACAATCCGAGCTCGTGGTATCAACCTTTTCCACAGCATCATTGTAGCAAGATAAAGGAGCTGGAGAATCACCTAAATCCCGATAGACACAACCCAGGAGATAATGTGCCAACATTTGTTGCTGACACGTCCCGTGATTGTCATAGTAATCTACAATCTCTTTCATCAAGCTATCTGTCGTGAAGTCCACATAGCCCTTGTTCATACCTTTTGCATAAACCAATTGGTATCGCATTTGAGTAGATTTACCCATTTTCGATAAGTCTGGACGAATGCTATCCAATATAGCCAGAGCAGAACGAGCAGAGTCTTGACTGAGTTCCATAAGATTGTCTGCACGAGTAATAGTCTGCTCGTATTTACGATTACTACAACTTGACAGGCTCATGAAGATGAGCATATAAATAAGGATAACTCTTGCTTTGTTCATACGAAAAAAATAGTGCTATTACAAACGAATAGCGATTAAACAACGTCTAACTAAACTTTATAAAAGTTTCTCTTCTATTGAAAACTTACTCCTACCCAAAACCAATAATACCAGAAGTTACCCAAAGACAAGTTACCTTAGGGTAACTTCTGATAAATATCAGCTTCTTATCATATTATTTCATCTTCCTATTTACAGAAGATTATCTTCCAAGCAGGATCTTCTTGATGTCGTTGAGCTTATTCAATGCCTCAACTGGCGTGAGATTGTTCACATCCAAGCCAAGTATCTCATCCCTTATCTGGCTGAGCACAGGGTCATCCAATTGGAAGAAACTCAGCTGAACTCCCTCCTTAGGCTCATCCAGATGCTGCACGTTCGGCTTGCCGGCACCTCCAACTCCAGCATTATCCTGCTCCAACTGCTTCAGAATATCGTTGGCACGGTTCACGATGCTGCGCGGCATACCGGCTATCTCTGCCACATGAATACCGAAGGAATGCTCGCTGCCACCCGGCTCCAGCTTGCGCAGGAAGATGACCTTGCCATCCACCTCCTTCACACTCACGTTGAAGTTCTTGATGCGAGGGAAATTCTTCTCCATCTCGTTCAACTCGTGATAATGAGTGGCAAAGAGGGTGCGAGCCTGCGCCTTCTTGTGCTCATGAAGATATTCCACGATAGCCCAGGCGATGCTGATGCCATCGTAGGTGGATGTTCCACGACCCAACTCATCGAAGAGTACCAGGGAGCGGGGCGACACATTGTTCAGGATGTTGGCAGCCTCCGTCATCTCTACCATAAAGGTAGATTCACCCAGCGAGATATTGTCGCTGGCTCCCACACGGGTGAAGATCTTATCAACCAGACCCACCCTTGCACTCTCGGCTGGTACAAAGCAGCCCACCTGAGCCAGCAGCACGATGAGCGCCGTCTGGCGGAGCAAGGCAGATTTACCCGCCATGTTAGGACCGGTAATCATCATCACCTGCTGCTTCTCGGTATCGAGCAACACATCGTTTGGCACGTATCGCTCGCCCAGCGGCAACTGGGTTTCTATCACAGGATGGCGTCCCTGCTTGATATCCAGTATCTGCGAATCATCAATAACCGGGCGCACATAGCGGTTCTCATCCGAAGCTTTGGCAAAAGAGAGGAGACAGTCCATACGGGCGATGAGGTTGGCATTGATCTGAATCTGAGGGATATACTCCTGCATGGCAGCAATCAACTCATTGAAGAGTCGTGCCTCCAGAATCAGGATCTTCTCATCGGCACCGAGAATCTTCTCCTCATATTCCTTGAGTTCCTGAGTAATATATCGCTCAGCCTGCGCCAGCGTCTGCTTGCGGATCCACTCCTCAGGCACCTTGTCCTTGAAGGTGTTGCGCACTTCCAGATAATAACCGAATACATTATTATATCCTACCTTCAGACTGCTGATGCCCGTCTTCTCGATCTCCCTCTCCTGAATCTTCAGAAGATAATCCTTGCCATGACGGCTGATGGAACGCAGATCGTCGAGTTCTGCATTATAGCCATCGGCTATCACATCGCCCTTGTTGACAAGCTGAGGCGGATCAGGCTGAATCTCCCTGGCGATGCGGTCCTTCAGGGTTTCGCATACGTTGAGCTGCTCTCCCACTCGCTTCAGGGCATCGTTCTTGGCATGCTGACAAGCCACCTTGATAGGCTGGATGGCTTCGAGTGCATTCTTCAGCTGCACCACTTCTCTAGGCGAAACTCTGCCCACGGCCACCTTGGAGATGATACGCTCCAGGTCGCCGATGCGATGAAGCTGGTCGTCGAGAAGCTGGCGGAACTCCGGCTCCTTGAAGAAATACTCCACGATGTCGAGGCGCTCGTTGATAGGGCGCACATCCTTCAGCGGGAACACCAGCCAGCGGCGGAGCATTCGGCCACCCATTGCCGTTACAGTCTTGTCGATGACGTTGAGCAGAGACAGACCGTCATCCTGCATCGGAGCCACCAGCTCCAGACTTCGAATGGTAAAGCGGTCCATGCGCACGAACTTATCCTCTTCGATGCGCGAAAGTGCCGTGATATGGTTGATCTGCGTATGCTGGGTAATCTCCAGATACTGCATGATGGCACCGCTGGCGATGACACCATTCTTGAGATGTTCCACACCGAAGCCTTTCAACGACTTGGTCTTGAAGTGTCCCAGGAGTTTCTGCATCGCCGTCTGCTCGGTGAAAACCCAGTCGTCGAGTTCGAAGGTGCAGTATTTGGTACCGAAGTATTTCTCGAAATCATTCTTTCGGGCACGGTCGTAGAGCACCTCTTTCGGCATGAAGTTGCCCATCAGTTTCTCTACATAATCATAGGTTCCCTCGCCGGTGAGGAATTCACCGGTTGAAATATCGAGGAAGCTTACACCGCAGGAAGTCTTACCGAAGTGGATGGCAGCCAGGAAGTTGTTCTCCTTGTAGTTGAGCACGTTGTCGCCCATTGCTACACCAGGAGTAACGAGTTCGGTGATGCCACGCTTCACCATCTTGTCCATCTGGCTCAATCCCTTCTTACCCTTGATTTCCAAACGTTTCTTTTTCGGATCTTCCAGCTGGTCGCATACGGCAACTCGCTTGCCTGCCCTGATGAGTTTAGGCAGGTAAGTATCGAGTGCATGATGAGGGAATCCAGCCATCTCGATGCTGCCCGTAGCACCGCCATTGTTTCTTCGGGTCAGGGTGATACCGAGAATACGGGAAGCCTCCACCGCATCTTCGCAGTAAGTTTCGTAGAAGTCGCCACAACGGAAAAGCAGCAATGCCTCGGGATGCTTGGATTTCATCTCGAAGAATTGTCGCATCATCGGCGTAAGACCTTTGTTATCGTTTGCCATTATCTTAATTATCTTATGTTTGCTTTATATTTTGTTAGAATTGCAAAAATAAGAAAAAAAGGGGGAATCAACAAAGGATTTAATCTATTTTTAAACTTTTCCCCCATAAAACAGAAAAAGTGCTCCCTTGCATCCCTGCAAGAAGAGCACTTATCCGATGAATTACATGAATACACAAGTGTGTAAATATCTTATTTCTTAGCTTTAATTACGAAGCTGAAGCAGCGGTCCTGATAGTGCATGCGGTACTTCTCCATTGGCGAAGAACCCCAACTGTCAATACAACCCAGACCAAACTGGCGCTGCTGGATGTGCAACTGTACGAGACCCTTTTCTACCAGGTCGCCGCTGTGCTGTCCCCAGGCATGCTCCTTCTCGATACCTGCATCCAGATCCTCTACCAGGTAAGGGATGGCGCTGCATTCCATAGGAGCATAGCCCTCGAAGGTGATACCCTTACCGGTGGTTGGGTTGAAGATAGAGAAGTAGCGGATGTCTGTATGGTTACCGCTCTCCTGCGGACGGACGTATGGATAATACTCGTCCTTCACGTTAGCCTCATACTTTCCGATGAAAGATGAAGAATGACGGTCGATGTAGTTCTCCTCCGGACCTCTACCATAGTACTCCAACTTAGAGAATGATGCAGGCATCTGCAACTGCATACCGTAGCGGAACAGATCAGCTACCTTAGCCTCCTTGTCTGTTGTCATCTTTTCGGTAACTGTCACTTCACCAGCCGCATTGATACGGTAGCGGAGCATCAGTTCAGCCTTCACCTCAGGCATCTCGAAGTTGGCAGTCAGCACTACGCTGTCCTTGCTCTCACTCTTGGCGAACGACTTCAGGTTCATCTGAGGGTTCTTCCAGACTCTCATCTTCTTCTGGAGAGAAGCACCGTAGTCGTTGTCGGTAGGAGCACGCCAGAACTCAGGAGTCATGCTCTCACGGAACTTCAACATTGGTTCGCCATCCACATCGAGGTAATCTATCATACCGGTCTTCTTGCCGATGGTAACCGACATTCTCTCAGCAGAAACCTTCACATAGCTGTTGGTCTCCTCAACCTCAATCTTGCTGCCGGTGTTGGCAGGAGCATCTACCTTGTCGAACTCATATCCGTTGAGTACAATCTGCTGGCGTGCCATCACCTGACCCTTGTCAACCAGCGGCTGGCTTCCATCGCTTGCAAAGGCAAAGTTGATGGTGATTTCCTCTGTAGCGTGCTCAGCCTCAGCCTTTTCGATAGCACTCTTCAGCGCCTCGCTCTTTACCAGCTTGGTTGCCTGTGGAGCAATGCCCTTGGTATCAGGAATCGCAATGGTAGTCAACTTCATGCCGTTGGCAAAGAGGGTAGCAGTCAGGCTCAGGTCATCGATATTCTTGAAGAAATTCTCGTTATAGACATTGAAAGAACCATTCTCTGCATCAAAGTCCTTGATCCAGACGTTCTGGAGAACATACTGAATTTCATACGCATGAGGATTCAGACGGCGGTTAGGAGCGATGATACCGTTGCAGTTGAAGTTGTAGTCACTGGCCGGATAGCGGCCGTAGTCGCCACCATAGGTAAAGATTTCCTTACCGGTGACAGGACTCTTGTCGCGCAGACCCTGGTCAACGAAGTCCCAGATGTAACCACCCTGGTACTTAGGATACTTGCGAATCAGGTCCCAATACTCCTTGAAACCGCCCTCAGAGTTACCCATGGCGTGAGCATACTCACACTGGATATATGGCTTGGTACCATTGCTTTTGCAATAGCTCTCGCTTTCCTCGTAACCGATGTACATCGGACAGTAGATATCAGTCTTGCTGTCGTATCCGCCACGTTCATACTGTGCAGGGCGGGTCTTATCGCACGCCTTCACCCAGTCGTAAGCCTTCTCGAAGTTGATGCCGTAGCCGCCCTCATTACCCAGACTCCATACGATGACGGAAGGATGATTGATGAGCGGCTTCACATTGCCCTCGTTGCGCTCGATGTGAGGCACGATGTACTCAGGGAACTTGGCGAGCGACTTCTCTTCATATCCCATACCATGAGATTCGAGGTTTGCCTCAGCGGTGATGTAGATACCGTATTCATCACAAAGGTCATACCAGCGAGGATCACATGGATAGTGGCTGGTGCGAACGGCATTGATGTTCAACTGCTTCATGATCTTGATATCCTGGATCATGCGCTCCAGGCTCACTACGTATCCACCGTCCGGATCCATCTCGTGGCGGTCGGCACCCTTCACCAGCACAGGCTGTCCGTTAACGAGCAACTGTGCGTTCTTGATTTCCACGTTGCGGAATCCCACTTTTTGCGGAATCACCTCAGCGGCGCCCTGCTTGTTCTTCAGGGTGATATATGCCTTATATAAATAAGGAGTCTCAGCCGTCCAGGCATTTACCTTTGGCACCTTGATGACGCCCTGTGCACCTGTAGCCTGTGCAATCTGCTTGCCATCCTTATCACACAAGGTGATGGCAACGTCTGTCTTTCCTCCCTTCAAGGAAACCTTATAGTTCAACACACCATCCTGGTAGTTGTTTTCCAAGGCAGCGTTCAGACGGATGTCAGCAGCATGCAGTTTCGGACGGGCATAGAGATACACCTCACGGGCGATACCCGTGAAGCGCCAGAAGTCCTGGTCCTCGAAATAAGAACCATCGCACCATCGCATCACCTGCATGGCAATAAGGTTCTTTCCCGGCTTGAGATATTTAGAGATGTTGAACTCGGCAGCCACCTTGCTGTCCTCGCTGTATCCCACGTACTTGCCGTTCACCCAGAGAGTCAGGTTACTGGTGGCAGAACCCACGTGGAAATACACATCCTTCCCCTTCCAGTCCTTAGGAAGCTCGAACGTACGGCGATAAGAACCCGTATAGTTGTTGAGCTCGCTGATGTAAGGAGGGTTCGGGTCAAACTGAGTTGCCCAGGCATATCCGATGTTCTTATAGGTAGCATCACCATATCCGTTCAACTCAAACAAACCAGGCACAGGGAAATCCTTCCACTGTGAGTCATCATACTTCAGAGCAAAGAAGTTGGCAGGACGCTTGTTGTGGTCCTTCACGAAATTAAACTTCCACATACCTTCCATGGAAAGGTAGTTGGCCGACTTCTTCTTATCAAAACTCTGCGCCTTCTCCAAATTCTCGAATGCGAAGAAATTGGCGCGTCGAGGCTCTCGGTTCTGCTGATTGATGTTCACATTCTGCCAGCGAGACTCACTCTGAGCCAGCGCCCCACTGCTCATCGAAAGCAGGGCAAGGCAAAGTGATACATTTGCGATGGTTCTGATATTCATATTCCTAATCAGTTATTGATATTACTTCTTAACTCCTTTAACTTCTTAATTCAATTATTTGTGGAAATACTGAGTTCCCTCTACTGCTGTGAACTTCTTCTGATTATCCTTGCGCATTTCGAGGTTGAGGTTGCTCCACCAAGATGGCCATCCACCTACGATATTGCAAAGATAAACGAACTTCACAGGATGCAGACCCTTAGCCAGAGCTACAGCATTGTCGCTGTTGGTACCAGCCTTTACAGCACCCTCATTGTTGATCACGAGCTTGTTGTCGATCCAAACCTGCTCCATGCGGGAAGAGAGATAGTAAACGCCATCCTCAGGAACATTGATGAATCCCTCAGCAATCGCACCATAGTTGTTGGCACCACGCAGGGTAGCTGCATCGTCTGGCTGGCTCACCTTCATCTTGTTCAGGTTGGTAACAGTACCGCAGTCCTGCCACTCAGCATCAGCAAAATCCAACTGGTTTACCTTCAAGTAATTACCCTTGATACGGCGCAGCTGCAAGCCAGCCTTGGTATCGCTTACATTCACAGCAGGAGCATAGTTCTGCTTCTCTACGTCGATGGTTCTCACCTTGCTCATCTTTCCAGAAGGCAATACGGTAGCAATCTTGATGATCATATTGCCGCTCACCTTGATAGGCTCGGTATAGACAGCAGAAGCTGGAGTTGGAGTAGTACCATCCAAGGTATAGACCATCTTCACCGGACGTGAAGTCTGGAAGGTAACTACGGTATCCTTGGTAATCACTACCTTGTCGCAAGAACCGTATGGCTGCTCAGGCAATGGGATATGATAACGTACGTGGCGCTCATCCAGGCGGACACTGTTGGCATCTACACGGCGGGCGAAGTCTGTGAAGTTCTTCTTCTTGGCTGGTGACCATGCAATCTCAGCGAGAGCGAGAGAGCGAGGATACATCTGATACTCCATCTTGGCATTGGTGTACATATACTCCGACCAGTTGTTGCACTGCACACCCAGGATATGCTTCTCCAGACCCAGAGACTTGATGGTATCAGGCACAGGCTCATAGTTATATGTTCTAGAGAGATAAGCAGGAGCACTAGGAATAGTAACCGGCTCAATCTTGTAGTCGCCCTGATAATGGTCGAGATACAAACCGCCGCTACCAGGAGTCATGATCACGTCGTGCTTCTGCAAAGCAGCCGAAATACCTCCGGATGTACCACGCCAAGACATCACGGTAGCCTCAGGGCTCAAACCACCTTCGAGGATTTCATCCCAGCCGATGATCTTTCTGCCGTACTTAGCCAGCATCTTTTCCATGCGCTTGATCACGTAGCTCTGGAGTCTTTCCTCTGCAGAGTGCTTGCCGTCAGCCTGCAAGCCTTCAGCCTCGATGCGCTTCTGGCAGGTAGGACAGTTCTTCCAGCTGGTCTTAGGGCACTCGTCGCCACCGATGTGGAAATACTTGCCAGGGAAGAGAGGCACCACCTCGCGAACGATATCCTCCAGGAAGCGGAACATATCTTCCTTACCCGGACACATCACGATATCCTCAACACCCCAAACCATTCTAGGAGTCCACTGCTCACCCTTGCAGGAAAGAGATGGATAAGCAGCGATTGCTGCCATCATGTGGCCAGGAAGGTCGATTTCAGGAATCACGGTGATGTAGCGCTTGGCTGCATAATCCACGATGTCCTTGATTTCCTCCTGTGTATAGAAACCGCCATAGGTAGAACCGTCACCCTGGAGGCGATAACCGCCGATGGAAGTCAGCTTAGGATATTTCTTGATTTCGATACGCCATCCCTGGTCCTCAGTGAGGTGGAAGTGCATGGTGTTCACCTTGAACATAGACATGATGTCGAGCTGCTTCTTCACGTTTTCTACGGTGATGAAGTGACGGCATGGATCGAGATGGAAGCCACGGTAGCCGAAGCGAGGCGCATCCTGGATGTCACAGCACTGAGCCACCCACTTCACGCCGCTCACCTTGGTAGCGCTCTCCACCTGTGCAGGCAGCAGCTGCATGAAGCTCTGCATACCATAGAAAGCACCCTTTCCGGTTTTCGCCTTGATTACTACGCCCTTGCTGGTAACGGTCAGGCGATAGCCTTCCTCAGCCATCTTCATGGAAGGAGAAATCTGGATAGAGATATTTCCCTTCTTGCCGCCTACGGTTACATCATAGCCGGTAGATGCCTTCAGCTTATCAGCCATATACTCTGCAATGTTCTTGCCATCCGCAGTCTGATAAGAGATCACTACCTTTTGAGGCAATACAAACTCACCCTTCTGCACCTGTGTTTTCACAGGCACAGGGATAATATTAATATCTGCAGCTACTGCCTGAGTTGAGACTCCCCCCAACATCGCTGCGCAAGCTGCCAACGAACCTAAGAATTTGTTGATTTTCTTCATATAAAGTTGAATATTGTGTTAGTTGCAATGATTGCCTCCCAGCTTTTTTGCGGCTGGAAGGCAAAGTAGATATATATTAATGTTAGTTAGAAACCTCGATAATAATATCTTTTATTTTTAGTTGAATACTTAATAAAATATTTTATTTTGCAAAGATACGTCTTTTATTAATTACTTCCTCCTTTTTTAGGTTAATAAATCTAAAAGGCTTTTATTTTTTCAGTTTATTGACAAGAAGCCGTTATTTATAAGTGTTGTTTTTACCATTATATCAGTTAGTTACGGCTACTTAATGCTTATTAGTTGAAGAAAGGGTTGCAGATAAAATCACTCTTATGTCTCTATATATAAATAGGTATAATACTAAATCACGAAGCGCCGAAGAGGAAATTTGCATAAAAATAGCCCCAATTAAGTTTTATTAACTCGCAAATCATTGTAGCGAACTTAAAAAAGAGTATCTTTGCAACAAAAAAATTTTAGTTATGGCTAAAGACATAATAAAATATATTAAGAACATCAACCGAAAACCTTCTGTTCCTAGACGACTACTAGAGCAGTTTATAGCAAAGGGTGCTTCTACCATACCTGAATTATCAAAGGGTATAGGGGTGAGCCTCCCGACAACGACGAACGCTCTGAATGAACTGATGGGACAGGGACTTGTCAGGGAGATCGGAAAGAAAGCCGATTCCGCTGGCCGAATCCCGATGGTTTACGACCTGGAACCTACCGCAGGTTACTTTGTTGGTGTGAACCCGGAAATGGACTGCCTAGCCTTGGCAGTGAGCGACTTCTGTGGCAATCTGATCACAGAGAAGCAGAAAGTTCCTTATGTGTATGAGAATACGCCTGAGAGCCTTGCCGAAATGGGAAAGATTATTAATGTCTTTATCGACAATCTACCTATTAAAAGAGAAGAAATCCTGGAAGTTTGCGTGAACGTAGCCGAACGAGTGAGACCTCTGGAAGGAAGAGCTTACAACATGTTCACGTTCCTGGAAGAATCTCTGGCAGAGAAGCTCACAAAGCTGTTGGAGCTTCCAACCTGCATCGAGAACGATTCCCGCAGTATGACCTACGGAGAGTTTATCAAAGGATGCTGTAAAGGTAAGAAAGATGTCATCTTCGTCAACGTATGCTGGGGTTTGGGCATCGGAATCATCATCGACGGCAAGCTGTACTACGGCAAGTCGGGATATTCTGGAGAGTTCGGTCACATGACCGCCTACAACAACAACATCATCTGCCACTGCGGCAAGATCGGCTGCGTGGAGACAGAAGTATCGGGCAGAGCACTCAAGAGAAAACTAACGGAGAATATCCTGGCTGGCAAGCCATCCATTCTCTCGGACAAGGTACTCAAGCAGAAAGAGGAGCTTACGCTGGAAGACATCATGGATGCCATCGCTAAGGAAGATGTACTGAGCCTCGCCACCCTGCAACACATCGCAGATGAGTTGGGCAAACAACTGGCAGGTATCATCAACATATTCAACCCAGAGATGCTGGTCATCGGCGGAGAAATGTCTGTCACAGGCGATTATCTCACCCTGCCAGTGAACATGGGAATCAAGAAGTATTCGCTCAACGTCATGAACGAAGATTCACAAATCGTCACTTCAGAGCTGAAAGACCAGGCCGGTGTCATCGGAGCGTGTCTGATAGCTCGACAGAAGTTGCTTACAATATAGAACCTATCACGACTAGCGGCATCAGCATCGTCTTAGGCGTTGCGAATAGGTGCCCATATATCAACATTATCCGCTGCAATCTAGCTTTTAGCTTGATGACAAAAAATGCAAATATTACTACACCTATATGAGAACAATTTAAAATGACCTATGACACAAAGGGGCAAATTGTAGTTTGCAGCAAATCTGAGTTCAATGTTACTTCCTTGTAAGGGGGTAATGATATGAATTACGAGGGGGTGCGCCAACCGATGGCGCCCCCTCTTTCTAAAGACAACGACAAAGATAAATAGCTAACAATCATATAAGCTACTCAAGAAGAAGTAGTAGTAACTGACAATAATAAAAAATTATAAACAATAATATCCTATGAACAAAAGAGCAAATTTGTATTTTGCAGCGCTCTTGGGTGCTATGTCACCACTAAGCACTGTCACTGCATTGGCAGCTCAGAGCAATTCAACTATTGCAACCGCTACCCAGCAGCAAAACTCATGTAAAGGTACTGTAAAGGACGCTTCTGGCGAGCCTATCATTGGTGCTACCATCCGTATCGATGGCAAGACCGGCGGTACCGTGACCGACCTTGATGGTAACTTCGTCCTTAACAATTTAGCTAAGGGCGCTAAGCTCACTATTACTTACGTAGGTTACAAATCCCAGACTATTACCTGGAATGGAACTCCATTAGACATCACTTTGCATGACGATGCCAACGTACTCGAGGAGACTGTAGTCATCGGTTACGGTACAGTAAAGAAGGCAGACTTGGCAGGTTCTGTTGCTGTGATGGAAGGCAAGAGCTTCAAGGATCAGCCAGTTGCACGTGTTGAGGATGCCCTCAACGGTCGTATGTCTGGTGTACAGGTTATGTCTAGCGGCGTACCTGGTGGTTCTATGAAGATTCGTGTTCGTGGTGCCAGCTCAGTAAACAAGAGCAACGACCTCTCTACGTAGTAGATGGTATCGTTCGCGAGACAGGTCTTGAGGGTATCAGCCCTGAAGATATCCAGAGCATTCAGGTGTTGAAGGATGCTTCTTCTACCGCTATCTATGGTGCCCGTGGTGCCAATGGTGTTGTGATGGTACAGACCAAGAGCGGTAAGGCAGGTGCAGCCCAGGTTACCTTCGATGGTAGCTTCGGTTTCTCTAACGCTTACAACATCCCAGAGGTAATGGGTACCAAGCAGTATGCACAGGCTTTGGTTGACCACAAGGGTGTGGCTCAGAGCGCTGTACAGGATTATTTGAATGGTACCAAGCCAGGTATCGACTGGATGGATCAGTTGCTCCAGACAGGTATTACTCAGAACTATAAGGTTGCCTTGTCACAGGGTAACGAGAAAACACAGACTTACTTCTCTGCCAACTTGATGGATCAGAAAGGTGTAATCGTTGACACCAAGTCTAGACGTTACGCTATCAAGGCAAACATTCATAATAAGGTATTCGACTGGTTGGAGTTGACAGCCGACCTCAACCTTGCTCAGACAGACAACTCTGGTGCTGGCTTCGCCCAGAACCAGTCTAACCCAATCTGGGTAGGTTTGAACTACTCTCCTACCATGGAGATGATGGCAGCCAACGGCAAGTACAATCTGGACCCATACAACAACATCCAGAACAACCCTTACGGTATTCTTCACGACAGCCAGAACGACCGCAAGCGTACCATGGTAACTGGTCACGTTGACTTGAAGTTCAATCTTCTCAAGGGCTTGACCTTCACCACCACCAACGGTATCGACTATAACGATTACAAGTGGTACAGCTTCACATCTACCAAGGTGAACGCAGCAGGTAACAACATGGGCAACAACGATGCTACCGTTACCGCTTTGCAGTCAACCAACAACTTGACTTACAGCAACAAGTGGGGTGATCACGGTTTGACAGCAACAGGTGTATGGGAAGTTACCTCTAACGAGGTTCGCCGCATGGGTATGTCAGGTACAGGTATCGCTCACGAGCAATTGGGTTACTGGAACATTGCGGATGCAGCTTCCAAGACTCCTAGCAACGGCTACAGCAAGTGGACCATGCTTTCAGGTGTAGCCCGCGTTATGTACAACTATGCAGACCGCTATATGTTGACCGGTACCTTCCGTGCGGATGGTTCCAGCCGTTTCACCAACAAGAAGTGGGGTTATTTCCCATCAGCAGCTGCAGCTTGGACTATCTCTAACGAGAAGTTCTGGGAGCCAATCAAGGATGCAGTAGAGTACTTGAAGATCCGTGCCAGCTACGGTATCATCGGTAACCAGGATATCGCTCCATATTCTACTCTCGGTTCATTGGGTACAACCGGTTTCACATACGGTACCAATCAGTCATATACAGGTTACTGGGCAAATGGTCTTGCTACACCAGACCTGACATGGGAGAAGGTTCACCAGTTTGACCTCGGTGTTGACCTCGGTTTCTTCGGCAACCGTTTGAACATCAGCTTAGACTACTTCGACAAGAAGACCAAGGATGCCCTCCTGACCACATCAGCTCCAGGTTACCTGGGCGGTACATCTTACTGGGTAAATGCCGGTGAGGTAAGCAACAAGGGTATCGATGCAACCATCAATGCACAGATTATCCAGACCAAAGACTGGTCATGGTCATCAACCTTAAATGCCAGCTACATCAAGAACGAGGTAACCAAGTTGACAGCAGATTCTCCTATCCTCTATGGTACCAGCCCTTCTCCAGGTACTGTTGACCCATGTACCATCATCAAGGAAGGTGAGGCTATCGGTACATTCTACGGCTTCAAGTGGGCAGGTTTGCAGAAGAACGACAAGGGCGAGTGGATTGATACCTATTACACAGCAGACGGCGGAACCACCGCTACTCCAGATGCTTCAAAGGACCGCTTCGTATTAGGCCGTTCAAACCCAGACGTTACTTTGGGCTGGAACAACACCGTAAGCTACAAGAACTGGGACTTCAACGTATTCTTCAATGCAGCCTTCGGAGCTAAGCGTTTGAACATGGTACGTTACGCCATGAACTCAATGGTAGGTGCCTCTATGTTCGTAACCGATAAGGATTATTTCAACAACATCGGAATCACCATGCCAACAGTAGGCGCAGAGAACAAGACATACGGTAACTCAGACAAGTGGTTGGAGAATGCAGATTACCTGCGTTGCGAGAATATCAGCATTGCTTATACATTCCCACGCAGCGTGACAAAGATTGCAGACATCCGTCTCTCTCTCTCAGCTCAGAACCTCTTCACCATTACCGGCTATAAGGGTATCGACCCTGCTGGTGCATCATTCAGTGATAATGGTGTTGACCGTGATAACGGTTTGGATATGGGTGCTTACCCTAATCCTCGTACCATCACAATGGGCGTACGTGTAAACTTCTAACTTCAATCATCTAAAATCTGAAATAATTATGAGAACTAGAAAATTATTATATATGGGTTGTCTCATGGCAGCATCCTTGCTTACATTCTCTTCTTGCGGAGACTTCCTGGATGAGGAACCTAAGGGACAGTTGACCCCAGATAACTTCTTCAATAGCGAAGATGACCTGACAGCAAGTGTTAACGCACTGTATGACCGAGTAAACCAGACACAGAGCTGGACCAACCCTATGTACCCACAGTGGCAGGGTGATGATATCACAGCCAACCCTGGTTCTAACAAGCAGGCTTGTGCTGCCCTCGATGCTTTTGCATCTGATGGTGCCAACAAGGGTGTAACTGATGCCTGGAACCAGCATTATTCAGTAATCAAGGCAGCTAACCTGATTACTGAGAGTGCAAGCAAAGCTCCTGTTGCTCAGGATAAGATTGATGTAGCTTTGGGTAATGCCCATTTCTGGCGTGCATACGCTTACTACTATCTGGTACGTGTATTTGGTCCTGTTCCATTGATTACCGGTACAGACGTTTCACAGTTGGAGGTTGCTCCATCAAGTGTAGAAAAGGTATATGAACTGATTGTTTCTGACTTGAAGGCTGCTGTTAACGAGCTTCCTACCAAGTATGAAAAGGAACCTAGCCGCTTGTTCGGTGTAGATGTCTGGACTACAAAGCAGGCTGCACAGGCTACATTGTCAGCTGTTTACATGTCTATGGCAGGTTACCCACTCAATAAGGGTACAGAGTACTACAAGCTCGCTGCAGAGCAGGCTAAGTCTGTCATCGACAACAACGGTTCTTACGGTTTCATCCTGAACCCAGAGTGGAAGGATGTTTACTCTATGGGCAACAACTACAACATGGAGACCGTGCTTGGTATCAACAACGACGCTCGTGGTTGGTGGGATCATGATTCAGAGCTTTCTTCCTGCTGCCGTTTCGAAGGTCTCGGCGATGGTGGCTGGGGTGATGCCTGGGGTGAAATCGCATTCTGGAAGAGATTCCCAGAGGGAGCTCGCAAGGATGCTATCTACGCTCCTAAGGTTACATTCCAGGATGGAAACACTATTACTAAGGCTGTAGATTGGTGGGCACTGAAAGAAGATGGAAAGACTCCTGAGGTTGAGGCTTATCACCCAATGTTCTGTATCTACACCTGTAACTCAGATGAGAATGGCAACATGCTCCGTCAGGCTTACGATTACCTGGCTCCTAACTGGGGTGGAATGGTCAACGACCGCCGTCACAACCTCATCCGTTACTCTGAGATTCTTCTCTGGTATGCTGAGAGCGCAGCTCGCTCTGGTGGCGACTTGGCTAAGGCTAAGGATTGCCTCCGTCAGGTTCGTAGCCGTGCCGTAAACGATGTTGAGAACGTAACTTTGGGCAATGGTACTACCGTGAAGATTGCTGATATGAATGCAGAGCAGCTGGCTGAGGCTTGCTACATTGAGCACGGATGGGAAGTTGCCGGCAACTGGGTATCTATGGTTACCCGCCGTTCTGACGAGCTTCGTATGGACGAGTTGAAGAAGAACTTCGACTACCGCGTTGCTAATGCTCCTCTCGTAGTAGCAGTAAAGAACGGTAAGAACATTACAGCAAAGGAGCAAGTTACAGTTTCTGGTTCTTGGACAGAGGATAGAATTTACTGTCCTTACCCAACAACAGATGTTGAGAAGAACCCTAACCTGAAGAGATAAAAGCTTACTAGGTTTGTTTATTATAAGAATAACTCAACTGTTTCTCTTGAAGAAATAGTAGTGTTTAGGTTAAATCAAAGAGGGTGCGCCAACCGATGGCGCCCCCTCTTTTTGGCATTTTATCAACCTCTACTATCTTTATCAACAATTCATTCATTATTAACTACATATCACCAGAATCATGATGAATAACAACCGAAATCAACTCAATCGTTCATTACTGGCATTCGCTGCCTTGCAGGTAATGCCGCTGTCGCTCTTCGCTCAGGGAGAACGACCAAACATCTTGTACATTATGTGTGATGACCATGCCATGCAAGCCATCAGCGCATACGGTAGTCCAATCTCCAAATTGGCACCAACACCTAACATCGACCGCCTAGCTGAAAGGGGAATGAAATTCAACGAGGCTTTCGTGGAGAACTCTCTCTCTACTCCAAGCCGTGCGTGCCTGATGACAGGTCTTTACAGTCACCAGAACGGACAGCGCCAGCTTGCCGAGGGTATCGACTCTACCAAGACCTTCTTCTCTGAACTGCTGCAGGGGGCAGGCTATTCTACTGCCGTTGTGGGCAAGTGGCACATGTCATGCAGTCCGAAGGGATTCGACTACTATCATGTTCTGGATGACCAGGGTCAGTACTACAACCCAACCTTCGCTTCTACCGGCCAGTACGGTAACTTCAAGCAGGAGATGGGCTACGCCACCGACCTCATCACCGACCATGCCATCGAGTACCTGAACAACCGCGACAAGAACAAGCCATTCTGTCTGCTGGTTCACCACAAGGCACCTCACCGTCTCTGGATGCCTAACACCAAGTATGTAAGCAAGTATGCCAACGTCAACTTCCCGTTGCCAGAGACTTTCTGGGATGATTACGAGGCCCGTGGTTCTGCCGCATCTACCCAGAAGATGTCTATCGACAAGTATATGGAGATGGTACGCGACCTGAAGGTTCCTGAGATGTACGATCCTTCTACTCCAGAGGGAAGAGATTCCTATGCCGGACTGATGGGCGAGATGAACCGCATGACTCCACAGCAGCGTGCAGCCATCGATGCCTACTACATGCCAAGAAACCGTGAGTTCCTGAGCAAGAACCTGACCGGCAAGGAGTTGATCGAGTGGAAATACCAGAACTACATCCGCGACTACATGGCTGTGATTGCCTCTGTAGATGAGAGCGTGGGCAGACTGTTGGAATATCTCGACAAGAACAACCTCACCGACAACACCATTATCGTCTATACATCCGACCAGGGATTCTACATGGGCGAGCACGGCTGGTTCGACAAGCGATTCATGTACGAGGAGTCATTCCATACACCACTCATCATCAGCTATCCTAAGCATATCCAGCCAAAGAGCGAGTGCAACCAGATGGTTCAGAACATCGACTTCGCACCTACCTTCCTCGACCTGGCTGGTCTGGATAAGCCAAAGTACATGCCTGGCACTTCACTCCAGCCGCTGTTTGCCGGAACACCAGTCAAGAAGTGGCGCAAGAGCCTGTACTATCATTATTATGATTACCCTACCTACCACCTGGTACGCAAGCACGACGGTGTGCGCACCGAGCGTTACAAGCTGATTCACTTCTACGGCAAGGGTGGCGAGAGAGCCGTGGTAGAAAACAAGTACCAGGGTCAGCCAGGTACAAGAGAGAACAACTGCTTCAATGCCCTCAAGTCTATCAATTACTTCACCGATGATGCCGACATCGACTACTGGGAGTTGTATGATATCAAGAGCGACCCTAACGAGCTGCACAATATCTACGGCAAGCCAGGCACTCAGAAGATTGAGAAGGAACTGAAGAAGTTGCTCGCCAACTACCGCAAGAATCTGAAGGTAGATGAATAGATTTTAAAAAACAGAATTTTATGAAAACAAACAAGACAATATGGCTCACTGGGGTAGGCATGATTTGCCTGCCTACCCTGGTGTGCGCCAAGCAGAACGTACAGCAGCCCAACATTCTCTTCATCCTCTGCGATGATATGGGATATGGTGACTTGGCTTGCTACGGTCAGCCTTACATCCATACCCCCAATATCGACCAGATGGCAAGAGAGGGTATGCGATTCACCCAGGCATACGCCGGTTCGCCGGTTTCTGCCCCATCACGTGCTACCATCATGACGGGTCAGCATACCGGTCATACCCACGTAAGAGGCAACAAGGAGTACTGGAGAGACGTGCCGATGGTGAAGTATGGAGTAAACGAGGACTTTTCGGTGGTGGGTCAGGAACCTTACGACCCTCAGCATAAGATTCTCCCGGAGATGCTGAAGGACAAGGGTTACCGCACCGGAGTCTTCGGCAAGTGGGCTGGCGGATACGAAGGTTCTGCCTCTACTCCCGACAAGCGTGGCGTAGATGAATTCTACGGCTACATCTGCCAGTTCCAGGCACACCTTTATTATCCTAACTTCCTCAACCGTTACAGCAAGGCTTTGGGAGATACCGCTGTGGTAAGAGAAATCATGGAACAGAACATCCAGTATCCGATGTTCGGCAAGGATTATTTCAAGCGCAACCAGTATTCTGCCCGCATCATCCACGACAAGGCACTGGAGTGGATCGACCGTCAGGACAGTAAGCATCCATTCGTAGGCTTCCTCACCTATACCCTGCCTCATGCCGAACTGGCTCAGCCGGAGGATTCCATCCTGGAGAACTATCAGAAGAAGTTCTTCGAGGACAAGACCTGGGGCGGACAGGAAGGTTCCCGATACAACGCCGTGGTTCATACCCACGCCCAGTTTGCCGGAATGATTACCCGTCTTGACCAGTATGTAGGCGAAATCTTCGCCAAGCTGAAGGAGAAGGGTCTCGACAAGAATACCGTGGTGATCTTTACCTCGGATAACGGTCCTCACGAGGAGGGCGGCGCCGATCCAAAGTTCTTCGGTCGCGACGGCAAGCTGAAGGGCTTGAAGCGCCAGTGCTACGAGGGCGGCATCCGCATCCCGTTCATCGCCTGGTGGCCGGAGCATATCAAGGCGGGCAGCGTAAATGATACCCAGTTTGCCTTCTACGACCTGATGCCAACCTTCTGCGACCTTGCCGGAATCAAGAACTTCGCCAAGCGCTATACCAACAAGAAGCTGGCAGGTGATGGTTTCGATGGAATCTCCATCGCTCCTACCCTCCTGGGCAAGGATGCCGAGCAGAAGCACCACGACTATCTCTACTGGGAGTTCCACGAGACCGACCAGATTGGCGTGAGAAAGGGCAACTGGAAGATGGTAGTGGTAAAGGGCGAGCCACGTCTCTACAACCTGGCATCGGATATCCACGAAGATCATAATGTAGCGGCAGATCATCCTGAAATCGTAAAGGAACTCCTGGCTGCCATCCAGAAGGAGCACAGAGACAACCAGGATTTCAAGATTACCCTGCCTAAGTTCTGATTCTTAACAAAAGTGGATTAAGGAGTTAACTTCCTCACTTGTAAAACATGAAAAAATGATGAACGACAACATAGCAACTCCATTTGCCAAGCCCCTGTATGTGATGCTGAAGCCCGCAGGTGCCCATTGCAACCTGGCTTGCAAATACTGTTATTATCTGGAAAAGAACCATCTTTACCAGAACACTCCCCGACATCTGATGAGCGACGAGATGCTGGAGCAATTCACCCGGGAGTACATCGAGGCTCAGACCATGCCCCAGGTACTCTTTACCTGGCATGGAGGCGAACCGCTGATGCGTTCCATCGACTTCTACAGGAAGGCGCTGGAGCTTCAGAAGAAGTACGCCCACGGCAAACAGATAGATAACGTCATCCAGACCAACGGCACTCTCCTCACCGACGAGTGGTGCGAGTTCTTTGCACAGAACCATTGGCTGGTAGGCATTTCCATCGACGGACCTCAGGAGTATCACGACCACTATCGCGTAACTCCTGCCGGAAAGCCTTCCTGGGAAAAGGTGATGCAGGGCATCAGCCTGCTGAAGAAACATCGGGTGGAATGGAATGCTATGGCGGTGGTCAACGCCTATAACGCTGAGCATCCGCTGGAGTTCTATCATTTCTTTAGGGACAACGGTTGCCAGTACCTGCAGTTTACCCCTATCGTGGAGCGACTCACCGAGCATGAAGACGGTCGCACCCTGGCGAGTCTTGCCGACGACCGAGAGATTCCACTTGCGGATGCTTCCGTTACTCCGGCACAATGGGGCAACTTCCTCTGCACCATCTTCGACGACTGGGTGCGCCACGATGTGGGTAAGATGTTTGTGGAAATCTTCGACTGCACGCTTGCCAACTGGATGGGTGTGCTGCCGGGCATCTGCGCTTATTCCAAAGAATGCGGTCATGCGGGCGTGATGGAACACAATGGCGATGTGTATTCCTGCGACCACTTCGTCTTTCCGGAATACAAGCTGGGAAACATCAGGGAGCAGTCGCTCATCGACATGCTTTACGGCGAGAAGCAGCAGGCATTCAGCCGGTTGAAACATACCTCGCTGCCCCGCCAGTGCAAAGAATGCGACATGGAGTTTGCCTGTCATGGCGAATGCCCGAAAAACCGCTTCGGGAAAGACAAGTATGGAGAGCCGGGACTGAACTATCTCTGTCAGGGATATTACCAGTATTATTCGCATGTGGCTCCCTACATGGACTTCATGAAGCGGGAACTCCTCGCCCAGCGTCCACCAGCCAACATCATGAATGTTTTAAAAAATAACTAACGATTATCATTATGAACAAGACTTATATCACCATCGCCCTGCTGTCGCCGCTGGCTTGCACGGCTGCGATGGGAGCCAGGAAGGCGAAGGCAAGCAATCAGCAGAAGCCTAACGTCATCATCATCCTTGCCGATGACCTGGGTTATGGCGACCTGGGATGCTATGGTGCCAAGAACGTAGAGACACCGAACGTGGATAAGCTGGCGAAGCAGGGAATCCGTTTCACCGATGCCCACGCCATCGCCTCTACCAGTACCCCATCCCGCTACTCTCTTCTCACGGGCGAATATGCGTGGCGCAAGCCGGGCACCGATGTGGCTCCGGGCGATGCGGGCATGATTATCAAGCCTACCCAGTTTACCATGGCAGATATGTTTAAGAGTGTAGGCTATTCTACCTGTGCCATCGGCAAGTGGCATCTGGGCTTGGGTGCCGAGACAGGCAAGCAAGACTGGAATGCTCCATTGCCGTCAGCCCTGGCGGATATCGGCTTCGACCATCATTACATCATGGCTGCCACAGCCGACCGTGTACCTTGTGTATTCATAGAAGATGGCAAGGTGGCTAACTACGATCCGTCGGCTCCTATCGAGGTAAGCTATTACAGAAACTTCCCTGGCGAACCTACCGGAAAGGACAATCCTGAGTTGTGCTATAATATGAAGTCGAGCCACGGCCACAACATGTCTATCGTGAACGGCATCGGCAGAATCGGTTATATGAAGGGTGGCGGCAAGGCATTATGGAAAGACGAGAACATCGCCGATTCCATCACCAACCATGCCATCGACTTCATCAAGAAGAACAGCCACAATCCTTTCTTCCTCTATTTTGCCACCAATGATGTCCACGTGCCTCGTTTCCCACACGAGCGTTTCCGTGGAAAGAGCACCATGGGTGTGCGTGGAGATGCCATCGTGCAGTTCGACTGGTCGGTGGGTAAGATTATGGAGACTCTGGATAAGTTGGGTATTGCGGATAACACCATCGTATTGCTGACCAGCGATAATGGTCCTGTGGTGGATGACGGTTATCAGGATCAGGCAGAGGAACTCCTGAATGGTCATAAGCCAGCGGGTCCTTGGCGCGGCAACAAGTACAGTGCCTTCGAGGGAGGTACGGCGATTCCGGTCATCGTTCGTTGGCCAAAGAACGTGAAGGCGGGTCAGACCTCCGATATTCTGATGTCACAGATTGACTTCATGGCTTCATTCGGCAATCTGATTGGTGCCACCTTCCCTAAGGGCAGTGCCCCTGACAGCAAGAACCATCTTGGCAATCTGCTCGGCACCGACACCACCCATCGTCCATGGGTAGCCGAAATGTCGAGCAACCATGTTCTTTCCATCCGCACCAAGGAGTGGAAATACATCGAGCCGAACGATGGTTCCAAGATGATCAAGTGGGGTCCGAAGATAGAGACCGGCAACGATCCTCTTCCTCAGCTCTACCGCATCTCCGACAATCTCTATGAGCAGGATAATGTAGCCGATACTCATCCTACCATAGTTTATGAGCTGCAGAACATCTTGAGAAGAGTAAGATAATAAAATCTGCGCTAACGTTTTTCCCCACACGCCCTGAAAGGGCAGAAGCTCCTAGCCCAGGGC